>Ga0187765_10000753_pt1 | contig 12039 bp, 11 predicted proteins | sample 0216_QUI02_MP05__3_FD_133018 | JGI IMG/M metagenome (GOLD analysis project Ga0187765, IMG submission 133018) | Tropical peat soil microbial communities from peatlands in Department of Meta, Colombia - 0216_QUI02_MP05_10_MG | ecosystem: Environmental > Terrestrial > Soil > Wetlands > Peat ...
ACCGAAGGCCCCGAGCGCGCCGGGCGAAACGCTCACCACCGCCGTGGGCTTGCCCGTCCACGCGCTCTTGCCGTACGGCCGCGAGGCGACGTCGATCGCGTTCTTCAGTCCTCCCGGAACGGTGCGGTTGTACTCCGGCGTTACGAACAGGATGGCATCGGCGCTCTGGATGCGTTGCCTGAAGGTGAGTACTTGCGGCGACGGGGCGCCCTCGTCGTCCTGGTTGTAGAGCGGCAGCTGGCTGATCTCGACGATCTCGAGCTTGAGCGCGGGCGGGGCCAGCGCGATCAAGGCCTTGGCCATCTTCCGGTTGAGCGATTCCTTGCGCAGACTGCCCACAAGGACGGCAACGTCGCGGTTCTTGGTCATCGGGTCTCCTCGCGTGCTCGGCGAGCCCGCGCATTATAGAACGCAGCCTCGACTAGAATGGCGCGTGCCCGCCGCAACACGTCGCGCGGACGGCCGATGGAACCTCCGCCCGGATCGGGTGGTCTGTTCGGGGTTCCCGCAAGTTTGCGAAAGACTGGATAGCGTCCATGCCTGACCTTGTCGCCCTCAGGCGGCGACCCGTCGTCCGCCGCGTGACCATCAGCGCCGGCGTCGTGACCGTGCTGGCGGTGGTCGGTTGCGCGACGATCCAGACCAAGGAGCGCGAGCTCACCTTTCGCGTCGTTCCCGGCACCGCAAGCTGGTACCAGGGTCTGCCCGACGGCGTTCAGGAGATGGACCTCCCGGTCAGCGCGGGGGATGGAACGGTCCAGCGCATCCATGCCTGGTGGTGGCCCGCAGGGGACCGCGCGCCCGCGGCCCTCTATTTGCATGGCGCGCGCTGGAATCTGACCGGGCAGCTCTTCCGGATCGAGGAGCTGCACGAGTTCGGGTTCTCGGTGCTGGCGATCGACTACCGTGGCTTCGGCAAGAGCGACGGCGAAGTTCCCTCGGAGGAGACCGTCTACGCGGACGCGATGACCGCGTGGCAGCGGCTGGCCGAGCTCGAACCCGACCCTTCGCGACGCTTCATCTACGGGCACTCGCTCGGCGGCGCGGTGGCGATCGATCTTGCGGCGCGCCTGGGCGACGAGAGCGCGAAGACGGGCGCTCCGACTCCGGCGCGCGGGCTCGTCGTCGAGTCGTCCTTCACGACGCTGGCCGACATGGCGCGCGAGCTGACCTGGTCCTGGGTTCCGTTCCAGCTCCTGCTCACGCAGACCTTCGACTCGGTCGACAAGATCGCCCGCGTGCGCATGCCGGTGCTGATCGCGCACGGCGCCGACGACCGCTACGTGCCGTCGCGCTTCAGCGAGAGACTCTACGAAGCTGCGGCCGACCCCAAGAAGCTGCTGCTCGTCAAGGGTGGTACGCACAACAACAGCATGCGCGTCGGCAACGGCGAATACCGCGCTGCGCTGCACGACTTCTTCGGCGTCGACACTGATGGCGGAGATGAAGGCGAGCCGCCCGCGTCGACGCACGGAGGCGGGGCGCTCGCCGTCAGCGTGAGCTCGGCGAAGCCCGTCCTCAAACCCTGACGGGCTGTGCTCGCAGCGCGCCGCTACACTTGGCGCGCGCCGGATCCTTTGCCGGAAGCTTCTCGCACACGAGCGACATCTGCGCACGGATGCGTGCGAGCGCGGCCGCGTGCGACGGGTCCTTGCCCCAGGCCGAAAGCTTTCCCCCCATGCGCTCCAGGCCGCGCAGGTTGCGCTCGTAGAACGTGTCGGGTGTCGGCTCGAGCTCGCCGATCACGCTGTTGGCGGCGGCTTCCACGCGCACCGCATCCTGCGGCGCGAGCTCGATCAGTGCGTTGACGTAGCGCACGCCCCATTGCAGCCGCGTCGCCGGGCCCTCCGCCGCGGCGTAGGACTGCGCGTACCAGTCGAGCGCGGTGGCCTTGTCGCCGCGCTTCTTTGCGTTCTCGGCGAGATCGACCATGAAGTAGTACGGCGAGTGCGAGCGCTTGAGCTCTGCCTTGAGCAGCGCGTCGGATTCGTCGAGCAGCCCCGCCTCGGTCAGCGCATCAGCCGCCTGGCTGATCACGGCCTGGCGCGCATACGGATCGGATGTGCCGCGATCGGCGCGCGCGACCTGGTCGCGCACCTTGGCGAGAAGCGCCGCCGGCAGCGGGCCGTTCCCTGCGTCGAGCTGCGCGAGCTGGACTTCGGCGGTCACCGCGGTGAGCTGATCCGCGGTCGACAGAGTCGCGTCGGAAGCGAGTCGGTCGAGCACGGTGCTCCAGGCCGCTGCGAGCTTCGCTTGCTCCGGCGAAGCCGGCGCCGTGATGAAGGTGGTGATCTCCCGCGGGTACTCGGTGAGCGTATCGAAGTTCTCGCGCGCGACGCGCGGGTCCGCGAGGACTCTCTCGACGGCGGCGACCGCAGCCGCGTCGGGTCGTGGCTTGGCGTCCTTGTCGGTGGCCGCAGTGGCGAGGGCCTTCAAGCCGAGCCGCGTCCTGCTTTCCGGCTGATCCGCGGGGCAGACGTTGGCGAGCCGCTGCAGGGTCGGGGCGAGCTCGCGCTTCGGCACGAGCTGCTGTTCATCGACCGCCCAGGAGTAATAGGCCAGCACGCGCCACTCGTCCGGAGTGAGGCGCGTGGCGTGGCCGCCCGACCCCGAGAGCGCTGCCGCCAGCGTGTCCTTGACCGGGCGCGCACCCGCGCTCATCCCGAGCGCGAGAACGCGCATGTATTGGTCGGCGTCGACCTCGCCCGGCAGCCGGATGATCTCGTGTCCCTCGGGCGTGAACAGGATCATCGTCGGGTAGCCGGACACGTTGAACCGCGCGCCGAGCTTCTGCGCGCTCGGCGTGTCGCCGTCCAGATACACGGGGACGAAGAATCGCGCACGATCGACGAAATCCTGGCGGTTGAAGATGGTGGCCTTCACCTGATTGCACGGCGGGCACCACACCGCGCCCCAGTACAGGAACACGGGCATGTGCTCGGCGCGCGCCGCGGCGAACGCTGCGTCGACGTCTCCCTTGCGCCAGGCGATCCCCGCTCCTTCGTGGCCCGGCGGCTGGGCGCGTCCCGTCATTGCCGAGGCGGCCGTGTCGAGCGCCTGCGCTGGCGACGGAGCGGTCTTCGGAGGGTCGGGTTGCTGCGAGCAGGCCGTCAGGCCGGCGAGCGCTGCCGCGAGGAAGCAAAGCTCTTTCGCGCCGATGCGATGCGCGTGATCACTCATGAGACGTCCAGTCCAATGTCGAAAGTTGCTGCGTAACCATCCGTCTGCTCGCGCACGTCGAGCGTGAGTTGCCGTCCGCCGGCACGAAACAGGCCGTCGCGCTCGTTGCGCATCCGGCGCTCGGCGGCGCCCGCACGATACGGCGCGCGCGCGAACACGCGGTCGCTCAGCGCATCGTCGAAGTATAGCTGCGAGGTGAACTCGCGACGACGCGCGTCCGACGCCGGCGGGCGAATCTTGAAGTGCACGTGCACGGCTCGTCCTTCGTACCAGCCGGGGTAGATGGTGACGAACGTGGCGCCGCCGGCGGCATCGGTCGTCTGGTAGCCGCGCAGGAATTTGTGCCCCACGGTGGACGCTCCCCAGTCGCGCACATCGGAGTAGCGACCGGCTGCGTCGCACTGCCAGATGTCGATGGCGGCGCCCGGCAGGGGCGCGCACGCGCCGCCGGTGATGCGCGAGACACGAAAGCTCAATCGCAAGGGCGCACCGGGGCTTACCGCACCGGTCGCCGGATCGGAACGGATGTCCGAGCGATCGAGTGCCTCGTCTACGAAAAACGGTCCCTCCGTCTGCTGCGGTCGCGCGAGGCACGAGGGGATAGCCGCAGCGCTCTCGGCACGCGCGAGCGGCGGCCGCCCGAGCAGCGCGAGGCCCGCAGCGCCGATGAGCGCGAGCGCTTCGCGGCGACCGAGCAGACGTCCGACGGACAGATCATCGTTCAAACGGTTCTCCGGGGAGCGTGCCGAGGTTCAGAGTTGACCGGCCGCCTCGCATTTGGTTCATCCCCCGCGCCGACCTGTCCCTATTTCAACACCTTCTCCACGGCACCGGTATTCGCGTCGATGATGACGGTAAGGTTGCCGTTCCTGTTGTCCTTGTCGGTATAGGTGATGTACCAGGTCGCGTGCCGTGTGCCCGGGGCCGCCGCCGTATCGAGCATCATGAAATAGCCCTGGGCGAGCAGCGCCTCGCCGTGTTGCTTGCCGATCGCGTAGAGCTTCGCGCCGTCGCGGAAGAAGTCGGGCTTGAGATCCGGTATGCGTCCCGCCGTGCCCGGCTGCACCCAACAGCTGAGGGTCCCGCGAAAAGTGGTGACCGACATGCTCGCCTTGGCGCTCTCGGAATAGAACATCAGGTTCCAGGCGATCGAGCCGCCGTCGGACTGCAGCGGGCCGAGCGAAGTGTTGCCCACGCGAGCCGGCACCGCGTCGGCTTTCCACTTCTTTGCATGGTCCGCGCCGATCTTGTACACATCGGCGAGCGCGAGCGAGTGACTCTTCAGCTGCGTCGGCTTGCAGCCTTCTTCCGCCGCGGCGCCTGCGGACCACGCGACGGCGAGTGCTGCGCACACGGCGATGAGCCTGGTCATCCGATCCTCCCTCGGGATCGCTCTTCTGGAATGGCGGCGAGATGCTACCGCGAGATGGGGACTTGGGGTAGATTGCCGCGCAGGCGTTTCGTCAACTCGCCTCCGGAGGAAACATGCGATCCCGATCGGTGCCGGCAACCGCGCGCGCGGCGCAGGCCGCTGCAGCCTTGCTGGCTGTGCTCGCGGTTTGGGTCGGCACCGGCCCGGCACGGGCGCAGGACTACCCGTCGCGGCCGGTGAAGATCATCGTGCCGTTCGCGGCCGGTGGCCCCGCGGATGTTTACGCTCGCTTTCTCGCCCAGCGACTGCAGGAAGCGCTGGGACAACCGTTCGTGGTCGACGACCGGCCGGGCGCGGGGTCGATCGTCGGCACCGATGCGGCCGCCAAGAGCCCCCCCGACGGCTACACCCTGCTCCTGATGTCGAACACGCATACGGTCAACGAAACGCTGATCCCCAACAAGCCGTTCTCGCTCACGCGCGATTTCTTGCCAATTGCGCCCATCAACTACTCTGACTTGGTGATGGTCGTGCATCCGTCGGTAAAAGCGAAGACGCTGGCCGAATTCATCGCGCTCGCCAAGGCGGAGCCGGGCAAGCTCAACTACGCCTCCTCCGGCAACGGAACGCCGTATCACATGGCGGGAGAGCTGTTCAAGGCGATGGCGGGCGTTGACATCGTGCACGTCCCCTACAAGGGCAGCTCCGGTGCGCGCACGGACGTGATGGGCGGCCAGGTGCAGATGATGTTCGATGCGGTGACCACGATGACCGAGCAGGTCAAGGCAGGGCACGTCCGCGCGCTCGGCACCACGGGCAAGACGCGCTCGACGGTGCTGCCCGACGTCCCGACGATCAGCGAAGCGGGCGTGCCCGGCTACGAAGCGACGATCTGGCTCGGCCTGATCGCGCCGAAGGGAACGCCGCCGGCCATCGTGAACCGCCTCAATGCGGAGATCACCAAGATCGTGAGCAAGCCCGAGGTGAAGCGCGACTGGGGCGCGCAGGGAGCGGTCGCGATGACGATGACGCCCGAAGAGTTCGGCAAATACATCGATGCCGACATCGTGAAGTGGGAACGGATCGTCAAGATCTCGGGCGCTAAGCCCGACCAATAGCGACGCGAGCCCGCAGCGAGGGGCCCCACGCGCAGCGTGGGGATCGCGCGAGGTGAGTCGGCGCAGGCGGCCGACGCGCGACAAACGCATGATGCGAGTTTCGAAAGGAGGCCGCGGTGGAAGAGATTCGCCTGCTGTCCGCCGGCGCGGCGCAGGGCGTGGTGAGCGCGCTCGCCGCTGACTTCGGCGCCCGCCACGGGTGCGAGCTGATCGCGACCTTCCAGGCGGTGGGGGCGCTCAAGGAAAAGCTCCTCGCCGGCGAGCACTGCGACGCGCTCATCACCACGCGGGCGATGGTCGACGAGTTCGCCCGCGACGGCCGCGTGCTTGCGGAGACGGTCGCTGCGCTCGGCCGCGTACAGACGGGAATCGCCGTGCGCGAAAGCGACCCGGCGCCGGCGATCGGCACGCGCGAGGCGCTGCGCGCAAGTCTCGCCGCTGCGCCTGCCGTCTACTTTCCCGACCCGGCGCGCGCGACGGCTGGGATCCATTTTGCAAAGGTCCTGCACGGGCTCGGCCTTGACGCGCCTCTCGCGCCGCGGCTGCACGCGCATCCCAGCGGCGCGGCGGCAATGGCTGCCCTTGCGCGCGCCGGCGCCGGCTCCATCGGCTGCACGCAGGTGACCGAGATCAAGAGCACGCCCGGCGTCAGACTGGTCGGAGCGCTGCCCGAGCCGTTTGCGCTCGCCACGACCTACGCGGTCGCGGTGTGCTCGGCGACGCGCGATCTCTCGCTCGCGCGCGAGCTCGCGCGCATGCTCTCCGGGCCCGAGTCGGCGGAGTCGCGCAGTCGCTGCGGCTTCGAGCCCTAAGCTCGCGCGACGCCCTCGCTCCAGCACGCTTCCGGTCTGCTGTCGTTCACAAGGAACGAGTCGGCACGCTCTTTGCTGAGCCGCGAGCAGAGGACTCGCCATGCTTGCGCAACGCCTTCTTGTCCGCCCGACGCTGGCCGTGCGACTCGCGGTGGCCGCTGCCATGACCGGCACGCTGATTGTCGGCGGCTCGACCGCGCTGCAGCAGGAGGAGCGTCAGCTCACCTTCGAGGCGATTCACGGCGCAACGAGCTGGTTCGGCGCCCTGCCTGCGGGCCTGCAGGAGCTAGCGCTGCCGGTACGCACCGGCGCAGGGACACAGAATGTGCACGCTTGGTGGTGGCCCGCCCCCGATCCGCGGGCGCCCGCCATCCTGTACCTGCACGGTTCGCGCGTGGATCTGACGGGGCAGGTCCGGCGGCTCGAGCTGCTGCGCGGTTTCGGCTTCTCGGTATTTGCGATCGACTATCGCGGCTTCGGTCTGAGCGACGGCGGCCTGCCTTCCGAGCAGACCGTTTACGAGGATGCCCGTGCAGCCTGGGACTGGCTCGTCAAGCGGCAGCCGGATCCCGCCAAGCGGTTCATCTACGGCCATTCCCTCGGCGGTGCCGTGGCGGTCGACCTGGCCGCGACGCTGAGCAGCGGCGCCGCCGAGCCCGCCGCCGGGCTCATCGTCGAGTCGACGTTCACGACACTGGTGGACATCGCCAAGGAGTGGAGCTTCCCCTGGCTGCCGCTCGGCGCGCTCATGTCGCAGCGCTTCGACTCGGTAAGCAAGATCGGCAGGATAGCGATACCTGTGCTGGTCGTGCACGGCGCGGTGGACCGCGAGGTTCCTTCGCGCTTCGGTCAGGCGCTCTACGACGCTGCGAACGGACCGAAGAAGCTGCTCCTCATCGAGGGTGCCGGTCACAGCGATAGCATGAGCGCAGGCGCTGACCAGTATCGCCAGGCGCTCGCCGAGGTGTTCGGGCTGCGAACGCCACGGGCGGCGCAGAGCGCATCGCGGCAACCGGGACAGCGCGGGCGCTCCCGCGCCTGACGCGCGAGTTCAGGGCCGGCCGGCGTACGCGTCGTCGAAGGCGCGCTCGAGCTTCTTGTTCGTGCCGCGGATCTTGTCGACAACCTTTTTCGCCCAGTCGAAGTAGTCGCGCCTGCGCTGCAGCGACCACTCTGTCGGCGCGTTGGCGATGAGGTCACGCAGATTGGCAGTCTTGTCGGCCAGCTTCACCAGTCGGGCGCGGCGCGACAACTCGCTCGCGTGCTCGACCTGCAGGCGCTTGCGCTCGGGGGCGGAGAGTGTCTTGTCGTCGGTCACCTCGCGCACGATGGCAGCAATCGTCGGTCCGAAGCGCTCGTGCAACTCCTCGTAGGTTGTCTTCGTGTCCTCGAGCGTGTCGTGCAGGATGGCGGCGGCGAGAATTTTCGGGTCGTGGATGCGCCCCTCGACCGAGAGCACTCGCGCCAGCGCGATCGGGTGATTGATGTACGGCGATGCCTCGGGATCCTTGCGCCGCTGCGTGCGGTGCTTCTCGGCGGCGAAGGCGAGCGCGTCGAAGAGAAGCCGGGTCTGCTTGTCTCTCATGGCGGTTGCCTATTCTAGCCGGCAGCTGCCGCAACCCCCGGATTCGGCGTGGTTTTTTGTGACTTGTGCGGCGCACAAAAAATCCTTGACAGAGACCGAGGCTCCCTCTAATATGCTAATTGTGCAGTGCAGCAAAACGCAGACTGCTCCAATACTGCGATAGCCCGTGAGGGCAGGCACGCAAAAGATATAACGCCCAACATCGACGAAAGGAAGACCATGTACAAGACTGCGACATTCACCGAAATGAACCGCGCCGGATACGACAGCGCGATGAAGTTTGCCACGGCCTCGCTCGACAGGATCGAGCGGCTCGCCAAGCTTAACCTACGCACTGCGAAGAACGCGCTCGCCGAAGGCGTGGAGAATGCCAGCGCGCTGTCCGGCGTCAGGAACATCGAAGGGCTGATCGCGCTCAACGCCGAACTGACCGAGACCGGCGTGCAAAACGCGCTCGGCTACACGCGCAGCGTCTACGGCATCGCCGCCGAAGCGCAATCCGAGTTCTCGGCGCTCGCCGAGCAAACTTTCGCTGCCTACACCAAGAGCATGACCGCAGCGGCCAACGCGGCGGGCTTCTCGAAGATGGTTGCGCCGTACAAGACCGTCGCGTAACGCAACTCCAATCCTCAGTCTCCGCCCGCGGGCGCCGGAGATCCGGTCCCGCGGGTTTTGTTTGTGAAGTATCCTTGTGGCAGTGATCGATCTGTCGGGAGCCTTCGCACTCGCCGCCGTCCTCCTGGCGGTTTGGTACGTCTACGATGCGCTGCGCGCGCGGGAGGCGGCCGTGCAGATCGCGCGCGAGGCCTGCCGGCAGCAGGGGCTCCAGCTGCTCGACGACACGGTGCAGGCGGTGCGCTTGCGGTTCGCCCGCGACAAGGAGGGACTCGCCCGCTTCCGTCGTACCTTTGCCTTCGAGTTCTCCGACGACGGATTCACGCGCCGCGCGGGGAGCCTCGTCATGCTGGGAGAGCGCGTCGAATCGTTGCAGCTCGAGCCGTATCGGCTGTCCTGAGAACCTGACCCACTTTATTGGGGGCATTGTGACTGCAGCATCGCGGTTCGCACGTTTTGGCAGCGGCAAGGCGGTGCGCCGCGTAGAGGACGAGGCGCTGCTCAAGGGCGAGGGACGCTTCGTCGACGACTTCTCGCTGCCGGGACAGGCGCAGGTGATCTTTCTTCGCTCACCGCACTCGCACGCGCGCATCGCATCGATCGACACGAAGGTGGCCGCGGCGATGCCAGGCGTGATCGCGGTGGTGACCGGGGCGGACCTCGTCCGAGACGGCGTCAAACCGATCGTCACCTCCGCGGACTTCAAGCGCGCGGACGGCTCGCCCGGCGTTTCGCCGCCGCATCACGCGCTCGCGGTGGGCACCGCGCGCTTCGTCGGCGAGCCGGTGGCAGCCGTGGTCGCGGAGACGCTCGCGCAAGCGCGCGATGCGGCCGAGGCGATCGAGGTAAGCTACGAGCTGCTACCCGCGGTGGCCGGGCTCGCCGCCGCGCTGGCGCCGGGCGCGCCGCTCGTGTGGCCGCAGGCCACGGGCAACATCACGGCCGAGATACGGCATGGCGATGCTGCGGCGACGGCCACCGCCTTCAAGCGCGCCACGCACGTCGTGTCGCTCGATCTTCTGAACCAACGCCTCGCGCCGTGTCCCATCGAGACGCGCGCCGTGCTCGCGGAATACGACCCGGCGAGCAAGCGCATCACGCTGCGCCTCTCCTGCCAGACGCCAACCGGCATCCGCGACGAGCTGGCGAGCGCCGTGCTGGGCATTCCGAACGGAAGCATCCGCATCGTCGTGGGCGACGTCGGCGGCGGCTTCGGCATGAAGACGAGCCTCTACCCCGAGGACGTCGTGATCGCGCATTGCGTGCGCAGGCTCGGCCGGCCGCTCAAGTGGCGCGCCGAGCGACTCGAGGAATTCCTGGCCGCCGGCGCCGGCCGCGATCTCGAGAGCAAGATCGAGCTCGCGTTCGACGCATCGGGGCGGATCCTCGCGCTGCGGGTCGACTCGCTCGCCGACGTCGGCGCCTATGCGACGCCGGCAGGTGTGGCCATCCAGCTCATGATCGGCCCGTGGGTCGCCACCAGCGTATACGACATCCGCCCCATCGACATCCGCATCAAGGCCGTGCTCACCAACACCGCGCCGACCGGACCGTACCGCGGTGCCGGCCGCCCGGAGGCGATCTACATGATCGAGCGGCTGATGGACGAGGCCGCGCGCAAGACCGGCATCGATCCGATCGAGCTTCGCCGCCGCAACATGATCCGGCCCGAGCAGATGCCGTACAAGAACGCGATGGACAAGACCTACGACAGCGGGCAGTTCGCGCTCGTGATGGACAAAGCGGTTGCGCTCGCCGACTGGAAGGGTTTCGCGGCCCGCGCGGCGGCGTCGAAGGCGCGCGGCAGGCTTCGCGGGCGCGGCATGGCCGCGTTTCTCGAGTGGACCGGCGTCGATATCTTCGAGGAGCGCGTGCAGGTCACGGTCAACGCCGGCGCGAACGGCACCGCCGAAGAGATCGAGATCCTTTCCGCGACGCAGGCGATGGGGCAAGGGCTCGCGACGACCTACTCGCAGCTCGCAGTGGACGTCTTCGGCGTGCCGATCGAGAAGATCCGCATCGTGCAGGGTGACACCGACCGCATCACCGGCTTCGGCAGCGCCGGATCGCGCTCGATCTTCGTCGGCGGCTCGGCAGTGATCGTCGCCGCCGAGCGCACGGTGGACAAGGGGCGCAAGCTCGCCGCGGCCGAGATGGAAGCCGCGGCGGCCGACATCGAGTATCGCGACGGCGTGTTCGGCATCGCCGGCACCGATCGGCGCATCGGGCTCTTCGATCTCGCGCGCCGGCAACCTTCGCGCACGATCGTGCTCGATTCGAAGAGCGCTGTCACCGGCGAGACCTGGCCCAACGGCTGTCATATCTGCGAGGTGGAGATCGATCCCGATACCGGTGCGGCGACGATCGATCGCTACTGGTCGGTGAACGACGTCGGGCGCGTGGTGAACCCGATGATCGTCGTGGGCCAGCTCGAGGGCGGCGCCGCGCAGGGCATCGGGCAGGCGCTGTGCGAGCAGCTTGCCTACGACGAGTCGGGACAGCCGCTCAGTGCGAGCCTGATGGATTACGCGCTGCCGCGGGCGGAGATGATGCGGCACTTCGAGATGGCGATGGACGAGTCCACGCCTTGCCGCAACAACACCTTCGGCATGAAGGGGGTGGGCGAGCTCGGCACCATCGGCGCTACGCCCGCCGTGGTGAACGCGGTGGTAGATGCGCTCGCTCGCGCCGGTGCGCGCACCGAGGGGCTGCAGATGCCGCTCACGCCGGAGAAGATCTGGCGCGCGCTGGCTTGAAACCGATCAGGCCAGTGCCTGCCGATGCAGGCGGTGGTCGATGTGCAGCAGCAGATAGCTCACCGCGGCGGCGAAAACGACGATGAGCACCGTCACCGCCATGATCTGCTCGACGTTGTGCAGGCCGATGCCGGTCATCAGCAGATAGCCCAGGCCGCGCTGGGAGGCGAACATCTCCGCAAGCAGCGTTCCGATCAGCGTGAGCGAGAAGCCGACGCGCAGCCCGGTGAAGATTTCCGGCACCGCGGCGGGAAACAGTATCCAGCGCACCGTCTGCGAGGGCGATAGCTTCAGCACACGGCCGGTCTTGAGCAGCACGGGCTTGGTGTTGCGCACGGCGGCGAGCGTGAACAGGATGATCGGGATCACGCCGTGGATCACGCCGAAGGCGACCTTCGCCGAGAGGCCGAGACCGAAGGCGAGCAGCAGGATCGGATACAGCGTTAGCTTGGGGATTGCGTAGACCGCCGCGATCATCGGCTCGAGCACGTCGCCCGAGAGGTGGTCGAAGCCGAGCCAGAAGCCGACCGCGAGCCCGATGACCACCGAAAAGAGAAGCGCGATCGCGAAGGCGCGCATCGTGTCGTACAGATGTGCGCCA
>Ga0187765_10000754_pt1 | contig 12035 bp, 14 predicted proteins | sample 0216_QUI02_MP05__3_FD_133018 | JGI IMG/M metagenome (GOLD analysis project Ga0187765, IMG submission 133018) | Tropical peat soil microbial communities from peatlands in Department of Meta, Colombia - 0216_QUI02_MP05_10_MG | ecosystem: Environmental > Terrestrial > Soil > Wetlands > Peat ...
CCGGCTGAAGGGAACCGTCCACGTCACGGGTGCCGCGGCGACCGCCGGCACGCTCCGGATCAATGGCCTGAAGGTCACCGGCACGCTTGGCGGCCATCACGTCTCAGGAGGCTTCTGACCCTTCGCGGGCGCGGGATCGGTGCGGAGTTGCCGCCCGTCCGGGGACCTGCCTAGACTCCCTCGGCGATGCCGATCTACGAGTACGTCTGCATGTGCTGCGAGTGTCACTTCGAGGAGCTCGTCCGCGGCGACCAGGAGATCGAATGCCCGGACTGCGGTGCGACGAAGGTGGCGAAGCAGCTCTCGACGTTCGCGATGGTCGGCGCCGCCGGGCAGACCGGCGCGTTCGGCGGCGGCTGCTGCGGCGGGTCGTGTGGCTGCGGTCACTGAGCTGACCGCCACCGACGAGCTGCGCGAGTTCGGCGAGGCCGTTGCCTCGTGCACGCGCTGTGCGCTCGCACAGGGCCGCACGCAGGTCGTGTTCGGCTCGGGCGATCCGAGCGCGGATCTGATGTTTGTCGGCGAGGCACCCGGGTTCCACGAGGACAAGCAGGGCGTCCCGTTCGTCGGCGCGGCAGGCAAGCTGCTCGAGCAGCTGCTGGCGGGCATCGGGCTCTCGCGCGAGCTCGTCTACATCGCGAATGTCCTGAAGTGCCGTCCGCCGGGCAACCGCGACCCGCTTCCGGAGGAGATCGAGGCCTGCGAGAGCCACCTGTTCAGGCAGATCGAGCTGATCCAGCCTCGCGTCGTCGCGACGCTCGGGAACTTCGCCACGAAGCTGCTCTCGGGCCGCCCGACCGGGATCACGCGAGTCCACGGTCAAGAGCAGCAGACGACGCTCGGCGGTCGGCACGTGCTGCTGTACCCGCTCTACCACCCGGCCGCGGCTCTGTACACGCCGCGCATGCTCGAGGTGCTGCAGTCCGACTTCGCCCGGCTTCCCGAGCTCCTCGGCCGCGACCCGGAGCCTCCCGCAGCCGAGCTCGAGCCGGTCGCCGCCGAGCCGGCCGTCCAGCTCGGCCTGTTCTGAGCCCGGTCCGTTCGTCGTCACCCGGCGAGACGGAGGAGATCGCCGGACGCCTCGCGGCGGAGTTGCACGTCGGCGACGTCGTCACCGTGTCGGGCGAGCTCGGATCCGGGAAGACGACGTTCGTCAGAGGCGCGTGTCGTGCGCTCGGCGTCCACGGGCCGGTGACGAGCCCGACGTACACGATCGGCCACCGCTATCGCGGACGAGACGTCGACGTCTCTCACCTCGACCTCTACCGGTTCCGCGGCCTGTCGGCCGCCGAGTGGGGAGACCTCGAGCCGTACTTCGACGACGCTGTCGTGTTCGTCGAATGGCCGGAAGCGGGGCTCGACGCGCTGCCCGCGGCCCGCATGAGCGTCCGGATCGAGCATGCGGGCGGCTCGGGCAGAATCGTGTCCGTCGCCCATGGTGATCCTCGCGTTCGACACGGCGACTGAGCTCGCGACCAGCGCGCTCGTCGTCGACGGAGAAGTCGTCGGCGAGCGTGTCTCGCGCGCCTCGACGTTGCTCGAGGACGTCGACGCGCTGCTTCGCCAGGGCGGCGTCCACGCCCGCGAGCTCGACGCGCTCGCGGTCGGAATCGGGCCCGGCAGCTTCACCGGCGTGCGCATCGGACTCGCCACCGCGCGCGGCCTTGCGTTTGCGCTCGACCTCCCTGTCGCCGGTATCTCGACGCTCGACGCGCTCTCGGCGGGGGCGCCCGGAGCCGTTGCCGTCGTCGACGCGCGCCGCCGAGAAGTCTTTGCGCTCGACGACGGGCCGGAGGTGCTCCGGCCCGACGCGCTCCGCGTCGTCCCCGGCACGACGTGCGTCGGAAACGGCGCCGTGCGGTATCGAGCGGTGCTCGCTGGGCTCGGTGCGGAGATCCCGCCCGACGACGACGAGCGCCACCTGCCACGGGCCCGCTTTCATGCGGCGCTCGCGCGGGACTTCGGCCCTGCGGAACGAGTCGAGCCCATCTACCTCCGTCTTCCGGACGCTGATAGAACGGTGGCGTGACGATCGACACGCAGCTGGAGTTTCGCCGGTTGGAGCTGCGCGACCTCAACGCGATCGAGGAGATCGAGCGCAGCTCGTACAGGACGCCGTGGTCGAGATCCATGTTCGCTGGCGAGCTCGCGAAGCCGTCGTCGGTGTCCATGGGCGCGTTCGACCGCGACACCGGCGCGTTGCTCGGCTTCCTGATCATCTCGCGATACGTGGACGCCTGGCACGTCATGAACATCGCCGTCTCTTCGGATCACAGACGCCGACGGATCGCGACGAGGTTGCTCGACCGCCTCTTCGAACTGACGGCCGACGACGGCCGTCGCGGCTACACGCTCGAGGTACGCGTGTCGAACGACGTCGCGATCAGGCTCTACGAGCGCGCGGGCTTCAAGCCACGCGGGATCCGTCGCGGCTACTACACCGACAATCGTGAGGATGCGTTGATCATGTGGCGCGATCCGGAGCCGAGACGGACCGCCGATGATCCTCGGGATTGAGACGTCGTGTGACGAGACCGCAGCCGCGCTGATCACGACAGACGGCGAGATCCGCGCGAATGTCGTCTCGTCGCAAGCAGAGCTACACACGCGATACGGGGGCGTGGTGCCGGAGGTCGCGTCGCGTCGTCACCTCGAGCTCGTGGTTCCCGTGATCCGCGAGGCGCTCGGTACTGCAGGCGCCGCGCTCGAGGACGTCGAGCTCGTCGGTGTCACCGCGGGTCCGGGTCTGGTCGGCGCGCTACTCGTAGGCGTCGCGGCCGCGAAGGCGATCGCGTGGTCGCGCCGGCTGCCGCTGGCGCCCGTCGACCATCTCGATGGGCACGTCGCGTCGCTCTACCTCGGTCCCGATCCGCTCGACCCGCCGTTCCTCTGCCTGCTAGCGAGCGGCGGTCACACGTTGCTGCTCGACGTCCGCGAGCGCGAAGGGCCTCGTCGTGTGCTCGGGACGACGCTCGACGATGCGGCCGGCGAAGCATTCGACAAGGGAGCGAGGCTGCTCGGGCTCGGCTACCCGGGCGGCGCAGAGCTCGACCGGCTCGCGCAGGAGGGCGATCCCGAGGCGTACGCGTTTCCGGTGGCGCGCGTTCCCGGTCACGACTTTTCGTTCTCCGGGCTCAAGACGTCGCTGCTCTATGCGGTGCGTGATCTCGCCGACGGCGAGCTCGAGTTGCGACGCGCGGACCTCGCGGCGAGTTACCAGGCGGCGATCGTGCGCGCTCTGGTCGAGCGGACGCGTGAGGCAGCGACGTCGATCGGGGCCGACCGGATCGCGGTCGTCGGCGGTGTCGCCGCGAACTCGGAGCTTCGCACGGCCCTGCCCGACGCAGCGCTTGCACCGTTGCAGTTGTGCACCGACAACGCGGCGATGATCGCGTCGGCCGCGCGCTTCGCCGAGGTCATCGCGTATCCCCGTTATCTTGGGCTCGATGCCTACGCGTCTGCCGCGTGAGCCCCGGCAGCTGCTGCCGCTCGCGGCGATCGCGGCGGCCGCAATCGTCGTCCTGATCGCTTCCGGGGGAGGGAAGAGCGCGAGCAGCGTCGCGCAGACGCCGCCGGAGAGCTGGCAGGGCCTCGCCGGTGGGCAGCGCCCCGGCGTCGCCGTCGGCCAGCGCGTGATCGTCCTCTTGAAGGAGCCGTCGCTCGCGGATCGGGTCGCGGAGGCGGGTGACCTCGCGACGGAGGAGCAGGAGCGCCAATGGACGCAGACGGCGCTCGCCTCGCAGCGCCTGCTGATCTCCCGGCTCGCGGTGGAGGGTGTCACCGTCCAGCCGGAGTACAGCTACACGCGCGTCGTCAACGGCTTCTCTGCGGCGTTCGACGCGAACGGCCTCGCAGTGCTCGCGCGGCAGCCCGACGTCGCAGGCGTGTACCCCGTGCGTCCGACGTACCCGGCGACCCTGTCCACGAGCCTCGCCAGCGACTACGCGCCGGGCATCGGGCGTGAGGCCGACGTCGGCCTGTCGGGGATCGACGGCCGCGGGGTCACGGTGGCGCTGCTCGACACCGGCGTCGACCGCTCGCAGCCGTTCCTCCGTGGACGCGTCAGCCGCGGGATCGACGTCGTGGGTGGCGACCCCGGCGCGCAGGCGGCCGCGAATCCCGAGGCGAAGGCGGAGTTGGAGGAGCACGGCACGGAGATGGGCGGGCTGATCGTGGGCTCCGGCGGCCCGGGCGGGCTCGTCGGCGTGGCGCCGGGCGCGAACCTCCTGCCGATCCGCGTCGCCGGCTGGCAGCTCGACGCGTCCGGGCAGTGGTCGCAGTACGGCCGAACCGACCAGCTGATCGAGGGGCTCGAGCACGCTGTCGATCCGAACGGCGACGGCGACGCGCACGACGCCGCGCGCATCGCACTGGTCGCCCTGTCCGCGCCGTTCGCGGGCTTCACCGACGATCCGCTGGCGCAGGCAGTCGAGGGCGCGACGAGGCTCGACACCCTCGTGGTCGTACCGGCGGGAAACGACGGACCTGTAGGGCCGTCGTTCGGGAGCATCTCCGGGCCCGGCGGGGCACCGGACGCGCTGACCGTCGGGGCCGCAGACCTGCGGCCCCTGTCGGGTGCCGCGCGCGTCGTCTTGCGGGCCGGGCTCGACGTCTCGCTCGACGATGTCCGACCGCTCGCTGCGGGCGGTTCGTCGTCGGAGCCGGTCGACTCGGGCGTCGGGGCGCCGCGGCAGAGCTCGACGACCGACACCGACGGCGCGGTCTCGCTCGTCGACTTCTTCGACCGGCAGGGCCGCGACCTCGTCGCCGGTCGCGCGGCGCTCGTCCCGGTCGGAGCGAATCCGGCGACGACGTACGACAACGCAGTCCGCGCGGGCGCAACGGCCGTCCTCTTCTACGGCGGAGCCGTCCCCGCCGGGGCGATCGCGCTGCAGGGTGTGGTTCCGTCGGTCTCGATCCCGAACGACGTCGCGCACCGAGTTCTCGGACGGATCCGTGCGGGCGTTCCCGTGACGTTGTCGCTCGGCGACGAGCGGGCCGAGACGAACGTCGGCGACGACCACGTCGCACGCTTCTCTTCGACGGGTCTCGCGTACGACGGACGTGTCAAGCCCGAGCTCCTTGCGCCCGGCGTCGACCTCGGTACGTCGATGGTCGCGGGCACGGACGGCCTCGCCCGCTACGGAACCGTGAACGGCACGAGCGCCGCCGCCGCGATTGTCGCCGCGGATGCGGCACTCCTCGCGCAGGCGCGTCCGGAGCTCGACGCTGAGGCGTTGAAGGGATTGCTGGTCGGATCCGCGCGCGCGCTGCCGGATACGTCCATCACAGCGCAGGGCAACGGCCTCGTCGACGTCGGCGGAGCGGCGGCAACGGAGGTCGAGGCCTCGCCGGCGTCGCTCGCAATCGGCCGCGCGACCGGATTGCACTGGCAGGCGCATCGCGACGTGGTCCTCCGCAACGTCTCGGTGCGGCGGCTGCAGCTCTCGCTGGGCGTCGACGTCGTGAGTCAGGGCGCCGCGTCGCTCCAGTTCGACGTGGCACCGAAGACGCTCTCGCTCGGGCCTGGACGTTCGGCGCGCGTGCGCATCACCGTTCACGTCACGACTCCGCTCGACGGTGACGCGTCGGCCGAAGGACAGCTTGCCGTCCTTCCGCTCGCGGGCCAGCCGATTCGCGTTCCATGGGTGATCACGTTCGGCCCGCCGCTGCGTGCTGCGCTTTCCGCCGTCCACCTCTCGTCGCACTCGTTCAAGCCGTCCGACACAGCGCCGGCATTGCTCTCGTTCGTCGCGGGTGCCGTGCCGCGCACGGATCTCGGACAGAACGTCCAACCCGTCGACTTGCTCGACCTCGAACTGTGGAGCCCGACGGGCGGCCGCATCGGGCTGCTCGCCCGACTTCGCGACGTGCTGCCGGGCCGGTACTCGTACGGCGTCACCGGACGCGATCCGACCGGCCAGGTTCTGCCTGCAGGCGACTACCGGCTCAAGCTGATCGCCTACCCGCCAACTGGAGGGAAACCGACGGTGAGGACGATCGCGTTCCGAATCCAGTAGGCTCCTCGAGCATGGCGAAAAGCCCCGATTTGCGCGGAAAAAGGAGTCGAGCGTGACCACTGTCGAAGCCCCTACCTCGCATCTCCGCGAGAACCCGTACGAGATCGCGAGGGCGCAGCTCCGCAAGGTCGGCGAGACGTTTGCGATCGACCCGAACCTCGTCCGCGTGCTCGAGCAGTGCAAGAAGGCGGTGGTGGTGTCGGTGCCGGTCGTGATGGACGACGGCGTCACTCGCGTCTTCGAGGGCAGCCGCGTCACGCACAACGTCGCGCGCGGACCCTCGAAGGGAGGCATCCGCTATCACCCTGACGTCACGCTCGACGAGGTGAAGGCGCTCGCGATGTGGATGACGTGGAAGTGTGCGCTCTCCGGCATCCCGTTCGGCGGCGCGAAGGGCGGGGTCGTCTGCAATCCGAAGGAGATGACCGAAGGCGAACTTCAGCGCATGACGCGGCGCTTCACGAGCGAGATCATCAACGAGATCGGCCCGGAGAAGGACATCCCGGCGCCGGACGTCGGCACCGACGGGCGCGTGATGGCCTGGATCTTCGACACCTACTCGATGAACAAGGGTCACTCGGTGCTCGGGGTCGTCACCGGCAAGCCGCTGACGATCGGCGGCTCGCTCGGGCGCCAGGAGGCCACCGCGCGCGGCGCGCTGTACTGCGTGCGCGAGGCCGTGCGCAAGAGGCAGCTGTCGCTGCAGACGACGACCGTCGCGGTGCAGGGCTTCGGCAACGTGGGCTCCTTCCTCGCGCGGTTCCTCGCCGAGGACGGAGCCAAGGTGATCGCGATCTCCGACTCGGTCACGGGCCTCTACAACGCGAATGGCATAGACGTCCACGCGGCGATCGCGCACAAGCGCGAGACGGGCTCGCTGGTCGGTTTCCGCGGTGCGGAGCGGATCACGAACGACGAGCTGCTCCTCCTCGACTGCGACGTCCTCGCTCCGTGCGCGCTCGAGCAGGTGATCACTGACGAGAACGCGGCGCAGGTGAAGGCGAAGATCGTGGTCGAGGGCGCGAACGGCCCCGTGACACCGGCCGCCGACGACATTCTCGAGGACAAAGGAATCCTTGTCCTGCCGGATATCCTCGCGAACTCGGGCGGCGTGATCGTCTCGTACTTCGAATGGGTGCAAGGCCTGCAGGAGTACTTCTGGAAGGAGCCCGAGGTGAACGCCAAGCTCAACGACATCGTCACGCGCGCGTTCAACGAGACCTGGCAGACGCAGGAGAGCCGCGGCACCTCGATGCGAATGGCCGCGTACGGGATCGCGGTGCAGCGTGTCGCCGACGCCACGACGACCCGCGGGATCTATCCCTAGCCCGAGAGTCGTCGTCTACCACGCGGAGGACTGCCACCTCTGCGAGCGCGCGCGCGACGTCGTCGCACGCGTGCGACTCGACGTGCCGTTCGAGCTCGAGGAGATCGGGATCGGCGGCGATCCCGAGCTGGAGCGGCGCTACCGCCAGTGGCTGCCCGTCGTCGAGATCGACGGGGAACGGGCTTTCGTCTACCACGTCGACGAGGCCGCGCTCCGGCGCCGCCTCGCCCGTGCCTGAGCCCAGGAGGCAGGAGCCTCCGAGGGCGCACAAAGTTCGGACCACGACTACCGCGACGCGGCTTTGGCGCGGGCTGATACAACTGCCGACTTGTCACAAGGGGCGACCATTGGAGGGTCTGTGGATCGGCTGACGGTCGGCGTGGCGGCCAGGCTCTCGCGGTACCTCCAGGTGCTGACGCAGTCCAAGAAGATGGGCAAGGAGCGCATCTCCTCCCAGGAGCTCTCGGACTACACCAACATCAATGCGACGCAGATCCGGCGCGATCTCTCGGCCTTCGGCAAGTTCGGCAAGCGTGGCGTCGGCTACAACATCGACTCGCTGCTCGCGGAGATCCGCAAGATCCTGCGGACGCAGGGACAGCACAACATCGCGCTCGTCGGCGCAGGGCGTCTCGGACAGGCGATCGCAAGCTCGTCGATCTTCGCGGAACACGGGATCAACATCGCCGCGGTGTTCGACACCGACCCGGAGAAGATCGGCAGGACGGTCGGCGCGCTCCCGGTGACGGAGTACGGCCGTCTCGCCGAGACGATCCGCGAGAAGAACATCATCGTCGGCGTGCTCGCCGTCCCTGCGGATAGCGCGCAGAGCGCGGCCAACGATCTCGTGGACGCGGGCGTGAAGATCCTCTTCAACTACTCCGAGGCGTTGCTCGACGTGCCGCACGACGTTGCAGTGCACACGTCGAATCCCGCGGTCGACCTCCTCTACGCGCTCTACTTCCACCTGACGTAGGGCGCGCGCGTCGCGCAGACTGCCGTCGTGCGCATCGTTCTCTGGCACGGCTACCTGCTCGGTGGAACCGGGTCGAACGTCTACACCCGTGCTCTCGCCCGCGAGTGGAGCCTCGAGGGACACGACGTGGTCGTCGTCTGCCAAGAGCCGGATCCGACCGCGTACGACCTCGCCGGCGCCGCGGTCGTGCGGCCGGACATCGGCGGCCTGTTGCCCGTGTTCGTGATCGACCGCTACGAGGGGCTCGAGCCGAAGCTGCTCCAGGAGTGCACGATCGCGGAGCGCGACCGTTACGTCGCGCTCAACGCCGAGGCGGTGCGGGCACTCATGCCGGCCGATCTCGTCTTCGCGAACCACGTCCTGCTCGGTGCGCCGGTCGGGGCCGCGAGCGGTGCGCCCTTTGCGGTCAAGGCCCACGGCTCGGAGCTCGAGTACTCGATGCGGGGGAACGCCGAACTGTCGGCGTGGGGGCGCGACACGCTCGTCGGCGCACGCGCGGTCTTCGTCGGTTCCGAGCACATCCGCAACGTCCTCGAGGAGGTCGTCGGCGCCGTCGAGCACGTGTACGAAGTGCCGCCCGGCGTCGACGTCGAACTGTTCAGGCCGGAGGATCGAGAGACGGCACTCCACGCGCTGCTCGCCGAGTCGCGTCGAGATCCGCCGAATCCGGGCAACGCGGACGCGCGACTGCCGGACGAAGGAAACGCCGAGCGGCTCGCCGAGTTCCTCGCGGGCGAAGAGCCGACGGTCGTCTACTTCGGGAAGCTCCTCTACAACAAGGGCGTCCACGTCCTGTTCGAGGCGCTGCGTCACCTCGACGCCCGGGCGGTGATCGTCGGCTTCGGCGACTACCGCGCCGAGCTCGAGCGCATGGCGCCCCCGCGGACGCTGTTCACGGGCGCGCTCGAGCATCGACACCTCGTCCACCTGCTACCGCTCGCGGACGCCGCAGTCGTCCCCTCGATCTTCCCGGAAGCGTTCGGGATGGTCGCCGCCGAGGCAGCGGCCACAGGCTGTCCGCCGGTCGTCGCGCGGCACTCCGGGCTCGCAGAGATCGCGGAGGGCCTCGAGGCCGAGTACCCGGAGCGGCTTCGGGGGCTCGTGAGCTTCACGACGGGCGACGCCGACGAGCTCGCGGCGAAGCTCACGAAGCTGCTGTCGCTCCCGGCCGAGGAGCGCACGGAACTCGGCAAGGCGGCCAGACGCGCGGCCGTGGAGCGCTGGAGCTGGCGCAACGTCGCGAGGAGGCTGCTCGAGCCGCTTCAAATACGATAGCCCGCGTGGGCGACGCGCAACGACTGAGCCCTGAGGAGCAGCTCGAGTTCGCGCGCGACGCGTTCGAGAACGCGGACGACCTGACGGTTGCGGTCGAGGAGGAGTTCGCGCTGCTCGATCCCGAGACGCTCGAGCTGACGGGCCGGTTCGAGGAACTCAAGGCGGCCGCTGCAGGAACGGCGTTCGACGCTGAGGTCGTCGGCGAGCTGATCTCGTCCGAGATCGAGGTCAAGACGGGCCGCTGCGAGACGTTCGCCGAGGCGGCGGAGCGCATGGTCGAGCGCCGTGCACAGCTGACGGAGCTCGCGGACGCCCACGGCGTCGCGCTCGCGTGTACGGGGACACATCCCTGGAGCCGCTGGCAGGACCAGCACATCATCGACACACCGCACTACCGGCGAAACGACGAGATCCTCCGTTACGTCGTCTGGCGCAACAACAGCTTCGGCATCCACGTCCATGTCGCGGTCCGCGGCGCGGACCGGGCGGTCGCCGTCTGCAGTGCGTTTCGCAACGTCCTACCCGAGCTGCTCGCGCTGTCCGCGAGCTCTCCGTTCGTCGAGGACGTGGTGACCGGACTGCACTCGGCGCGGACGCAGATCTTCACGCGCATGTTTCCGCGCTGCGGCGTTCCAGACGCGTTCGAGAGTTGGGACGAGTTCGAGCGCTACGTGCGCTTCCTCTACGACACGCGCTCGATCGACGAGCACACACAGCTCTGGTGGAGCGTGCGCACGCATCTCGGGTTCCCGACCGTCGAGGTGCGCATCTGCGACGGACAGCCCGACCTGCGCGAGGCACAGTCGCTCGCAGCGTTGATCCACGCGCTCGGCGCGAGGTTCGCGCGCGCCGTCGACGAGGGCGAGCCGTTGCCGTCGTTGCCGCACCGGTTGATCGAGGAGAACACGTGGCGTGCGATCCGCACGGGCCTGAGTGGCGAGCTGATCGACTTCGATCTCGGCGAGGCCGTGCCCGCACGGGCGCGAATCGAGCAGTTGCTCGAATGGGTCGAGCCCGTGGCGAGTGAGATCGGCGCGGCGCCGTACCTGACCGTTCCCGCCGCCAATTCGGCCGAGCGGCAGTACGCGCGCCTCGAAGAGCTCGGCTCCCACCGTGCCGTCTTCGCTGAGCTCGTGCGACAACGTGAGGCGGTCGCGTGAGCGGACAGCGCGTCACCGGGATCGGAGGCGTGTTCTTCCGTGCCCGAAACCCTGAACAGCTCGCGTCCTGGTACAAGCGCCAGCTCGGAATCCAACTCGCGCCCGACTTCGTCGGCTCCGTGTTCACAGCGACCGCGGACGACCAGACCGTGTGGTCGCTCTTCCCGGAGGACACGGACTACTTCGGCCCGCGCGGCCAGCAGCTGATGGTCAACTACCGCGTCGGCGACCTCGAGGCGATGCTCGTGCAGCTTCGGGAGGCCGGAGCCGAGGTCGACGACCACGTCGAGGACTCGCCGTTCGGCCGCTTCGGTTGGGCGACGGACCCCGAGGGCAACCGGTTCGAGCTGTGGGAGCCTGTGTGACCGAGGAGCCGCCGAAGCAGCCGAGCGCGGACGACCTGAGCCGCCTCGAGCAGGAGCTCCGCAAGCTCACCGTGTCGGACGTCGTCGTCCAGCTGATGTACACGGTGTCGTCGCTCGGCTACCGCAAGCTGTCCGCCGAGGACCGCGACCTCGACCAGGCGAGGCTCGCGATCGAGTCGCTGCGCGCATTGCTGCCGGTCGTCGAAGGGAGCGTCCCAGACGACGTCGTCCGCGACTTCCGACAGGTGACGTCGAACCTCCAGCTGGCCTACGCGGATGCGACGCGCCAGTAGGGGCTTGTGATACAAACTCGCGTCGCGCCGAGCCGATCGGCGTCGACTTTGTGAGGGGGTAAAAGGCGTGATCGTCGGAAGCTTCTTCAACGACCACTCGGTGCTGTTCGCGCTCATCTGCGCGGCGATCGCGGTCGCCTACGGAGTCGTCCTGACGGTCTGGCTGCTCGGTCGCCCCGAGGGGAACGAGCGGATGAAGGAGATCGCTCGCGCCGTCCAGGAGGGCGCGTCCGCATACCTCAAACGCCAGTACCTGACGATCGCGGTCGTCTCGGTCGTCCCGTTTCTGCTGATCGGCTTCTACGACAAGCTCGGCTGGGGAACGGCGGTCGGCTTCCTGATCGGCGCGATCCTCTCGGCCTCGGCCGGGATCATCGGCATGAACGTCGCGGTCCGCTCGAACGTGCGGACGGCGGAGGCTGCGCGACACGGGCTGAGGCCTGCGCTCAACGTGGCATTCCGCGCGGGCTCGGTCACCGGCCTGCTGGTCGTCGGGCTCGGCCTGTTCGGCGTCGCCGGCTACTACTGGGTGCTCACGGGCTGGCTCAACCACGACCCCCGGACCGCGGTCAACGATCTGATCGGGCTTGCCTTCGGCGGCTCGCTCATCTCGGTGTTC
>Ga0187765_10000755_pt1 | contig 12015 bp, 11 predicted proteins | sample 0216_QUI02_MP05__3_FD_133018 | JGI IMG/M metagenome (GOLD analysis project Ga0187765, IMG submission 133018) | Tropical peat soil microbial communities from peatlands in Department of Meta, Colombia - 0216_QUI02_MP05_10_MG | ecosystem: Environmental > Terrestrial > Soil > Wetlands > Peat ...
AACCGGCTGAGGAGCCGGGCATCTCCCGGCATTGTTCGCGGCCTCGCCGCGTGTTAGCCAAGCCGGCCAAGCGGAGATATCCGAATGTCGACGACTAATGGTGGCCCCGCGCCACAACCGGGTGCCCCACAAACGCCGGTTCCCCAAATCGGCGTGCTTATGCAATATGTGAAAGATTTCTCATTCGAGAACCCGAACGCGCCGCGCGCCCTGACGCCGAGCAACCAGCAACCCTCGATCAAGATCAACATCGGGGTCGAGGCGGCGCCGCTTGCCGAAAGCGACGTCGAAGTGACGCTGCGGCTGGACGGCAAGGCGGAAGTCCAGGGCTTTGTGCTGTTTGGGTTCGAACTGCTCTATGCCGGGGTGTTCAGAATCATGAACGTTCCGCCCGAGAGCCTGCAACCGCTGGTCATGATCGAATGTCCGCGCCTATTGTTCCCGTTCGCGCGCGAAATCGTTGCCACTGCGACCCGCAATGGCGGTTTTCCCCCTCTCATGCTTGAGCCGGTCGATTTCGCTTCGCTTTATCGCGATCGCATGATGGCGGCGCAGCCACTCAACGTCGCCGGTCAATCCAAACCGACGTAATCGCGCCAGACCGCGTTTTCCCCGAGGCTTGCGATAAACCGACGATGCGCCGCCTGTGCGTCCGCGGTTAGCCGCGAGGGCAACGGCACAGGGCGTTCTCGTACCGCGGTAATCTCGCCGGGCGCCATGATGGCCGGCGCCTGCGAAAGGATAAACTGCGCCTGGCGCGCGCCGATCAATTCGACATAGACCTCGGCCAAGAGTTCGGCATCCAGTAGTGCGCCATGTTTGGTGCGTCGTGAATTGTCGACGCCATAGCGAGCGCATAAATCATCGAGCCGGTTTGCCGCTCCAGGATGTTTGCGCCGCGCTATCAGGAGGGTGTCGATCATGCGATCGCGGCTCACCGCTGTCTGGCCGGCACGTTCCAGCTCCGCATTCAGGAAAGCCAGATCGAACATCGCGTTGTGCGCAACCAGCTGAGCGTCGCTGAGGAAATCCACGAGCTCTGCAACCCGGTGTGCGAACAACGGCTGATTTTTAAGAAAATCGCCGGTCAAACCGTGCACTTTCAGGGCCGATTCCGGCATGTCGCGTTCCGGATTGAAATAGCCGTGAAACATTTTGCCGGTCGGGAATCGATTGTACAGCTCGATACAGCCGATCTCGACTAAACGATCGCCGGAAAGCGGATCGAGCCCAGTCGTTTCAGTATCAAAGACAATTTCGCGCATCGAGAACTCGAACGGCCGCAGCGAATCACTGGCGTTGCATTGTAGCGACCGTTCGTAAAATGTCTCGAATCTGCGCTCGGGTGTGATCGAATCCTTGCGAACTGTCCACGACGAAATCGGCACGGCGCCGCTTTTCCGCATCCGGTAATTGCTTGGCAAGCAACGCCGCGAATTTCTCTTCGGTCATTCCGGAACGGTCCAAAGCGCGCCGGCGCTGGGCCTCGGCCGGCGCGGATACCACGACGACGGCATCGCACTGCGACTGCGCGTCGGTTTCGAACAATAAGGGGATATCCACGACGACGACCGAGGCACCACGCGCTTGGGCCTGCGCCAGGAACTTGTCGCGCGAGGCGGTCACAAGCGGGTGGATGATCGCCTCGAGGCGGGCAAGCGCGGCGCGGTCGTTCACAACCATTCCGGCAAGCTTGCTGCGATCGACTTTGCCGCCGGACGTCGAGCCCGGAAATGCCTGTTCGATCAGAGTCGCGGCTTCGCCCTCGTACAGCGCGTGCACGACGGCGTCGGAATCGTGAACGGGCACGCCGCACTCGGCGAAAAATCTGGCAGCCGTCGATTTTCCCATGGCGAGGGATCCGGTCAGGCAGAGGACGAATGGCCGGGTCGGGGTCATCGCGCGAGACACTTAAAGCGCCGCAAGAACTCCAAAGCTTGCAGCAGCGGCAGTCCCAGCACCGTGAAATAATCGCCGTGCACGTCTTTGAATAATTGCATGCCGAACCCTTCAAGCTGATAGGCGCCCACGCTTGCGGTCACCCCATCACCGGCTGCATCGAGGTAGAGCTCGAGAAACTGTTCCGAGAAGCTGCGCATGGTCAAGCGCGCCACACCGACATATTCGAATTGGACGACGCCATGCTGCACGAAGGCGATCGCCGAGTGAAGTTCATGCGTGCGGCCGCACAGCGCGCGCAGCTGCGCCCGCGCCGCATCGCGATTTTGCGGTTTGGTTAGCCGCTCGGCACCGAGCGCCAGGGTTTGGTCCGCGCCAAGAACCAGACGACCACCATGCTGCCGCTCTACCGCAATTGCTTTTTCGCGCGCCAACATCGCAGCCACGGCGCCCGCAGACTGTGTTTGGGCGCGCGCTTCAAGACCGCGCTCATCGAGATCGGCGGGACGCGCCTCAACCGGCACGCCAGCCGCGGTGAGCAGCATTCGCCGCGTCTTGCTTTGCGACGCCAGGATGAGCGGCGCCTTGGCAAGCCATAGCGCCATAGCAGAGCCTCAGGATATGTGATGCCGGCGCCGCTCACCAAGATGGCCAAGCACGGCAGCGGCAGTCTCTTCGATCGAACGACGGGTCACGTCGATAAGCGGCCAATTGTGCTTGGCGCAAAGCCGCCGCGATGCTGCCACCTCCTCGGCGACCGCCTGGCGATCGATATATTGATCGTCGTCGCGATGTGCTTTCAGCCCGAGCAGACGATTCTGGCGAATCTGCACGATTCGTTCCGGAGTAGCGAAGAGCCCGACGACCAGAGGATGCTTGAGCGCCTCGAGACGTGTTGGCAACGGCACACCGGGGACCAGCGGCACATTGGCAGTTTTGACGCCACGATTGGCAAGATAGATCGAGGTCGGCGTCTTCGACGTTCGCGATACTCCGACGAGCACCACGTCGGCTTCTTCAAGATCGTCCATGTGCTGGCCGTCATCGTGCAGCATGGTGTAGTTGAGAGCATCGATGCGGCGGAAATATTCGGCGTTAAGCGTGTGCTGCGCACCGACTTTATGCGTCGATTCGGCGCCAAGATAGGATTGGAACAGATGCAGCACCGGTCCGAGAATAGACAGACAGGGAAGACCCAGCGCGCGGCATTTCTCTTCGAGCCGCTTCACTAGGTTCTCTTCCAGGAGCGTGTACAAAATAATCCCAGGCGACTCCTCGATTTCTGCCAAAACCCGATCGAGCTGCCGTTGCGTGCGCACCAGGGGATGAACGTGCTCAACTGGCATAACTTTCGCGTACTGCGCCGCGGCCGCGCGCGCGACCGTAATCAACGTCTCGCCGGTCGCATCGGAAATCAGATGAAGGTGGAAATAACCCGCTGCGTGCGCCATGAAGTCTTAAGAACCGGCTGGAAAACCTGTTGAACTCTGGGGAGAAGGCCATGGCTTGTCGAGCGGTGCAAGCGGATTGGCCGGGACAACGCCCAACCGATCCACACCGGACGTTCGCCGGCGCTTTGTCCGGCCAATCATGTTCCGGACCGGTAAATTGTGGAAACCAAGTTGAGAACTGACGGAGAAGCGTCCAGAAATAGGTGCTCGACCGCGCTTGCCGCGCGAACCAGCCGAACGCCCCCGAAGCCGGGGATATGTGGGTAATTTCTCCGTCGAATGTGCATGGCGATTTATGAGTCCAATCAACCGTCCATTTACTACAACAGATTCTAAGATTCTATTTGTATTGGAGAACAGAATGCAGCGGATAGACCTGTGACCAAAACGCTGATGCAGGTTCTTGCCGGCAAACGACAGACCGTCCCGCCGGTCTGGCTGATGCGGCAAGCCGGACGCTATCTGCCTGAGTACCGCGCACTTCGGCAAAAGATCGGTAATTTTCTCGATCTTTGTCTTGATCCGAAGCTAGCGGCGGAGGTTACATTACAGCCTATTCGACGATTCGGCTTCGACGCTGCCATCCTGTTCTCCGACATCTTGGTCGTTCCTTATGCTCTCGGGCAAAACATCGCGTTCACGGCGGTTGATGGTCCACGACTTGATGCGATTGGCGATGCTGAGGGCCTGTGCAAGATTCGCAACGAGCTCGATCATGAGCGGCTTGCGCCGGTGTACGAGACAATCGCACGCGTCAAGAACGAGCTTCCGCCAGACTGCACTCTGTTGGGATTTTGCGGCGCGCCATGGACGTTGGCGACATACATGATTGCCGGAGCGGGCACCCCGGATCAAATTCCAGCGCGGGAATTTGCCTATCGCGCGCCGCAATCGTTTCGCGAACTGCTCAACATCCTCATCGAAGCCTCAGCATCTTATCTGATCCGCCAATTCGAAGCCGGCGTCGATGCCGTACAGATATTCGACACCTGGGCAGGCGTATTGCCCGACGACGAATTCGATCGATGCTGTATTGAGCCATGTGCACGCATCGTTGCCGCCGTCAGAGCGCGCATGCCGAATGCGAAGTTCATCGGTTTTCCGCGCGGCGCCGGTAGCCGGTTGAAGCGATATATGGATGCTGTTGGCGTCGATGCGGTGGGACTCGACTGGACCATCGATTTCGCCTTTGCGCGTGACGAAGTTCAGCGCCGCAAGCCTGTTCAGGGCAACCTCGATCCTGTGGTGCTTTTAGTCGGCGGCCGCTCGCTCGATCATTCGATCGATCGCATCATGGAAAATTTCAAAGCGGGGCCATTCATCTTCAATCTCGGTCATGGCGTGCTGCCGGATACCCCGATCGCCCACGTCGAACGGCTCGTCGCGCGTGTGCGTGGCGCGGGCCTCAGAGAGCAGCCGCCGCATGTATGAATGGATCAAGGCATTCCACATCATTGCTGTCATCGCCTGGCTTGCGGGAATGCTCTATCTGCCTCGCTTGTTCGTCTATCATTGCGCCGCCGAGAAGGGGTCGGTGCAGTCGGAGACCTTCAAGACCATGGAGCGCCGGCTCCTGCGAATCATCATCAATCCGGCCATGATCGCGACGTGGCTATTGGGGCTCTGGCTCGCCTGGCATGGGCCTGATTCTCGCTACGGATGGTTCGCTTCCGGCTGGTTTTTAACCAAACTGGCACTCGTGCTGGCGCTTTCCACACTGCATGGCGCCTGTGCGCGCTGGGTCAAAGATTTTGCCACCGACCGCAATCGGCATTCCCAGAAATTCTACCGTGCGATCAACGAGATACCGGCCATTCTCATGGCCGCCATCGTCATTCTTGCCGTGGTGAAACCGTTCTGACGGTAACGCATTGCTAAGGCGGAATCCGGTTCGGGCCTTGCTTGAAGTGCGGTCTTTTCTTATCTTTGGGCCATCCCACCCAACGTAGGCGGATGCAGTTGCGTCTCGGCTCCAGCGGACTGGAGCCACCAGTGCATCGGGCTTAGGGGTCTTAAGCCCTTATCTGTCCCAAGACCTGCGAACTTCTCCAGCCAGCGACGCCACGATTGAACTTCGCTGGCCCAATTTCCATAGGACATTCTATGCGGGAAATGAAACTGCAAGAACTCAAGGGCAAGACTCCGGCCGAGCTTGTCTCCTTTGCCGAAGAGTTGGAGGTCGAGAACGCCTCAACCATGCGCAAACAGGAGCTGATGTTCGGCATCCTCAAACAGCTGTCTGCGCGAGAGACCGACATTGTCGGCGAAGGCGTCGTCGAGGTACTGCCGGACGGTTTCGGCTTTTTGCGATCGCCGGAAGCGAATTACCTCCCCGGCCCCGACGACATCTATGTTTCGCCGTCGCAAATACGGCGCTTCGGATTACGCACCGGCGACACCATCGACGGTCACATTCGCAGCCCCAAGGAAGGCGAACGTTACTTCGCGCTGCTCAAAGTCAATTCGCTCAACTTCGAGGATCCCGAGAAGGCGCGCCACAAGGTCAATTTCGACAATCTGACGCCACTCTACCCGGACGAGTGGCTGAAGATGGAATACGAGGATCCGACCAAAAAGGATCTCTCGGCGCGCGTCATCGACATTGTCGCGCCGGTCGGCAAGGGCCAGCGCGCCTTGATCGTGTCGCCGCCGCGTACCGGCAAAACCGTGCTCTTACAGAACATCGCGCACTCGATCACGCACAATCATCCGGAATGTTACCTGATCGTGCTGCTCATCGACGAGCGGCCGGAGGAAGTCACCGACATGCAGCGATCGGTGAAAGGCGAGGTGATCTCGTCAACCTTTGACGAGCCCGCCGTGCGCCACGTCCAGGTCGCCGAGATGGTGATCGAAAAAGCAAAGCGGCTGGTCGAGCACGGCCGCGACGTGGTGATCCTCCTCGATTCGATCACCCGGCTCGGCCGCGCCTATAACACCGTGGTGCCATCGTCCGGCAAGGTGCTCACCGGCGGCGTCGACGCCAATGCGTTGCAGCGGCCGAAGCGCTTCTTCGGCGCCGCGCGCAATATCGAGGAAGGCGGCTCGCTGACTATCATCGCTACGGCGCTGATCGATACCGGCAGCCGCATGGACGAAGTGATTTTCGAAGAATTCAAGGGCACCGGCAATTCCGAGCTCATCCTCGACCGCAAGGTTGCCGACAAGCGCACCTTCCCGGCGATGGACATCACCCGCTCCGGCACCCGCAAGGAAGAGCTCTTGGTGCCGCCGGATCAGCTCAAGAAGATGTACGTGCTGCGCCGCATCCTCAATCCGATGGGGACGATGGACGCGATCGACTTCCTCCTCGACAAGCTGCGCAATACCAAGAATAATTCCGAGTTCTTCGACTCGATGAATACCTGATCGCCTCAGCCCTTACCGCCAAGAAGCTTTTTATCGGCGCTCGATGCGCGAGATTTGAGCGCGACGTCGGGATCGACAAAGCACACGCCGCCCTTGCCGACCGATTGCGCACAATCCGCCGCGGTGGCGTAACCGCATTCGATGATCGCATTGTCGCGACTAGCCGAGCCGCACCACGCGGCGTCTGCCGCACTCGCCGACAGTAACGTCACGGCAGCCAACGTCACGACCGCCACCCTTGTGACCACCACTTGGGCCAAGGCGCCTTGCATAATCATTGTCTCCAAATTTCTGTGTGCCAAGCGAAGATGTTAAGCACAAATCCGGACCGGCCAGGCGGTCAAGAATGTCGCATCGCCTCGATCGTGCCAGCCAAAGCCGAAGCATCGGTGATTGGCAGCGAACAAGTCTCCCCCACACATACGAAAGCTTGCGGCTCGCGTGCGGCGTCTAGCTTGGCGCGCGCCGGATGGTTGCCTGGCAGCGCGTCGGCCGAGACGGCCTGGAGCACGATGCGATCGAGCGGGGGCAGCCGGCGCGCGGCGGCGACGAGCGCGTCGGCGTCTGCGCCCTGCCCCGTTACCACGATCTGCGCGCCGCGCAATCGCAGATCGATGGCGTTGAGCATCGCCATATGCATGTAGAGGTTCTCGGCGATGAGCGGCGCCACCGCCGCAATCAACCGATCGGCTTTGTCGCGCCAGGTGTCGTCGCCGGCGAGCGTCGCCAGCCGGATCAGATTCTGCGCCGCGACGGCATTGTGGTTGGGGGTCGCCTCATCGGTTGTCGCCGCCGGACGAATGACCAGCCCCTCCGCGTCGGCTGCGGTCAAGTAATAGGCCCCGCTTTCGGCATTGGCGTAATTGCGATCCAAAGCCTCCTGCCATTGCAGCGCCCGGTCGAGGAGGCCCGGCTTCCCGGTCGCTTCATGGAGCGCCAGCGCGGCGCGGATCATCGCGGCGTAATCCGATGCAAGCCCCGGAAATTTTAGCTTGTCGTCGCGCCAGGAATGCCCGAGGCGATCGCCGCGCGTCATAGCGCCGGCGATAAAATCGAAGGCGCGGCTTGCCATCTCGATCCAGCGCGGCTCGTCGAGCATCGCGCCGGCATTGGCAAGCGCTGCGATCATCAGCCCGTTCCAGTCGGCGAGCACCTTGTCGTCGAGACCGGGACGGACCCGTGTGGCGCGCACCGAGAGGAGCTTGTCGCGTAAAGCCGCCAGCCGCGTTTCGTCGGCGTCGCTGCGCGGCGGCGACTTCAATCGGTTGAGAATATTGCGGCCTTCGAAATTGCCGGCTGGCGTGACGTCATAATGCCGGGCAAAAAATTCGCCATCCTCGATGCCGAGCTGACGGATCACTTCATCGTAAGACCAGACGTAGAATTTGCCTTCTTCGCCTTCGGAATCGGCGTCGAGTGAGGCGCAAAACGCGCCCTCCTCCGTCGTCATTTCCCGCTTTAGCCAGTCGACCGTTTCGTACGCGCGGCGGCGATACAGATCCTTGCCGCTGCGCTGGTAGGCAATCGCCAACAGCTCCAGAAGCTGCGCATTATCGTAGAGCATTTTTTCGAAGTGCGGAACGAGCCAGCGCTCGTCGACCGAATAGCGGGCAAAGCCGCCACCGAGATGGTCGTAAATGCCGCCCTCGCAAATGTGGTCAAGCGTGATTTCCACCGCCGCGAAGTAGCGCGGCTCGCCGGTGCGCAACCCGGCGCGCCAGAGGCATTCGAACTGCGCGGCCTGCGGAAATTTCGGTGCGCTGCGCGTGCCGCCATTGACCGGATCGATGAGTCCGCTGAGCTGTCGGGCGGCATTGTCGAGTTCGGCGCGGCCAATCGTTGTGACGCCGGTGGGCCGCGCCGCAGCCGCAAGCCGTTCCATCAGCGCGGCGCGATTGCGCTCGATCTTGTCCGGCTCTTCGCGGAACAGCCGTGCAATCTCGCGCAACACGTCGACAAAAGCCGGCTTGCCGTAACGCGACGTGTTGGGGAAATAAGTCCCGCCCCAGATTGGCTCGCCGCCGGACGTCAAAAACATCGTCAGCGGCCAGCCGCCATGCTCGCCCAAGTGATGCAGCGCCGACATATAGATCTGATCGATGTCAGGCCGTTCCTCGCGATCGACTTTGATATTGACGAAAAGTTCGTTCATCACGCGAGCGGTCGATTCATCCTCGAAGCTCTCGTGCGCCATGACATGGCACCAGTGACAGGCGGCGTAGCCGACGGAGAGCAGAATGGGCTTGTTGCTGCGCTGTGCTTGCGCCAGCGCTTCGGGTCCCCAGGGCCACCAATCGACCGGGTTGTCCTGGTGCTGCAGGAGATAGGGACTGGTCTCTGCGGCGAGGCGATTGCGACCGCCGCTGGCGAGGTTGGGTGAGGGGGCCTGCGATTGCGTCGGCGGCTGCATTGATGGCTGCGTTGAGGGTTGCGTTATGAGGACGCACCGTAGCAAGTAGCCCGCATCGCGCGAAGCGCCGACCTCAACCGACGCCAACCCTGCACCATGGTCGATCGTTCCACGATATTTGCGCTGTCCTCCGGCCGTCCGCCGGCGGCGATTGCGGTGGTGCGCATTTCCGGTCCGCAAGCAAGGCTCGCACTGGAGAGGTTGGCCGGTCGGGTGCCGCAGCCGCGCCAAGCCGCGCTGGTGCGCGTGCGCGAGCCGGCGGGCGGGGAGGTGATCGACGAGGCACTGGCGCTGTGGTTTCCGGCGCCGGCGAGCGAGACCGGGGAAGACGTGGCGGAATTACAGTTGCATGGCGGTCACGCCGTCATCGCCGGCGTGCTCAATGCGTTGAGCGGGATCGAAGGCTGCCGCATGGCCGAGCCCGGCGAATTCACCCGACGCGCTTTTGAAAACGGCAAGCTCGATCTCACTGCGGTTGAAGGGCTCGGCGATCTCATTGCCGCTGAAACGGCGGCGCAGCGCCGCCAAGCGTTCCGCCAATTGAAGGGATTGATCGGCGATCGCGCCGAGCGCTGGCGCCAGGCCCTGATTGAAGCGCTGGCGCTGGTCGAGGCGCGGATCGATTTTTCCGACGAGGCCGATGTGCCGGAAGACTTGATTGCGCCCGCAGCACAGGTGGCGCGCAGGCTGCGCGATGAGATCGCGACAGCGCTCGCCGACGGCGGCCGCGGCGAGCGGCTGCGCGAGGGTCTCGTCGTTGCCATTGCCGGGCCGCCGAATGCCGGCAAGTCGACGCTGTTCAACCGGCTGGCGCGCCGCGACGCGGCGATTGTTTCGCCTTTCGCCGGCACGACGCGCGATGTGATCGAAGTCCATCTTGAGCTCGACGGTTATCCGGTCACGATCCTGGATACTGCCGGCATTCGCGAGGCCGTCGAGCCGGTGGAGGAGGAGGGCGTGCGCCGCGCCCGCGCTCGCGCCGCTGCAGCGGACCTGGTGCTGTGGGTCATTGACGCATCTGCCAGCGGCGCAGTGCCCGCAGAGCAGCCGGCACCAAAGAGCGATTCGCCGCGCTGGTTGGTGCAAAACAAAATTGATCTGTTGTCTGAAGGCGCGAGCCTGGGAGCTTTTGCCGGATCATCACACCAGGCGGCAATAAATGAATATCAGTTCGTTTTTTCGGTTTCAGCCCAGAGCGGGGAGGGGCTTGAAGCGCTCTGTCGTGCTCTGACCGAGTTTGTTGAGCAGAACTTTTCTGCCAGCGAGAGCGCGGTCGTAACGCGGGCCCGACATCGTCAGGCGCTTGAGGAAACGGTTGCGGCCTTGAACCGTGCGCTGGTGGAAGCCGCGTCGGAAAGTCCACGTGAGGAGTTGCTCGCCGAAGAGTTGCGGCATGCGACAATCACCCTTGGCCGATTGACTGGCCGCGTCGATGTCGAAGATGTGCTCGACAAAATCTTTCGGGACTTCTGCATTGGTAAATGAATCGTTAACGCGCTGCCGGCGGTTGTTTCACGTGAAACACCACCGTTTTGACCGACCATCGCGCATTCACTAGAACGCTCGTAATTTGGTGACGCCATGAATGCTCGTTTTGATGTGATCGTGGTCGGCGGCGGCCACGCCGGTTGCGAGGCAGCGGCGGCCGCCGCGCGCCTGGGCGCACGTGTCGCGTTGATCACCCAGCGTTTCGCCAGCATCGGCGCGATGTCGTGCAATCCCTCGATCGGCGGCTTGGGCAAGGGCCATCTCGTTCGCGAAATCGATGCGCTCGACGGCCTGATGGGCCGGGCCGCCGACGCCGCCGGAATTCAGTTCCGCATGCTCAATCGCCGCAAAGGCCCGGCGGTGCGCGGCCCGCGGGCACAGGCCGACCGCAAGCTCTATGCCGCGGCGATGCAGAACGCGATCCGCAGCGCTGAAAGCCTCACCGTGATCGAGGGCGAAGTTGACGATTTACTTGGGCGCGAACGGGCAACGGGTGTTCGCCTGTGTGATGGCCGCGAGTTTATGTCCGGCGCCGTCGTTCTCACCACCGGTACGTTTTTGCGAGGGCTCATCCATATCGGCGAGCGGCAGATTCCGGCTGGCCGAATGGGCGAGGGGCCCGCGCTCGGGCTGTCGGCGACGCTGGAACGTCTCGGCTTTCAACTCGGCCGCTTGAAGACCGGCACGCCGGCGCGGCTTGACGGTACGACGATCGACTGGGCCAGCGTCGAGATGCAGCCGGGCGACGAGCCGCCTGAGCCGTTCTCTATGCTGACCGAGCGCATCGCTAATCGTCAGATCGAATGCGGCATCACCCGCACGACCGCAGCCACCCACGCCATCATTCGCAGCAATGTGCATCGCTCGCCGATGTATTCCGGTCAAATCAAGAGCCGCGGTCCGCGCTATTGTCCCTCGATTGAAGACAAGATCGTACGCTTCGGCGAGCGCGACGGTCATCAGATCTTTCTCGAGCCGGAAGGGCTCGATGACAGCACCGTTTATCCGAACGGCATTTCGACGTCACTGCCCGAAGACGTGCAGGCCGCGATGATCGCGACCATTCCCGGCCTCGAACGCGCGCGTGTCATTCGGCCCGGTTATGCGATCGAATACGATCACGTCGACCCGCGCGAGCTGCATCCAAGTTTGCAGACCAAGCGCCTGCCCGGTTTGTTCCTTGCGGGCCAGATCAACGGCACCACCGGTTACGAGGAAGCCGCCGCACAGGGTCTTGTCGCCGGACTGAATGCTGCGGTTTGCGGCGGCGGTCGGGCGCCGATCCTGTTCGATCGGGCGGAGGGCTATATCGGCGTGATGATCGATGACCTGGTCACGCGCGGCGTCAGCGAGCCGTACCGGATGTTCACGTCGCGCGCCGAATATCGCCTGACCTTG
>Ga0187765_10000756_pt1 | contig 12015 bp, 8 predicted proteins | sample 0216_QUI02_MP05__3_FD_133018 | JGI IMG/M metagenome (GOLD analysis project Ga0187765, IMG submission 133018) | Tropical peat soil microbial communities from peatlands in Department of Meta, Colombia - 0216_QUI02_MP05_10_MG | ecosystem: Environmental > Terrestrial > Soil > Wetlands > Peat ...
CACATTCGGTGAATTCACTATCCTGGTCTTCAGCCTTTGGTTGCTATTCCGTACGACGCTGCCGTCCGCAGAATATCCCCACGCCGGAGGTGATAAATGAAACCGGTTTGGGAGAGCTTCTGGGTCCAAACCTTGACGGCGAAGAATTGAGCTATTCACAGGCACCGCGCAACTGATCGCAATGTCCGCTTTTGGCACAAAGCGGACATCGCTGCGACGCACACGAATGTCCGCTTTTGGGGGTAAAGCGGACATCAGGCGGACGCGCTTCAATGTCTGCTTTTGACCCAAAGCGAACATTGGCCGAACCCCGCGCCGGACCCTTCCGGAGCGCCTTTCTAAATTGATACGATACCTGTCCTGAGCCTCAGGGGCAGGCAATGAGACGGCGCGAGTTCATCACGTTGGTTAGCGGCGCCGCGATTACGTGGCCAATCACCCTACAGGCGCAGCAGCCTGAGCGCGTGCGGCGCATCGGTGTGCTGATGGGGGTTGACCCGACTGCGCAATCTTACGTTACGGCATTCCGGAGTGCGCTCACAAAGCTCGGGTGGGCAGAAGGCAGCAATCTCCGGACCGAAATTCGCTGGGCTGCTGGTGATCCGGATAAAATCCGGTCGTTCGCAAAAGAATTGGTCGATCTGCGGCCTGACGCGATCGTGGGTCAGAGCACTCCCGTAGTTGCCGCGCTTGTTCGAGAGACGCAGACAATTCCCATCGTATTCGTGAATGTAGCTGATCCAATAGCCAGCGGCTTCGTTGTAAGTCTCGCGCGTCCGGACGGCAACGTGACCGGTTTCACGACAGATAATTCTGCACTTGGCGGCAAATGGGTTGAGCTTTTGAAGGAAATCGCCCCGCAGACGGTGCGCGCAGCGCTACTGTTCAATCCAACGACCGCCGTGCCGATCAAATTTTACATGCCATCCGTTCAGGCTGCCGCATCAATCTCAGGCATTGAGGTGAATGCAACGCCAGTTAACGCCAAGGATGAGATCGAGGGCGTAATCGCCGCGCAAGCGCGCGATCAGGGTGGCAGTCTGATTGTGATCCCGGACCCGTTCAACGTGGCAAATCGCGAACCGATCATTCTGCTGGCGGCCCGCTACCGCGTACCCGCGATGTATTATCGACGCGAATACGCTGAGGCTGGCGGTCTGATTGCTTATGCTAGCGATTTTGCAGAACAGTTTCCCCAAGCGGCGGCGTATGTCGACCGCATTCTCAAAGGTGCCAAGCCTGCCGATCTGCCCGTGCAAGCGCCAACTAAGTTCGATCTGGTCATCAACCTCAAAACCGCAAGGTCGCTCGGCCTTGACGTGCCATTCGGCATGCAGCAGCGCGCCGAGACGCTAATCGAATGAACCGCGAATGTGCGCTTTTGGCACAAAGCAGCCATCGGAACTTTCATGAACCATGTCCGCTTTCGGGGGTGAAGCGGATGTCGGCGCTTGTCCTCAGGATGTCTGTTCCTGACCCAACTGAGACTGAGAGCTCCTCGACCGAAAAACCCGCTTGCGCACAGCTTAGCTACCGACGGGAGCGATGGTCGGAAGGGTGAACTGACACAGAGTCCCAAATGGGCTTCGAGGCGATAACAACAACTTTCCGCCGTGTCCCTCAATAATGGTGCGACAGATCGAAAGCCCTAAACCCATGCCGTGGAGCTTGGTCGTAAAAAAAGGATCGAAGATACGATCGCGGTGAGTAGGCTCCATGCCCATTCCGGTGTCCGCAATGGTGATAGTAAGATTGGACTCGTTGTCGAGCGTTGACGAAATCGACAAGCATCGCTCGCGTCCGCTTATCGAATGCATCGCCTCAATTGCATTGATCACCAGGTTTAGAATGACCTGCTGCAATTGAACGCGCGCGCCCATCACTCTGGGAAGGTCCTCACGCACACTGTTTTGTAGCACGATCTGGTGAGTGGCCAATTCACTTCGGGCGAGTGCGAGGACTTCCATGACCAATTGGCAAACATCGACAGGAACTCTCTCAGTCGAATCCCTGCCGAACATCCCTCTGACACTATCAACGACCTCGTTCAACTGACGGCTTGCTTTTATGATCTGATCGAGACTTGACTGTGTTCTAGCGAGATTTGGGTCTGGTCGGTTCAGCCATCTCAGAGCGGAATTTGTATTTGCTACTATTGCAGTCAGCGGCTGTCTTATTTCGTGGGCAATCGAAGCAGTCATTACGCCCACCGCAGCCTGGCGTGACGCGTCGGCGACTTCGCGACGCAATGTGTGCAGCTGTTCTTCAGCCCGTTTGATATCGGTAATGTCCCGTCCGGTCGCATAGATCAATCCACGATCTGGCACGGCGAACCAGGACAGCCATCGATACGAGCCATCTTTGCACAAACACCGATTTTCAAAGTGTTGGATCTTTAGTCCGGCAACGAGCTGAGTGAGTTCTGTAAGGGAAAGCTCACGGTCGGCGGGATGAACAAGCCACTCGCCGTTTTTGCCGACCAAATCCTCGGGCGACCAGCCAAGCGTGGACTGCCATGCGGGATTAACATTCAGGATCTTTCCATAACCGTCGCTCACGACAAAAAGGTCCTGGGAAAGATTCCATATCCGGTAATGTTCGTGAGCTTGCTCCTCCACACGCTCGGCGAGCATTTTGTTGGCCTTGCGGAGCTCCTCCCGGCTAGCGGCAAGGTCAGCTTCGGCACGCTTGCGCGCCGTGATTTCCTCAGCAGCGACGTTGATCCCGACGATCTGGTCAGTCCTGTCTTTCACTGGATGCCAGTACGTAATCCAGACACGATCTTTGTTCGACCCGTCGGGACGTTGGCCGTTGACTTCGATACCGGTGATCGATTCGCCGGTACGCAGGATTGCCTGTACAATTTGTTCAACTTGGTCGGCGACTTGCGGAACCGTCTCGCGCACCGAGCGACCAATATGGTCGCCGACCGAAATGCCGCAAATTTCCGTCAAATGCTGATTTATCATCAGGTATCGGCAATCAATGCTGAGAAACGCCAGCCCGATCGGCGCAGTGTCGTAAATCAGTTGGACATCCGGCACAGTTGCCGCAGCGTGACGCGCAGGTTGCAGAGGCGGCGACGCAGACATCGTCAGAGTCCCAGCTAAACCGTGATTTTCAGTTCTTCGGGATTAGCCCAATCTAACAGCAACGAGACGCTCGGCAGCCGTCACCGCGCTCCCCCGGAAACCGTGCCCACAATCGCGCCGCCCTGTCCATGGCGGAGCCAAACAGTTTCGAGATGGCTGGGCAGTAAAGAAGGGTAAGTCGCATTTCGGTCGGCGCACGGTCGCGCTGTCAATTGCCGCCGGAGGCGGCGCCGCTTCCGCAAAAGGTGTCCGGCTAACACGCTGTAACGATTGAGCCTTCCGCATTCAACTCGTCCTGGCCGTTATTTGAGCTATATCAAGCCTCTCAAGTTTGAATGGTGGTTTCATCACCAAGTCGTGACAGCCCCAAGCCGTTGCTTTCGGGACCTGCGATGCCCGGACTCCCATTGATTTCAATTGTCGATGATGACGCGCTGGCCCGCGACGGCATAGCGGAGCTTGTCGAGTCCTTGGGGTACAGAGCCGTCACCTTCACATCTGCGGAGCATTTTCTCCGATCTGATGTGATCGCGAAGACAACATGCCTGATCACTGACATGCAAATGCCAGGATTAAACGGCCTTGAGTTGCAGGAAGCGTTAAAGTCGCAGGGATATCGGACGCCAGTCATTTTAATTACCGCCTACCCGAACGGGAAACATCGGATCCAGACCGCCAAGACGCTCGGCATTACCATTCCGACGACGGTGCTCGCGCGCGCAGACGAAGTGATCGAGTGAGATGGCGAACTCTACCGCCTGTTCTTCCGTCGGCGCTCATCCGACGACCTGCTTCGGCTTTTTTGCTTTTTGCTTGCTTTTCTTGACTCTGTTCGCGACGTCTTTCTTTACGACCTCTTCGATCTTGTTCATGACCATCATGTGAAGACGCGGCGATTTTTCGATCGTGGTGTGGGAGAGCCCGGTATCAGAAGTAAGATCGATGTTTGTCAGCTCTCCCTTGAATTCCGGGCCGGGAGAGACTTGTTTGCCGAAGCCGTTCTCCTGAAAGAAGTTCACGAGGTGGAGGACGTTCTTTGGCACCGGCTGCGGCCGCGTGGCGTCAAATGTCACGATCAACTCTATGGGGATGTTCTGTTGGTTGAGGTAATTGGCAATGTCGAATGTAGCGTTTGCGCCCAACGAGTGGCCTATGATGACAATGATGTCCTTGTGACCGCGCGAATACCTGTCGGCAATGCGATGCGCGACTGACTGCCAGCCATGCGTGCTGTACACTCGAGCGCTGTAACCCTGGCGGTTAAGTCTTTCCGCCAGCGTGTCCATCCCGCGCGAGAAAATATCGGCCAATCCGCGAAGCAAGTCGACCTGGACTTGCGACGGACTAGCCGCGGCGGCGTTCATTTGCGCGGGCTGCGCAAAGCAGGCGGTTGAGAACACGATCAGCCATGCGGCCAATGCTAATTTCATTGGTAATCTATGCATTTGCTCTCTCTCTCGACGGCCGCAGGGCGCAATCCAATCCTGCCCTACGATCGCCTGTGTGCCAACGTTGACACGACTATAGAGGTGGATCACGTTGCGTCATCGCCGCCCCCGGTCTAATGGCCAATATTTCTCTGATCTGACAAGTACACTGTATTTGACTTAGGTCAAATTCAGGATCGTCGCACACGAACTATCGTCAATGGCGGATTGGCTTTCTGCGAAATTGGTTCGTGGGGCCGAGCAAGGGAATCTCAGATGCGCACAATAATCATCAGGATGCTGGCGCTTGCTCTGTTCTCCACCCTGCCATATGCGGCAGTCGCGCAGACGCCGCCGGCGCAACCAACATCCGCCTCATCGCAACAATTGCTGACTGACCAGCAGCTCGACGCGCTTCTTGCTCCGATCGCGCTTTATCCTGACGCTTTGTTGTCGGAAATCCTGATGGCCTCAACCTACCCCCTGGAAGTGATCGAGGCTGACCGTTGGGTGAACGCGAATAAGAATCTCAAGGATGAGGCACTCAAGGCGGCAGTCGATCAGCAGAGCTGGGACGACAGCGTGAAGTCGCTCGTAGCGACACCCTCGGTGCTCGACATGATGAGCGACAAGCTGGATTGGACACAAAAGCTCGGCGACGCAGTACTAGCACAGCAACCGGATGTCATGGATGCGATCCAGCGGCTGCGTCAGAAGGCGCAGGCGAACGACAAGCTTTCGTCTAACCAACAGCAGACCGTGACGACGGATCAACAGAATGGGAAGCAGGTTATCGTCATCACGCCTGCGCAACCGAACACGGTCTATGTACCCTATTACAATCCTGCCGTCGTCTACGGACCGTGGCCGTCCCCAGCCTATCCGCCCTACTACTGGCCGCCGCCCGCCTATATCGGCGCTGGCATTCTTGCGACCGGACTCGCCTTCGGTGCCGGCTACGCGCTCGGCCGCTGGGCCGGAGGGGGCTATTGGGGCGGCGGTATGAATTGGGGGAACAACAACATCAACATCAATCGTAACGTCAACATCAACAACATCAATCGTGGCGGCGGCAACAACTGGGTACACAATCCAGCGCATCGCCAGGGCGTGCGCTACAATAACGCTAACGTCGCGCAAAAATTCGGTGGTAATCGCAACGCCGTCGCCGGTGGTGCGCAAAACCGTCTGGACTTCCGTGGCCGCTCCGGCAATCAGGTTCTGCAACCGGGCGGCGGCGGTGCCAATCGCCCCAACATTGGTGGACCCGGCGACAACAGGCCCAACGTCGGCGGCGGGGCCAACCGGCCAGGTGGTGGCGCTGGGGGCAATCGGCCAGGCGGCGGAAACGTTGCTGGGGGCAATCGACCAGGAGGTGCCGGCAACCGGCCGGGCCCGGGCGGCGGGGGCAACAGACCCTCGGCCGGCGGCGGGCGTGGTCCGGGTAATGCAATGGGCAATATCAGCTCCGGAAGAGTAGCCAATCTTGAAGGCGCCCGCGGCCGTGCCAGTCTCGGCGGAGGTGGAGGCGGTCGCGGCGGTGGAGGCGGTGGAGGCGTCGGTCGTGGCGGCGGCGGCGGCGGTTTCGCCAGAGGTGGTGGTGGCGGTGGAGGCGGCGGACGCGGTGGCGGCGGTGGTCGGCGTTCTGACATGCGGCTCAAGCACGATATCGTATTGCTCGGACGCCTCGACCATGGGCTTGGCTTCTATCGCTTTACCTACAACGGCGGCCGCAGAGCGTATGTCGGCGTCATGGCACAGGAGGTGCAATCGGTCATGCCGGAGGCGGTCGTACGTGGCCGTGACGGCTACCTGCGGGTCTTCTACGACAAGCTTGGTGTGAAGTTCCAAACCTATGACGCCTGGATTGCGTCAGGTGCGGGGATACCGGCCGTCACTGCGGCGGCGCACTGACTGTCTGCCAACAATGGAGCAGCAAAAAATACTGAGGTTGTCATGAACAAGGTTCTTCGAACACTGACATTGCTGACGGCCGCGATCCTTGTTGTGACGTGGACGCCAATTGTCGCTTCGTCCGTGGCCCTGGCGCAGCAGGACTACAAAACGCCGCAGGACGCGGTCGATGCGCTCGTCGCCACGGCAAGGAGCGGCGATCAAAAAGCCGCCTTGGCAGTGCTCGGACGAGGGGGCGAGGATATCATCTCATCTGGCGACAAGGTCTCCGACAATGCCGTTCGCGAACGTTTCGTCGCCTCCTACGACACCAAACATCAAATTGCGATGGAGGGCGGCAGCAAGGCGATCCTGGTGATCGGCAATAATGATTATCCGTTCCCGATCCCACTCGCGCGCAACAAAGATGGCACTTGGTCGTTCGACACTGTGGCCGGCCGGCAGGAAATCCTCGCTCGGCGCGTCGGCCACAACGAACTCGACGCGATTCAGACCAGCCTTGCCTATGTAGACGCGCAGAATGACTATGCTGCGAAAGATCGCGGCGACGGCGAGGGTGTCTACGCTCAACGCTTCATCAGCGAATCCGGCAAGAAGGACGGCCTGTACTGGCCAACCGCGCAGGGTGAAGAAGAAAGCCCGCTCGGCGAACTGTTCGCCGACGCCTCGCGCCAGGGCTACCGCGCCGGCGAAGGCCGCTCGCCTTATCACGGCTACTACTACAAGATCCTGACGAGGCAAGGCCCGGCCGCGACTGGCGGTGCGGTCGACTACGTCGTGCGCGGCAAGATGATGGGCGGCTTCGCGCTGGTCGCCTATCCGGCCGAGTACCGGAACTCAGGCGTCATGACGTTCATCGTCAACCATGACGGTACTGTATTCCAAAAGGACCTCGGGCCGGACACGGCGAAGCTTGCCGAGGCAATGACATCATTCAATCCGGATAAGACCTGGACGAAAGTCGACGTTCCGGAACGGGCGAATTGACCGGCGACAACACGCTTCCGGCACGAAACGGACATGCCTGCCGCGCTGACGAATGTCGGCTTCGGGGCGATAAGCCGACTCAGGTCATCGGTTCCTGACAAACTGAAAATGAATGGAGATGATACATGTTCAAGTGCCGTCGGTTGGTTATGGCAGCCATCACTCTTGTGGGCAGTTGCATCCCTTTGGTTGCACAGCAAGCCGGGGGCACGAAAGTTGGCGTGCTGACGTGCAATACGTCCGCAAGCCTCGGTCTCCTGGTTGGTTCGCATCAAAAGCTCCGGTGTAGCTTCAAGCCAGACAGCGGCGGAGCACCTGAGAATTATGTGGGCCACATCAATCGCCTGGGGGTTGATATTGGCATCAAGGCCGGCGGCGTAATGGCTTGGGGCGTTTTCGCGCCGACGAATGGGTATCATCACGGTGCGCTGGCCGGGAAATATGTTGGCGGCAGCGGAAGTGCGTCTCTTGGCGTCGGGGTTGGAGCCAATGCTCTTATCGGCGGATCGCATCGGTCCATCGCACTTCAACCGCTCTCGGTGGAGGGACACGTCGGGGTCAATCTGGCGCTCGGCGTTGCCGGTCTCACTCTACGATCCGCTTCATAGAACTCCCGCCGAGACGACGCCCTCGGAATGTCTGCTTTTGACCCAAAGCGGACATTCGCCGCTGAGGATTATTACGTGCAAAATGACCGTCGGACCCCATTCCGCCGATCATTAATCCCTGCTGTAATACCTCTTTGAAAATCGGCGTAGTCCTAAGCCTTGGGTGGGCGATGCGACGGCGCTCCAGAACAAGCAGCAAAGTGGCGAAGGCGCGCAGCCGCAAGGCGATGCCGAAGCGCGGCTCTGCGCCGGCGTCACGCCGCAGCAGCTCCTCTACTGCCGGCGCGGATGGTGAGTTCGCGCAACTTCGCCGCGAGCGTGATGAGGCGCTAGAGCGAGAAACCGCGACCGCCGAAGTTCTCAAAGTAATCAGCGCGTCGGCCGGCGAGTTGGATCCTGTATTCAGGGCTATATTGGATAATGCGACACGCATCTGCGAGGCCACGTCCGGTTTGCTGGTCCGCGCTGAAAACGATGGCTTTCGGATTGCGGCATCGGTCCGCCAGCGTGCCGACATTGAGGACATGAAGCACCGAACGTTTAAGTTCGGGCCATCAACGCCAATCGGCCGAGCTGTACGGACGCGACAGATTGTGCACGTCGCGAACCTCTCTGAAGATCGGGCTTATCTGGAACGCGAACCGCTCGCTGTCTGGGCCGTCGAGCAGGCAAACGTGCGAACGGCGCTTGTCGTCCCAATGCTAAAACGGGAAGAGTTGGTCGGTGTTTTCGGCCTTGAACGCGCAGAGGTTAAGCCGTTTACGGATAAGCAAATCGCACTAGTGCAGACCTTCGCCGCCCAAGCCGTCATAGCAATCGAGAACACGCGGCTGCTCAACGAGCTGCGGCAATCGCTGGAACAGCAGACAGCGACAGCTGACGTACTGCGCGTCATCAGTGCGTCGCCGGGCGAGCTTGATCCGGTCTTCAACGCAATGCTGGAGAATGCGACACGCATTTGCGATGCCCAGTATGGCCTTTTGTTCAGCTATGACGGGAAACTGTTCAATACGATCGCGGCCCGCAATGCACCTCCAAGCCTGCTCGACTTTATCGAACAGCGTCGAGCATTTTTGCCGCCGCCTGGGACTGTACTTCACGACATGCTAACGACGCGCAATGTGGTTCACCGCGCAGACGCATCGGCTTCACCGGTGCAAAGCGCGCCGGTTCGGCTCGGCGGCGCAAAAGCATTTCTCGCCGTGCCCATGTTCAAGGACGACACGCTGGTCGGCGCAACTTCCATCTATAGGCAGGAAGCTCGGCCATTCACCGAGAAGCAGATCGCGGTGGTACAGAATTTCGCTGCCCAAGCCGTCATCGCCATTGAGAATACGCGGCTGCTTAACGAATTGCGACAGTCGTTGCGGCAGCAAACCGCGACTGCCGACGTCCTCAAAGTTATCAGCCGCTCTACCTTTGATCTCCAAACCGTACTCAACACGCTTGTCGAGTCGGCGGCCCATCTGTGCGACGCCGACATGGCGGCAACCCATCGTCTGAAAGATTCGATATATCAGCACGCCGCAAGCTACGGGCTCAGCCCGGAACTGCATGATTTAGCGAAATCAATTCGGTTTGAGGCAGGACGCGGCACTGCCGCTGGGCGCGCGGCACTTGAACGCAAGGTCGTCCACATTCCCGATGTCCTGACGGACCCGGAATATACTTTGACCTCTGTAGTGGAAAGGATTGGAGCGCGTACCCTGCTGGGTGTGCCGCTCATGCGTGAAGGAAACCCGATCGGCGTGTTCGTGCTGATGCGCCGTACCGTGCAACCGTTCACCGACAAACAGATCGAGCTGGCCGAGACGTTCGCCGACCAGACAGTAATCGCGATCGAGAACGTGCGGCTATTTGAGGCCGAGCAGCAGCGCACGCGCGAGCTTTCTGAAGCTTTGGAGCAACAGACAGCAACTTCGGAGGTGTTGCAGGTCATCTCTAGATCTCCCGGTGACCTGGAGCCGGTATTCCAGGCCATACTCGAGAATGCGACGCAGCTCTGCGCGGCAAAATTCGGCAATTTATATCTTTGCGAAGGGGACGCATTTCGCACGATTGCGATGCACAACGTGCCACCAGCGTTTGCGGAGGCGCGGAGGCGTAACCCCTTGGTTCACCCCGAACCAAACAGCGCGCTTGGTCGCCTCCGCAGTTCTCAGAGGGTGATTTACATCCCCGACGTCACAGCAGAACAAGGCTACGTTGAGCGTCAGCCTAGATTTGTCACCATGGTAGAACTCGGCGGCTTTCGAGCCATGCTTGCTGTACCAATGCTAAAAGATGGCAAGCTGATTGGTGCAATCATTATTTACCGACAGGAACCCGGCACATTCTCCGACAAGCAGATCGAACTCGTGCAGAATTTCGCTGCCCAGGCGGTGATCGCCATCGAGAATGCGCGGCTGCTCAACGAATTGCGGCAGCGCACCGACGACCTCACCGAATCTTTGGATCAGCAGACCGCTACTTCGAAGGTGCTTGAGGTCATTAGCCGCTCGGCGTTCGATCTTCAGGCGGTGTTTGAAACCGTCGCGGAAAGCTCGGTTAGGCTATGTGGAGCTGACCGAGCGTTTATATGGCGCTTCGATGGCGAGTTACTGCGGATGGTGGTGGCCTTCAACGCTCCTGAGGCGCTGAAGGATTTTATGGTCCAAAATCCGGTTCCTACTGGCCGACAGAGCGCTGTGGGCCGCGCGGCACTTGAACGTCGAACTGTACATATTCCCGATGTCTTGGCCGATCCTGAATATACCTGGGGGTCCAAATATGTGGAGGCAATCCGGACAGTTCTTGGGGTGCCGATTCTCAAAGGCGACGACTTGCTTGGCGTCATGACAATTTATCACTTGGAGGGAGTCAGGCCGTTCACGGATAAACAAATCGCTCTGGTCGAGACTTTTGCTGATCAAGCTGCCATCGCGATTGACAATGTACGGTTACTGGATGCGCTTCGCCACCGCACCGATGAACTTGGCCGCTCGGTCGGCGAGTTACAGGCGCTTGGCGAAGTGTCCCAAGCGGTGAATTCGACGCTCGACCTCGAAACTGTACTGTCCACCATCGTCGCCAAGGCAGCGCAGCTCTCTGGTACCGAGACTGGCGCCATCTACGGCTATGATGAGCAGTCACGCGAATTTCGTCTGCGCGCGACCTATGGGATGGATCAGGAATTAATCGACGCCTTGACACAGCGCCACATCGACCTTGACGATCCGAACATCGCGGAAGTCTTTGCGCAGCGCGAGCCGCTTCCGGTCGCGGACTTGAAGGAAGAAGCCGCTTCGGAGCTTAACAAAATTGCTCTGCGTGCCGGCTACCGCGCACGCATGGTGACGCCGCTACTGCGTGGGGAAGATATCGTCGGCATGTTGGTGGTTCGCCGCAGCACGCCTGGAGAGTTCGCCAAGAACACCATCGACATCATCAAGACCTTCGCGGCGCAGTCGGCGCTGGCCATCCTGAATGCGCGGCTGTTCCACGAGATCGAGGACAAGAGCCGCCAGCTTGAGGTCGCGAGCCAGCACAAGTCGCAATTCCTGGCCAACATGAGCCACGAACTGCGCACACCACTCAACGCCATCCTGGGCTATACCGAGCTAATGGCTGACGGCGCTTACGGCGAGGCATCCGAGAAGATGGTCGGCATCCTCCAGCGCCTTGAAGCCAACGGGAAGCATCCGCTCGGACTCATCAATGACGTGCTGGATCTGTCTAAGATCGAGGCTGGCCAACTGGTTCTCGAACTTTCCGATTACTGCGTTCAGGACGTCGCCCAGACCGTCCGCAGCACACTTGAGCCATTAGCGTCCGACAAAAAGCTCGCGTTCAAGCTCGAGCTGGCTCCGGACTTACCGCCTGGCCACGGTGACGGTCGCCGCTTGACCCAAGTCCTGATCAATCTCGTTGGCAACGCCATTAAGTTCACCGACACGGGCGAAGTGGCGATCAAGGCCGATGCGAAGAATGGTGCATTCTATGTGTCGG
>Ga0187765_10000757_pt1 | contig 12007 bp, 14 predicted proteins | sample 0216_QUI02_MP05__3_FD_133018 | JGI IMG/M metagenome (GOLD analysis project Ga0187765, IMG submission 133018) | Tropical peat soil microbial communities from peatlands in Department of Meta, Colombia - 0216_QUI02_MP05_10_MG | ecosystem: Environmental > Terrestrial > Soil > Wetlands > Peat ...
CTGGCCGCGTCCTTGCTCGCCGACGGGTTCGGGGCGGTCGTGGTGAAGGGTGGGCATCTCGCGGGGGCGCCGGTGGACGTCCTGATGCTCCGGGACAAGGTCGTCGTGTTCCGCGGTACGAGGCTGGTGCGGCCGGCCCATCGCCGGGGCACCGGCTGCCGGTTTGCCTCGACGCTCGCCACCCGGCTGGCTCTGGGGGACGACGGGGAGACTGCGGTGCGCGCCGCCCGGAGCGCGGTGCGGCGGTATCTCCACGGGCGCTGAGGGCGCGTCGCCCGCTCGGGCGGCTGGAGGTCGGCTCGCGCGTCCGAGTTGCCCTGAGGGCACTTCCCAGCGTGCAGCGGCGAACTCGAGCGCTCACGACACGTGGGGTTCGATCCTTGCGCGGTCGCACACGGTCGGCCGCCGAGCCTGCGGCAGCGAGCCCCCCCCGGGCCGTGCTCTGGACCCCTAGGCAGGGGACCTGCTTCCGCGAAATTCGAAGCTCTTCAACGAGTTCAAGCGGTTAGGCCGAATTGGAGGGATCAGGGCACCTGATTCGCTTCTTTGGCGAATTCGCTCGCGACTTCAGGGTCTTCCGCCCGGAGGGGGGATGCAGGGGACCTGCCTAGGGCCTGCGCGCGGACCGGAGGGGTGGGCTCCACCCGTTCGCGGGGGGCCCTCGAGGATCCGGAGCCCGAGGTCGGCACCGCACCTTCGCCTCGCGCCCGACCCAGCGGTTTCCGCGACAACCGTCTCCCTCGGAGCGAGTGCCGCCCTTGCCTCGCCTCACCGTCGGACGGCAAGGAGCCACGGCCCCAAGCACGCTCTACCTCCGCGCCCCGCCGACGTAACGGAACGCCTCCCGCACCAGGCCTGCCCATGCCGGAGCCTCGCCGGACATGTCCGCCCACTCCTTCATGCGCCGTCCGGGGCCCGGCTCGAAGCGCCGCGCCGCTCCCGACGCGACGAGCGCATCCACCCTGTCCCTAGGCAGCTTCACCACCAGCCGGCCCCGCACCACCATCGCGAAGATCTTGCCGCGCACCCGCAATCCGAACGACGAGAAGAGCTTGCCGTACGTCACCCCCGGCTCCGAGGCATAGCTCCGGACGATGCGCAGGAACCGCGGATCCTCCGAGGCGGGCGCAGCGGGCTTCGCTTTCGGCTTCCTGGCCAACGCCGCGCCGCCACCGCTCACGCGTCGCGCGCCCGGCTCTCGAACCGGGTGAACTCGGAGAGGAAGACGAGATCCAGCGTCCCCGTCGGGCCATTGCGCTGCTTCGCGACGATGAGCTCCACCGGGACCGCGCCCCGTGAGCCGTACCCGCCCCGGTCGGACTCGTCCTCGTCGTCGTCGCGGTGGATGAACATCACCACGTCCGCGTCCTGCTCGATGGCCCCCGACTCCCGCAGGTCGCTGAGCATCGGCCGGCCGCCCTTGCGCTCCTCCACCTTGCGGTTCAGCTGGCTCAGGGCCAGCACCGGGCAGTCCAGCTCCTTGGCCAGCGCCTTCAACGACCGGCTGATCTCCGACACCTCCAGCTGCCGGCTCTCCACCTTTCCCTTCTGGTGCATCAGCTGGAGGTAATCCACCACCAGGAGCCCGAGCTGGGCGTGCTTCTGCTTCAACCGGCGCGCCTTGGCCCGGAGATCGAACGGCGAGAGGGCCCCGGTGTCGTCGATGAAGAGCGGCGCATTGAACAGGCTTCCCGCCACCTCCTGGAACTTCTCCTCGTCGTGGGCGGTGAGCCGGCCGCCGCGCAGCCGCTTCATGTCCACCCGCGCCGACGCCGCCAGGAGGCGCATCAGGAGCTGATCGGCCGGCATCTCCAGCGAGAAGATGCCCACCGGCAGCGCCTCCTTGAGCGCCACGTGCAGGGCGATGTTCATCGCCAGAGAGGTCTTGCCCACCCCCGGCCGTGCGGCGAGCACGATCAGCTCCCCGCGGTGAAAGCCGGTGAGCTGCAGGTCGAGATCGACGAAGCCGGTGGAGAGCCCGGTGACCCCCGTCGAGGACAGCTTCATCCGGTCGAGGAGGTCGAGCGTCCGCTCCATCAGCTCGCGCACCGGCCGGAGGTCGCCCTCTCGCTTCCGCTCGGCGAGCAGGAAGACGCGGCGCTCCGCCTCGTCGAGGATCGCCTCCAGCTCCCCCGATTCCTGGGTGGCCAGCTCCTGGATCTCGCGCCCGGCATCGGCCAGACGCCGCCGGACGGCCTGGTCCTTGACGATGCCGGCGTAGGTCACCGCGCTGGCCGGGACCGGGACCACCTGGTCGAGCGACATCAAGTAGGCCGGCCCGCCCACCGTCTGCAGCTGACCGCGCCGCTTCAGCTCCTCGGAGAGGGTGAGGTGGTCCACCGGGCGCTGCGAGGACTCCAGCCCGAGCATGGCCGAGAAGATGTGGACGTGCCCCGGGCTGCTGAAGTCGTCGGGGTGCACGACCTCGGCCACCGCGGCGATGACCGAGTTGTCGGTGAGGACCGCCCCGAGCACCGCCCGCTCAGCGGCCAAGTCTTGAAGGCCTCGCCGCGCCTCCGGGCTCTCCAACCGTCCGGTGATCATCCTCTCGCCCCGCGCTCCTCACCAGGGAGACCATCGCGGTCCGCCCTGACAGCCCCCGGCAGAAGCAGGGCGGCGGAGGCGGCCGCCCCCGAGGCGCTCAGGCCTCGGGCACCACCTCGACTTGGATGGTGGAGACCACGTCCCGGTGCAGACGGACTTCCACCGCGTGCTTCCCGGTGGTCTTGATCGGGTCGGAAAGGTGGATCGAGCGCCGGTCCACCTTCAGCCCCTGGCCGGCCAGGGCCTCGGCGATGTCCAGCGAGGTCACCGAGCCGAAGAGCTTGTCCTGGTCGCCCACCTTGCGCGCGATGCGGACCAGCACCGCGTCCAGCTTCTGGGCCTGACTCTGCGCCGCATCCCGCAGCTTGGCCTGGCGGGCGGCGATCACCGCCCGGTCGTGCTCCAGCTGCCGCACGTTGGCCTCGTTGGCCAGCACCGCCAGCTTGCGCGGCAGGAGGTAGTTGCGCCCGAAGCCGGGCTTGACCGTGACCAGCTCGCCCGACTTCCCCAGATTGGGCACGTCCTCGCGGAGGATGACCTTCATCGACATGCCTTCCCCCTAGCCTACCAGCGCGTTGTAGGGGATGAGTGCCAGCCCCCGAGCGCGCTTGATGGCCGTCGCCACCTGGCGCTGGTGCTTGGCGCAGTTCCCCGAGATGCGCCGGGGGATGATCTTGCCGCGCTCGGTGACGAAGTACTTGAGCGCCGCCTGGTCCTTGTAGTCCGGCTTGCTCTTCTCGGCGCAGAAGCGGCACACCTTCTTGCGGCCGAAGCCACCGCGCGGCCCGCGGCGCTCGTCCTCGCCGGCGCCGTTGCCGAAGCCGCCGCCGCCTCCACCACCGCCGCCGCCGCCGCCACCACCTCCGCCGAAGCCCTGGCCCCCGCCGCCGGAGCGCCCGCCGGCCGGACGGCTCCCGCCCGGGGACGCGCTCGCTGCCATCGCGTTGTCGGTTCCGTTCATCGTTCGTCCTCAGGCCTCCTCGGCCGCCTCCTCCTCGTCGCCCTCGCCTCCGGCTGCCGCCCCGTCGCGCACGCCGGCGGCCGCCGGGGCCCCGCCCGCACCCGGAGCTCGCTCGTCGATGTCGCCCGCCATGCGCACGTCCTCCAGGACCGGGCGCGACGCCGGATCGACGTCGTCGGCGATCTTCACCGAGAGGAAGCGCGTCACCTCGTCGAAGTTGCGCAGGTTGCGCTCCACCTCGGCCACGATCGCCGTCCCTCCCAGGTAGTGGGCGTGGACGTAGATGGCGCGCGTCTGCTTCGCCACCGGATAGAGGGTCTTCTTCTTCCCGAGCACGGTGAAGCGCAGCACCTTGCCCCCCTCGCGGCTGACGATGGCCCGGACGCGGTCCTTGATCCGGTCCACGCCGTCGTCGGTCAGGTCCGGCTTGACCAGGAAGATGGTCTCGTACTCGCGCAGGTGCGCGTTCGTCGTCTCGGGCATGTCGCTTCGTCCCCGTGGGATGGTGCCGCCCGGTCAAGCCCGGGCAGCGGGGAGCGGCCGGTTGCCTCTTGGCAACCGTACCGGGGACGGGAAGCCGCGCCCGCCGCCGTCGCGCCTGACCCGGGAGACCCGGGGAGGGCCGGCGTACCTACCGGTCGGGGGGAGGGAAGTCAAGGAGCCACCCCAGCCTCGGAAAGGGGTGGCACTCCGCCTTCCGTCGCGGCAAGAGTTAGGGCAAGAGTTAGAGTGTTGGAGAGGGGCCCGGTGCGGCACGGCCGGGGTCACAGGGAGCCGCGGGGAGACGGTCTCCGAGATCTCAAGTCAGACACCATGTTCGAAGCGCCGCCGAACACCAACGGCCACCCCGGGCCGACACACGCCCCGCTCGCCCCGGAGGTGCCCTCCGAGTCCGCCGCCCCCGGATCGGCGGAGTCCGCACGCGCGCGGCCGCCCATCGTCCTGACCACCTTCGGCCCCCGCCGGGACGGCGCCCGGTACGGCGGTGCGGCCCTGTTCTCCCTCGTCGCCCACCTGGGGCTCATCGGTCTGGCGGTATGGCTCGGCCGCGAGGTGGTCCTCGCCAAGCCCGAGCTCACCGCGGTCGTCTTCAGGCGCCCCCCGCCTCCTCCGCCTCCTCCCAAGCCCGAGCCTCCTCCCCAGGAGGTCAAGAAGGGCCAGCGGGGGCGGGGGGTGGCGCTGCCCACCCGGGTGGCCCCGGAGATCCAGTCGGATCTCGAGATCTCCTTCGCCGGGAGCCCGGACCCGCCGGACCTCGCCCCGGTCGGCGCGTGGCTGGGAGGCTCGGGGGAGGGGGAGCGGAATGCCGGCTGGGCGGACGGCCTGGCCTCGGGCACGGTGATCAAGCGGTCGCTGGCCAAAGACCCGCTGGAGTTCGACACCGCCTGGGACTGTGACTTCCCGGAGGGGGTCACCGAGGGCAAGGTGGTTGTCCGGATCCGGATCCACGTCAACGCCAGCGGAAGCCCGACCCGGGTGACGGTCCTGCGTCCCGGCCCGCCCGAGTTCAACAAGTCTGCGGTGGAATGCGCCCGGCGTCAGGGGTTCCGCCCGGCCCTCGACGTCAACGGCCAGCCGCGCGACGGGGATCGGGAGGTGAGCATCCTCTTCTACCGAATGGGCTCGGGCGTCCGGATCAGCCCGGCCGGAAACGACGTGAGCACCGCTCCCATCGGTCCTCTGCCCGACCTTCCCGTCAAGCTCGAGGAAGGGCCGGCCACGCCTACCGCCGGTTGAAGCGGTTCATCGCCTCGGCCACCCCCAGCGTCGCCCAGCCGAGTGCCGCCTCCGCGGCCCGGTCGAGGAGGTCGGGAAGGGCCTCGCGCTCCTCGGCACCGAACCCGGAGAGCACGTGCCCGACGGTGCGCTCCTTTCCCTCGGGCTTCCCCACCCCGAGGCGCAGCCGGGCGAAGCCCTCGTCGCCCAGCTCGGCCACGATGCTCTTCAGCCCGCCGTGCCCGGCGGTCCCTCCGCCGGCCTTGAGCTGCAGTCGGCCGAAGGGAAGGTCGAGCTCGTCGTGGATGACGAGCACGTCCTCGGACGGTACCTTGTAGAAGCGCGCCGCCGCCCCCAGCGACCTCCCGGACAGGTTCATGTACGTCTCCGGCTCGAGGAGGAGCAGCCGGTCCGTCCCCAGCCGGCCGGCTCCCATGCGGGCCTGGAACCTGCCCGCGTCGAGCGGGATGCCAAGCCGCTCGGAGAGCCGGTCCACGACCAGGAAGCCGGCGTTGTGTCGGTCTCCGGAGTGCTCGGTCCCCGGGTTTCCCAGTCCGCAGATCAGCTTCACGACCCTTGGCTACTTCTTCTTGTCGTCCTTCTTGGCCCCGGCCGCCGGTGCGGGTGCCTTGGCATCGCCCGCCGGCGCCGGCGCCCCCGGCTTGCCTTCCGCCGGAGCCGCCGTCCCCGCTGCCGGAGCCGCGCCCGGCGCCGCTGCACCAGCCGCCGGCGCTGCCACCGGTGCCGGGATCTCCTCCTTCTCCGGAACGTTGACCACCGCCACCGTGTAGTTGACGTGGCTCTTCACCCGGACCCCGGCCGGAAGGGCCACGTCACGGATGTGGAGCGACTGGGCGATCTTGAGAGCCGTCACGTCCGCCTCGAGCTTGGCCGGGATGGCCGAGGGGAGGACGTAGACCTCGATCTCGCGGCGGTTCTGGCTGAGGATTCCCCCGGCCACCACGCCCTCCGGCTTGCCCACCAGCACCAGCGGAACGTTGACCTTGACCTCCTCGTTCTCGCGCACCGCCAGGAAGTCGGCATGCACCATCTCGCGGGTCACCGGATCCTGCTGGTAGTCCTTGAGCAGCACCAGGCGGTCCGGCTGCCCCTCGAGCTTGAGGGTGATCAGCGTGTTGAACTTCATCGGGCTGGCGATGGCGTGCTTGACCTCCAGCGGGTCGACGGCGATGTGAGCCGGCGCCTCGAGCCCCCGTCCGTAGACGATGGCCGGTACCTGGCCGGCCGCCCGCAGCCGGCGCGCCGGCCCCTTCCCCGCGCCCTGGCGCGGCTTTCCGGTGAGAACGTGACTGTCGGTGGCCATCGGCTCGCCCATCCTTGTCGTGCGGCGCTGCGCCTCACCGGCATCCCACCCCCATGGTGGGCCCCGAGTGAAGGACCGGACTCCCGGCCCCCGGCGCGAGCGGACGCCGCCTTCTGCATCAGGAGCGCCGGGGAGGTCAAGCTGGCCCGGGAGGGCGGGCGTGCCTGTCCACCAGCGCCAGCACGTCGTCCAGCTCGAAGGGCTTCTTCACGAAGCCCACCACGCCCGTGCCTCGGGCCGCCTGCTCCACCTGGGCGTTGGCGGAGATGAGGAGCACGCTCACCCGGGCGTGGTCCGGCCGGCGCTGGACCTCCTCCAGGAAGGCGAACCCGCTCATCACCGGCATCATCAGATCCAGGAGCACCAGGCACGGGCCGGGCACCCGTTCCAGGGCCTCCAGCGCCTCCCGGCCGTTGGAGGCGGTGAGCACGCGGTGGCCGCCCGCGTCGAGCATCTCCTCGAGGAGCTCGCGGATGTCCGGGTCGTCCTCGACGACGAGCACGGACTTCGATGCGCTGTCCCTGGCCATCGCCCCGACCCGGCGTCTCAGACGAAGAGCGAGCTCAGCGAGTCGCCGGAGTAGATGCGCTGGATGGCCTCGGCGAACAGCCGCGCCGTGCTCAGCTGCCGGATCTTCGGACAGCCGGCGGCCGCCGGGGCGAGCGGCACGGTGTCGGTGAACACCGCCTCCTCGATGACCGACTCCTGGATGCGGGCCACCGCCGGCCCGGAGAGGATGGGGTGGACGGCGTAGGCCAGCACCCGGCGCGCCCCCTCATCCTTGAGGACCTGCGCCGCCTGGGTCAGCGTGCCGGCGGTGTCCACCATGTCGTCGATGATCAGCGTGTCCCGGCCCCGCACGTCGCCGATGACGTTCATCACCTCGGAGACGTTGGCCCGGGTCCGCCGCTTGTCCACGATGGCCAGCCCGGCGTTGAGCCGCTTGGAGTAGGCGCGCGTCCGCTCGACGCCCCCGGCGTCGGGCGAGACCAGCACCAGCTCCTCGGTGCTGCCGAAGCGCCGCCGGATGTCCTCCAGGAACACCGGCGAGGCGAAGAGGTGGTCGGAGGGGATGTGGAAGAAGCCCTGGATCTGGGCCACGTGCATGTCCATGGAGACCATGCGGGTGGTGCCCGCCGACTCGAGGAGGTCGGCCACCAGCTTGGCGGTGATCGGGGTCCTGGGGACCACCTTCCGGTCCTGCCGTGCGTAGCCGAAGTAGGGGATGACCGCGGTGATTGAGGCGGCCGAGGCGCGCTTCAGCGCGTCGACCATGATCAGAAGCTCCATGAGGTGATCGTTGGCCGGGGGACAGGTGGATTGGATGATGAACGAGTCCTGGCCCCGGACGTTCTCCCCGATCTCCACCTGGATCTCGCCGTCCGAGAAGCGGCCCACCTCGGCCTTGCTCAGCGGGCGCTTGAGGTGCTCGCAGATGCGGGTCGCCAGGGCGACGTTGGAGTTGCCGGCGAAGACTTTGAAGTCGCGCATGGGCATGGAGGAGAGGTCACCTAGCGCAAAGCGATGGGTCCACGGAAGGCCTCCCCTCCGGAGCGGGCCTGCTCCCGGGCCAGCCTCCGACCGCTCACGCCACTCCGCGCGTCTCGGGGTGGGCGAGCTTCTCGTACTCGCCGAGGATGGTCCGCTCCATCCGCTCCCGCATGTCGGTGTTCAGGGGGTGCGCGATGTCCTTGTAGCTCCCATCTTTGCGGCGCTTGGCGGGCATGGCGATGAACAGCCCCGCCGTCCCGAGGATGACCTTCAGGTCACGGACGACGAAGCAGTGGTCGAGCGTGATGGTCACGTACGCCTTGAGCTTTTCCTCTTCCACAGGAAATATCCGCACATCGGTGATTTCCATGGCGTCCCCTCGCTGCCTGATCGGAGAGCTTGCGGTCGGGCGCGAAGCGAATCAAGGGTGACGGGATGGTGAAGGGCGCGAGGCGACGGGGTGGACCCGGCGGAGGGGCGGCCGGGGGCGTTTCCCCCGGGTGGGCGGAGGGGGTCTGGCCCCTCATCGACGCCCGGACGCTTCGCGCGCGGGTTCAGGCCCTCGGGCGCGCCATCACCCGGGACTACGCCGGCCGCGCCCCGACGCTGATCTGCGTGCTCAAGGGGGCATCGCTCTTCTTTGCCGATCTGGTCCGGGCCATCGAGCTGCCGGTGGAGCTGGAGTTCATCGCCGTCTCCTCCTATGCGGGGGCGACGGAGAGCTCGGGCGAGGTCCGCATCTCGGCGGACGTCACCCATCCGCTCGCCGGCCGCGACGTCGTGCTCGTCGAGGACATCGTCGACACCGGCCTCACCGCCTCCTTCCTCCTCGACCTGCTCCAGGCCCGCGGCCCGAGGAGCCTGACGGTGTGCACGCTCCTCGAGAAGCCCTCCCGGGCGCGCACCCGGGTGGACGTCGCGTACCGCGGCTTCGTCATCGACGACGTCTTCGTCGTCGGCTACGGGCTGGACCACGCCGAGCGCTGGCGCAACCTGCCCTACCTGGGGGTGGTCAGAAGAACGACGCCGTCAGGGCGAGCGCGAAGGGGACGGTCGGCGGCAGCGCGACGGCCTCGCCGGTGAGGGTGACCGTCTTCGGGCCCTGGTAGTTGCCCGCCCCGTCGCCGGCGAAGTCCAGCGAGCGGGTGTCGGTCCGGACCTTGAGAGAGGTGGGCGAGATCTCGAAGCGCAGGATCCGGCCCTGGAACTGGCCGGTGATGGTGAGCACCGCGCCCGCCTTGGTGATGGTCATGGTCAGGTCCGGACCGGTCAGCGTCCCGTCCTTGAAGGTGTGGAACAGCGCCCGCCCCTCGGTGCCGATGGTGCCCCCCCAGGTCCCGTCGCTCCGGAGGGAGGCGTTGATCTTCGGCCCCACCACGTGCGTGGCATCGAAGCTGGCGTTGCTCAGGTAGCCGTTGACCTGTCCGGTGGGCGTGAAGTCCGCCTTGGAATCGGACGCCGCCCCCCCGGACGCCGAGCCGGTGGAGCAGGCGGCGAGGGCCAGGGCGGAGGTGACGGCCAGTGGTGTCCAGCGGTGCATGGTGTGTGCCTCCTCGGGCGTCGAGCTTCCTTCTGCGCCGGGCATTGTGCGGGCGGTGGGCTCGGGGTGAGAAGCGAAAAGGAGGGCGCTCAGCGCTCTCCGGCGTCCGCCCCCGGTGCCGGGCCTGGCGCGGGCGGCGCGGCGGGTGGTGCGCCGGCGGCCGGGGGCGTCTCGGCCAGCGTCACCACCACCTGGCGGAGCACGTCCTCCAGCGCGCTGGCCGCCGGCTCCACCTTGATCAGCATGGCGTGGGCGGCCCGCGCCCGGCGGGTGGGGCTGTCGGCGGCGATGCGCAGCTGCACCAGTCCCTCGCTCACCGCCCGGCGTGCCTCCTCGAAGCGGATGCGCGCCTGGTCGTAGGCCACCTCCAGCTGCAGCGCGTGCAGGGTGCGCTTCTGCTCCTCGCTCGCGCCCTGCAGCCGGTCCATGCGCCGCAAGAGGCCCATCCCCTCGGAGACGACCCGGGTGTCCTCGGAGAGCAGCTTGGGGCGCGCCGCCGTCTCTAGGATTCGGAACAGGGCGCGGTCCAGGTCGTCCCGGTCGTCGAAGCGGTCGGTCTCCACCGCGGCCGGAGTGCTCGAGCCGAGGTCGATGGGGGCGTAGGCCTCGGCCAGCGCCGTGTCGGTGGGGCGGTAGGGGGCGCTTCCCCAGGGGAGCATCCGCCCCTTCTGGACGATGAGCTTTCCGCCCTCCAGCTTGAGCGAGTAGCTGCGGGCGTTGTCCCGCGCCAGGAGCACGCACACCACGAAGCCGAGGGCAAGAACGAGGAGCGTCACCAGCAGCCGCCGGAAGGCGTGGCCGGCGCGCTGACCGAAGCTCTTGGGGGTGTCGGGCGACATCGGACGCTCCTCGCCGGGGGAGAAAGGACGGTCCCCCCGAACCTTGGGGGTATAGTCCCTCCTGTCAAGCGCCCATGAACCTCACGTTCCGACGCCTGGGCGTCAGCGAGCTCCTTCCGCGGTACATCTTCGCCGAGAGCCTCTTCGTCCGCCGCCGCGTGCTCGAGGTGGGAGCGGTGGCCGCCACCGGCGGCGCCTCGGCGGAGTTCCTCGTCCAGCGCGGGGCGCGGCTGGTCCTCGCCTGCGACGACGACCTGGAGGCGGTGGCCGCGGCCCAGAAGCGGCTCGGTAGCGCCCAGCTCCGCTTCCGCGCCGCCGTGTTCGACGACCTTCCCCCCGGGGGCTTCGACCTGGTGCTGGTCGCCGACCTGGCGCCCTGGGTGCGTGCCCCGGAGCTCCTCCGGCAGCTGGTGGCCCAGGTCTCCCCCACCGGAGCGCTGGTGGGCGGGCTCCGAAACCCGGCCGGGCTGGCCCTGGCCCAGCTCATGGAGCCGGACGCCGAGGGCGCGCCCCCCACCTACGGCCAGGCCCTGGACGCGCTCTCCGGCCACTTCCGCTCGGTGGAGGTGGCCACCCAGAGCCCGCTCCTCGGCTACCAGTTGGCCTTCGATCGGAGCGAGGGGCTCCAGGTCGACGGCTCGCTCGCCGGCTCGGGCGAGGCGGCCTACTTCGTGGTGGTGGCCAGCCAGGATGCCACCCGCCCGGTGGACCCCACCTGGGTGCAGCTGCCGCCGGCGCCCCTGGCCTTTACGGGAAGCAGGCTGGACGAGGTTGCAACGCGCGCCCGCGAGTGGGAGGAGCGGAGCCGCCGGCTCAAGGAGAACCTCGAGCGCTCGCGCCGCGAATCCGAGGGCCTCAAGGACGAGCTGACCTCCGCTCGACAGGCCCGCGAGCGCGCCGAGGAGGAGGCCCGGCGCTGGCAGGTCCAGGCCGAGGCCCGCGAGCGCCATCCGCTCCAGCCGCTGGCCCAGGACGAGCTTGCCGCCCGCGTCCGCCGGCTGGAGGCCGAGCTGCGCGGCGCCCAGGAGCGGAGCTCCGACGCCGAGCGTTCCCTGGGCGTGCAGCGCGCCGAGCTCGAGGCGGTGCGCCAGGACCAGCGCCAGGGGATGGCCCAGGTCCTCGCCGCCCAGGAGTCGGTGCGGCTGGAGCGGGCCCGCCGGGAGGAGATCCAGCGGCTCCTCGACGACGCGCGGGCCAAGCTGACCGCCGCCTACGAGGAGCTGCGGGGCGTCCGCGAGGAGCTGGCCGAGGTGCGCGGCGCCGACGGCGCGCCGGCCCAGCCCGGGCCGGACTGGCGAGCGGTGGAGGAGCGGCTGGCCCAGGCCCGCGAGCGAGAGCTGAGGCTCGCCGACCAGCACAGCACCGCCCTGCAGGCCATCGAGTCGCTCCAGGGAACGGCCGCCCGGGAGAAGGCCCGGGCCGAGGCGCTCGAGCAGCGCCTGGCCTTCATGGAGGCGGAGCGATCGCGGGCGGAGCGGGCGCTGGAGGCGACGGCGGCGCGGCTCCACGCCGCCGAGGGCCGCGCCGCCGCGGCGCCCGCCCTGGCGCTCGAGGCGAGCGCGGCCGAGACCGAGCTGGCCGCGCTGCGCGAC
>Ga0187765_10000759_pt1 | contig 11996 bp, 15 predicted proteins | sample 0216_QUI02_MP05__3_FD_133018 | JGI IMG/M metagenome (GOLD analysis project Ga0187765, IMG submission 133018) | Tropical peat soil microbial communities from peatlands in Department of Meta, Colombia - 0216_QUI02_MP05_10_MG | ecosystem: Environmental > Terrestrial > Soil > Wetlands > Peat ...
CATCACCAAGCCTTCTCGGACCAGAATTCCACCGCAATAAGTCATCGATTCGGCCAGCCCCGCAGGCCGCCTGTATAGCATTGTCGGCGACCGCGCGGGGGGAGATGCTCGCGTTTCTTTGATATAGCATGCCCTTGCCGCCGCTATCGCCGGGGCAGACAAGGAACCTGAAAAGGCGGTACTCCGTTATACCCGCCGGGGGGTGCCGCCCCGACCGACCATGCTCGAACCGATCATTATCGTTGGCATCGTCATTGCCGCCACTGCCTGGTATGTGCAGCATAAATGGCGGAAACGTCTGCGCGCGATGGCGGCCCGCGATCTGCGCGAAGCCACTGTGCTCGAACTGTTAGCCCGCCGCTATGCCCGTGGCGAAATCGACCGCCAGGAATATCTGGAAAAGCGCAGCGACATCCTCGGCTGACAAGGCATGCCACGCCACCCCTGAAGAAACGGAGCTTTGATCGAGCGCGCGCTTGAGCCGCGCGCGGTGTCGCGCTAGAGGAGGCGGCGGCACGGAGATCACGACATGACCGGCACCATGGCGAGCCACGCGCCGACCGGCAGCGCGGCCAAAAACGACGGCGTCGTCACCGCCGGGGTGCTGGTGATCGGGGATGAAATCCTCTCCGGCCGCACCAAGGACAAGAATATCGGCTACATCGCCGAGTTCTTGACCGACATCGGCATCGATCTGAAAGAAGTCCGGATTGTGCCTGACGAGGAGGCGGAGATTGTGGCCGCGGTCAACGCCTTGCGGCTGCGCTACAGCTATCTGTTCACGACCGGCGGCATCGGCCCAACCCATGACGACATTACCGCCGAAGGCGTGGCCAAGGCGTTCGGCGTCGTGCTGGAATACCATCCGCACGCCGTCGAAATCATGCGTCAGCGTGTGGCGCAGACCGGCGGTGAAATGAATGAGGCGCGCATGCGGATGACGCGTGTGCCCAAGGGCGGCAAGCTGGTGCTGAACAAGATCTCGGCGGCTCCGGGATTTTGGATCGGCAACGTCATCGTGATGGCCGGAATTCCGAGCGTCATGCAGGCGATGCTCGAGTACGTGGCGCCGCAGCTCACGACCGGAGCCAAAATGCTTTCCGAGACGATCCGCGCCGATTGTCGCGAGGGCGACATCGGCACCGAGCTTGGCACGATCGCCAAGACTCATGCAGAGGTGGTGATCGGCTCGTATCCATTCGTCGACGAGAAAAATCTGGCGAACACCAATGTCGTGGTGCGCTCGCGCGACCCGCACAAGCTCAGCGCAGCAAAGGTGGCTATCGAGGCCATGTTGACTTCCGTCAAAGCCGGGCTTGCTAAGGCGTGAAGCTCGTCGCGCGTTGCGTTGGTGTCATTCGTATAGTGGAAGGGTGACCTAGCTGCATGAAGCGGCACCGTCTCTGTACTTCCATCCTTGCCGCCGCGGCGCTCAGCTTGCTTGCCGGGCAATTCTCCGCTGCCGACCCCGCCGCCAGTCTGCAGGGCTTCGGCGTCGTCTATCTGCACGGTAAAGGCGGTTGGCCCGGCGCGCTCAATGGCGGCATCCTCAGCGGCCTGAAAGAAGAGGGTGCGCTGGTCGCGACGCCAGAAATGCCGTGGTCGTTCCACCGCCGCTATGACGCCACCTACGATCAGGCTATGGCGGAAATCGACGCCGCGATCGGCGGGCTTAAATCGGGCGGCGCGCGGCGCATTGTGCTGATCGGCGTATCGTTGGGCGCCAATGCCGCGATCGGCTATGCGGCGCGCAACCCTGACATTGCCGGGGTTGTCGCACTCGCGCCCGGCCATCTGCCCGATGTCGGCAATATGCGCAGTTTCGTCAGCGATGCGGTGGCTCGCGCCAAGGCATTGGTCGCTGAAGGGAAGGGGGATGTACCGCAGAGTTTTCCCGATATGGCGCAGGGTATCCCATTGACGACAACGGCAACTCCAAGCGTGTATCTGAGCTGGTTCGATCCGGATGGGCCGGCGGTGATTCCGAGAAATGCCGCCCTGATCGGCGCGGCGGCCTCGCCGATGCCGCTATTGTGGATCGTCGGCAAGCTCGATCCGATCGATCGCCGTGGTCCCGAATACGCTTTCAATGCGCTCGCCAAAAACCCGAAGAGCCAATATGTCGAGGTGTTGGCCGGGCATCTGACGACGACGCTGATGGCGCGCCGGCAGGTGATCGACTGGATCAATGGATTGTAAGCTGTGACCTCCGGCATTCCAGCGCGAGATTCGGTTATGCGAACTCCACCGGACCCGCCCGTCGATCCGGCAAAAATCTTTCCCGTTTCATGGGACCAGTTCCATCGCGACTCACGTGCGCTGGCGTGGCGTTTGAGCGGGGCTGGACCGTTTGAGGCCATTGTTTGCATCACGCGCGGCGGGCTCGTTCCGGCGGCGATCGTCGCGCGCGAGCTTGGCATCCGTGTCATCGAGACGGTATGCGTGGCGAGCTACGAGCACACCCGCCAGAGCGACGTGAAGATTCTCAAAGACGTTGCCGCAAGCGTGGTCACGCGCGGCGGGGGCGAGGGCGTCGGCGTGCTGATTGTCGACGACCTGGTGGATACCGGGCAGACCGCCAAGGTGGTGCGCGGAATTTTGCCGCGCGCCCATTTCGCCACGGTCTATGCCAAACCGATGGGCCGCCCGATGGTGGACACGTTTATTACCGAGGTGTCGCAAGACACCTGGATTTATTTCCCCTGGGATACCGGGCTTGCGTTCCAGCCGCCGATCCGTGACCACGGCTTGTAGTGCCATGCCGGGCGATAGGCTATGATTGCGCGAAGGTTACCGAGAAAAACAATTGAGGAGGACGGCCATGGATGCCGTAGCGCCAAAAACCAAACACGACACTGTCGACACCCATTCGCACGTGGTGCGTCCGGCTGACATGGAATGGAAGAAGACGCGTTTTCCCGGCTGCGAGGTCAAAGGCCTTCTGCTCGACAAGTCGACGGGCCTCGTCACGGCGCTGGTGAGATTTGCGCCGGGCGCCACGCTGCCAGATCATGAGCACGTCAAGATCGAGCAGACCTATGTGCTTGAGGGCAAAATCGTTGACAAAGAGGGCCCAGCGCAAGGGTTGACCGTTGGCCCCGGCGAGTTCGTCTGGCGCGAGGCCGGCAGCCGGCATGTCGCCTGGGCGCCAGAAGGCGGTCTGACGCTGGCGATGTTCCAGGTGCCGAACAAATTCTTCGACAAAGACGGTCGTGTCACCGACATTTCCGGCGGCGACTGGGACGAACTGTGGGGGCACGTGTTCAAGGACTGAAAAATTGTCCACAAGCGTAGGGGAGAACGGCGCGATGGACGCGGCGCGAGGCGAGGCGGGTCAAAGAAGCGTTACGGGAAACGGTAAGGCACCGGCAAAATGGCCGTGCACGCTGCTCGGGGTTCTGTTAGCGGCCGCTTTGGCGTTGCCGGCCGCGAGCGCGTTAGCGCAGGACGGCGGTGGTGGTCTTCCCATGCCGAAGTTTTCCATTGGAGGAGAGCAGAAGCGGAAGCTCACCCCTGAAGAAGAGGAACAGCAAAAACAGATCGACGCCGATTACAAGGCGGCGACCAAGAAGATCCCAGATCAGAAGGCCGCCGATCCGTGGGCCGATGTACGGCAGGCACCTGCTGGCTCGGGGCAGAAAGCTTCCTCGTCCGCGCAGAATGGTTCAACGCAGAAGAAGAAACAGTCGGCGCAAAAAGCGCAATAGCTGTCAATCTGTTTTGCGGACTATAGGGTTTGGCGGCTGATCGCTTTCGCGGACATTGTATATTTGTCCGCATTCGCGGACATGTGTAGTTGTCCGCCCCCGCGGACATCATGTAATTGCCCGCGTTCGCGGACGCGTGTAGTTATCCGCATCCGCGGACGTGGCGAAATGGTAGACGCAAGGGACTTAAAATCCCTTGGGGGAAACCCTGTGCGGGTTCGAGTCCCGCCGTCCGCACCAAACGAAATCAACGGCTTAATCGTTTCACGCGGGCCGTGATTAAATTCGCCACTACTGATCTGGCAACGGTTCTGGCAACATTTTGCAAAGGTGGATGCCAGTGGCTCCCATTAGCTATCAGGATGGTTTGATATCCAATCGTATATTGCGGCCTTTCGCCTCGCGAACCTCCAGGCGCCGCACCCGTTGCCAACATCAGATACGGGAAGTCATCCCAAGCACACACACGACAAGGGAGGATTGGTGATGCGTGAAACTCTCGTTCTTGGTGCAGTCGCGCTAGCGCTTTCGGCGGGTGCCGCATCCGCGCAGGGCGCCAATTATGTGTACCCCAATGCCGGCTACGCGCCTTATGGCTATGGCTACGCACCTACGGCCCCGCTCTACGATTACGCGGCTCCAGCCTACGTCTACACAGGTCCAGCCTATGGCGCGATATACGCCCAACCGCCCAAAAGGATGCAAACTGGCCAGCAGCAGCCCCAGCAGCCACAATGGTAATTCCGCGGAGCAATCCGGGGATTTTCTACTCTCGATTCTTTGGCCATACGTTCCTATTAAACACGCAATGTGATTGCATGAGCGTACTCGCTTGGGACGCGGACAGCGCGTACAACTTGGCCCAAGAAGAGCAATAGACATCGGAGAGGCTTGTGAGGTCATTCGCGAAAATTACAGCAACGGCCTTGCTGCTGGTTAGCGGTGTTTCCGCCGCATCGGCGCAGAGCTGTTGGTACTACGGCGACTGCAGTCTTAAATTGAGGGGCTATTACGGGACGCCGTATGGTGGCGGTCCTGAATATGGCAGCGGCGGCGGAGACCAATACGGATACGGTCCTGCCTATAGTTATGCGAAACAAGCGCCGCCCGGGCCGTTTCCAGTCGCGCCGCCTTCCTGCGTCTGGCGACGGGTCTGGAACGGGCATTACTGGGTTCGCTCCTGCATCTGAACAGAAGCGCCATTATTTGCGGCGCTGGAATTGGTCCGACCGGAATCGATCGGGTGACTGCCATCGATGAGGCACTGCCGCCGCAGTCGGTGCCGGCGATCAAACCCTGCTTGACTGTGGTTTCCGCCAGAATAGGCTGAAGGAGTGCTGCTCTCCTCCTCTGTGCACATCGATCGTAGCAAGAGTTGCAGGATCCAGCGCGGAAGCCTCGGGGGCATCTTCCGGGGCTTCTTTTGGGGAGGGATAATCATGACAAATCAAGACGCACCGTTCGACTTAAATGACCTGTCAGAGACCTTCATCAAAGAAATGTCGGACGAGGCGCTAGAGGCTGCAGCCTCTTCCGGACCGCTCGCCGGAAGATCCTTTACAATCGCTATGTGCACCGGACAGGCCGAGTGTCCTTTCTGATCGCCGGATTGCATTTCGCGGCGAAGCTACTTAGCGACGACGGGGCGCGTGCAGACATGTTGCCATGCCGCTTGCAGTCGATCGGCGGAGGCTCAGCCAAAGGTCGGCCCTGCCCCCTTTATCTTACAGCGATGACATCGCCAGAGCGTGAGTCGGGTCAGTTGCCTTTAAGGGGCGCAAAGTAGGGATCGGGCGTCTGGTAACGATTGCTTTGGCCGAAGCTCGAGAACGAACCCTGCTGCACACCGAACTGCACCGTGGGACCATTTGAACCGAACGGTCGCGTGCCTTGGCCGGAGTTCTGGTTGTCCGGAGTAGTCAGTTTGCTGTCCGGATCGCCGAACGAATAGTTGCCACCGTCCGGCGAAACGTTTTCTCGGGTGAAGGCGAATGCCGAGACGGCGGTCAATGAGACCACGCCCGCTGCAAACAAGCCGGCCATGAGCCCGGGCCGCATCAATCGAATCATGATTGTTCCCCATTTCCCTCGAAGCGGCGATAGTAGGCTACGGAGCCCACTTAGCGTCAAGCCAAATCGGCAGGAGCGTTCCATTATGCCGTAAACATCACGATCAGCGCCAAAGTATGGCCGCGGAGGTCCACTTCAGGTCGGTCAGCGCCTCGGATAAACTTGAAAATCCCGCCCTCAAATGCGAGGCCGAGGGGGATCGGGTACTCGCATTCGGTAATTCGCAAAATGTTCGCGCCCAATCCGAACAGACCGTTGCGGCAGACGCTAATGCTTGGCCTCATCGTGATCGGCGCCGCCGCGCTCGGTGCAGTTGTTCTTTATGGCGTGACGAGTTGGCTGTGGGTGGTCGTGCACCAGGGTCTGCGATGAGCGGCAAGGGCAGCGCACCGCGTGCCGCTCAATGGAAGGCCGCCGATGCCGACCACCACGATATGACAGCGTGGACGATCAGCGTTCCAAGCATGATAGTGCCGACCGCCGCGACCACCTCAAGGGAGCTTCGCCAAAACCGCGTCATGATTGGTGTGATACTGCGGACTGGAGCAGGTTGGAGTGACCTTGGTCACAGCGCGAGACAGTGAATGGCTGGACGTGCCCCGCCTGCAGAAACAAAGCCGAACCGGCTTACCGCGCGTGAGCCAAGTCGTCAGGTCCGGGCCAACTTCATTCTGGCGGCAGCCATCGGGGTCACCGCTGCATTGATGCAAAGTGGTTGCGTGCATTCTGCATCGCCCCCGGTGTGGAATTACTACGACCAATGCGCTGGGGAAAACCCGTCATTTCTGGCGATGGTGGAATGCGGGCGACAGAGACGTCTGGCGGAGTGCACTCCCAGCAACACTTGTTCGCCGGAGGGCACCACATTCATGGAATACGTGGATTCGTTGGCGCTCTCGGTCAAAAACAAAACAATGACGGAAGCCGAAGCGATGCGGCGCTATGCCCAATATAAATCCGGCGGAGCATCGTCATGCACGCGCGTTGCCGGCACCGTGAATTGCTACTAGGGCATGATCCCGAAAAGTGGACACCAGTTTCCCGCCGCGGGCACCACTGGTCTTGCAACTAGGTTTTGTTAAACCCCACGGCTCCAGCCAGCAGACCATCTCTTTGCGGATCTTGCGACTCGATTTCTTTTGCCTGGCGGTTGAACCGGTCCGCCAGATCGGCAAGCTGCAGGCGGCTTGGATTATTCCACGACAGCCGTCTTGCAATGCGCAGGCACAGCGCGGCTTTTTCTCTGAGGTTGAGTGGATCCATGATGGGCCCACGAATGGGTGCGGGGGCGAATAAATACCTGATTCGCCAACGCGCAAAGTTAATTTGCGTTCGAGCGCGTCCGCCGTCGCCGTCAGCACGGTGACCAAAGTCACAGCGTCATCAATCGGGTGCTGATTTAACGATGATTGCACCGTCCCCCGGCGGTGCATCACTCCCTTGGGCCGCCGCAAGGCGGCCGCTTTTTGAAAGGCCGCAATTGTGCCAGGCGTTTGCGCGCGGCGACCGGCTCGTCTCGCGCCTAGGGGCGCTCCGCGATCGCAGCTTCGAAACTGTCGATAAAGACGAGACCGATGCCACGGGTCAGCGCGCCGGCGGTAAGTGCGGCGGCGCCGAGGCCCCAAACCAGACCGCCGGGAAGGATCCACATCAGCGTCGAAGACGCGGCGAGCCCAGCGCCGGTCGGCACCGCGCCGGCGATCAGGGCGATGATCAGTGAGCGGGTGCGGTCACGCTCGAACGGAATGCCATAAAGCTCGCTCAACTGTTTCACCATGCGCAGATTGATGGCGGTGACGCTCGCGATATTGGCTGCCGGCAGGGGCACGAGCCCGCCCATGGCGGCGTAGTTCTTGTGCCGGTCAACGATGCGGCGCGCCAGCGCGCGCCGGCGCGCCGCCAGCGGATCCGCACTATGGGGCATGGACGGCGGCTTGGTCTTTAATGCGGCCTCAAACTTGGGTTCGGGCTCGACAGCATCGAACCCGATTGATGGCGCGGCCGCTTGCCGCGCGAAATGAGGCGGCACCCGGCCTTGCTGATCCGCGGCAAAGCTGGCGGCGATCTGCTGCAAATTGGCGATCGAGCGTGTAATCACCTTGGGGAGCGGTTTGCGCCTCATGCGGCGGCCTGCTGGGCGCCGAGCACCATGTCGAGCTCGTCGGCAATCGCGGCAATCTCGCGGGCGGCCGGCCCTTTCCAGCTGATCAGGCTTGGCGTTGCACCCCACAACGACGCTTCGGGATACGCAACCCGATTGATCATCTCGCTGTGCAGTACCGGCAGACCCGCAGCAGCGAGCTCAGCGCGGATATGTTTCGCGATCACTGACTCGCGCGTGGTCTGGGTCAGGATACAGCGGAACAGCGGGCGCCGGCCGTCGGCGCGCTCGGTCAGGATGCTCAAAGTGTCGAGCATGCGATCGACATCGAACGGCGACGGCTTCACCGGAACGAGCAGGAAGTCCGCAATGGCAAGACAATCAAGCGTCGTCTTGGAGCGAAAACCCGGGGTGTCGATCACGACGAGACCGCCACCGGCGGCGAGCCGCCGCGCGGTGTTTGACGCTTCTTCGCTGGCATCTTCGACCACGGCAACGCCGCCAAGCGCGCGCTCGCGCGCGGCAAGGCGTGTGATCGAGCGTTGCGGATCAGCGTCGATAAGCGTCGGGCGCCGGCCCCGCAAATGCCAATGTACCGCCAGGCAGCTGGCCAGCGTGCTCTTGCCGCTGCCGCCTTTCATGGTGGCCACCGTGATGATCATGCGCCGCACCGTCTTGCGATAAACCCGCGCAGAGCGAATCAGCACGCGGAACGGTATCGGATTCGCGGCTCACTGCCTATCGTTGCGGCATCGGCCGTGAACCGACCCGGACGGCATGCAAGGCGAATCAGTGCGAGGAGCGGATCGCGACAGTGGCCGGGCGGCGCGTGCTCGCCTTGAACAGCGGCCGCCGCACGCGGTAGCGCGGCAGCAGATGCCTGATCAGGCCAAAGCCACCGAGTAAAATGCTCGTCCACACCGCGACACTGAAATAAAGCGACATCCAGGCAATCTCATCGCGCCAGCGCGTGATGTCGTGGGTGACGATCCAGCGGCTCGCCAAATCGCGCAGTCCGGCGAACAGCCCGAAGAGAACGTGGCCGCTGGCGCTCGCCGCCTGCCAGCGTTGCAAATACATCGGCACGTCGACGGTGACCATGAACAGCACATAACCGGCGGCGCCCGCGGCGCTCACGAGGATGGCCGAGCGCACCACGCCGTGGAAGCTCGCGGCGAGCCGCATGAGCGCCGCACCGACCAGCACGAAGGCGATCGTCCACAATGAGTTTTCCAGCACATTGCCCAGGAAATTCGTCGAGATCACCGCGTACCATGAACAGATTTCCGCGACCGCAATCAGCGGCACGATGAGCTTCGCGATGTTTTTCGCGGTGTCGGAATGCGCGATGCGGCCGAGTTCGTGCAAAATGATGGCCCATTGAGTGGCGAAACAAAGCTCCGCCAGGGTCGCAACCGAACGGCCGATCAGCACGCTCGAGAGCCAGGTGTTGAACAGGCAAATGCGATCGACATCGGCGCGGGGCAGCACGGAGCGGAAGGCGCAGCCGAACACATAGACCGCGCTGAGAAGCACGAGCGGCTCCGCGGTAAACATGGTATTAGCGGCGCCGAACGGGTTGGCACGATAAGCCGCACGCAGTCCAAACAGAAGCGCAATATTCAGCGCGCTGACGGTGACCAGAAAACTCCACCACAACGTCACCGGATTTGACCAATCCAACAAATCGAAATGCATGTTTGCTACTCGACGCGCACACCTCCCCCTCACCGGACTGTAACAGTAATGACACATATGGCTAGACTGAGATTGATCAATGATAGCCGGTGCGCTCGGCTCAACGACGCCGCACCGATGCTCACCGAGGCGGGGCGACCCGGGGGAAGCCGAAAATAAAGCAGTTTCGATGATTTGTTCGACCACTTGTTTCGATGGCTTGCCACATTTGCGGCATATCGGGCTGGCACACCGGGCTGGCTGAAGCGAAATGATTTCAGATTGAATCACCATTTCGCTTTAGCTTGTTCTTTCAGCGTGATCTTTTCCAAAGACCGCTACCCACTTTTCGGGATCATGCTCTAAGGTGACGGGCTCCTCGATGACAAAGTCGAACCGATGGCGCGGCGCGCTGTCGAGCCTTGCCGTGATTGCGCTGAGCGGCTGCGGCTTGAGCGACGGCGCGGGCGCGCTGTTTGTCGATCCCGGCCGCTATACGCTCTACCACTGCGATGATCTTGCCGCCCGCCGTAAAGTGCTCATGACGCGCGAGAGCGAACTGCGTGGCCTGATCGAACGCGCCGGCGAAAGCACCGGCGGCGCCGTGGTCGGGTCGTTGGCTTATCGCAGCGAGTACGATTCCGTGCTTGCCGAGGAGAAGCTGCTGGCGCGCGATGCAGCCGAGAAGCACTGCAGCTTCGCTTCACCCCTGCAAAGCGACCAGACCATCCGCTGAGTGCCATTCGCGCGCGTTCATGAGTGCATCATGAGCACATAGGCGGCGGCGATCCCCGCCAGCGCGAGCGCGACCAGCGCCGCCGCGCTCGCGGCGGTCGCTCTGCCGCCGGCAAAACCGGCGGCATAGCCGGCTTTCAACACGTTGTTGGAGGAGGCGGCGATCAGAATCGCCGCTGCCAGAGCAGCGTTGTCCATGCCGGCGACGCCGCCCTGCGCCAGGTTGAGCACGAACGGATCGACGTCGGAGACGCCGACGATCGCCGCTAGCGCGTAAATGCCGGAAATCCCGAGCTGCGCTTTCACGACAACCGTGATCAGGGACACCGCGACGAACAAAACCGCAAAGACGGCAGCGGCGCCCAGCTCGAGCGGATTGGCGCTGGCCGCAAGCTGTATCGATTGCTTGGTGTCTTGCGGCGATTGCTTGTCAGATGCCGAAGGCCAGCGATATTGCACGGCGCAAAAAATGAAGCCGGCGAGCGATAGCGCGCAGAGCGGCAGGATCAAGGTCCGCGCCAGTCCCAAATTGAAGATAGCGATAACCGCCAGAATGCGCAGATACATGATCGCGGTCGCAAGTGTAATGCCGGCTTGCGCCTGCCGCCGCAGCGCGGGCTCGGCTTTGGCTTGGCGGGCGAGAACCACCGTTGCCGCCGTCGAGGAATAGAGGCCGCCGAGCGCGGCCATCCACAACCCTCCGGCGGCCGCTGCCCAATAGCGCTGCGCCAGATAACTGACATAGGAAAACGTGCAGACGACAACGAGCGCGAGCCAGACCTGGCGCGGTGTGATGGGAGTTAGCGTCGTAACCGGTTGGTTTGGCAACAGCGGCAGCACAATCCCGGTCAAGACCAAAAATTGGCCGGCGGTAATAATTTCCTTAAGTTCCACCCGTCGCGCCAGCGCATGCAGTTGCTCGCGCCAGGTGAGTAACAGCACCGCTACGACAGTCATGGTCACCGCGATCCACGGCGGCAGCGCCAACGCGACGGCGCCGAGCAGATAAGCGTGAATGTTGAGAATGGGCACGACGATGCCGACATTCGGTTCGCCTTGATCATCCGCGGCGCCGACATAGGCCCGGTAATAAACAAAGAGCCAGCCGCCGAGGACGAGAAGTCCGGCGGTGAACGGAATGAATCGATTGGGATCGAGCAGATAGAGCATGCCACCGCCGAGCGCGAGCATCGGAAAGGTGCGGATGCCACCGGGTCGTCGCCGGGTCGACCGCGCGAAGAAATCTTCAAACGCGAGCCCAAGAAAAAAGCTCAACCCAAGAAGGAGTGCGACGCTGGCCGGTGATGGCGCTGTGAGCATGGGCTTTGCAACCGCTGCACGGGCGGATCAGAACCAAACTATAAGTGAAACGCCGTAAATTGCGAGCCGGCCGAACTGGGGCGGCACCATCAGTCGAGCAGCGCCATCAGCTTCGCTTTTTTCTGCTGGTATTGTCGGCGGAACCGGGTAGCGCCGCCAAGGACTTGAGCTTTTTGGTCAGCGCGGATTTCTTCTGATGTTTGATGATCGAGGTAAACCCGACGAAGAAGATGATCGAGTTATTCAGTTGCAGTCAGGCCGCGGCGAAGTGAGGATCAAAGCGCGACCCGGCGGAGCCGCAAAGCATTAGCGACGACACTCACCGATGATAATGACATCGCGGCCGCGCCGATCGCTGGCGAGAGCGTGATTCCGAAAAGCGGGTA
>Ga0187765_10000760_pt1 | contig 11991 bp, 9 predicted proteins | sample 0216_QUI02_MP05__3_FD_133018 | JGI IMG/M metagenome (GOLD analysis project Ga0187765, IMG submission 133018) | Tropical peat soil microbial communities from peatlands in Department of Meta, Colombia - 0216_QUI02_MP05_10_MG | ecosystem: Environmental > Terrestrial > Soil > Wetlands > Peat ...
AGCAGGCCGAGCGCCGCGGCCGCGATCCCGGCCAGGAACATCACCCGGGCGATCGGCAGATCGGGCAGGTAGCGGTAGAAGACCCCGGAGACGGGCTCGAAGTTGCCGTTGGAGTTGGTCGGCAGGATCAGCGCCCACCCGCTCGGGTCCTTGAACCCGGTCTGTGACGACATCACCATGACCACGAACCCACCAAAAGCGGCCAGCGGCGCGGCGAACCGGCTGGGGAAGAAAACGCCGACGGCGAACCCTGCCGCGCTGAACGCGGCCACGGCCACCGCGCCGACCCCCACCCACCACCACGGCGGCGAGCCCCCCACGCCCTGATGCGCGTAGACCGCGAACATGACGCCCACGAAGGCCAGGTAGCCCCCCACCGCCCAGATGGCGGCCGCGGCCCAGGTGACGAGCTGGGCCGCCCAGCGCGGCCGGGCGGTGCCCGTCACCAGGTCGGCCATGCCGCGCCGGCCGTCCCGCGACCCGATCCAGGCGGCCATGCCCGCCACGAACGGCCCGAAGTCGATGATGGTGTGGCCCTGGCCCATGTTCCAGAACGTGCGCAGCACCCAGATGGGCGGCTGGCTGACGCTGGGCCGGTAGGAGTCGAACCAGAACAGCGCGGCGATCAGCGGCAGGATCCACGGCATCGGGCTGCGGCGCAGCTCGATCCGCAGCAGCCGGGCGGCGGTCACGGGGACGCCGCGCGCGGCGCGCGGCGCCCGCGGCCGCGCCGGGGCGTCGGCCGTGGCGGTCATGACCGGGCCGCCGTCACCGGCCGCGCCGCCGCCAGCACCGCGCTGTACCCGCGCTCCAGCGGGGCGTCGCCCGCCGCGCCGGAGCCCTCGCCGCGGGCGGTCAGCTCACCCGGGGTGCCGTGGAAGACGATCTTCCCGGCGTCCATCAGCGCCACCTCGGTGCAGGCGGCGCCGACGTCCTCGACCAGGTGGGTGGAGACGATCACGGTGGCCCGCTGGCCGAGGTCGCGCAGCAGGGCGCGGAACGCCACCCGCTGCTCGGGGTCCAGCCCGGCGGTCGGCTCGTCCAGCAGCAGCAGCTCCGGCCCGTTCACGATGGCCTGCGCGATCCCGGCCCGGCGCAGCATCCCGCCCGACAGGGTGCGCAGCTTGGTGCGGGCCTTGCCGCCCAGGCCCACGTGCTCGACGGCGGCGGCCACCGCCCGCGGCACCTGCCCGGAAGGCATGTCCTTGAGCAGCGCGAAGTACTCGACGAACTCCGCGACCGTGAAGCCCGGGTAGTAGCCGAGGCTTTGCGGCAGGTACCCGAGCCGGCGCCGGATCTCCCGGCGCGGCCCGTAGGCACCCGGATCGCGGCCGAGCAGCCGCAGCCGGCCGGAGTTCGGCGGGATCACCGTGGCCATCATGCGCAGCAGCGTGGTCTTGCCCGCCCCGTTCGGGCCCAGCAGGCCGAACACCCCCGGGCCGGCCTGCAGGTTCACCCCGGCCACGGCCTGGGTCCGGCCGAACCGGCGGGTCAGGTCGGTGAGCTCGACGTTCATGACGTTCCTCTCCGTATCCGGGTGGCGTAAAGCACGATGGCGCCGCAGCAGCCCGCGATGGCCAGATAGGGAACGACCAGCGCCGAGTCGGTGACCACGGCCGTGAACTGCCCGGTGGCCGCCCGCCCGGACAGCACCGCGATCACCCAGGCGGCCACTCCCGCGGCCACGCCGACGTTCGCCGACCTGGCCACCGTCGCGGCGGCCAGCGCCAGCGCGCATACCGCGGTCATCGGGACCAGCCAGCCGAAGGCCACCGCGGCCGCGGCCCCCGAGGCGGCCGCGGCGGCCAGCCCCAGCGCCGCGTCCATCGCGAACACCGCCAGCGCCCGGACCAGCAGCACCATCCGGTCGCTGACCGCCAGGCTCTGGGACAGCTCCCAGGCCGGATCGATCCCCGGCCCGTAGGCATAGGCGATGCCCGCCGCGACCACCCCCGGAGCGAGCAGCGCCACCCACGGTGTCCCGGTCGCCAGCGTGGCCGCCACCCCGGCCGCCAGGATGACCACGGTGGCAATGACCCACCCCAGCAGCAGTGAGGGCGTGATGACCAGCGCCCGGGCCAGGCCGGGGGAGCGCAGCAGCCGGCCGGCCACCCGCTCCAGCGGCCCCGGCCGGCGCCGCCATACCTCCGCCGCCACGCCCAGCCATACCCGGTCCAGGTCGACGTCGCCGGGTCCCGGGCCCTGTTCCGCCAGGTGCTCGTGGCCACCGCTCAGCTCGTGGCCACCGGTCATGGCCGGCCTCCTTCCCGCGCCGGCTCGCGGGCCCGCAGCGCCGCGCGCATCAGTTGCCGGGCCCGGTGCGCGCGGCTCTTCACGGTCCCCTCGGGGACCCCCATCAGCTCGGCTACCTCGGCGACCGGCCGGTCCTCGACGTACATCAGCCGCCAGGTCTCCCGCGCCACACCACCCTCCGGGCCCAGCGCGCCGACGGCGTCGGCGAGCTCGGCCCGGGACAGCGCCGCTTCGGCCGGGTCGCCCGGGTGCCGCCCGTCGGCCGCGACCAGGGCGGGCAGCAGCAGCTCGGCCGGCCCGCGGCGGCGCAGCCACAGCGCCGCCTGGCGGCGGGCGATCCCCCATATCCAGCCGCCGGCCGAGCCTTCGCCGGGCCGGTAGCCGCGCGCGCCGCGCCAGACGGCGAGGAACGTCTCCTGCAGCACGTCCTCCACCTCGGCCGCGGGCAGGACGGCGCGCAGCCGGGCGGCCAGCCACGGCGCATGCCGGGCGAACAGCTCCCGCAGCGCGGTGTCGTCTCCGCCCGCCACCACGGCGAGCAGCGCGTCATCGTCCATCGCTTCTCTATTGCACCCCGGCGGCAGCCGGTTCACGATAGCGGCGGAATTTCTGTGACCGCGGCAGCCCGGCACGTGGGAGCCGTTCGCCGTGACCGGGCGCCCCGGTTCACCCGCCCGCCCGGTTCCGGCGCCCGCGGCGGTGTGTTAACACTGGCTCATGGCGCGCGAGCAGGGCGACGAGCAGGCTCGGGCACCGGTCATAGCGGACGGGAAGGGCCGCGGATCCCGCGACCTGCTCCGGGCGGCGGCGCGGTCGGCCGAGCCCGGCGGATCCGAGAGCCTGCTCACGGTGGTGGTCGCCTTCGGCGTCAACATCCTCATCGCGGTGGCCAAATCGGCCGCGGCCGTGGTGACCGGGTCGGCGTCGCTGCTGGCCGAGGCGGCGCACTCGTGGGCGGACGCGGGTAACGAGGTCTTCCTGCTGATCGCCAACCGGCGGTCCCGCCGCCCGCCCGACTCCAAGCACCCGTTCGGTCATGGCCGGGAAGCCTACGTGTGGTCGCTGCTGGCGGCGGTCGGGCTGTTCGTGGCCGGCGCCGCGATATCCATCGCGCACGGCATCCAGGAGCTCCTGCACCCCGAGCCGGCCACCAACTTCGTGGTCGGGTATATCGTGCTGGGCATCTCCTTCGTGCTGGAGTCGGTCTCGTTCCTGCAGTCGGTCCGGCAGGCCAGGCCGGAGGCCGAGTCGATGCAGCGGGACCTCATCGAGCACGTCATGGCCACCTCCGATCCGACCCTGCGGGCGGTGTTCGCCGAGGACAGCGCCGCCCTGGTCGGCCTGGTCATCGCCACCGCGGGCCTGGCCGCCCACGAGCTGACCGGCTCGCCGGTTCCGGACGCCATCGGGTCGATCCTGGTGGGGCTGGTGCTCGCCGTGGTCGCGATCGTCCTGATCAACCGCAACCGGCGGTACCTGATCGGCGAGGAGGCCGACCCGCGGGTGCGGGCGGCCGCCATCCAGGCCCTGCTCGACGAGCCGGAGGTCGCCCGGGTGACCTACCTGCGGCTGGAGATCGTCGGGCCGCGGCAGGTCTCGGTGATCGGCGACGTCGATCTCACCGGCGATGACACCGAGTCACACGTGGCCGTCCGGCTGCGGGCGCTCGAGGCGAAGATCAGCGAGTCGCCCGCGGTGGTCGGCACCGTGCTGAGCCTGTCCGCGCCCGACGAGCCGACGATCGAGATCTAGTTCCCGTCCCTCCGCCAGCTGGCCCGCCAGCTGGCCGCCCGGTCCCTATTTCCGGCCCAGGACCGCCTGGACCGCGGCGCTGGTCGCCGCCCGGCTGAGGTCGTCGGAGAAGGGTCCACCCGGGTAGGGAACCACCCACACGTGCAGCATCTGGGCCGTGTACCTGTCATGCCAGGTCGACGGGTTGCAGAAGCCCCGCAGCTGGACGCCGAACCCGGCGATGGTCGGCCTGCCGCCGTCGCACACCACCAGGTGGGAGTGCCAGCGGGTCAGCGACCCGCCGATCTGCGGCCCGCTGATGTGCCCGTTCTCGATGTACATGGCGCCGAGCAGGATCGGCGCGTGATGCGGCACGTTGATCGCATACACCAGCGAGGACGGGTCCTGCGGGTTGAGCCCGGCGTAGGCGGGGTTGGAGCCGTCGTAGAGCAGGTGCTCCTCGCCGTTGGTGCGCAGGACATAGGTGTAACCGGCCGCGAACGCCGCCTGCACGTTCCGGTACCGGGCCAGGCTCGCGTCGGTCTGCCTGATCAGCTGGCCGGCGGCGACGACCTGCGCCGCGGTCGGGGGCGCGGTCGAGCCGTACATCCTCATGTCCGGCAGGCCCGCGGTCGTCCCCATGTCGCCCATGCCCTGCAGTCCCGCCGGCGACGCCGGCGCCGAGGACGCCGACGACCCCGAGGCCATGCCCGCCGGGCCTTCCGGGCCGGCCCAGCCGGGAGTCATCACGGCCGTGGTGGCCGCGACGACCAGCGCGGGCACGGCGGCCAGGCCGGCCACGGCGGCGAACCGGCCGCGCCGGCGGACCGGGTGGTCGGCGAGGGATGGCCGCCACAGGAGCGCTGCGCACCCGGCTATCAGGGCGGCCTCCAGGACGATGCTCACCACGTCAAGGGGGCCGACCGGTTCGGGGTGATGGACGTCCGGGCCGATCGGCAGGCCCACCGTGCGCGACGCCACGTAGACGGCGATGACGAGAGCATTTCCCGCGATGCCCAGCCACAGCCACGGCCGCGACGGCCGCCAGAGCACGATGGCGGCCCAGATCATCTGGGCCCAGGACAGGACGAGGAAGAAGGCGCCGTACAGGACGTACTCGTCGAAATGCTCGAATATCACCGCGAAATGGATGGCCGCGGCACCGACGGACGGCGCGGCCAGGCCGCCGAGGAGGTACGGCCTGGCCGTTCCGGGCGTAGCACGGACGTTCTCGTCCGTTAATACGGAGGTGCTCATAACCGGCTCCTGTGTCAGGCGGCCTGGCTGAGGGACGCGATCGCCGTGGTGCATTGTCGGCCAGACTAGGGCCGTGCACCGGGCGCCGGCATCGGTCTGAGGGCTGATTCGGGTCGGCCCGGACGGGCCGTTCCGTACGCCTTCGGGGGTCCCCGGAGGTAGGGGCGGGCCCGGCGGAGCGCCGCCCGGCACGTCCCGGCCGGTCACGGGCTCCGGGACAGCCGGGCCAGGGAGAGGACGAATATCGACGACAGCAGCCAGCCGAGCAGCGTCGCCAGGTTGAGCCACCACAGCATGAACTGGCCGCCGGGCACGTTCGGGTCGGGGTACCAGGTCGACCGCTGATCGAGTGAGATCAGCGGGACCACCGTGTCGATCGCGTACAGCACCGGGCTGAAGCAGCGCACCTGGCCGTCGCCGCACGAGTCGGCACGTGGTGAGCTGCCGATGGTCCCAGCAGCCGGCACTGCGGGCCGGGCCGCGGCCCGTATCAGGCCGCTCGTCGCGTACACGTCCCCGCTGCTGTCGGTCGCCCGCAGCGTGGCCTGGCCCGCGGGCAGTATCAGGGAGGCGGTTACCAGCACGAGCAGCACGGCCAGCACCCACAGAACGCGCGTCGGCCGGTACCCGTAGCCGATGGTGGCGTAGACGGCATCGACGGCGCGCACCGGCCACCTCGCGCTGGACCCGCCGACCCGCCGGGCATGCTTGCGCCGGGCGATGAGGATGCGCTCGGCCTCGGCAACGTACCCGTGCTGCCGGAACACCATCGCCGCCTGCTCGTAGGGGCCGGATTCGAACTCTGTCTGGCGGCTCAGCCAGGCGCACCGGGCGGCCTGATCCCAGATCCGCTTCGGCTGCCCGCCCTGCGGTTTCTCGAAGCGTTCGTAGGTCAGCCCGGCGATGATGAAACGCTCCGGCCAGGCCGCCGGATCGTCGGCCAGGAACGTGGTGGTCGCGTCGGTGAAATCCACGCTCGGCGACACCGTCTTCCAGCCCAGGTCCATGCCGCCGCGCACGGTCGTCGATATCGCCTCGATGGCGTGCCCGTGCTCGTTGGCCGGCCCCGCGGCCGGGCAGGTGAACGAGCCGCCGGTGAACTGCAGCCGGCCCTCGATGGTGCTCCGGTTGAGCGCGACCAGCCCGGTCGAGGTGAAGCCGTCCACCAGCAGCACCGACCCCTTGACCACGGTCTGGCTGAGGCGGAGCGCGTACCCGCCGGGATTGTCCAGCCGGGCGCCGCTGGCGGTGAGGCTGCCCAGGGTGGCGCCGCGGAAGTTGACCCGACCGCCGCTCGTGTGCAGGCCGTCCAGGTAGATGTCGCCGTCGACGGTCATCGCGCTGCCACCCACCAGGGACCCGTGCTCGGGGTGGCTGATCGTGCCCTGCAGCGCCAGGTTCCCGTGGATGACCGCGCCGGCCAGCCGGATGGTGCCCTCGACCGCTGCGCCTTCGGCGAGTCGGAAGCTGGCCCGTATCTCGGCATTGGTCAGTTCCAGCGCGGTCCGGCCGGGTGCGCGCAGCACGCAGTCTTCGCCGATCGACACGCTGCTCACCTCGGCCATCGTCATGTCGATCCGGCCCGTCACCTCGCACCGCCCGGTCATGGTCACATCGGCGCCGACCGAGAGCCGGCCGGCGCCGAGCGCCGTGCCGGCCGCCGTCGGCCGGGCGTAGATGCTGTCCGCAGTCACCTCGGTGCCGGATTCGATGGTCGCGTTACGGATCTGGAACCGCCCGGCGATGCGGGTGCTCCCCATGCCGATCCGCCCGCGGATCAGCGGCCTCCGCCCGGCCGGGTCCTCGATCAGGAACACGCTGCCCTCGATGGTGGCGTCGGCCAGGTCGATGGCGGGCCCGTCCGGCGACTCGATCTGCACGCCGGTGAGGTCGAGCGAGCCGCCCAGCCGGGCGCCGATCAGCCTGATCTCTCCCCGCGACCTGAACTGGTGCAGCAGCCGGACGGCACCGCCCACGTGGATGCGGTCGGCCTGGATCGAGCGGCCGCCCTGGCCGTCGATGGTGGCGTCGATGCACAGCAGGCGGCCGCCGATCTCTGATTCGCACAGCCAGATCGCCGACCGTTTTGACGTGCTCGCGCTCGTCCAGTGCGCCCCGGTCACCCGCGAGCGCGACAGGTCCAGGTCGCGGCGCAGCCGCAGTCCGTTGCCCAGCAGCCCGGGCAGGCTCGGGCTGCCGGTCAGCGACAGCTCGAAGAGCTCGGCGCCCTCGACCACCGGCGCGGAGTCGAACTCGCACCCGTCGAAGCGGAGCGGGAACGGGACCGCCATCCCGGTCAGGTCCAGGCAGCCGGTGACGACCGCGTTGCTCAGCCGCAGCCCGCGCGGATCGACCTGGTCCTTGAGTTCGTGACAGCAGTTGCGCAAGACGGCGGCCTGCACGGCGCGCTTCACGCCGTTGCCCGCCGCGTCGAGAACGGCCCCGCTCTTGCCCGCGCTGATGAGCTCGGCCTCGTCGATCTCGTCCATGACACGTCCCCAGGGCAGGTGCACCACCACCGGCCCCGCGCTGATCGGCGCCGAGCCCTGTTCCTCACCCTGCCAGCACAGGGGGCCAGCGGACCACCGGTCCCGCGCCGGACGGGCGCGGCCAGGATCCGCCGCCGCCTCACGATGAGACGCGGTCCAGCCGCTGCAGCAGTTCGTGCGCGGCGAGCTCGATCGCCTTGTGCCGCCACTCGGCGGCCCGGTACTGGCAGGCGATGATGCCCATCCGGTGGACGCGGCGGAAGTCGCCGTAGACAAACGCGTACCTGGCCCTGGTCTGGTCGCGGGCGCCGTCGGTAAGGCCCAGATGCCACCGGGCGTATTCCTCCCACGAGTGCGACTCCAGGAAGGCGTTCCGCTCGCTGGCGCTGGGCTGGACCTTGCCCCAGTCGCTGTTGAGCACGTACTGGTGGCTGTCGATGAGCTGCTGCGCGTACGCCACGGCGTCGGGGTTCACGGAGTACGAGGCCACCCCAGCATTCTGCCCAGGCGCGGCGGTGGCATCCCGCTGCTCACCGGCTGCGCGGCACCGGGGCGTTGATGAGGGCGGCGACCGGGATGGCGGCGGCCGGCAGGATGGCCATGCCCCAGGCCATGGCGACGGTGCAGCCGTGGACGGCCGCCGTTGCGCTGGCCGCGCCCGCGTGCGCGGCGAGATGGGCGGCGGTGGCGGTGGCGGCGATGGTGCTGAACAGGGCGGCGCCGATGGTCCGGGCGTGAGCCGTCATGGGCGGTGGCCGCCGGGCGGCGGGCCGCCCACCGCGGCCGGGGCGGACAGCAGGCCGACCAGGTGGCGGCCCAGTTCCGCGGTGCGCGGGTCCTGCCACCACGCGGAGTGGCGGTGGATGGGCGGCGGGGTCGGGTTGGTGTCCGGGACGAGGATCACCGGGTCCCAGCACGGCTGGTCGATGTGGTCGCGCAGGCCGCGGTCGTCGAGGCGGGGCTCGGGCTTGGTGAAGATCCACGACCCGATGAAGTCGCTGGGGCGGACCAGGTTCTTCCACCGCCCGCGCGGCCCGCTGCCGCCGAGCAGGCCGTGCAGCGCCTCCAGCTGGTCGATGCCGAAATAGGCCGGGAAGGCGCGGCCGTAGACACGGCGCGCCGGGCAGGCCAGGGTCAGCAGACCGATGCGCTGGCGCACCTCCGGCGGCAGCTGCGCGGCGACCGCGGGGGCGATGATCGAGCCCTGGCTGTAGCCGGTCAGCAGCACCGGCCCGCACGGAACGGTGAGCCCGGTGGTGCGTGAGACGTCCAGCCGGTCGATGGGGCCGGGCCGCTCGTCGGCGCAGTCGAACTGGCCGGTGAGCACGCAGATCCGGTCGACCACCTCGGGCACCGCGCGTTCGGCGTAGCAGGGCGGGGCGAACGGGTGCACGGCCCGCGGCCAGAAGGTGCCCACGTCCCACAGCGCACCGATGGTCTTGCGCTTGGCGGTGTCGGAGTAGGCGGCGCGCAGCAGGGCGACGAACGCGGCCACGGCGAGCAGGCCGAGCAGGCTGATGACCGAGGCCAGGCCGCGCCACCAGTCGGCGATGCTGGTCGTCCCCGCGTTGGGCAGCGCGAGGAACTCGCACACGGCCACCGCCACCACGGCACAGCCGACGGTCAGGGCGAGCGCCATCGCGGCGTCGTCGGCCACCAGCCCGGCCGCCCACGCCTTGGCGATGGCCCGCCGGTTGGCGTCGAACGCGGTCTCCACACCGCCCGCGTAGGCGGCGGCCACCGGCGACCGGCCGTCGGCCTGCCGGTCGAACCGCTGCCAGTTGGCCCGGTACCTGAGGTAGAGCACGACCGCGGCCAGCGCGGCGCCGGCCAGCGCCCCGACCAGCACGGCGCCGAACGCGTACACCGGCCACGGCACGTACACCGCGTCCGCGGGCACGCTGCTGAACCCGCTGGGAACGGGCGCGCCCAGCAGGCGCGCCACCCCGAAGTCAACCACCACCGTCAGCAGCCCCCCGAGCGCGAACCCCAGGACCGCGATCAGCGCCGGCAGGCAGCCGCGCAGGTAGGGCCGGAAGCCGGGGAGTCGGCCTGTGCCGCGGCTGCTGGCCGCGAGCACCACCACGGCGCAGGCGAAGGCGATGAGCAGTACCGCCTGCACCGTGAGGAGCGCGAGCAGGAACCCGGTCAGGCCGGGGAAGGCGCCTGGCTGGGGCCCGTGCCGGTGGTCGGCCAGGCCGGCCGTGAGGGCGCTGGCCGCCACCGCGGCCACGCCGGCCACCAGGACCGTGGTGCACCAGATGCCCGCCCGGCCGCTGGCCGGTTGGCCGCCCTCCACCATGCTGACGGTGTGCCGGTCGGCAACCGGCGATGCCACCAGGCCGGCCGCGGCGGCGAGCACGGCGGCGGCGAAACCCAGCGCCCCCCACCTGGCCGGCGTCGGAGCCCCGGCCGGGTAGGCGACGATCAGCGCCGCGGCGGCGTAGCCCGCTGCGCCGTGCAGCGCCCGCTGCCGGGTCACCAGCGCCGCGCCCTTCCAGAAACCCTCCTGCGTCAGCGGCCAGATACGGATGAGATCCGGCTTCAGGCTGGTCACCCGCCTCTCGTAGCGGCTGGTGGTCCTGACGCTGATCACCCGCAGCAGCGCCACCGCGGCGGCGGCAGCCAGCAGGGCGGCGGCCACCCGCCACCCGGCGGTCCATTTCCCGTACCAGCCCATCCACTCCGGGAGCATGCCGGCCCGGCCCGCCGCCCCCCAGGCGACCATGCTCACCGTCACCACCGCGACCGCGCTGACCAGCTGCACCGTGGCCGCGAGCGCGAGCAGCCGCAGCAGGACCTGCGCGATGCCATGACCGGCGTCGCGGGTCAGGTACGGGACCCCGCGCCGGCCGCCGGAATCGGCCGCGCCGTTCCCATCCGCGGATTCCGGCGCCCGGCCGGGATCAACCGCGCCGTTCCCGTCCGCGGTTTCCGGCGCCCGGCCGGGATCGACCGCGCGCCAATCCGACGGCGGGAGCATGAAGTAGGCGACGTTGTACATCATGAACGGGGCGAGCAGCAGCCACAGCGCCGAGGCCAGCGGCCTCTCGGTCAGCCCGCCCCACGAATAGGCTTCGAGCTTCCACGGGACACTGGGCCGGCCGGGCCCGTCCGGGCTCCAGCGCCGGTAAAAGCCCGTCACCGAATCCCCGGCCACCTGCAGCGCGGCCGGATGCTCGAGCATGGTGGGGCCGTCCGACCCGGAGACGCCGTGGATACGCAGCTCGGTCACGGGCTGACCGGCCAGCGTCGCGTCGGTCAGCGCGCCGCCGGCGGCGGCCAGGGCGGGGCTGGTCTGATCCGCGGGAGCGAAACCCCACGCGGCGTCGAACCCGAGCACCACATCCGGGGGACCGGGCGGAATGGGAGCACCTTCCTCGGGCATGACATTCTCCCTGTGCGCGCAGATGTGCCCGGCGGCCAAGGACGCGGCGCCATTGAGAAACGCCGCGGTCACGGTAGAGAGCAGTGTCGGGGAACCCGGCCCATCCGTCAACGCTCAAAAGGCGGCCGCGCCCGCGGCACGCGGGTGGCCGGTGCCGCCGGGCGCCGTTTTGCGCGGGTATATACGGTCAGGGCGGTACGGTGCCATCAGCGGTGCCGGCGCCAGGCCGGGACGTGGCGCTGCCCGGCGCGGCCGGGCCTGGGATAATCGGCGCGGGAGGAGACCGCCATGACCGTGCAGACCCTTGACGATGTCCACGAGCTCGCTCAGCAGCTGCGGGTTGACTCGATCCGCTGCAGCACCTCCGCCGGGTCGGGCCACCCGACCTCAAGCATGTCGGCGGCCGACGTGATGGCGGCGCTGATGGCCCGGCATCTGCGCTACGACTGGCAGCGGCCGGACGACCCGGCCAACGACCACCTGATCTTCTCCAAGGGGCACGCGTCCCCGCTGCTGTACTCGATGTTCAAGGCGGCCGGCGTCATCTCCGACGACGAGCTGGTGAACACCTACCGGCGGTTCGGATCGGTGCTGGAGGGCCACCCCACCCCGGTGCTGCCGTGGGTCGACGTCGCCACCGGCTCGCTCGGCCAGGGCCTGCCGGACGGGGTCGGCGTCGCCCTGGCCGGGCGGTATCTGGACGAGCTGCCCTACCGCGTGTGGGTGCTGTGCGGCGACAGCGAAATGGCCGAGGGATCGATGTGGGAGGCGTTCGACAAGGCCGCCTACTACCGGCTGGACAACCTGACCGCGATCGTGGACGTGAACCGCCTCGGCCAGCGCGGCCCGACCGAGCTGGGCTGGGATCTGGAG
>Ga0187765_10000761_pt1 | contig 11988 bp, 10 predicted proteins | sample 0216_QUI02_MP05__3_FD_133018 | JGI IMG/M metagenome (GOLD analysis project Ga0187765, IMG submission 133018) | Tropical peat soil microbial communities from peatlands in Department of Meta, Colombia - 0216_QUI02_MP05_10_MG | ecosystem: Environmental > Terrestrial > Soil > Wetlands > Peat ...
CATGACACTGCCGTTCATATCCTACGGCGGGTCTTCGATGCTGTCGGTTGCCTATGCAATGGGGATGCTGCTGGCGTTGACACGCGAGCAGCCGCGCGCGGCGATGACTTCGCCCGAACTGGCGATGGCCGGGAGCCGGATCTGATGAACACGAGCGGTCCGCCGCTCGTTCTGCTCGCAGCCGGCGGCACCGGTGGTCATCTTTTTCCCGCGGAAGCTCTGGCGGACGCGCTTCTCAAGCGAGACGTAACGATAGACCTCGCCACCGATCATCGTGCGGCGCATTTCAAATTTCCTGCGCGCGCGGTGCATGTTGTTCCGAGCGCCACCGTGCGAGGCCGCGATCCGCTGTCGTTGATGCGAACCGCGACGTTGCTTGCGGTCGGGACTGCCAAGGCCTGGTCGCTGGTTCGGCGCGTCAGGCCAAGCGTGGTCGTCGGCTTTGGCGGATACCCGACGGTGCCGCCGCTTTTGGCGGCAAGCTTGTCCGGCGTGCCGACCATCTTGCACGAGCAGAACAGCGTCATGGGGCGTGCCAACAAATTCCTGGCGCCACGCGTAACCGCGATTGCCACCGGATTCCGTGTCCTCAAAAATCTCAATCCGGACTGGCAGAGCAAAGTGACGTTCACCGGCAACCCGGTGCGCCCTCAGGTGATCGCTGTCGCCGGAACGGGCTATGTCGTGTCGAATCCAAAGCAGAATTTGCTTGTTTTTGGCGGAAGTCAGGGCGCGCGCGTGATGGCGGAAATCGTTCCGCCGGCGATCGGTCGCTTGAGCGCCGAGCTTCGCGGACGACTTTCGGTCACGCAGCAGGCGCGGGCAGAAGACGCCGACGCCGTTCGTTCCGCCTACGATCAACTTGGCGTCGAGGTCGACATCGCTCCGTTTTTTTCCGACCTGCCGGCACGAATGGCGGCCGCGCAATTGGTCATCTCCCGTTCCGGTGCCTCAACAGTTGCAGAGCTGTCCGCCATCGGTCGTCCGGCCGTTCTCGTGCCTCTGCCGCACGCTCTCGATCAGGATCAGTTCGAAAACGCAGGCGTTCTGGCGGAAAGCGGCGGCGCAATCCGGATCGAGCAGCGCGACTTCACGCCTGAAAGACTGGCGCTGGAAATCATGACGCTCTTTAACGACCCCGCGCGACTTGCCCGCATGGCAGCCGCGGCCAAGGGAGCAGGGACGACGACGGCGGCCGAAAAGCTTGCCGAGCTTGTGTTGAAAGTCGCCCGGAATTAACCATTACCCCCGTGGACGGCCTTGTTTCGGCCTTGCGTCTCCTGCAGACATGGCCGCGGCGCGCGCCAGCGCGTAGCCGGGGGGTAAAGGCGACCTTATGAAGCTGCCGCGCGACATCGGTCCGGTGCATTTCGTCGGCATCGGCGGCATTGGCATGAGCGGCATCGCCGAAGTGCTCGCCAATCTCGGATACAGCGTCACCGGCTCCGACGTTGCGGATAGCGCCAACGTCAAACGCCTGCGTGACAAAGGCGTTAAAGTTGCCATCGGTCACAAGGCGGAAAACATAAATGGCGCCGATGTTGTCGTCGTCTCGTCCGCCATCAAGCGTGACAATCCGGAGCTGGTCGCCGCGCGCACAAAGCGCTTGCCGGTTGTCCGCCGCGCCGAGATGCTCGCCGAACTGATGCGGTTGAAAAGCTGCGTGGCGATTGCGGGCACGCACGGCAAGACCACGACGACTTCGCTCGTCGCATCGCTGCTTGACGCTGGTGGCCTCGATCCGACGGTCATCAACGGCGGGATCATCAACGCGTATGGCACCAACGCCTGGCTCGGCGGCGGAGAGTGGATGGTGGTCGAAGCGGATGAATCCGATGGGACCTTCCTGAAATTGCCGGCCGATGTCGCGATCGTCACCAACATCGATCCGGAGCACCTCGATCACTTCCACACGTTCGAGGCCGTGCAGGACGCGTTTCTTGCCTTTATCGAAAATGTCCCGTTCTACGGATTCGCCGTCATGTGCACCGATCATCCCGTGGTGCAGACCTTGGTCGGCAAACTGGAAGACCGACGCATTCTCACTTATGGCGAGAACCCGCAGGCAGACGTCCGCCTCGCCGAGATCGATCACCTCAATGGACAATCGCGCTTCTCGGTGGTTTTCCACGATCGTGCGGGCAAGGTCTCGCACACGATCGACAAGCTGACTTTGCCCATGCCGGGCCGGCACAATGCGTTGAATGCGACGGCCGCCGTCGCCGTTGCCCGCTCGCTGGGAATTGCGGACGAGACGATCCGTGGTGCGCTGGCTAACTTCGGCGGGGTCAAACGACGCTTTACCCGCGTCGGCGAGTGGAACGGGGTGCAGATCATCGACGACTATGGGCATCATCCCGTCGAGATCGCCGCGGTGCTGCGCGCCGCGCGCGAAAGTGCCAAGGGAAAAGTGATCGCGGTCATGCAACCGCATCGCTATACGCGTCTGCATGATCTGTTCGATCAGTTTTGCACCTGCTTCAACGATGCCGACGCGGTCATCATTGCGCCGGTCTATCCAGCCGGAGAGCAGCCTATCCCTGGGGCTGATCGAGACTCACTCGTGAACGGGCTGCGCGCGTATGGTCATAAGCAGGCTTTTCCTCTTGAAGGACCTGAAAAGCTTCCGGCGCTGATTAAGAACTTGGCAAAGCCCGATGATTATGTGGTGTGCCTGGGCGCCGGCTCCATCACACAATGGGCCTACTCGCTCCCGGCGGAATTGAAGGCGCTATGAGCTTTCCCGATATCGTCCCCGACCTGAAAGCCAGAATGCCCGAACTGCGCGGGCGACTCCTGGCCAATCAGCCGCTCGGAGAATTCACCTGGTTTCGCGTCGGCGGCGCGGCGCAGGCCTTTTTCATGCCCGAGGATGAAAACGATCTGGCTTATTTCCTGAGAAATCTGCCGACGGAAATTCCGGTCACCGTGATCGGCGCCGGATCGAACCTGATTGTGCGCGATGGAGGCGTGGCGGGCGCCGTGATCCGTCTGGGCCGCGGCTTCAATGAGGTCAAAGTCGAGGAGCACCGCATCACCGCCGGCACCGCGATGCTCGATGTGATGGTGGCGCGCGCGGCTCAACCCGCGGGTGTCGCAGGGCTTGCGTTCTTGAGCGGCATTCCGGGAACGATCGGTGGCGCGCTGCGGATGAATGGCGGCGCCTATGGCGGCGAGACCAAGGATGTCCTCATCGAATCGCACGGTGTTGATCGTCAGGGAAATTTGCGCAAGTTCACCAATGGCGAGATGGGTTTCTCCTACCGTCACTGCAGCGTCCCGGACGATGTGATTTTTACCACTGCGGTTCTGCAGGGGCGCGCCGGGGCGCCCGACGACATCGCCGCCGAAATGGCGACGATCAAGAAAAAGCGCGAGGCAAGCCAGCCGCGCAACCGCACAGGCGGTTCGACCTTCAAGAATCCACCGGGCCATAGCGCGTGGAAACTCGTTGACGATGCCGGCTGTCGTGGGCTCACGGTTGGCGGAGCTCAGGTGTCAGAGTTGCATAGCAACTTTCTGATCAATCTTGGCGGGGCTACGGCGGCCGACATCGAAAATCTCGGTGAGACCGTCCGCGAAAGGGTGAAGGCACATTCGGGCGTTGAGATGGAATGGGAAATCAAGCGCGTCGGAGTGAAACGCTGAGGCCATGAAGCACGTAGCTGTCTTGATGGGCGGGTGGTCGGCCGAGCGCGAGGTCTCTCTGCGTTCGGGGAAGGCGTGCGCCGATGCGCTCGAGCGGTCGGGCTACAAGGTCAGCCGGGTCGACGTCAATCGCGACATCGCTGCGACGCTGCGCGCGCTGAAGCCCGATGCCGCGCTCAATGTTTTGCACGGGCGCCCCGGCGAAGACGGCACGCTGCAGGGAATGCTCGAGGTCCTCGGTATTCCTTACTCGCATTCGGGCGTGCTCGCGTCCGCGGTCGCAATGCAGAAGGAAATCGCCAAGACCGTGCTCAAGGCTGCCGGCGTTCCCGTGCCTGGGGGGATGGTCGTGTCGCGCAAGGAAGCGGCAAAGCAACACGTGTTGCCGCTCCCTTATGTGATCAAGCCAGTGGCGGAGGGATCGAGCGTCGGGGTTTTCCTAGTGCGTGAGGATCACAAGCATCCGCCACAGGAACTGACTCGTGCTGACTGGACTTTCGGCGAGCTGGTTCTGGTCGAGCCTTACATCCCCGGAAAGGAGCTCACCTGCGCGGTGATGGGCGATAAGCCCCTCGGCGTGATCGAGATCGTGCCGACCGTGAAATTCTACGACTACGAAGCCAAATACGCGCCCGGGGGATCAAAGCACCTGCTGCCAGCGCCCATCGCGCCGGAGGTCTATCGCGAAGCGCAGCAAATCGCGCTGTCGGCGCACCGTGCGCTTGGCTGCCGTGGCGTCACGCGTGCCGACTTTCGCTATGACGAGGGCCTTGGCGGAACAAAAGGTCTGTTCTGCCTGGAGGTAAATACTCAACCGGGCATGACCGAGACGTCACTCGTGCCGGAGATGGCGCAGCATGCCGGCATATCGTTCGACGAACTGGTCCGCTGGATGGTCGAGGATGCCTCCCTCGACCGCTGACTCGCCGGCTCATCAAAATTGCCCCGCAAGGCGGCAAATTCTTCAAATTTTACTAATCATTTACCAATAACCCCGAAGACTAGGCACTTGGCAGCGTGCCGCGCGCTTGGCTGGCGAAAAGTCATGCGTGCGGGATTCGTTGCCTACGGCGGCCTCGGGGGACGGGGATAGGTCTCATCTGAAGCCGGCGCAATGAGTGAAGCAGGTTGCGATGGAGAGTCGTGTGCGCCTCGCTGAATCGCCGGAGCTGAAACGACGCTCCGTTGCGTGGCCGGAGTTTCACGGTTGGCGATGGCCGAGGTTCTTGCGGCGTTGGGGTCACGCGCTTGTTGAGCTGAAGGTGCCGCGCGGTGCCGGTTCGACGGCGGCTGCGATGCTGTTGCTCGCCAGCGCGAGCTACGGCGCGGTCAGAGGTGGACACGTCCCGCAGATCATGGAAAACGCGCAGAGCCTCTGTGACGACGCTGCCAACAGGCTGGGCTTCCGCATTGCCGAGGTGGCGCTTGACGGCGGCCACGAAGTCGCGCGCGACGAAATTCTGGTTCTTGCTGGCATTACCGACCGTTCTTCGTTGCTGTTCCTTGACGCCGCTCGCACGCGGGCGCGTCTGCTTTCCAATCCGTGGATTGCGGAAGCCACCGTGCTGAAGCTCTACCCCGATCGTTTGCGCATCGAGATCAAGGAACGCAAACCGTTTGCGCTCTGGCAGAAAGACCGCCGCATCGCTTTGATCGCTGTCGACGGCGTCGTGCTGGAAAACGACGTTCGTGCGCGCTTTGCGGATTTGCCGCGGGTGGTGGGCAAAGGCGCAGAGCAGAGCGCTCAGGATTTTCTGGCACTCATTGGCCGATTTCCGGCAATCGCGCGGCGGACCGAGGCTTCGATCTTTGTTGCGGAGCGCCGCTGGAATCTGCGTCTCAAGGACGGGGTAGAAATTCTGCTGCCCGAAAACGAAGCCGAACAGGCGCTGCAAATTCTTGTCGATCTCGATCGAAACCAAAAGCTGCTGTCGAAAGACATCATCGCGGTCGATCTGCGGCTGCCGGATCGGATCACCGTCCGTCAGTCCGACGCTGCGTCATTCGCGCGCGATCAGGCTCTCAAGGACGCCGAGAAGGCGAAGAAGCCCAAGTCGGGTAAGGGAGGCGAAGCATGACCGTGCTGCGCTTCGGCGTTACCCCGAAGATGAAGCCGGTTTCGCTTAAGCGCGCCGCCGTCGTCGCGGGCCTCGACATTGGCACGAGCAAAATCGTTTGCCTCATCGCGCGGCTCGAGCCGCAAGCGCCGCAAGACGTGCTCCGTCGTCGCAGCCATGGTGTTCGTCTCCTGGCATTCGCTCACACTGCGGCGCATGGAATGAAGGCAGGCTCTGTTGTCGACCTGGTCGAAGCGGAGCAAATGGTTCGCCAAGCTATCGACCATGCTGAAAGCGCTGCCGGTGTGCAGCTCGAGTCCGTCGTGGTGTCAATGTCGGGCGGCCGCCTCGGCAGCGAACGTTTCATTGCAACGATCGATCTCGCTGGCCGTGCCGTAACCGAAGCCGATATCGGTCGCGTGCTCGCCGCTGCCAGTCGTCATTCGGTTCGCGACGGGCGCGCGGTTCTGCATTCCTTGCCCATTGGCTATTCGGTTGATGACGCGGCTGGTATCCGCGAACCCCGCGGCATGCTTGGCCATCGCCTCGGCGTCGATATGCATATGGTTACCGCTGACGTGGCGACGGTGCGGAATCTGATGCTGACGGTCGAAGGCAGCCATCTTTCTGTGGAAGCCATGGTCTCGTCACCCTATGTGGCCGGCCTCGCCGCCCTTGCCGATGACGAAGCTGACCTGGGGGCTGCGACCGTCGATATGGGCGCCGGGACCACGTCTTTGGCGGTTTTTTCGGCTGGTAAATTCGTCCACGCGGATGGGTTTGCCCTCGGCGGCCTGCACGTGACGATGGATCTCGCCCGCGGACTCAACACCGGTGTTGCGGATGCTGAGCGAATCAAAGCGATTTATGGCAGTGTTTTAGCTGGAGGATCAGACGAACGGGACATGATCACAGTACCGCCGGTCGAGGATGACGAACGTGAGCCACCGCAATTCGTCTCGCGGGCTTCGCTTGTGCGCATCATCCGGCCGCGGGTCGAGGAGATTCTGGAAATGGTGCGCGACCGTTTGGCTGCTTCGCCGTTCGCTGCAGAGCCGCGCGGGCGCGTTGTGCTGACCGGAGGCGCGAGCCAACTCACCGGATTAGCCGATCTCGCCGCGCGCATCTTGCGGCGTCCCGTAAGAATTGGTCGTCCGCTTGGGCTAGCCGGTTTGCCGGACGCGGCAAAAGGGCCGGCCTTTGCGGTGGCTGCAGGCCTGCTTGTGTACCCACAGGCGGCTTATCTCGAACACTTCGAACCGCGGCGAACGCGGCAATTGATGACAGGAACGGGCGGTTACATGGCACGGGTCGGACGATGGCTACGCGAAAGTTTCTGACCCTGAACCAACGAAACGACGAATCGGCCGGTGGCGGACCGGTCCAGTTCGGCGGCGTGCATAGGCGTTCGCATCCAGGGCGCAACGCAGAGCCTGCTGCCCGTGCAATCATGAGGCAAACATGACCATCAATCTGACGATCCCGGATGTCCGGGAAATGAAGCCGCGCATCACTGTATTTGGCGTCGGCGGCGCCGGCGGCAATGCCGTGAACAACATGATCACGGCGGGCCTGCAGGGCGTCGACTTCGTTGTCGCCAACACGGACGCGCAAGCGCTGACGATGTAGAAGGCAGAGCGCATCATCCAGATGGGCACACAGGTGACCGAAGGTCTCGGCGCCGGTTCTCAGCCCGAGGTTGGTCGCGCCGCCGCCGAAGAGGTGATCGACGAAATTCGCGATCATCTCACCGGCGCGCACATGGTGTTTGTCACCGCCGGCATGGGTGGTGGTACCGGCACCGGCGCAGCTCCGATCATCGCGAAGATCGCGCGCGAACTCGGCATTCTCACAGTCGGTGTGGTCACCAAGCCATTCCACTTCGAAGGCCAGCGCCGCATGCGCTTTGCCGAAGCAGGCATCATCGAACTTCATAAGGTGGTGGACACGCTTCTGATCATTCCCAACCAGAATCTGTTCCGGGTTGCGAATGAGAAGACGACCTTCGCCGATGCCTTTGCGATGGCCGACCAGGTTCTCTATTCGGGCGTGGCCTGCATCACGGACCTGATGGTCAAGGAAGGACTCATCAATCTCGACTTTGCCGACGTCCGCGCGGTCATGCGCGAAATGGGCAAGGCGATGATGGGCACGGGCGAAGCATCCGGCGAGAAGCGCGCGCTGACCGCAGCCGAGGCTGCGATCTCCAATCCGCTGATCGACGATGCCTCGATGAAGGGCGCCAAGGGTCTGCTGATCTCGATCACAGGCGGAAAAGACCTCACGCTTTACGAGGTCGACGAAGCCGCCACGCGAATTCGCGAAGAAGTCGATCAGGACGCCAACATCATTGTCGGCGCGACCTTCGACGAAAGCCTCGAGGGAATCATTCGGGTGTCCGTCGTGGCAACCGGCATCGACAGTGCAAACGTGGTGCGTCACGCGCAGCCGGCGGAAAGTGCACTCAAGGAGCTTGCCGGCAAGATCCGCACCGACCGTCGACTCGCCGATCGTATCGAGCGCGCTCCGGCGCCGGTCACGCACACGCCGCCATCGCTTGAATCCGCTGCTCACGCAGCCGTCGCCGCGGCGATCCTGCCGCAGTCGATCGAGGACGTTTCGATCCGGCCGATGCCGGTCAAGCCGTCACTGTTCGAGCCGACGCAAAACGAGACGCCCGCCGCCGAACCTCAGATGCCGGCCGCCTATATTCCGCCTGCACCGGAGCGCTATGCGCGCACGCCGCGCATGCCGCGCGTGGACGAGCTTCCGATCCCGGCGCAGAACGAAATCCGCGCGCAACGCGGCGAACTCACCGACGATCATCCGGAGAAGCGCCGCATGTCGCTGATGCAAAGGCTCGCTTCGGTTGGTCTGGGCCGCAAGGCAGAAGCGGATGCGCCGCCCACGGCCGCGTTGCCTCGGGCTGCTCGGCCAATGCCGCAATTCGAGCGTCCGCCGCAACGTCCGACGGCTCGCCAGCCGGAAGGCCGGCCGGCAGAGCCGGTATCTGAATATGCCCGCCGGGCGGCCCCACAGGGTCTAGACACCCATGGCCGGTCAGCCCCTGTGCATAATTCGCAGGACGAGGATCAACTCGATATCCCGGCTTTCCTGCGGCGTCAGGCCAACTGACGGCCAGCCAAATACCGGCGACCCCGCTTTCAGGACGATAGCGGGGTCGTCCCCAACATCGCGTTTGTCAGTCAAGTTATTGAAAATAATAGTATTTCTGCAGTTTCATTCGCTGCAGCCGAGTTGCACATAGACTTACCCAGCGTCAGTGCGTACTCCGCAACCAATCGGATTGTGGAATGGCCTTCGGCCGGGCGTAAATACGGCGAAAAAGAGTAACAGTCGGTAAGAAAGCGTGAATTGGAGAAGGGCCGGCTATTGCCTAAGTTTCTCCAGTCAAAAGGACTTTCGGTCCTTTTAGGGGATTGCCGCTGAAGCTACCGGCGGTTGGGACTAAAGGCAGAAATGTGATCCCTCGGGGTCACGGGGATGGGGCCGCTCGGTGTCCTGAAATGGGCCGGCGGGAAATTTGTCGATGAAGGGCGCTAAGCAAACAACGCTCCGCCATCAGGTTGCCGTTTCCGGCATTGGCGTTCATTCCGGTCTTCCCGTTACGCTTACGCTTAATCCTGCTGGCGATGACAGCGGGATTATCTTCCAACGCATTTCGTCTGACGGCTCCGTTGAGCGCGAAATCCGCGCCGACGTGCGGGCAGTCACCGCTACCGAATTTGCCACTGTCCTTGGCGATGCCAAGGGTCCGCTCTGCTCCACAGCCGAACACCTTCTGGCTGCATTGCGCGGCCTCTATGTCGACAACGTGGTCATCGAGATCGATGGCCCGGAAGTCCCGATCATGGATGGTAGTGCCGCGGCCTTCGTCGATGCGATCGATCAGGCCGGGCTTACGGCGCGCGCGCTGCCGCGCCGCTACATCGAGGTGGTCAAGCCGATTACCGTGGCCAAGGACGGCGCCTACGGCGAACTGCGGCCCAACCAGAATGGCTTCCGGGTCGAGGCAGAGATCGAGTTCGATCACCCGTTGATCGGCCGCCAGGCGCTCTCGCTCGATGTCGAGCCCGATACGTTCCGCCGCGAAATCGCGCGCGCCCGGACTTTCGGCTTTATGCGCGACGTCACAAAATTGTGGACCGCCGGCTACGCGCTCGGGGCGTCGTTCGAGAACACCCTCGTTGTGAGCGAAGACCGCGTGCTCAATCCTGACGGCCTGCGGTTTAGCGACGAATTCGTTCGCCACAAGGTCCTCGACGCTATCGGCGACTTGGCGCTCGCTGGCCAGCCACTGCTCGCCACCTACAAGACCATCCGCGGCGGACATAAGCTCAATCACGCCGTCCTTTCCGCGCTGATGGCCGATCCCAGGGCGTGGCGGGTCGTTGAAGCGGCCGCGGAACCGGTGCGACGCGCGCGTGGCCATGCCGATGTCGTCACCGGATTGGTGGCTCCGGCTTATGGGCCGGAAGTATCCTGAAAACCTGAGGATTTTGGCTTTACCTTCGCCTTAATCCGGGCCGAATGTCGGCTTAGTCGCATGGCTAATCTGGTTGTTTTCGGATAAACCGGCGCGATCGTCGCGCGGCGCAAAGGTTTTTTGCGAAGCCGCCTTTTCGGGGAAGCAACTTCGCGTGGATGCGTTCGTGTTCAGGACTTTCGTAGGCAGAATTATGCCCCAGGGTACGTCCCTTGGTACGCCTCTGCGTGGCGGATCGATGCTAATTGCCCGTGTATGCGCGATCGCTCTTCTGGCGGGCAGCCTCAGCGCCTGCAGCAGTTTCGACATGTTCTCGAAGAAGGACGATGTCGCCTCGGATGAGCCCCCCGACCGGCTTTACAACGAGGGTCTTTATCTTCTCAACGCGAAGCAGGATCCGAAACAAGCGGTCAAGAAATTCGAGGAAGTCGACCGCCAGCACCCATACTCGGAGTGGGCGCGCAAATCGCTCATCATGTCGTCGTACGCCTACTACCAGGCCGGCGAATATGACGACTGCGTCAACTCGGCGAAGCGCTATATCACGCTGCATCCCGGCGGAGCCGATGCAGCCTATGCGCAATTCCTGATCGGCTCGTCCTACTTTGACGAAATTCCGGACGTCACGCGCGACCAGGCACGTACCGAGAAGGCGCTTGCCGCACTTGACGAAGTCATCAGGAAATATCCCGGCAGCGAGTATTCGATCAGCGCCAAAAAGAAAATCGAGGTTGCGCGCGACCAGCTCGCCGGCAAGGAAATGGAAATCGGCCGCTACTATCTGACCAAGAAGGACTACACGGGGGCGATCAACCGATTCAAGATCGTCGTCACCAAGTATCAGACAACGCGCCACGTTGAAGAGGCGCTGATGCGCCTGACGGAATCCTATATGGCGCTTGGCATCGTCGATGAGGCGCAGACCGCCGCCGCTGTCCTTGGGCACAATTTCCCCGACAGCACGTGGTACAAACATGCTTATGCGTTGTTGAAGACCGGTGGCGCCGAGCCGACCGAGAACACGGGATCCTGGATCAGCAAGGCATTCAAGAACTTCGGGCTGGGCTAGTCGTCCGCCTGTCTGACTTACCCACACGATCGCGGTCGGGCTTGTCCCGACCGTCTGCGTCTTTGATTATGCAGAATCTGTAAGGCGTGGATGCCCGGCGCGAGGCCGGGCACGACAACTGCCAGGACAGTGAAGGCGCCATGCTCTCCCGACTCTCGATCCGCGACATCGTGCTGATCGACCGCCTCGATATCGATTTCGCCGACCGGCTCGCCGTGTTGACCGGTGAAACCGGCGCCGGCAAGTCGATCCTGCTCGACGCCTTCGCTTTGGCCTTGGGTGGCCGCGGAGATCAATCGCTCGTCCGACAGGGCGTCGAGCAAGGCCAGGTTACCGCCGTGTTCGATGTCGCGCGCGACCATCCGGCGCGGGCGTTGCTCGCGGCCGACGATATCCCCGCCGAAGATGAATTGATCCTCCGCCGCGTGCAGTTCGCCGACGGACGAACGCGCGCGTTCGTCAACGACCAGCCAGTGAGCGTGCAGGTGTTGAAGCAAGTTGGCAGTGCATTGGTCGAAATCCATGGCCAGCACGACGAGCGCGCCTTGGTCGATGCGGGCACTCATCGGCGCCTGCTCGATGCCTTCGGGGGCCTGGAGGAACGAGCGGAGAATGTCGCGACGCTGTGGGAAGCCCGGCGCGAGGCGCAAGCTGCCGCCGATGCCCATCGTGCCGAAGTTGAACGGGCCAAGCGCGAGAGCGATTGG
>Ga0187765_10000763_pt1 | contig 11976 bp, 13 predicted proteins | sample 0216_QUI02_MP05__3_FD_133018 | JGI IMG/M metagenome (GOLD analysis project Ga0187765, IMG submission 133018) | Tropical peat soil microbial communities from peatlands in Department of Meta, Colombia - 0216_QUI02_MP05_10_MG | ecosystem: Environmental > Terrestrial > Soil > Wetlands > Peat ...
AACCCCTGGGTCGGACTGAGCGTGGGCGTGCTCGGCACGGTCTTGATCCAGTCGTCGACCACCACCACGGCCATCGCTGTCACCGCCGTGGGAGCAGGCGCGTTGCCCATCCGCGCCGCCATCCCCATCATTCTCGGCGCGAACGTCGGCACCACCGTCACTACCACCCTGGTCGCGCTCACCTTCATCGGCAGCCGCGCGGAATTCCGCAGAGCGCTGGGCGCCTCAACAATCCACGACTTCTACAATTGGCTCGCGCTGCTGATCTTTTTCCCCATCGAGCTGATTTGGCACCCGCTGGAACGAATCAGCGGGGCCCTGACCAACGCGCTGTACGGCACGGGATGGCTGCCCGACCCGGCCCGCTTCAACTTCGTCCGGGCGGCCACCAGGCCGGTCGAGGACGGGGTGATCAAGGCGACCTCTCATCTCAGCGCTACCCTGGGCCCGCTGTTTACCATCGTGATCGGCGCAGCACTGATTTTGGTGGCAGTCCGCTACCTCGGGAAGCTGCTGAAGCTGCTCATGGTCGGCAGGGCCCGCGACATCCTGATCAAGGCGGTCGGCCGCAACGCCTACCTCGCCATGGCCTCAGGGATGGGGGTGACCGTCCTTACCCAGTCCTCGACCATCACCACTTCGGTGCTGGTCCCCTTCGCCGGAGCAGGCATCCTCACCCCGGCGCAGATTTACCCGGTCACCGTCGGCGCCAACCTCGGCACGACATTCACGGTGGTTTTCGCGGCGTTCGCGGTCGTCGGACAGGACGCGAAGATAGGCCTGCAGGCGGCCTTCGTGCATCTGCTCTACAACCTCTTCGCGATCATCGTGATCTACGTGATACCGGTCTTGCGCCCCGTGCCCCTGTTCTGCGCCCAAACTTTCGCCCGCATCGCGGCCGAGCGCAAGTGGGTCATCGCGGTCTACCTCCTCACCGTCTTCATCGCTCTGCCCGCCCTGGTCATCATCTTGGTAGGCGTGCTCTAGCCAGATTCATGGTGAATTCCCCCGGTGTGAGCGCCGGCGCCGAGGATCGGCGCCCGCACGGGCTTCCCATTCCCTGGCGGTGGAGGCATGTGCTTGCGTGGCGACATGGGACCGCGGGATATCCGGCCCGGTCGGTGAACGGGGGAAGGACTAACCGAGTCGCGTCCGACGGCGTCATAATGCGAAGAGGGCAGGCTGCCGCCGGAAGGTCCCGATGGACGACCTCAACGATCCGAGAATCTCGGCATACAAGCCGCAGCGGCGGCTGCTCCTGCCAGCGCCCCCTGGACCGCGGCCGAAGATGAGCAAGGCCCAGCGTAAGCAGAAGGAACTGGCTGAAGCGCGCGCAGAAAAGCGCGCCGCCCGGCTGCACTTGGTCGGCTTGACTGATGCCGCGGTGATCATCATGGGCCTGGTCGCCGCGGCGATGGTTGTCATGTTGCTGGTGCTGGTACTGATCACTCACCATTAGCCCTGCGGCCATCGCGCTCGCCGCTAGCGGCCGGCTCGTGCGGCCACCGGGTGCCCGCTTCTGGCCTGCCTGTCCCGGCAACGGATGGTGCCCGATGTGGACGCGCCTATTTCACCAAGTTCCGTGGTGGCCCGGCCTGGCTGGCAGCGGCCGAGTTACGGCTGTGGGGTCTGGCCTGACCGTCGGCGGAGCCAGCGGACGAACCTGACGATCGCGATCACGGCGAGAGTGCTGGGGAGGAGGGCTAGTGGCAATATCAGCGACGTCCAGGGGCCGCCTGGCGGGAAGGCACGGGCGAGCCCGATCACGGCCGCCCAGGCGATCACGGCCGCGATGGCAGGGATGACGCCCTCGGGGCGGGGGAAGATCGCCGGCTGGCGCTCACCCCATGCCGGGGCGTCGGCTGCCTGGGGCAGGTGGCGGGTGGTGCGGTAGATGCCGGCGGCGTAGCGGAGCGTGCGGGATGTGCGCAGGAACGCGAACCGGATGTCGGGGTCGCCGACGATGGCGGGCAGTTCGGCTGCCCACTCGCGGTAGCGCTCGTCGCGAATCTCGCCGGGCAGGCGGCGGCAGGCGCGGCGGATGAGGTGCTCGGCGATGCGCTGGGCGGGAGGGCGGCTGGTCACCGTGCGCTCCTGGGCGCGGGCCGCACCGCGTGCGGCTTGGCGCGGTGGGCGGCCTGGGCGGCCTGGGCAAGTTCGAGCCGCGCGACGCGGATGCCGTCGCCGGTGAGCTGGTAGTACTTGCGGGGCGGCCGCCCGCCGGCGTCGGCGGACTGGGGTTCCCATTGCGAGGTGACCAGGCCCTGGTCCTGCAGCCGGGTGAGCATCGGGTACAGGGTGCCGCTCGGAAGTCCGGCCGCTTTCATCAGGTCGTAGCCGTAGTGGCGGGCGGAGATGTCGGTCAGGAACACCCGTAGCACGCGTTCGAGGGGCCTGGTGAGCCTCATGATGCCTAGTCTACACATGTAGGCTACATATGTCGGCGAGCTGTCCGCCGGGTTTGCGGGCGATGATAGGTCTGGTGCCGTGGTTAGCAGGAAAGCAGGACGCGCTACCCCTGTTGGCCGGGTGCCTGGTAGGCCTGTGCAGCGTCCCTGGCGTGCGACAGCATCTGGCCAAGCTGGTCTTGAGTGAGCAGCTCGTGCGTCTCCAAGTGCTTAAAGGCGCCCGTACTCCCGACCGCGACGCTCAGCGCAGCGGCGCGGACCGAGTCGGGGGCATCGACCACGACAAACCCGTCGTGGGTCCCGAACATCCAGTACGCGGACTCAAGAGAGCCGCCCAGCGAGGCGGCCAGCTGACGCACAGCCGCGGTCCGGTCCCCGGGGTTTTTGATCATCCGGGCCCACGTGTCGCTGCTGTAGGTGAAGAAGACTGCGTACTTCGCCATCGTTATCCCCCTTCGATTGACCACTTTCCCGCTCCAACAGGACCCCGGCTCAGGCGGCTGGCCGCAAGGCATCAGATCCAGCGAGCAGGTCTCAACAGTCTCATTTCTGGTCCCACGGTGCACCATGTCAGTAGCTGTGAGGCTGCTGGTGTACTCGAGGTGCCAGCTGAAGGTTAGTGCGGGCTGGCCGTGACACGCCGAACGTCATCCAGATATAGCGGAGCGGCGTTTCGCGACACCCGATGAGGGTGAAGAGATGCCGTCAGGCCAGCAGGTTCATGCGGTTGCCGAGGGCCGCCGCCAGGTCACCAGCACAGCGGCCAGGCCGATCAGGATGAGCGCGAGCGGAATCGGGCACCACCAGTGCTCCCAGAAGGCAGTCAGGCCGTGAGTGCTCTCACGCCCGGCCCAGAAGACACCGAGCAACAGGAAGACGGCGCCGACAACTTGGCCAATCCGACGCATGCTCAAACACTACCCCTGCGGCTGCAGCCGCGGCCGTTGGCCGCAGCGTCGCTCCGCGGGGAAGCCGCCGGGCGGGATTGGGTGGGGATGACGCGCGGGCATCAGGCGAATTCCGCGCGGTAGTCGTGAAGGAACTCGGCGACGGGGCGTGGGTCGCGGCCGGTGATCTGCTGGAAGGTGCCGGTCGTGTAGTCGTTCTCGCCGGCGAGAATCGCCCACTCGCGCGTGATGAGCAGCTCAGCCGTCCCCGCCGGTACCCCGGCGCCGGTGAGGCGCTCGAGGAACTGCCGCTCGCCCACGACCCGGAAAGTGACGGGCTCGCCGAGTTCCGCCGACAGCAGCTCGAGCGCCTCAGGCCACGACATCAGAGCCGGTCCGGTCAGGTCGTGGTGCGCGCCCCACAGCGCCGGGTCGGCGAGCACACGCAGCCCGGCCTTGGCCACGTCGCGATGGTCGATCAAGGCCATGCGGCCGCTGTCGGCCAGGCCGGTCCAGCTACGCGAGGTGCGTACCTCGGTCGCCGCGGCGAGCAGCGACGCCGAGAAGATCGCCGGGCGGATCGTCGAGTACGGCACTGCGGTCGAGGCGGCGAACTGGTCGATGCTGTAATGGGCTCGCTGGTTGATCCCCCGTGAGTCCGCCGAGGTGTTGAGCACCGATAGCCGGGTGACCTGCTCGATCGAGCCGATCCCGGCGGCGGCGTTGATCGCGATCCTCTGCAGGACGCCCTCGATCCCGGTTGATCCCATCGCGATGAACACCGTGCGGATCCCGGCCAATGCCTCGGCAAGGTCGCGCGGGTCGTCCAGGCGCGTGGAACGGATGTGCAGCTCGCTGGGTTCGCCGAAGGCGCGGCGGGCCTTGCCGGGGTCGCGAACCAGCGCGGTGACTGCATCGCCGCGCGCGAGTACGCCGCGGACGATCTCGCTGCCGACGCGGCCGGTGGCGCCGATCACTGCGGTGGTCATCGCGTCACCGCGGTGGTCATCGCGTCTCCTTCCGGTAAAGCCCGGTCAGCTCCGCCGCCAACCGCACCTGCTCCTGGTCGGCCCGCTCAGCCGCGGTCAGCCCGCCACGAGCGGGATACCTCGTGACCCCGGAATAGCACCCACCCGGCGGTCGTGACCAGACCTGTGACCTGATCAGGCCGGCTGGCCGTGCCCGGTGGAGTGGACCGGGATCCGTCGTCCGGCGGGGTGCTCATCGGCGGGACGCAGCCCGACGCTGACCTCGAGGATGCCCCAGTGGCAGGTCGCCTTAATGTCGTTGGGATCCGCGCTGACCGGCAGCGCTATGTGACGGATGAACGTCCCGTAGCGGAATTCGCTGCGGTGCTGGACCTCCATGTGCTCGCGCCGCTCCGCGCGAACCGTCAGGATGCCCTTGGCCACCGTGACCTCGATGTCCTTCTCTGGATCCACGCCCGGCAGCTCGGCCCGGACCACGTAGCGTCCGTCCGCTATGTACTCCTCCATCCGCATGGTCTGCGCAGCCACCGGGCGCGGCGAACCGAACGGCCCCTCAAGCCACGCGAAGATGTCAGGAGCAAAGCCCGTGGTTTCCCTGTGCGCCAGATCGGTCATCGACCACACCCTCTTCCAAGTCCCGTTCCTCTACCGTCAGAAGACCGCTGGGCTGCGGGTTCCCGGCAGAGCCAAAGGCCCCGCGTCGCCGGGATCGGCCGCTGAAGCAAGGGACGTTGGTCCCTGCTCACGGCAACCGCCCGCCGGCCACGATGGAGGCGTCGGATTACTGGCGCCGCGTCACGCGACAGCGATGCGAACGTCGCCTTGGGTGTCTCAGACTTGGACAATTCGTTGTCTTGAGCTGTTCATGTTTATGGGGGTAGGTTGGCCGCAATGACCGCCTCCCAGACTCCGGCCACCGCCGAGGAACTGCGCGGGGCCGGCCTGCGGGTGACGGCCGTCCGCGTCGCACTGCTCGAGACCGTCCGGGACGGTGACCACCTGGGTGTCGAGGCGATCGCCGCCGGGGTGCGTGATCGCGTAGGCCACGTCTCAGTGCAGGCCGTGTATGAGGCCCTGCACGCGCTCACCGCGGCGGGACTCGTACGCCGCATCGAACCGGCCGACAGCCCGGCCCGGTTCGAGCGGCGCGTGGGGGACAACCACCACCACATCGTGTGCCGGTCGTGCGGTGCCGTCGCCGACGTCGACTGCGCGGTCGGCGAGGCGCCCTGCCTGACCGCGTCCGACGACCATGGCTTCTCGATCGACGAGGCCGAGGTCATCTACTGGGGTCTGTGCCCCGATTGCTCCACCGCCCGCAGTTCCGGAACACCGTGATCCGCCTAATCCGGAAGGATTCCCATGTCTGAGAACCATGATCCAGTAGTCGCCGAAGGCCCGACCCCCGAGGCTGGGGCGAGCACAGAGAGCGGGGGATGCCCGGTCGTGCACGGCCTCACGGACCCCACCCAAGGGGATCCCAACCGTGACTGGTGGCCGAACCGGCTCAACCTGAAGATCCTGGCCAAGAATCCTGCTGTGGCCAACCCGCTCGGCGAGGAGTTCAACTACGCCGAGGCGTTCAAGACCCTCGACCTCGCGGCCGTCAAGCGGGACATCGCGGAGGTACTGACGGACTCCAAGGACTGGTGGCCCGCCGACTTCGGCCACTACGGCCCGCTCATGATCCGGATGGCGTGGCACGGCGCGGGCACCTACCGCATCAGCGACGGCCGCGGCGGCGCCGGCTCCGGTCAGCAGCGCTTCGCGCCGCTCAACAGCTGGCCGGACAACGTCAGCCTCGACAAGGCCCGCCGGCTGCTGTGGCCGGTCAAGAAGAAGTACGGTCAGAAGATCTCCTGGGCCGACCTGATGATCCTCACCGGCAACGTCGCCCTGGAGTCAATGGGCTTCAAGACCTTCGGCTACGGCGGCGGCCGCGCGGACGTCTGGGAGCCGGACGACGACGTCTACTGGGGTTCCGAGACCACCTGGCTCGGCGACGAGCGCTACACCGGCAACCGCGAGCTCGAGGACCCGCTGGCCGCGGTCCAGATGGGCCTCATCTACGTCAACCCGCAGGGCCCGAACGGCAACCCGGACCCGCTCGCCGCGGCCATCGACATCCGTGAGACGTTCCGCCGGATGGCGATGAACGATGAGGAGACGGTCGCCCTGATCGCGGGCGGTCACACCTTCGGCAAGACCCACGGCGCCGGCCCGGAGGACAATGTAGGCCCCGACCCCGAAGCCGCCCCCATGGAGCAGCAGGGCCTCGGGTGGAAGAGCAGCTACGGCACCGGCACGGGCCGCGACGCGATCACCAGCGGTCTCGAGGTGACGTGGACTCCTACCCCGATCACGTGGGACAACAGCTTCCTCGAGACCCTGTACGGCTACGAGTGGGAGCTGACCCAGAGCCCCGCCGGCGCTCACCAGTGGCAGCCGAAGGACGGCGCGGGCGTGGGTACCGTCCCCGACCCCCAGGACCCGTCGAAGCGCCGCCCCCCGACCATGCTGACCACCGACCTCTCGCTCCGCGTGGACCCGGTCTACGAGCGGATCACGCGGCGCTTCCTCGAGCACCCCGACGAGCTCGCGGACGCCTTCGCCCGGGCGTGGTTCAAGCTCACCCACCGCGACATGGGCCCGATCGCGCGCTACCTCGGCCCGGAGGTGCCGGCCGAGCGGCTGATCTGGCAGGACCCCGTTCCGGCGGTGGACCACCAGCTCATCGACGCTGCGGATGCCGCCTCCCTGAAGGCCCAGATTCTCGCCTCGGGCCTGTCGGTGCCTCAGCTCGTGTCCACCGCATGGGCGGCGGCCTCGTCGTTCCGCGGCAGCGACAAGCGCGGCGGCGCCAACGGCGCGCGCATCCGCCTCGAGCCGCAGAGCGGGTGGGAGGTCAATGAGCCCGCCGAGCTGGCGACGGTGCTGCGCACCCTGGAGGGGATCCGGGAGTCGTTCAACGCCGCCCAGGCCGGTGGCAAGAAGGTCTCGCTCGCCGACCTGATCGTGCTCGCCGGCGGCGCGGCCGTCGAGCAGGCCGCCAAGGCCGCTGGCTTCGACGTCGAGGTCCCCTTCACGCCGGGCCGCACCGATGCGTCGCAGGAGCAGACCGACGTGGAGTCGTTCGCCGTGCTCGAGCCGAAGGCGGACGGGTTCCGCAACTATGTCGGCAAGGCCAACCGGCTGCGGGCCGAGTACCTGCTGATCGACAAGGCGAACCTGCTGACCCTGAGCGCTCCGGAGATGACGGTCCTCGTCGGTGGCCTCCGCGTTCTGGGCACGAATTACAACGGGTCGAAGCTCGGCGTCTTCACCACGACCCCCGGGTCGCTGACCAACGACTTCTTCGTCAACCTGCTCGACATGGGCACGACGTGGAAGCCGACGTCCGAGGACGCCAACACGTTCGAGGGCCGCGACGCGACCACGGGCGAGGCCAGGTGGACCGGCAGCCGCGTCGACCTCGTCTTCGGGTCGAACTCCGAGCTGCGCGCGCTCGCGGAGGTCTACGCGAGCGATGACGCGAAGGAGAAGTTCGCGAACGACTTCGTCGCGGCTTGGGCCAAGGTGATGAACCTCGACCGGTTCGACCTCGCCTGATCACGACGGTCTGAAGGATCCCGGCCGGGCCCGCGATGTCAGGCCCGGCCGGTGATGGCGGAGGGTGCACCCGGGTCAGCCGGGTTCGGGGCCTCCCAGGAGATCACTGTGTTCTTCGTCGGGTTCGGGGCCGCCGAACTCGTCGGTCGCCGGCTTGGGGCCTCCTAGCAGATCACTGTGTTCTTCGTCGGGTTCGGGGCCGCCGAACTCGTCGGTCGCCGGCTTGGGGCCTCCCAGCAGGTCGCTGTGCTCCTCGTCGGGTTCCGGGCCGCCGAACACTCCGGGGTCCTGCCCGGGTCTATCAGTCATGCCAGCCTCCTCCCGTCTTCTTCACACCATGCCCCTTTCGGCCGCGCCGCAGCAAGGTCCCTCCGCCCTGCGGCCCAGCCTTCATCTCAGGCCACCACGGCCACCGCCGGGCGACGCAGGCCAGCGGCAGCCTGAGGTGCAGGGATACTGCGCCGTACGGATACTCAATGGGATGAGGCCGGCGCCGCCGTTACCCGCTCAGAATCCGGGCCTTCTGCTGCTCGAACTCGGCCTGGGTCAGGACGCCGGCCTTCAGCAGCTCACCGAGCTGCGTCAGCTGGGCGAGCCGGTCGCCCATATCGGCCGAAGCGGCCGGCGCGGCGGGCGCCTGCGGCGGCGGGGCCGGCGCGGGCGATGCCGGCGGCGGGGCCGGGGCAGCGGCCAGACCAGCCTGGTCCTGGGCCGCCGACCGGGCCTGATCCTGCGCCGCCCACCGGTTTTGCTGCCTGCGCTGTATCCGGCCGTGCACGGAGCTGGCCACGGCAACCGTGGCGGGGGTCTTCAGTAGGCCCACCGTGATCTCCTCGTCTCTGGTCAGGAAGGCTCGGTCGCATCGAGGGCGACGACCACGTCGCTGGCTGAGATCCCGCCGTCGGCGATCAGGCGTGCGCCATCGCGCCGCCAGGCGTCCAGCAGGCCATGGACCCACCGGTTCTCGTAGATGATGACGGCGGCGGCGCTGCCGGGCCGGATCGCGTCGGCGATCTCGCCGACGTCGCTGTCATCGAGCAGGCCCGACGACGCGCCCGCCCACGCGCTCAGGTCGACCGCGTCCGGGCCGCCGCCCGCTAGCTGGCCGACGTCGACCTTGCGGGCGTCACCGGCGTCATCCTTGACGATGAATTCCAGGTCCAGGATGCGGATGATGCCCTGGTCGGCCAGGGAGAGCAGCCGCTCGAAGCCCGGTGCGGTGATCCGCGCGCCGGGAAACTCGATCGCGAGGAAGTCGATCGGCTCCAGCTCATCGTCGTCTGGATCAGGTTGCTGCGCTTCCGCCCGGAACGGCTCAGCCATGCTGTTTCTCCTCTCCCCGCCGTGAGGCCCCTACGTTTGCGAGGATCGTCAAGCCTGGGGCCCTGGATGAGGTCAAGCACGACAATAGGCCGGCCAGGTTAATTCGCTCCCAGCCCCCCGGCGCCGCGCTCGGGTCCGCCCGGTCGGACCGGTCAGCCGGATGCTGCTGCCACGGCGGCAAGCGCCAGCCGGCCGCGCCTGTAGTCCACCCGTCCCCAGCCGGTGCATCCAGCAACCAGCCCGGAAAGGAGCCTCCCGCAGTCTTCAGAAGCCTGAGCACACGATGGCCAACACCGATTCCGGCCCGCTCATCAGCCAGGCAGGGCCGGCGCGCGCTGCTGGGTAACCGAAACGTGACCGTCGGCCCGGGTCCGGCATTCGGCTTGACTTTTTCATTACTTACCCTTACTTTTCCATTACTCAAGGGAATCGGCCCGGGCGGCCGTCCACCCTTATCTGCCCAGGTCAGATGCCCTAGCCCGGACTGCGGTCGGGCCCTGGGCTCATGAATGGCCGACGGGGCCATTAGTCCCATGTGAATCATTAGGCCCACAGTCCCCGTCCTGCTCTTCCTTCCCACCCCTGCTGACCTGGGCTTATGCCCGGCTCCGGACGGGCTCGGAGCCGGATGCCGGACAAGCGGGCGACACGCTTTGACCGGTCTTTGTCCTCTTTGCAGCAGATCGCTAACTTTGGCCCCGCCTACAACCGTTTGTGGGATGCTTCCTCGTCAACTGGGAGAACCTGCCGGCAACCCGCACGTCGGCCATACGGGAAGGAGATGAGCGTGCGAGCTCCGTTTAGGAGAGTTAGGGGGGTGGCCTTGAAACTTGCCATCCCAGCCGTATGTCTGGCGGTAGTCGGCCAGTTGGCTCTCTCGGCCGCGGCGTCCGCGACGAGCACGGTGGCGTCCCACACGGCGAACATCACCAATTCCAAGAACATGCTGGACTGCAACGCGACCATCCTGGAGCGGATGTGTACCGACCCGCACGGGCCGACCAACAGCGACGGTGAATACGCGGGCCGGTTCTACGACCCGCAGACCCACGCCTACGTGGGTCACGACGAGCCGAGCGTCAAGTTCATCTCCAGTCGCAAGGGCTCCGGCAACACGTTCTCCTATGGCATGCGGCTGGCGGTGGACCCGAAGAAGGCCCCGACCGCGTCGGGCAGCGTCACCGACTACGGCGAGCTCAGCGTGGCTCCCTGGTTCGGGCTGCCCATCTGTGACTCGCAGTCGTACCCGCAGAACCCGTGCAAGCCGCTCAGCGACAGCAACACCGGGCTGGACAACCCGACCGACGCGGGCTCGGCGTTCATGGAGCTGCAGTTCTACCCGCCCGGGTTCACCCCGTTCACCGATGCCGCCAGCTGCAGCACGACGCAGTGGTGCGCCGCGCTGAACATCGACAGCCTGGAGTGCACCTTCAACTTCGCGACCTGCAACAACGACTGTGTCGAGCCGGTCAACTTCTCGTTCCTGCAGACCAACGGCGTGCCCCCCGGCCCGCCCGCGCCGCAGGACCCGAACTCGGCCACTTTCCTCGGGAACGCCAAGACGCTGAGGATGAATCCCGGGGACAGTCTCAAGGTGTCGATTACAAACGTGCCCGACAAGGGGTCGCCTGACATAGGCGGCCTTAAGGCGACCGTCCACGACTACACCACCGGCCAGACCGGGTGGGTCGTGGCCAGCGCGGCGAACGGCTTCGCCCAGTCCCAGGGTATTCAGGGCCCAGCCGACTGCTCCGGCATCCCGCACAGCTTCCACGCCGAGTACAGCACCGCCAAGAAGAAGAACCAGGTGCCGTGGGCGGCGCTCGAGGGTGGCGTGCTGATGGAGCAGGAGATCGGGCACGGCGAGGCTTGCTCGTCGGTCAGCAACCAGCTCGGCTTCTCGCAGACCTACAGCGACGGCACCTCGTACACGGACCCGAACGTCTTCCAGACGTGCAACGGCGGCCAGGAAGGCAAGAACGCGACAGGTGAGGGCCCCTGCGACGTCACCACGGGTGTTTGCCAGAACGCCACCACACAGGGCCCCAACGGACCGGTCGCATGCCCGGATCCGAACTTCCTCACCAGCACGGACCTGTGTGAGTTCTCGGACGCCAACTGCTTCCAGCAGGGCACCCGCCCGGTCACGATCAACGGGAGCCCGGCCACGGAGAGCGCGAGGCTGAACTTCTGCTACCAGGACGCCTTCCAGAACGGTGACCTCGACTTCGACGGAACGGGTTACCGCCCAGACTGGCCCAACGGAACCAGGAACTACCCGACCTCCATCAGATACGTCGGGCCATTTACCAACGGGCACGTCTATCCGAAGGTCCAGTTCGAGACGGACGTGGCCGCCTCGGAGAACCTGTGCGATGTCACCACCGGCGTCGGCTGCACCGCCCCGCCGATCAGCGCGAAGTTCTACCCGTTCTGGACGCTGACCGACAGGCAGCTCTGGGACACGCCGATGACCGGATCGCAGAAGCAGTGCGTGTGGAACTTCGGCAACAAGATCCGCAACGTGACCACGAACGCTCTGGGCCGGGACAAGCAGTACGGCAAGCCCAACCTCGAGCGCTTCGGCGGCACCCTCATCAGCCCGGTGATGGCGAACCCCGAGTTCCTCCCGAACTGCGGCGCCTGACCACGCTGAGGAGTTAACAACTATTGTTCGCCCGGTGGCCCGCTGGCTGGGCCACCGGGCGAACGCATGTCCAGGTCGGCTTATGGCAACCATCTGGTAATGTCTTTGCCATT
>Ga0187765_10000766_pt1 | contig 11968 bp, 9 predicted proteins | sample 0216_QUI02_MP05__3_FD_133018 | JGI IMG/M metagenome (GOLD analysis project Ga0187765, IMG submission 133018) | Tropical peat soil microbial communities from peatlands in Department of Meta, Colombia - 0216_QUI02_MP05_10_MG | ecosystem: Environmental > Terrestrial > Soil > Wetlands > Peat ...
GGCGGCGATGGTGTCGGCGGCGGTCATGGGTCGGCCAACATATAGGCCCGCCCGGGCAGTGTGGCAAATCCTCCTCGCCTTGCGCTCTCCCGAGAAAGGTACAGTGATAGCGCCAAGAGCTGGCACTTTTTGCGACAACGGTGCGCGTCATTGCACGCCGGAGTTTTGACCCGTGGCGGACTTTGGCCAAGAGCCATTATTCTCAAACTGCCCTCGACGACGGAGGTATTCATGAGGTTGCGAGTCATCACTGCGGCGATCGCCGTATTGAGCCTTGTCCCGCCGGCCTTCGCGGATATGTCCACCGCGCCCTATGCCGGGCAAGAAACTCGATCGATCAAGGCCCTATCCGATGACGATATTGCCGCGCTGCGCGAGGGCACCGGCATGGGAATGGCGCTGGCGGCTGAACTCAACGGCTACCCGGGCCCCGCCCACGTCTTGGAGCTGGCTGACAAGCTCAAGCTCACCGAGAACCAGTTGAAGCAAGTTACCGCGATCCATGACCGCATGAGTGCCGCTGCAAAGCCGCTTGGTGCGGAGTTGATTTCGCGTGAGCAGATGCTTGATCAGCAATTCGCGAAGGGCGAAATCACGCCAGAGCGCCTCACCGCGGAGACGGTCGAGATCGGCGAACTACAGGGACGCTTGCGTGCAGTACATCTCGCCGCGCATCTGGAGACACGCGCGTTGCTGACGCCGGAACAGATCGCGCTTTATGAGCAGCTTCGAGGCTACACGGAACCTGCCATGCCAGCGCATCATCACCAGCACGGCTAGCCAACCGAACATTACGAGCCAAACGGATCGCCCACTGAAGCCGCCGCGCGCCTCGAGAAGCGGATGGTCGCTCACTTCTAATTGTTATCGGCGGCTCGGCTGACCATAATCGGGCGGCCAGTGCCACTTGCTGCCGAAATGCTGATCGAATTCCGGTGGGTCGAACGGCACTAAGCCGGCGTCGGGATAGTGGCAGAACTCACCAAACACGATCCGGCCGCCGATGTTGTACATGTCGACCCTAACGAAGTCCAAGTCGCAGCCGAGCCGCTCCGCCAGCGAGAACATGAGGTCGATGTTGTCCGGAACCCTCGGTTCGCTTGGAATGTTTGGACGGTGGCGATTGAGCGTCTGCCGCGTCAGGTTGCGGTCGTAATAGTTGACTTTTCGCAGGGTGAGCTGGTCGGTGCTGACCGACACGTACTCAACGCGACCGTCGAAGACCCAGAATTTCCAGTCGAGCGCGATGGTACCGTCGGGCTCCCTCAGCATTTCCTCCACGAAGATCGCGGGTCGTATGTCGAGGTAGGCCCATTCATGGTCGGATTCGTACCAGTTCGTGGCGCGCCAGCGGTTCAGGATCGACTCGATCCGGTTCACCCAGGAGCTAGGGTTGTCCGTGACGAAATCCGTCACGAAAATGTTCATCCCGCATCCGTGGTTCATTTTGATCACGAAGCGCTCCGGCAGCTTCCCCCAATCGATCTCGTGGGGCGACTGGCAGACCTGGTAAACCTCGCTCAGATATTCCGCGCCGACCCGCTGCGCGACGTAATCGCGCGCTTGCAACTTGTCCTGGAGGCGTGTCAGGAGCGGCCGGCGGTCGTGCAAAATCTTATAAGCGATCTTCTCGTTGAACGTGGTCGGGTTATTCAAGTTGGGCGGACGGCCAAATTTCCTTGTAAATTTCCGCACCACGAGTTCCCGTTCCTGGAAACGCCGCATCGGGATTGGCGCGCGGTCGCGCGAATTCTGCTGGGCGACTTTCTCGTTGAGGCTGTTAGGGTTATCCAAATTGGGCGGGCGGCCGAGTTTCTTTTGAAAGTTCAGCGTCGCAAAATCCCGGTCTTGGAAACGCCGCATCGGACCTCGGCATCTAGACGCCCTGCGCCCTCCTGAGGACACAAGGCTGCCCGCTCGAGGCGCCGCGCTCAATTGCTATTAGGTGGTATCGAGACCAGCGTCGCTCCAGCCTTCGACCCAAGCGAACCCCGCCAACGCCCGTTTAGCGGCCTCCCGGAGGTATCGCGCCGCAGGGTAAGGGGTTTAGGCTCCTACCCCGCGACAAGCGCTCGGAACTGCCGGTTCGCGACCGTCAGCATCGCGAGGTCCGGGCTCGGCGACTTCACCAGCTCAGCGACGAGCGCGTCGAGGTGAGTGAGCTCGCCGCTGCGCGCAGCAAGCCAGGCTTCGAACTCGGCGGCACTGCTTTTGACCGAACGCGCGGTCAGCTCGGCCTGGTGGCCATAGAAATCCTCGACGATGGCTCCGATCGCGAGCTTCTGCCACTGCGTAGTGGCGCTCACTTTCCGCGCGGCAAGGCGCAACAGATCGAGGCGGAAGTGCGCTCCCAGCCCATAAAAGCCGCGCGCGATCTCAAGCACGTCGCGCTTTGAGTCGAGGGCGAGCTTGACGATATCGGGCGCCGAGGCGAGGAAGTCGAGCTTGGCGACCCGCTCCGCGAGAGGTTGCGGTACGCGCTCGTCGCTCCAGCGCCCGGCGCGGCGCGCGAGCTCCGTGCGTTGCGATTCAGGCAGCACCTCGCTCAGATGCTCGCTCAAGGCCTGCACGCCCGGTCGAAATGCCCTGGTACGCGCCGCGATGTCGAGCGTGCCGGCGCCGCGCAGGAACCAGCACGTGGCGCGCTCGACCAGGCGGTTCGAGCCCAGCAGCATCTCGGCCTGGATCGCCGCCGGAGCAATATTGTCGAGGGCGTTCACGTCGCGCCAGATCGCGTCGAGGTCAAAGACCCCGCGCACGATCGAGTAGGCGCGCGCCACGTCGCCGTGGTTGCGCCCGGTGCGTTCGGCGGTTTCCGCAACGAACGAAATGCCGCAGCGGTTCACCACTTCGTTCGCGGCCGCCGTCGCGATGATCTCGCGGCGCAGCCGATGCGTCTCGATCTGCGGTGTGAAGCGTTCGACCAGCGCCTTCGGGAAATAGGCGAGCAAGTCGTCCTCGAGCTGCGGGTCGTCGGCGAAGTCGCTGGCCGCCAATTCATGCGCCAGCGTGTTTTTGACATAGGCCATGAGCACGGCATGCTCGGGCCGGACCAAGCCCAGTTGCCGCACCGCGCGCTGCGCCAGCTCCTCGTCGTCGGGCAGGAACTCGACCGCGCGGTTGAGCTTCGCGGCCTTCTCCAGGCCACGCATCAGCCGCGCCTCGGCATCGAGCCGCTCGGCCGCCTGCAATTGCGCGAGGGTGAGAGCCAGGCCCTGCAAGTAGTTGTCGGCGAGCACGAGCGCCGCCACGTCGTCGGCCACGTCGCTCAGCGCCTTGTTGCGCTGCTTCATGGTGAGATCGCCCGACGTGACCGCGGCGTTCAGCAGGATCTTGAGGTTCACCTCGTGATCGGAGGTATCGACCCCGGCCGAATTGTCGATCGCGTCGGTGTTGACGTGCCCGCCCATCAGCGCGTACTCGACGCGGCCGAGCTGGGTCACGCCCAGATTGGCGCCCTCGCCGATGACGCGCGCGCGAATTTCCGTGGCGTCGACGCGGAGCGGGTCGTTGGCGCGATCGCCGACATCCGCGTGGCTCTCCTCGCTCGCTTTCACGTAAGTGCCGATGCCGCCGAACCACAGGAGGTCTATTTCGGCGCGGAGTAGCGCCTGTATCACTTCGGCGGGCGAGGCAGCATCGGCGGCGAGCCCCAGGCGGCGACGGAGCTCGGGCGATAGCGGGATCGATTTTCGGCCGCGCTCGAAAACACCGCCGCCCCGAGAAATCAGCTTCTTGTCGTAATCGGCCCAGCTTGAGCGCGGGAGATCGAACAGGCGCTTGCGTTCGCGGAAGCTCGCCTCGGGGTCGGGATCGGGGTCGAGGAAGAGGTGGCGGTGGTCGAACGCGGCGATCAGCTTGGTGTGTTCTGAACGGAGCATCCCGTTGCCGAACACGTCGCCGGACATGTCGCCGACGCCCACCACCGTGAAATCGGTCGATTGAATGTCGGTGCCCAGTTCGCGGAAATGGCGCTTCACGGTTTCCCAGGCGCCGCGCGCGGTGATGCCCAGCGTCTTGTGGTCGTAGCCCTGGGAGCCGCCGGACGCAAAGGCGTCGCCGAGCCAGAAGCCGTACTCCTCGGCGACGCCGTTGGCGATGTCGGAGAAGGTCGCGGTGCCCTTGTCGGCGGCGACCACGAGATAAGGGTCGTCGTCGTCGTGACGAATCACATCGGCGGGCGGCACGATCTTGTCGCCGACAATGTTGTCGGTGAGGTCGAGCAGGCCGCGCATCAGCGTCTTATAGCACTCGACCACCTCGGTCATGAGCGCGTCGCGTCCGGCCGAGGCCGGCGGCGGGCGCTTCACCACGAAGCCGCCCTTGGAGCCCACCGGCACGATGACGGCGTTTTTCACCATCTGTGCCTTCATGAGGCCCAGGATTTCCGTGCGGAAATCCTCACGCCGATCGGACCAGCGGATGCCACCGCGCGCGATCTTGCCGCCGCGCATGTGCAGGCCTTCCATGCGCGGCGCATAGACGTAGATCTCGTAGAGCGGCCGCGGCAGCGGCAGCATATCGATATCGTGAGAAGCGAGCTTGACCGCAAGGTAGGGCTTGGCGGCGCCGTTCGCGCCGCGTTGGAAATAGTTGGTGCGCAGGCTCTTGCGCACCAGGGTCAAGTAGCTTCTGAGGATGCGGTCTTCATCGAGATTGACCACCGCGTCGAGGTCGCGCTCGATCTCGCCGGCGATCGCGTCGCTCGTGCCGGCTGCTCCTGCGGCATTGGCGGGATCGAAGCGCCGTTCGAACATTCGGGCGAGCTTTGCCGCGATCTCCGGATGCGCCGCGAGCGTGTCTTCCATATAAGCTTGGCTAAAGGTGCTTCCGGCTTGGCGCAGGACTTTGGTGTAAAGGCGCAGCACCGTCACCTGGCGCCAATCGAGCTCGGCCCCGAGAATGAGCCGATTGAAGCCGTCATTCTCCATCTCGCCAGCCCAGAGCCGCGCGAACGCTTCCTCGAAACGCGGACGGACCGCCGAGACGTCGAGGCCGCCCTGGCGCGCGATGAGCGCGAAATCCTGCATGTAGACGGGGTGGGGATCGCCCACGGGTCCAATCCGGTACGGCTCTTCGCTCAGCACTTTGAGGCCCAGATTTTCCAGCATCGGCAGCACGTCGGAGAGCGGTATCGGTTTGCGAGCGCGATAGACCTTGCAGCCCAGTTCGTTGGGCTCCGCCTCGAGCGGCTTATAGAGATTGAGCGCGAGCGCTGTCGTGGCGCCGCGAACCGTCTCGATCTGCGCGATGTCGGCGCACGCCGCCGCGGCCGAGAAGCGCTCGCGATAAGCCGTCGGAAACGCCGCCCCGTAGCGGTTCAGCAGCGTCAGGCCCTGGGCTTCGCCCTTCGCTTCCACCAGCGCCGCCGAAAGCCGGTCCTCCCAGCTCCGCCCGGCTTCGGCGAGGCGCCGCTCGACGGCGGCTACGTCGACATCGGCCTTGGCACCCGGCGTCGTGCTGATCACATAGTGCACGCGCGCCAGCACCGATTCGTCCACCTGGGTGAAGAAATTGTCGACCGCCCCATGAAATGCCGCTTCAAGAATCGCGGCGAAGCGTCGGCGCAGCTCGGAGTTGTAGCGGTCGCGCGGGACATAAACGAGGCAGGAGACGAAGCGGCCGAAGGAATCGCGGCGCACGAACAGCGCGATGCGCTGGCGTTCCTGCAGATTGAGAATGCCGAGCGCCATGTCGAAGAGCTCGTCTTCGGAGATCTGGAACAGCTCGTCGCGCGGAAAGGTGTCAAGGATGTGTTGCAGCGCCTTGGCGTCGTGGCTCTGCGGCGGGAAGCCGGCGCGGTCCAGCACGCGCGCCACCTTCCGGCGAAGCAGCGGAATGCTACGCGAGCTCCGACCGTAGGCAAGCGAGGTAAAGAGCCCGACGAAAAGCCGCTCGCCGATCACTTGCCCCGCGGCATCGAAGATCCGCACGCCAATCGCATCCATGTGCGCCGGGCGGTGAACGGTCGCGCGCTGATTGGTCTTGGCGATCAGCAGCGCGCGCGGTTGCCGCAAATAGGCCTGCACCTCCGCCGGCAGCGCCTTGAAGTTGCGCAGACCGTCGAACACCAGATAGGTCTCGTCGGCGAGAATCCCGAGGCCGCTTCCGGGCACGATGCCGATCGCGCCGTCCGCAACGTCGAAACGGTATTCTCGATATCCCAGGAAGGTGAAATGGTCGTCGGCGAGCCAAGCCAGGAATTCCGCGGCCTCGCGCACGTCGTCCGCCGGAAGCGGCAGCTTGGCGTCGGGGGTGAGCGCCGCGGCCGCTCGCTGCAGCGCCTCCAGCATGGGCTGCCAGTCCTCAACCGCCGCGCGCACGTCGCGCAACACGTGCTCGACCGTGCGTACGATCTCGGCGAGGCGTTTCGGGTCGCTCTGCTCGCTCACCTCCACATGCATCACCGATTCACTCGGCGCGCCATTGCCGCCCTCGACCGGCAGCAGCTCGATCAGCTTGCCCTTGGCATCACGCTGCACGCGGATGATCGGGTGGATGACCAAATGCACGGTGAGGTCGAGACCGTTGAGCGCAGCCGTCACCGAATCCACCAGGAAGGGCATGTCGTCATTGACGATCTCGACCACCGTCCGGCCGACCCGCCAACCCTCCTCCTCGGCACGCGGGTTGAAGGCGCGCAGCTTCGGCGTTCCGGGCTTGCGCTCCTGCGCGAAATGCCAGAGCGAGAGCGCGGCGCCGTAGAGATCGTCGGTTCCGCGCTGCAGCACGTCTTCCGGCGGCACGTGATCATAGAATTGCCGGATGAAGCGCCGGATCGGCTCTGCCCGCTCGGCCGCGAAACGCTGGCCCGCGCGGCCGAGCACGCCGTCGATGCGCTCCCGCTTTTGCTCTTCGGCGCGAAGCGGCATGGCGTCCCTCCCAAAAACGGTCCGGCCTTCTAGTGTGGCGGATTTGAAGTTCCTCCAATCCCGATCGCACGTTCGGAGAGGAACTTCAAACCCAAATGCCGCACAAAACTCACGCAGGGCCAGGTTAAGAATAAATGGGGCGCGTCGGGGTGCGGCGCCAAGGGGTAATCCGCTGAGCCCGCAGGAATTTTTCGCTGCTTCCCGAGCAGAGATTGGAAAAAGCGAGCGTTTTCCATTACCCTCGCCGCGACTTTTCGTGTCAGCCCGTTGCTGTGCCGCCCAAGCAGCACCATTTTCCGACGGATTGCCGAAGCTGGGGAAATGTTCAGATGAACACTGTTGAAGGAGTGCGCGTGCGGCGCGACACCGCCGCGCCCGAGCGCGACGCCGGCCGCCGAAAGCGGCTGGTTCTGCTCGATGAAGACGACAGGGAAACCGCACTGTTCTTCTTGCGCTGGCTCAGGGAGCCCACGCGGATCGGGGCCATAGCGCCCTCAAGCCGCCAGCTCGGCCGTGCGATGGCGCGCCAGGTGACCGCCGTCGGCACCGATCCCGTGATCGAGCTGGGTGGCGGTACCGGCAGCGTCACCCGCGCTCTGCTGGAAGCGGGGATCGCGCCCGAGCGGCTGGTGGTGGTGGAGCGCGACGAGCGCCTGTTTCGCATCCTGCAGCAGCGCTTCCCGTCGGTCCGCGTGGTGAGGGGTGACGCGCGTGCGCTGCGCCGGCTGCTGGCGCCTCTCGACGTCCGCAAGGCGGCCGCGATCGTCTCGTGCCTGCCGCTGATCTCCATGCCGCGGCGGACCTGCCTGCGTATCGTCGCCGAGAGCTTTGCGTTGCTGGGCGAAGGGCGGCCCCTCGTCCAGTTCACTTACGGACTGACATCGCCGCTCGCGCGCGAACGGCTCGGCCTCAAAGGCCGGATTACCGCGCGTATCTGGGCTAATCTGCCGCCGGCCTCGGTCTGGCGCTACGAACGTCCGCGCCACCGCCAGGAGCTGCGCCGGGTGGCGTAATCACCCTTTCCTTCGCTGCAGCCGCGTTTCAAGTCCGCTGCCGGGGCGGAGCGGCACGTCGAGCGACGCCACCTGCGTCCGATGTTCGCCGCTTTGCGCGAGCGCCGCCGCTTGGCGGATCGGGCCCGCGATCTGCTCCTCGATCCGCCGATAAACCGCGGCAACCGACTTCGGCGTGTGGCCTTCGCCATAGAAGATCGTAGGGTTTTGCTTCGCCGCTTGCGGCGCCAATTCCGCCGCCGCGGCCGTGCCGCCGCTCTGGTGCGCGCGCAGGAAGCGGATCGCGCCGGTCGGACCCAACAGCAGCGAGAGCCGGATATCGGCGGCGCTTGCCTTGCGTCCAAGCGCGTGCTCGATCTGCCGGCTGTTGCCCTTGGCAAGCTCCGCCGCCAAATAGGAGGAAAGTGCGGGATCTCCGCGCAAATCGAGGATTCGCTTCTCGGCCGCCTTGTCAGCGACGCCGAGGCGGCCATTCGCCTGCGCCACGATCTGGCGCGCGAGATCGCCGTGGCCATAGCTCGCGCCATGGTCGCGCATCATCTCGAGCCAAGTTTGGCCGGTGAACTGAAACAGCCCCTGTGCGGTCGAGCGATGCGATGCGGCACCGCTCTCGAAGCCGCTTTCCAGTGAAGCCTGCGCCACCAGGAACGAGAAATCGACGCCGGTCTTGCTGCTCGCGTCCTTTATGTGCTGCAGCAGATCGGGTGGGATCGCATGCCCGGCGACGGCGTCGGGTTTCACGCCAGCGGTCATGGCGACTTTCGCGCATTCGGCGTGCGGGCGCGCGCGACCCCGATCATGCTGTCGCGGGTCACCAGTTCCGCGAGCGCCGCCTCACTCATGCCTTCGCTGCCGGGCGGCCGCTCCGGCAGCACCAAATAGCGCATGTCGGCGGTCGAATCATGCACGCGCACCTCGACGTTGTCCGGAATCTCGGTGCCGAATTCACGCAGCACCGCGCGCGGCTCGCGTACCGCCCGGCTTCGATAGGCGCGGCTCTTGTACCAATCGGGCGGCAGCCCCAGGACGAAGCGCGGATAACAGGAGCAGAGCGTGCAGACCACGAGGTTGTGCAGCTTCGGCGTATTCTCGACCACGATCAGCTTGTAGGTGCCGCGCTTGACGCCGACCTCCTCGATGGCGGTGTCGGGATCGGCGAGGAGACGCGCCTTATAGGCGGGATCGCCCCAGGCGCGCGCAACGATGCGGGCGCCTTGCGCCGGGGTGTTCGCGTCCGTCTCCTCGATCATGCGCCGGACGTCATCGGCGGTGAAGACACCCTTCTCGATCAGCAGCTCGCGCACCGCGATTTCCATCACCTGGTAATAGCCAAGCGTGTCGTCGCTGTCCGGGCGCGGCGGATGGCGGTGTGGATGTTCGTGTTCGTGATGATGCTCGTGCTCGCTCATGACGGGCCTCCAGGCTCGAGCCAATGTTGATAGATCTCGACTTCGACCGTGTCCTGCGCCCCGCCGCGATAGTCGGGCCAAAGTTCGCGTTGGAAAAAGCGCACGCGATAGAGTGGCTGGCGCGGCAGGCCCGTACGGTTGAAAGCCAGCTCCTCGGGGTTGCCATAGCGCCCACAGATCCGCTCGATCACGCCTCGTTGACCGCGAACGTACCAGGGGGTGCGGATGTGTCCGGGCGGATCGGCGAACCGCACGCTCACGGAATCGCCGGGGTGAAAGCGCGCCTGGATCGCGTCGGGTTCGCTCATCCGGCGCCTTCCCGTTGCTTCACCGCTTCCATCTTGCGGCCGAGCTGGTCCGCGGTGATCGCGCCGCGCTCCAGCAGGGTTGCGGTGATGGCCGCCATCCAACGCTCGTAATAGCTCATCTTATCGTAAGCCTCGGGACCGAGGCTCTCGATGTGGCGGCGCAATTCGTCAACCCGCAGCAGCTTCCGCCGCGAGAGCAAAATCATCAGCGCATCGACACGTTTCTCCCAATGCGCGCTGTCGTGCTCCGTGGGCTGAACCGCGCCCGCGGGGAGACCGCCCATGTCATGATGCCCACGCATCGTGTCCACCTCTTAATGTCACACGGTTTCAGTATCGGACTGACCCATAGGGCCCTGCAAGACCGACGCTTCGATCGGGATCGTCACCGTAGGGCAGGTGAGCCGAAGGCGTAACGCGCCATCGCGGCGCACCGGCAAGGCGGGTTGCGCCGCGCCTACCCGCGCTACGAGACCCCTTCAATCGAAGGCCTTGTGGTAGGCGCTCAAGACCGGGGCGCCGCCCAGGTGTACGTAAAGGACCTTGCTTCCGCGCGCGATTTCGCCGGAGCGCACCATGGCAACGAGCCCGGCCATCGATTTCCCTTCATAGACCGGATCGGTCAGCATCCCCTCGAGACGCGCGGCGAGACGGATGGCGGCAATGGTTTCTGCGTCGGGCAATCCGTAATCGGGCCCCGAGAAACGCGGATCGATCACGACGTCCTGGTCGCGGATTTCACGTCGCAGTCCCACGAGTTCGGCGGTCGCGCGAGCGATCTTGGTGACGGCGCGCCGCGTCATGGCGGCGTCGCCCGCGGTGTCGATGCCGATCAGGCGCCGTTCGCGCGGCTGCGCTAGGAAGCCGACGATCATCCCCGCCTGGGTCGAGCCGGTGCAAGTCGCGGTCACGACGGTATCGAAAAAGATGCCGCGCTCTTCCTCCTGCAACGCGAGCTCATCGGCGAAATGCGCGTAGCCGAGGCCGCCCAAGGGATGATCCGAGGCGCCGGCGGGAATCGGGTAGGGCTTTCCGCCCGCACGCCGCACCTCCACGAGTGCGTGCTCCCAGGTTTCCTTGATCGCGGTGGAATAGCCTTCGCCTTCGAGCACGGGGGTCGCACCCATCAGGCGCGACAGCAGAATATTCCCGACCTTGTCATAGACGGGGTCGTCCCATCGGGTCCAAGTTTCCTGCACCAGGCGGCACTGAAGCCCAAGGACCGCGGCGACTGCCGCCACTTGGCGCGTGTGGTTCGATTGAATGTTGCCGATCGATACCAACGTGTCGCACCCCTGCGCGAGCGCATCGGCGGCTAGGAATTCGAGCTTGCGGATTTTGTTGCCGCCAAAGGCGAGGCCCGAGGACACATCGTCGCGCTTGGCCCAAACCTCGACCCCAAGCTCGCGCGAGAGCCGCTCCAGCTTGTGCAGCGGCGAAGGAAAGAAAGCGAGCGGGCGATAGGGAAAGCGCTTCTTGAGATCGAGCGTCATGGCGTCGCTCCCAACAGTGAACGCGCCATGATACCAGAAGATGGCACGGTCTTCGTGCCGTGCCACCAGAAGACAGTCGCGGGAAGCGCCGATGCTACCGGCGATAGAGCAGATCGCCCAGATAGGCGTTGCCGCGAGCGGCGATCGATTCGTTCGGCGTCGTCGCCTCTTCCCTTTCGCAGGAGCCGTCCGGCCGCACCACGGCGCAATACTGTCCCATGACGACCCCGTAGGGGGCTGGCGCGGGCTGCGTGCTGGGCGCGGTGATGCCGTCCACCATGGTCCGCATCTGCGGGATCAGCGGGCCCTGGAAGGGGACACCGTCCAGCGTCGTGTCTGCTTGCGTGAAGGCGACGTCGGCCGAAAGTGCGCGAGCGGTCAGGATGAAGGGCGTATTGCCGGTAACGCTCGCGCCGAAGACGATCTCGTTGCCCGCGCTCAGAGCGAGGGTGCCGCCGTTGAGGCTGAACGGACTCTCGATGAAGATGCTGTTGAGCGCGGCGAGCCTGACGGTATTGCCGCCGGCGAGCGCGTTTTCGAGCACCGCCGGCGAGATCGTGATCGACTGTCCGGGGAGTTGGTTGGCGTCGCCGAGAAGCGAGGTGATCCCCTGGGCGCTGCCGGCGGATTCGATCACCGGCGAGGAGCCGGCGACGCCGCTCACCACGAAGGTGCCGAACACCGGGTTGTCCTGGATATAGCTGCCGAACTGGCTGCCGCTGCCGAAGTTCGGAATGTTGGTGCTCAAGATGCTGTTCTGCGCGGTGATGGTGCCGGTAATGCCGGTCTTGCCGCTGCCGAAGGTGGCGGCACCCACTGGGCCGTCGAAATTCGGGCTTGCCACCACATAGTCGCCGTTAGACAACACGGTGA
>Ga0187765_10000769_pt1 | contig 11948 bp, 11 predicted proteins | sample 0216_QUI02_MP05__3_FD_133018 | JGI IMG/M metagenome (GOLD analysis project Ga0187765, IMG submission 133018) | Tropical peat soil microbial communities from peatlands in Department of Meta, Colombia - 0216_QUI02_MP05_10_MG | ecosystem: Environmental > Terrestrial > Soil > Wetlands > Peat ...
ATTTCCTCCAGTACTCGCTGGCTGATGGCACCCGCCCATGGAAAGCCGTAGTTGACGATCTCGACGAGTCGGAAGAGGCGCAGGAACATGCGAGCAGTAGCAGCTTTGCGCTGTACGCATAATCAGCAGTTCGAGTGAGGAGCGGGAGATTACTGGCCAATCCCAGGATCTCCCGTTCTAGTCTTTGGCCCGAAGTTTCCGGATTTTTCGTCATCGACCATCATGTCTAATCTTTGAGATCTTTGAGCGTCCTGGTTGTCACATGGGCCTGTGATGTGCTAGCTTGCAAAGACCGGTATGCGGCGGGTTCTGTCCAGTGTCCTACTCGGAGTGCTTGCCTGCAGCTTTGTTGCACCGCTTGCCCTCGCGCTGACCACGAGTGCTCCTGCACGGTGCTGTCGCCGCAATGGAAAACACCATTGCATATCGGGAATGTCCGGCATCCCGTCCGGCGATCAGCCTGCGCTGCGCACTATTCCTTCTCGTTGCCCTTACCGTTCGCAGACTGCCACGACAACTGTGGTGGTCGCGTTAGAGACTTTGCGAACCACCGCGTATTACTTTCCGTCCGACGTCCTCGCCGTCCGAGCCGATCCCCTAGTGGTAGATTCTGGCTCTCATTCAGGAATTACCCAACGTGGTCCCCCCTCTGAGTTCCTCTACATTTAAGTTTTTTTCACGTCGTTGATTTAGGAACTCTGTGTTCCCCTTTGCATTTCCATAGCTCGCACTGTGGGGCGAGTGTATGGGCACTATTGGGGGTAAGGAATGAAAAAAAGGGATGCGATTGCTTTTATCCTCTTGATGAGTCTTGTAGGAACGAGCTGTCAGCGACCGAAAACAGCACACATCACCATGGAATCCTCAGTCCGACTCATTCCCGCAGGAGCACCCAGCAGTTCAGAGCCACGTCTCGGGCTTTGGGTACCGAACACGGTTTTTGCTCTTGCCGTCGCCGGCGACGAGTCCCAATCGCGTCTGCAGCTGCAATTTTCTCGCGATGGAGGGGACACATTCGGCGAGCCGATCATTCTCAGCGAGCCCAATGCAAAGGTTAGAGGAGGAGGCGAAAACAGTCCGGTCCTGGCCACGAACGCGCGAGATGATATTTACGCGGCGTGGTTCCAAAACGTGGCGGGTACAACCCAGTTGATGGTGAAGTCGGTTGACCCGAGCCCGGGAAGGCCCGTCAATGTTCTAGATGCGGACCGCAACTCCGAGGCATACGCCGGCTTTCCGACCCTAGCCGCCACCCATGCTGGCGACGTATACGTGGCATGGCTGGATGAACGTGACAAAGCGGAAGGTTCTTCCTCGGTCTACTTCTCCCGGTCAACTGATCACGGCGTGACGTTTAGCCGGAACGTGCGAATCGCAGCATCGGCGTGTGTGTGCTGTCGTCCGCAAATTTACGTTGGGCCGAGTGGTGAGATTTACCTGGCATGGCGTCAGGTCTTCGCGGGTGATGTTCGCGACATGGTGCTGGCCTACTCGAGCGACAGCGGAAAGACATTTTCGCAGCCGGTTCGCGTGGCAGTGGACGACTGGGTATTGCACGCCTGTCCCGATGTTGGCCCTACCATCGGCGTCAGCGACGGCCGTCTGTACGTAGCCTGGTACTCCGAAGGTCAGGAAAAGGCAGGGATTCGGTTGGCCATATCCAAGAACGGAGGAGCCAGTTTCGCGCGTCCTCACATTGTCTCGGCCGACATTCTGGATGCTACTCACCCTCGGTTGTCGGTTTCGGAGGATGGCCGCGTTCTCCTAACATTTCAGGGCCGCATTGCACACGAAGACACGAAATGGAGATCAAATCAGGCATTCATTGTTGACATCAAGCAGGATAGCTTCACCCGTCCGGTGCAGGCTACGAACTCTGAACATTCCGTTCACGATCCCGATGTGCTCGCAGGAACGGCTGGGCGTCTGTTCCTGGCCTGGACGGAGTCAGCGAATGACCAAAACCAGGCTGTGCTCTCCCGTGGATGGGTGAGATGAGCTCCACTGTGCACGAGCTGAAGGCCGGAGAGGCAGTGGCCCGCTGCAGCAAGCGCCAGAGTCAGAGATTTGCGAGGCAAACGATCTCCTGCGACTAAAAGGTCTCAAGTTTTGAAGCGACTGATCGCCAATTCGCTGCATGTCATTCTGATCGCCAGTCTATTGGTGCCGCTAGCTCTCTGTTTCCAGCAAAACACTGTACCTGGCTGCTGCCAACGTAACGGCAAGCATCACTGCATTTCGGGGATGTCCGGCATAGTAGCTTCCCATGACGAGGCTTCCGCTTTCCGCGCTATTCCTTCTCGCTGCCCGTTCCGCTCAACAGTTGCGACTCTAGTTCCAGTAGCACATCCACAACTGAGAAGGACAAGCACGGGCACGTACGTTCCTCCGTCCGCCATTCTGGCCGAGGAGCCAGAATCCTTCATTGTGAGTGCTAGCACCCATTTTCCTTTCTCCCAACGCGGTCCCCCTGCACGCTCCCTCAATCGCAATTTCCAGTGATCAAAGACTGAATTTTGCGGTTCCTGGCCGTTCTTCAAACTCGCGCTGTGGGCGAGTCTGCGTTATGACGACGGCCGTTTCTTGCGGCGATGAGTCTTCCCTTGAAGGACTGGACCGAATTGATGAGAAGCGTGCATTCCGCTAAGGGGCGGATATATGACCAAGTGCTTGTGCAATGCATTGATTACTGTTTCCCATTCCTCGCTCCGGAGGGCGACACTTGCTGTGGTTTGTCTGGCCTTCTCCGCTCGCGGTGTTGCTCAGACAGAACTTGCCCAGGTGACGGGGCGGGTGACCGATCAATCTGGTGCCGTGATCGCGGACGCGGAGGTGCAAATCAAAAATGTTGACACGAATCTCTCGTTCACTGTCAAAACAAACCAAGATGGTTTCTATACGTCTCTATCCTTGCGACCGGGCCGCTATGTCCTTTTGGCGCAGAAAGCCGGCTTCAAGACGCTGACGGTGACGCAGTTCGTTTTGAATGCACAAGACCGCATGACACGCGATCTTGTGCTGCAGGTTGGCTCGGAGAACGAGAGCGTCACCGTAACGGCGGAGACTCTCAATATCAACACAACGGACGCAACGGTGAGTACCGTCGTGGACCGCGAATTCGCGGATAACCTTCCGCTCAATGGCAGGAGCATTCAAAGTCTGATTGAGTTGACGCCAGGCGTGCTGCCCACTGGCGGGGAGGGAAACACAGATACCTTCGTCGTAAACGGGCAGCGTGAGACATCGAACTACTGGACAATAGACGGGGTGAGTGCAAATTTCGGAATAGGAGGGAGTATCGCTAACCCGGGTGCAGGACTTGGTGGACAGACTGGCGCCACCAGCCTGTCGGGCGGGACAAACAGTCTCGTCTCGGTAGACGCGCTGCAGGAATTCCGGATACAGACCTCGACGGCGGCTCCGGACTCAGGCCTTACCGCAGGGGGCCAGATCTCAATGGTTACGCGCTCGGGCACGAACCAGTTCCATGGTTCTGTATTCGACTATTTCCGAAATGACGTTTTGGACGCCAACGATTGGTTCAACGGTTATACGAACAATCCTCCTCTTCCTAAGGCCGAAGAACGCCAGAACGATTTCGGCGGAACTTTCGGCGGGCCGATTCGGAAAGACCGGACTTTCTTTTTCTTCTCGTATGAAGGACTTCGGCTCCGACTGCCACAGACGGAATTGACTCAGGTTCCAGACCTTCAGGCGCGTCAGGATGCGATACCAGCAATACAGCAGTTCCTAAATGCCTATCCTTTCGACCCCAAGCAGCCCGATCTGGGCAACGGCGTCGCTCAATTTAACGCCAGCTTTTCGAACCCCAGTTCTCTCGATGCTTACAGTATCCGTATTGATCACGGGTTGAACGACAAGATCACGCTGTTTGGCAGATACAACAACTCGCCCTCCAGTATCGCGCAATACGGATTCGGACCCGGATCTGGCGTCGCACTCAGTCAGAAAGGGGTTCAATCGCAAAAGATACAAACGCTGACTCTCGGAACGACCTGGACGTTTTCTTCGACCACCAACGACGACTTCCGATTCAATTACAGCCGGCTGGACAGTACTGGTGCTTCACTGTCCAGCAATTTTGGTGGCGCCATTCCCATAACCTCGCCCCCCCTACCCGACGGCTACAACCTGCAGAACGGCAATATTGGTTTTCAAGCAGGATTTACCACCAATGGGTATCTCGATATTGGAGCGAATGAACAGAGCCTCCAGCGCCAGATTGAAGTGGTAAACAACATTGCAATTCAGAGAGGCTCTCACAGATTCACCTTCGGAGTAGACTATCGCCGATTGTCGCCGCGATTTACCCCAGCTCAGTACACCCAATACGTGCAGTTCAATGATTATCCCACCACCGAGGCCGGCAGTATCGGGTTTGCATTCACCAACCAAAACATTCCCGCGACATTCCTCTTCCGGATGTTTAGCGTTTTCGCACAGGACACTTGGCAAATGAAGCCGCGGCTTACGCTAACCTATGGCCTGCGATGGGGAATCGAAGTCCCGCCCAAAACCATTGAAGGCCCCGTCTTTCCGGCTCTTGTGAACTACAATCTCAACAATCTTTCGCAAATCGCTTTGGCGCCAGCCGGGACTCCAGCCTACCAAACGTCCTATGGAAATTTCATGCCTCGACTGGGAGTTGCGTACCAGCTCGCGCAAAGAAATGGCGCACCTTCGACTGTGCTTCGTGGCGGAATCGGCCTCTACGACGACTTGGCCGCGGGCGCAGCGGGAAATCTGGTCGCATATGCATTTCCTTATACCGGATACGCCTTCTTTGACGGCAGCCAGCTTCCGGTCGTATACCCGCCGACTGGCGGAACGTTCCCACTGGCTCCGGCATACGCCGCGCCACCTCCGATTGTGCCTCCCGGATCCGCGAATAGCGGGCTTCTACTCGGATTCAATCCGCACTTTCAAACCCCTTACACCCTTGAGTGGAATGTGGCACTGCAGCAGGAGGTTGGCAAACAGCAGACGCTAACGGCATCTTATGTCGGTGCGGCGGGCAGAAGACTGGTGCAAACAATCTTCCCCTACAACTCTCCTCCCGCGAATTACCCGGGGGGAATTGGGTTGTTCGACAATGGCGGCTCTTCCAGTTACAACGCGCTCCAGACACAGTTTCAACGGCAAGTCTCCCACGGGCTTCAGGCGCTGGCTTCCTACACATGGGCACACAGCATTGACACTGGTTCTACCGTATTTGGCCAAGGTGGACAGGGGATTAACGATAATCGGGGACCTTCGAAATTCGACATTCGTAACCAGTTTTCTGCCGCACTGACCTACGACATTCCCGCGTACAAGCCTGATCGCTTCGTCGGAGTCGTTTTGGGCGGGTGGTCGCTGCAAAGCGTCATCAAAGCATATTCTTCCGCACCGGTGGACGTGACTATTAACGAAAGTCAATCGTTTACCCAAAAACCTGTTTACGTAAGGCCAGATGTTCTGGCAGGAGTTCCTTTTTACCTCTACGGGTCTCAGTATCCGGGAGGAAAAATCATTAATAACACACCGGACGGGCCGAACATGTCTTGCGTCGGGCCGTTCTGTTTCCCACCGACGGATTCCGACGGAAATGTGCTGCGCCAGGGCGATCTTCCAAGGAACGCTTTGCGAGCCTTCCCCGCGACGCAGTGGGACTTCGCGGTTCACCGGGACTTTCCGATTTACGAGTCACTAAAGCTCCAATTCCGGGCGGAACTGTTCAACGTGTTGAACCACCCCAATTTCGCGCCGCCGTACAGTTCGCTCAATCTAGGGTTTGGTTCGAACGGGCAGTTCGGCTATTCGCTGATGACATTGGGACAGTACTTGGGCGGGAACAGTAGCGGAGGCGGTGCCCTCAGTCCGTTGTATCAAATCGGGGCGCCACGTTCCATTCAATTTGCGCTGAAGTTATCGTTTTGAACCCGACCGCCGGTAATACGGGAGGCATCCGGATGATTCATCGTTATTTGGTGTGGCTGCACCGTTGGACGGGCCTGTTGATGACAATATTTCTCATTGTGGTCGGACTCACAGGAACTCTGTTGGCGTTCAGGTCAAAGATTGACCGTGGACTAAATCCACAATGGTACGCCCCGCCTGAACCTGGCCAATCCCCGCTCGATCTCGCGACGCTCGCCGGAAAAGCCGAGTTGCTGGTTCCTCAGGCTCGACCGGGATATTTTGCCATTGACAACGATCAGGCCAACATCGCGCTACGATTTCGTACGAATCCGGCCACCGGCCAGCCATATCAGTCGGACTTTGATCATCTCATTCTCGATCCCTATACCGGACGCGAACTCGGCCGTTGTTGCTTGAGCACAGATTGGCGCGCCAACTTCATGCCGTTCGTCTACAAACTTCATACCTCGATGGCGATGGGATCGGTCGGAGCATGGACATTGGGCATCGTTGCGCTCATCTGGACGCTGGACTGCTTCGTAGGTCTCTATCTCACGTTTCCGCGCGGAAGCGGCGGGTTCTGGCAACGCTGGAAATACGCATGGCGGGTCAAGTGGCGCGCCAGTCCCTTTCGCATCAATTTCGATCTCCACCGTGCCGGAGGGCTCTGGTTCTGGCCGTTGCTGTTTGTCTTCGCCTGGTCGAGCGTGATGCTCTCACTCCGGCCCGTATACGAGCGGGTTACCTCTGCCGTCTTCGACTATCAGTCGGACGATGTGGCGTTGGCAAAATTTGCGCTGCCGCAGCCTCTCTGGAATCCGACGCTGACCTGGCGTGATGCCCAGACGATTGGAGAGCGGTTGGTCGCAAACGTGGCGGCGCATAACGGCTTCACCGTTACACGACCCTACGGCCTCGCCTACATTCCCGAATTTGGCGTTTATACGTACGACGTCCGAGGTAGCAACGACATCCGCGGTCACGGCTGGGATACAGGTGTCTGGGTGGATGGCAACAGCGGTGCGCTTCGGCAGGTCTTTCTGCCCTCCCGTCAGCATACCGGCAACACCATTAGCACTTGGCTTTGGGGTCTGCATTACGGTGACATTCGTGATTTCCTCCCATATCGAATTCTGGTGGGGCTGTTCGGCGTGATCCTCACGATGCTTTCGATCACTGGAGTCTACATCTGGTGGAAGAAGCGAGCGGTTCAAAAAAGGGCCGCAGAGCAGCGGAAGTGGAGGCCTGGCACGAGTGGCCACCGTGAACTCAGGAGGATGGTTTGATGAATCTTCGACAACTTATTCCAGTGGTCTTCCTAGGCATTCTGTTAAGCGGTTGCCAATCCAAAACAAAGCATTACGACCTCCGAGGTCAAGTGCTCGATAAAAACCCCGCCACGAACCAGATTACGGTAAAGCACGGAGACATCCCGGGCTTTATGCCCGCGATGACGATGTCGTATTCGGTCAAAGACCAAAATGGATTCCAACCAGTCGAGCCGGGAGACGTCATTACCGCAGATGTAATCATGGCCAACAATGGAAATGAGTATTGGTTGGAAAACGTTCGCATCACGGATGAGAGTGGCCGCAAGACGATCAAGCCCACCGTACACCGCCTGGATATTGGGGAACGTGTCCCCGATCTGACTCTGGTGAATCAGGACGGAAAATCTTTCCGACTCGGCGATTTCAAGGGTAAGGCGGTGCTGCTCACGTTCATCTACACCCGCTGCCCGGTTCCCACGTTTTGCCTGCGTCTAAGCGGCCAATTCGCGAAGATTCAGGATGATCTCGCGAAAACACCCGCCGATTTCGCAAAGACGCATCTTGTAACCATCAGCTTCGACCCGAAGTATGACACTCCGCCAGTCCTCCGCAAGTACGGCCTTGCGTATCTCGACAATGATCCAGCGGGGTTCTCGCATTGGGATTTCGCGTCGACCAATGCGGGTGATCTGCGAAAGATCGCCGATGCATTCGGGCTGGAGTACTTCGAAGAAGAGAACCAGATTTCGCACTCGATGGTCATCGTTCTTGTATCTCCCGAGGGAACGGTTGCGAAATATTGGTCGACTGAGTGGACCACCGCCGAGTTGGAAGATGCACTGCGTCAACAGGAGAAAGTAGGAATCGTCCCGGCACAGGCGGATCGCCAAAGGAAGGCCGGATGAATCAAACTGTACGATACGTGATCTTCACGGCTCTGTCTGCGTTTGCCTGGCTCTCCGTCGGGTCTTCGCCGAGTGCATCGGAACAAAGAGGCCGGGAATTGTTTGATCTTCATTGTGCCTTTTGTCATGAAGATCCCCCTGCGGGCCTGAAGAAGCAACCACCGAAACTGGAAGGCGTGTTCAAGGCGAAACACCTCCCCAGTGGAGCCCCAGCAACCGACAAACAAGTTCGGAAAACTATCATTCAGGGCCTCAGGACAATGCCGGCGTTTGACCAACGACTGAGCGGCCCAGACATCAATGATTTGGTCGCATATCTTCACACGCTGAATTGAGGACGTTATGCGACATGTCGTACATGTGATTCCTGCAGCATTGACCTGGATGGCTGCGAACCAAGCGCTTCCAGGAAGGCACCTCACTGCCGTGCAGTTGGTTCACCTTGGCCAATGGCTGCCGCCAGGCTTTAACATCTTCCTGCCACTATGGGATTGGATGTTCGGGACTGCGGGCCGTTGGCTCTAGCCAGGTAGCCCTCAACGATCTCCAGTTCGCGTCCGTCCGCGAAATTCGCCAGACGATCAGCTCAGGCTCAATAGGGTGCGTAAATCACGGCTACGCCGTCTAGAGAGCCTGAAACGTTTGATCCGATCGAAGCTGTTACAGACTGGGTTGCCTCCAGGCAAGCATTCTAAGTCTCCTCAGTTTTCTCCTGGCTCGTGTAGATCCAATTGCAGATCTGTTGAGCAGTAGCAACGGCCTTTCCCTTCATGAAGCCCCTCAGCTCGCCGCACTCCATATCACTGACTGCAACCCGAAGGTTGGAGAGTATTCATGGGCATTATTTCCAGCCGCGTTCGTCAATCAAAACATTCACTCTCTTGCTAATCTCCTGGCGTATCTCACGCACGCGATCTATCGGGAGTCCTTTCGGGTCCTCAAGGGCCCAGTCATGGATTTCGAGTCCCGGAATGTATGGACAGGCGTCACCGCAACCCATGGTAATTAGCAGGTCAGCTTTAGACGCCAACTCTTCCGAGAGGAACTTCGGCTTCTCGGGTGCGAGGTCGATTCCCACCTCTCTCATGATCTCAACAACTTCGGGATGCACGCGCATGCCAGGTTGCGTACCAGCGGAGATCGCGTGGGCTTTCTTGGGATCAGCAACCCGATTGAATAACGCGGCGGACATTTGGGAACGGCCCGCATTGTGGATACATGCAAAGAGCACTGTTTTCAACGGCCACTCCCTGACACGAGTTCTCGAACGGTCTCTCCGTGCGGGAGAATAATATCCTTTGCCTCCGCCGAAAGACCGGGAAGCAGCCAACGAAACAACAGTGTCGCTGCGAGAGCTCCGGCAATCTGGGCGGCGATAAACCACGGCACATCGATTGGCCTGATGCCCGCAAAAGTGTCAGTAACGCATCTCGCAACAGTTACCGCAGGATTGGCAAAGGAAGTCGAGGCGGTAAACCAGTAAGCCGCAGTGATGTAAGCCCCAACTGCAATTGGAACGACTTTGGCACGAATGCGTGAGCAGCCCCAAATAACAGCGAGAAGTCCGAAGGTGGCAACAAATTCACTGAAAACCTGCGCCACTCCATGCCGGCCATGCCGTGACAGGGAGAACAGAGGTAGTTCGAACATGGCATTTGCGCATACGGTACCCACGATTCCACCAAGAACTTGGGCACCGATGTAGAACGGCACCTCAGACCATTGCAGTCCCTTCTCCAGCGCATCAGCCAATGTAACCGCAGGGTTAAAGTGGGCACCAGAGATTGGACCAAAAGTGAAAATGAGGGCGACCAGGGCGGCTCCTGTCGCAATCGTATTCGCTAATAGAGCAATCGCGATGTTGCCGCCGGCCAGCCGTTCACCCATGATCCCGGAGCCAACTACCGCGGCAACGAGCAAGCCCGTTCCCAAGGATTCTGCTGCGCAGCGTTTCGTCAAAGATTGCACCAAATTCATTAAGCTAGTCCTCGCGCATCGAGGCAAAATGTTCCTTCACTAATCGCGGATGTTCCGTGGGGCTCCCTGCTCCTTTGGCAACCATGAAGCCGGCCTATTATTCGCAGCAGCACGCGGACGCGGACCTAAATGGAAGTCACCCGTTGTGCAGATTGTAGCTTCGAATAGTCAGGGCGCGTTCGGAGCTCGCTTACGGAGCATGCGCCTTCCTTAATCGCGTCTTTCAGCTTCTTCGTGTCGTCGGCAAAAGCCCTGTCCCGCTTGAAGGCCTGCTTCAAGTATTCGAACAGTAGCTTGTGGTCCGCCGAAGCGCTGTGGGTGAGACGGTAGTAGACCCGGTATCCAGCACGACGATCAAGAACCAAACCCGAATTCTTCAGATAGGTCAGATGTCGTGAAATGTTTGACTGCGAGACCTGGAGGACATATTGGATGTCACAGCCGCACAGTTCTCCATGAGACAACAGGTTCAGGATGCGAAGCCGGCTGATGTCAGCCAGTCCCTTAAAGAAGAGCTCCAAACTTGTGTTTTCGGAGTCCCGACGATTTCTGACCGGCCTCATCGGATTTCCATTATAGCCGTCTGGACAATTATGCATATATACGCATAGACTACTAAAGACGCTGACGTAACGCCTCCAAGGACCACCCCAATGTCATGCAAACGGATCACTTCATTCATTGTCTTGGTTGGTTCAATATACGCACATGCGCAGACAACCATCCATGGAGCGGGGTCGACTTTCGTTTATCCAATCATGTCCAGGTGGTCGGAAGAATATCACAAGACTCATCCCGACGTTCTGATCAGTTACATACCCAACGGTAGCGGGGCTGGCATTGCGTTGACATTGAGCGGCATGCTCGACTTCGGGGGTACCGATGCTCCTGTGAGCGATGCCCAGCTCGCCAAGGCCGTGGTCAAGGTTGTTCATTTTCCCGTCATCCTGGGCGCGGATGTTCCTGCTTACAACCTGCCGAGCGTGCGAACCCAGCTGAGATTTACTGGGTCCATACTCGCCGATATCTTCTTGGGCAAGGTAAAGAATTGGAACGATCCCGCCATCTCTGCAGCCAATCCGGGCGTCCGACTCCCGGACCAGCCTATCGTTGTTGTGCATCGGCAAGATGGAAGCGGCACGACTTACATTTGGGCAGACTACCTGTGCAAGGTCAGTTCTGAATGGAAAACGAAAGTGGGCAAGGGAACTTCCATAAAGTGGCCTGTGGGTATCGAGGGGAACGGCAACGAGGGAGTATCAGAAGCGATTCGCAGCACGCAGGGGGCTTTGGGATATATCGAATTGTCTTACGCAGAGAACAAGAAGATTGCCTTCGGAAGTGTGCAGAACGCTGACGGCATATTTATCTCCGCAAGCGTCGGTGCAATCGAAGAGGCTGCAAATTCCCTGCGAGAGCTCCCAGGAGATTTTCGGGTTTCCATCACCAATGCGCTCGGTAAGAATGCTTATCCGATCGCGAGTTTTTCTTGGGTGCTTGTACCAAACCATCCGAGGGATGCCGCAACAAGGAGGCTATTAATGGATTTTCTATTGTGGGCGATTTCTGATGGGCAGCGATTCGCGGAGGATCTCTCCTATTCCCCCCTGCCGCAAGGGTTGACGACAAGGATCCATTCTGTGGTGATTGCGCAGGCACGTTGAGGACACCTCATAGCACATTAACTGGTGAAAAGCGTTGCCGCGGGTTGCAGAAAAGGATATGAGGATAAATGCACGCCAGCAAGCGAATAGAAGTAGCAATCGAACTAAAGCCTGTTGCGGACGAACTGTCGCAACGTTTCAGGGAGAAGTTTGGCCGGGCCCCTGGCCCCCTCGACCCCTTGTTCTTTGATCCTGACGCAGATCATCCG
>Ga0187765_10000770_pt1 | contig 11945 bp, 12 predicted proteins | sample 0216_QUI02_MP05__3_FD_133018 | JGI IMG/M metagenome (GOLD analysis project Ga0187765, IMG submission 133018) | Tropical peat soil microbial communities from peatlands in Department of Meta, Colombia - 0216_QUI02_MP05_10_MG | ecosystem: Environmental > Terrestrial > Soil > Wetlands > Peat ...
GTCGGCGTTTCGCCTCCGATATTTTCGTTCGTTCTTCTCTTTCGTCATCCGTGCAAAGCGCCGCTTGCCAATGCTTCCACCGGCATTGGCCTGCTGCCGCTTCGCCCGGAGCACCGCATAGGCGTTCGAAGAACGCCGTTCTGCAAACGTCTATGTCGGTGATGACGATTGACGTGAGTGACGTGACCTAGCTCGGACGCACAGATGCGCTCCGAGAACGGCTCGTCATTGCGAGCGCCACGAAGTGGCGCGAAGCAATCCAGGCTGCAATGCCGCTCTGGATTGCTTCGTCGCTTACGCTCCTCGCAATGACGATCGGACCATACCCTCCCCCTTGCGGGGAGGCGAAACAGACGCGCGAGAACGTCATGAACTGGAAACCGCCGCTATGGATCTTCTTACTGCAACATGCCCAGCGCATGCAGATAAGTTTCGAGCAGCGCTTCCTGCTCCTTGCGCTCGTTGATGTCCTGTTTGCGCATGCGAACGACGACACGCAAGGTTTTCACGTCGAAGCCGTTGCCCTTGGCTTCGGCATAGACATCGCGGATGTCGTCGGCGATCGCCTTTTTCTCTTCTTCGAGCCGTTCGACGCGCTCGACAAAGGCCTTGAGCTGATCCTTGGCGAAACGGCGGGCGGGTTGATCGTCTTTGACGGCGGCTGCAGTTGCCATTGGGCACTCCGTGGCGCAGTTCTCGATTGCCCGCCAGCATTCGAAGCTGCGCGGCCAGCGGTCAAGCCGCGAGCGCGCTCATCCACAGCACTGCACAGGCGTACCGCGCCGCGGCAGCCGCCATCAATGCTTTTGGCTTGCTTTTTCGAAGGCGGCCTTCTGCTCGGCCGAGGCTTCCTTCTGGTGTTTGGCGCGCCATTCGTCATAGGGCATGCCGTAGACGATCTCGCGGCTTTGCTCCTTGGTCATCGGAATGCCTTTGGCATCGGCGGCATCTTTCATCCAGTTGGACAGGCAGTTGCGGCAGAAGCCCGCCAGATTCATCAAATCGATGTTCTGCACATCGGTGCGCGCGCGCAGGTGCTCGACCAGGCGGCGGTACACCGCAGCCTCGAGTTCCGTGCGGGTATTTTGATCGATAGCCATAATGTTCTCCGCGAGCTAAAGCGAAATGGATTTGGGTTAAATCACCATTTCGCTTTAGCTTCTTGTCTGAACATGATCTTTTCCGAAAACCGGTATCCACTTTTCGGAATCATGCTCCAGCAATGCAAACATAGAGAGGCCTAAGCGGTGTTTCCATATGCGTTTTGCGCGATCCTTTTTTATCGCCGAGGGCGGCAGCAATCGAGGCGCGGGTGACGACGAAATCGCGTGAACTGCTCGAATCCTTGTTCCGGACCGCGGTCGCCGCGGCCCATCCGGCGCGCTGCCTGCCTGCGCAGCTGCCGGAAGCGCCGCCGCGTGGACGCTTGGTCGTGCTTGCCGCCGGCAAAGCCGCAGGTTCGTTCACCGAAGTCGCCGAGGCGCACTATGCCGGGCTTATGGGCGCAGGACGCCTCGATGGGGTGGCAGTGACCCGTCACGGCTATGGCCGCCCGACGCAGCACATCGCCGTTGTCGAAGCCGGCCATCCGGTGCCGGACGAGGCCGGCCTTGCCGGCACCGAACGCGCGCTGGCGCTCGCCGACGCAGCCGGCGCCGACGACCTCGTCCTGGTTCTGCTCTCCGGCGGCGCCTCGGCCAACTGGATCGCGCCGGCGGCGGGCGTCACGCTTGCGGAAAAGCAAGCAACCACCCGCGCGCTGTTGCGCAGCGGCGCGAACATCGGGGAAATCAATTGCGTGCGGAAGCATCTCTCCCGCATCAAAGGCGGCCGGCTCGCACGCCGTGCCCACCCGGCGCGCATCGTCACGCTGGCAATCTCCGATGTCCCCGGCGACGATCCCGCGGTGATCGGCTCGGGTCCGACGGTGCCGGATCCGACCACCCTCGCCGATGCGCGGACGATCGTGGAAAAATACCGGCTCGATCTGCCGCAAGCCGTTACGCGCGCGCTCGCCGAGCCCGGTAACGAGTCGCCAAAGCCGGGGGAAGCGATATTTGCCGGTGGCGCCTATCGCATTCTGGCGCGGCCGGCCGATGCACTCGCCGCGGCTGAGCGTCGCGCGCAGGAGGCGGGTTACGATTGCGTCGTGCTCGGCGATCGGCTGCAAGGCGAGGCGCGCGAGGTCGCCGCCGCGCATGCCCGGCTCGCCCGCGAGCATGCAGCGGCTGGCCGGCGGATCGTCATCCTCTCCGGCGGCGAGCTGACCGTAACCCTCAAAGGCGGCGGCCGTGGCGGTCCGAACCAGGAATATGCCCTGGCGCTGGCCATCCAGCTCGACGGCGCCAAAGGGATCGCGGCGCTCGCCGCCGATACCGATGGAACCGACGGCGGCCAGGGGCGCCCGGACGACCCGGCCGGGGCCTTTATCGACGATACGACGCTTATTCGGGCCAAAGGGCTCGGCCTCGTTCCCGCCGCGTTTCTCGCCGACAACGATTCCACGGGGTTTTTCAATGCGATCGGCGACCTGTTCGTACCCGGCCCGACGTTCACCAACGTCACCGACTTCCGTGCCATCGTCGTTGACAGGGCCGCCGATTGAAAACGAATCTGCATCGGGATGAGCCGACGAATCGCCACATATAGGCTGCACCGGGCGCTGCTGGCGAGCCTAGTTGCCGCCCTGCCGCTCACGATTTCGTCGACCGGTCCGGCGGCGGCCGACTTCCGTCTGTGCAACAACACCTCGAGCCGGGTCGGGATCGCGGTCGGGTACAAGGACGCCGACGGCTGGACCACCGAAGGCTGGTGGAACCTGCCGGCACGGACCTGCGAAACCATGCTGAAAGGCACTCTCGTCGCGCGTTATTATTATGTCTATGCGATTGATTACGATCGCGGCGGCGAATGGATGGGCCAAGCCTATATGTGCACCCGCGACAAGGAATTCACGATCCGCGGTATCGGCGACTGTCTCGCTCGCGGCTATGACCGCACCGGCTTCTTCGAAGTCGACACCGGCGAGCAGCGGGCCTGGACAGTGCAATTGACGGAATCGAGCGAACAGCCGAAGCAAGGCCCGCCCGGGCCGGTGAGCAGCAATCCGCCCGGAGCGGTTTCGCCTGCCATCGGCACGCCTGCGATTGGATTGCCGCCACCGGGCCGCGCCGGCTCGACGCCGGGAGTGCGGACGCAATGAGGCGGCGACGCCGTACCAAGGTCGTTGCCACGCTGGGCCCGGCTTCTTCCGATCGCGTCACGATCAGCCGGCTGTTCGCGGCCGGCGCCGACGTGTTCCGCATCAATATGAGCCACGCCAATCCCGAGCGCATGCGGGAATTGGTGGCAACGATCCGCGATGTGGAAGCCGAGCACGGACGGCCGATTGGTATCCTGGTCGATCTGCAAGGTCCCAAATTGCGCGTCGGCACGTTCAAGGACGGAGCAGTCGAGATCGACAGCGGCCAGGATTTCACGCTCGACGCCAATGCGACCCCGGGGGACGCCAGCCGCGTGCAGCTTCCGCATCCGGAAATATTCGCAGCGATCAAGGAAGGCGACACGCTGCTCATCGACGACGGCAAGCTGCGGCTCAAGACGACCGCGGTGACAGCGGAGCGCATCGTCACCCGCGTCGAAGTCGGCGGCAAAGTGTCGAATCGCAAAGGCGTCAGCCTGCCGGACACGGTGGTGCCGCTGGCGGCGCTGGCGCCGAAAGACATCGCCGATCTCGAAGCGGCGCTGGATGCCGGCGTCGACTGGATCGCGCTGTCCTTTATTCAACGCCCGGAAGACGTCGCCGAAGCAAAAAAGCTCACCCGCGGGCGCGCGGCGGTGATGGCCAAGATCGAGAAACCGCAAGCCGTAGCAAAGCTCGGCGAGATTCTCGACACGGCCGATGCGCTGATGGTCGCGCGCGGCGACCTTGGCGTGGAAATGCCGCTGGAGCGGGTGCCCGGCGTGCAGAAGGAGATGACGCGGGCCTGCCGGCGCGCCGGCAAGCCGATCGTGGTCGCCACCCAGATGCTGGAATCGATGATCGCAAGCCCGGTGCCGACACGCGCGGAAGTGTCCGACGTCGCCACCGCGATTTTCGATGGCGCCGATGCCGTCATGCTGTCGGCGGAATCGGCTTCGGGCCAATACCCGATCGAAGCGGTCGCGACCATGAACCGCATCGCCGAGGAGGTCGAGGACGATAGCGCCTATTTGGCGTCGATCCACCTCTTGCGCACCGAGCCGGAACACACCGGCGCCGATGCGATCGCCGCCGCGGCGCGGCAGGTCGCCGAGACGCTCGATCTGTCAGCGATCGTTTGTTGGACCTGCTCGGGCTCGACCGGTTTGCGCGTCTCGCGCGAACGGCCGAATTGCCCCATCGTTGCCATTTCGCCGATCGATGCCGCAGGGCGCAAACTGTCCGTAGCCTGGGGCATTCATTGCGTCATCGCCGAGGATGCCCGCGATCAGAACGACATGGTGGAGCGCGCCTGTCGTATCGCTTTCAAGGAGCGCTTCGCCGCGCCCGGGCAGCGCGTCATCGTCGTCGCCGGCCTGCCGCTCGGCACGCCCGGCGCGACCAATTTCATGCGCATCGCTTATGTCGCCGAGGAGGGCGCAGGAAAATAAGCGCGGAATAATTCAGTGCGCGTGCGGGCCGGCCGCCTTGAAGCTCACGGAACAGGAAAATCCATCGGGAGCAAATTTCTGCTGCATAGTTCCGGACAAGGCCTTGATGCAGGCAGTCACTAACTGGCTGCCAAAACCGACCCGTTGCGGCGACTCGACCCGCGGGCCGCCAATTTCTCTCCAGGCCAGGACGATCGCGTCTGCCTCCTCGTGCCAATCGGCCAAAACACGGCCGCTTAATCGCGACAGCGACCCGTACTTCACCGCGTTGGTAACAAGCTCATGAACTAGAAGAATGAGATGACGGGCGCTATCCGGATGAAGCGCGATTTCCGGACCACAGGCCTGCAAGCGATCTTCGCCATAGGGCGCGAAAGCTTCGAGCAGCAGTTGTTTCACTGTGAGCAATTGCGGTTGCGACGCGGTGAGCAATTCGTTGGCGTGCATCATCGCCTTGATGCGTCCAAAAACTTTGTTTGCTCGTTCCGGCTCGTCGGCCAGGCTTTTTCGGACGATCACATCGATTGCGGCGCAGACGTTTTTACTTCGATGCTGCAGCTCTTTGGCCAGTATCTCGTTGGTGAGGTTGCGTTTGTGCAGCCGCATCAAAACGACGCGGCAATAATGCGCAAACGAAATAGTCAATGCGGCTGACACCAAATACATGAGAAAGTCGATCAACTCGCCGTAACTTTGCGCAACGGTATGGAAATAAGGGGGAACGAAAAACAAGCGCACGATGATTGTGGAAGCGATCGTTACGCCGAGCGCAGCCGGAATCCCGGCGAGCAGGCCGGCTGCCAATATTGCCGGGAAATAAGTGGCGAACAGAAAATCCGAATTGGTCCAATTGCCGATAAGCCGGAGAGCCGTGGCCGCGCCCAAGCAGATGAGCGCGATTGTCAACGCATCAAATGAGAACGGCGGTATCCGGGCGCTGAGCCTAGCCAAACGGTCGAGAGAATCGCCGCGCGAAGACTCCGTTGGCGCAATTTGGGGCGACAGTGACGGAGCTGAATCATGCTCGATAGCTTGAGCCACGGCGATCTCCCCCGCCCGTGCAAACTGACCTGAAAACGGCAAGCCTAAACGGGAACCGAAATTGCGATTTTTCTGTGCCGGTAACGTATCTGTGTCGGTGTTAGGGCCGATGGAGGTCACCCGGAAAAACGGAGCACGGACCCTCTGCATTCGATCAAGTCTTTGATTGCAAATATCTCGCGCCGCCTCATCCTGCCCTGTCAGTACCGGCGAGCGGCGCAGCGACAAAATGTCGTAGGGGCGACGTGATATCGCGTTTGCGAGGGCGGCTGAGCTCATTGCCGGCGCATCATTGCCAGCGCAGCAGATATTTCTCCAGGCGGCCGGCAACGCCGAAAATGAGCAGGACCACGACCAGGATCAAGAAAATCAAGGCGAACATCAGCGCGGCGTTGTAGGTGCTCTGCGCAAAGGACAAAAGATAGCCGAGGCCGTGCGTCGCTGCGACGAACTCGCCGACCAGCGCCCCGGTAAAGGCAAAGCCGACGGCGATTTTCAGATTGCTCAAAATCCAGGCGGCGACCGAGGGCAGGTAAACATGGCGGATGAGCGCCCAACGGTCGCCGCCCAGCGTCACCACGCGCTCGACCATCCTGCGATCCACCTGCCGGATGCCGGTGAACACGGTAAAAAAGATCAGCACCGCCACCAGAATGAACGACAGCGCGATTTTGGACGCCAAGCCGATGCCAAGCCAGATCACAAACAGCGGCGCCAGGATCACGCGCGGTACGGCGTTGAGCAGCGTCATCACCGGCTCAAGCAGCTCGGCAAAGAACTGCACCAGCGCCGCAGCAACGCCAAGCACGACGCCGACCGCAATTCCAAGCACGAGACCGCCGAGTGCCGCAGTGAAAGTCGCCGCCAGATGCGGCCAAATGCGGCCGTCGGAGAACAGATCGGCGAGCGCAGCGCCGATCTGACTTGGGCTCGGCAGATAGAGCGGGTTGAGCATGCCGGCGCGGCCCGCCGCCTCCCACAGAGCCAGCAACACCAGCAACGCGACGGCCTGGCGCGCCCAGCTATAGCGCGACGGGGGAGACATCATGCTGCCTCGGTCCGGTGATCCACCGCGCGCGACAGATCGGCCCAGATTTTTTCATAGAGCGGCGCAAAAGCGGGATGCATGCGCGAGCCGATCGGATCGCGCGGGCGCGGGATCGGCACCGTATAGTGCTGCGTGATGTGGGCGCGAGGACCCTGCGAGAGGAGATAAATTTCATCCGACAAGCTGAGCGCCTCTTCCAGATCGTGGGTGACCAGAAGCACGCTGATCCGCTCGCGCTCGACCAGCGCCACGAGATCCCTGACCACCCGCGCGCGCACGATGGCATCGAGCGAAGCGAACGGCTCGTCCATGAGGATCAATTTCGGCCGCATCGCCAGCACTTGTGCCAGCGCCACGCGCTTGCGCTGGCCGCCGCTGAGGTGCCGTGGAAAGCGGTCCCCGAAGCCGGCAAGATCGAGCCGCGCCAGCCAAGCCTCGGCCTCGCCGCGCGCCGTTTTGCCATCGACGCCGTTCAAGATCAGCCCGAGCGCGACATTGTCGCGCGCTGTCTTCCACGGCAGGAGCGCGTCGTCTTGAAACAAGATGCCGACCTGCGAACGCGGCAGGCCGGTCTCGACTGCGCCTGAAAGCGGCTGCTGCAGTCCGATCGCCGCCCGCAACAGGCTCGACTTGCCCGAGCCGGACGGCCCGACGAGACTGACGAACCGGCCATCCTCGACCGTCAAGGTTGCTCCCTCGAGCACCGGTTCCCCGCCGTACGAGATCGTCAGATCACGAACGCGCAGCTCAGCCTCCGGCGATCGAGGTATCGTATAGCGCGGCGATGTTCGCGCCCGGCTTGATCAAGTCGCCGGCGATCAGGCTCCGCTCTACGCGCTTGGCGGCATCGAGGTCGATCTTCACGGTTTGCGGGTACAACGCGTCGCGGCGATGCGCGAGAATGTCGCCGAACTCTTTGAGATCAAGCCCGGTGGTCATCTCTTTGGGGAGCGCCGCGGTCAATTGCTCGCCGCTCATCTCGTGCAGCGCTTTAAGCGCGTCCGCCAACGCTGCGGCCAGTGCCACCATTTCGGGTCGGCGCTGCTCGACATCCTTGGCGCGCACCGCCACGCCCATGAACTCGTAAGCGCCGCCGAGAAAGCGCTTGGCGTCGTCGAGGTCCATCAGATTGGCTAGCACGCGCGCACCGGCGTTCCGCAGCAATGTCAGCGCCGGCTCCTGGACAACGCCGGCATTGATCTGATTCTGCTGCAGCGCCTGGAAAAGATTGACGCCCATGGTGGCAAATTGAACTTTCGCCGGATCGGCGCCCGCTTCTTTGAGCAGATAAATCGCCAAGGAGTGATCGGCATTGCCAAGTGCCGAAACGCCCACGGTCTTGCCCTCAAGATCCTTGATCGACTGGATCTGGCTTGCGGTTTTCGGCGCGGTGACGAGCGCGAACAGCGGCAACCGCCCGGTGACCGCAAACCGCCGGATATCGGCGTGCACGTTCGCATAAGCCTGCAGCGCCACATCCAATGCCGTGGCCGCGTAGTCGACCGCGCCGCCGATCAGCGCCTGCATCGCGGCATTGCCGCCGCGAGTATAAACAAGCTGCACGTCAAGGCCATGATTCTTGAAATAGCCATCCGCGCGCGCAACTTCGTAGGGCACTCCGCATAAGAGCTGACTGCAATAAGCAAGCTTGATCTGCCGCCCCTGCGCTACCGCGTGACCGGCTCGTCCCGCCGGAATGACGCTTGCCGCCACCGTTGCACCCTTGAGCAAGGCGCGCCGGGAGAAATCAGTGCCAGGTACGCGGGCGCTCGTTTCGTCGCAGCAGCTCATAACAACCTCATTGGCAGTCGCATTGTCGCAAGGCCGCAGGCATAAGCAAGGGTATGGATGACAACGCCCGATCCAGGTTGTCGCGTCCAGTCATTCCGGTCATCTCCACTCATCCACTTCTCTCCACTCTTGGGCAAACAAATTCAATCTTATGCTAGGCTGACTTATTCCAGCTCGTTGAGCGTCAATGCAGGAGAGTCTCATGCGGGTGCCAGGCCTTGTATTCGTTTCCGCCGCTACCATCGCTTTGGCGGTAGCACCGATGAACGGCGCCAGCGCTCAGACCAAGCTGACGATGGGAAAGGTCATTGGCGGCGACGGGTTCCACATCCCAACCTATGTCGCACTCGACCAAGATTTCTTCAAAGCCGAGGGCCTTGACGCCAGTTTGGTCGAATTGCCGGCGAGCTCCATCGTCTCCGCAGTGATTTCCGGCAATCTCGATTGCGCGCCGATTCCCTCGGGCGGCGCTCAGGCCGCGCTGAGCGGCGCTAAGATCATGTATATCGTCGGGGAGTCGCTCAAATCGCAATGGACGCTGACCGCACGCCAGGACATCGGCAAGCCGGAGGACCTCAAAGGCAAGACACTGGGCTTTGGCCGTCCCGGCGGCGCCGATTACGATGAAGGCCAAGCGGTGCTGCACCGTTTCTTTCAGATGGATGCCGGGCGAGATTACAAGGTGATTTCGTTTCAGGGCGAACCTGAGCGCATCGCTGCCATGATCAATAACGATATCGCCGGCGCGTTGCTATCGATCCCGCACGCCGTGGTGGCCGCGACGACGGGACTGAAGATCCTGCTGCGCACCGGCGACTACATTCCGCGCGCCGGCGGCACAGTGTGGTGCATGCAGAGTCTGGTCGAACAGCATCCCGACACCGCGAAAAAAATCATCCGCGCGATCGGCAAAGCGGTGATGTATTTCCGCACCAACAAGGAAGGCTCGATCAAGGTCATGGAGCACCACATCGGCAGCATCCAATCGGACGAGGAAGCCGGTTTGATCTGGGATCAGCTCCACGATTCGTTCGGCGCCGAGATACCGCCCGACCTGTTCCGCGAAATCCTGGAATCGCGCCGACTTACCATGATTGCCGCACGGCAATGGCCGGCCGATAAGCCGCTGCCCGATCCCGAGCAGTTTTTGGCGCGCTCGCTTCTCGATTCGACGCTGAAGGAAATGAATTACGTGCCCGCCAACATCGCTCCGCCGGCGAAGTCGAATTGACGTTGCAAATCAAAGCCGAGCGGAATCTTGTGCAATCGTCATTGCGAGGAGCCAACGGGCCCGCGCGAAGTTGCGCGGCCCGATGACTGGCTCCGCGACAAAGCAATCCAGTCCTCACCTTCATTTTCTGGATTGCTTCGCTTCGCTCGCAATGACGACTTGGAATGTAACTTAGATTATCTTGGGCTACTCGGCTCACTCGTTCTCGGCGCGTTGCGGACGCCAGCGACTCATCCGGTCCTCGAGAAGTTTCACCAGGCCGGTCATAACCAATGAGAGCGCGGCGAACACGACGAGCCCGGCGAACACAATATCGACGTTGAAACTGCTTGCGGCGCGCACCATGACCACGCCGAGTCCTTCCTGCGCGCCAAAAAACTCCGCCACCACAACCCCGAGAATGGCGCGGCCGATTGCGAGCCGCAGCCCGACCACAATGAACGGCAGCGCATTCGGAATGACGACAAGACGCGCGACATCCCAGCGATTGGCGCCGAACGAGCGAACGACATTGATCAAGAGCTTGTCGGCGTTGCGCACGCCTTCATGCGTATTGATCAGAAGCGGAAACAGGGCGCCCAGGAACACAACCGCCACTTTCGACCACAGCCCGATCCCGAGCCACAGCATCAGGAGCGGCAGAAAAACGAGCCGTGGCGTTGCGTTTAAGGCCGTGACGAAAGGATCGAACATCGCATTCAGCGTCGCCGATCGGCCGAGCAGAATGCCGAGCGGCAGACCAGCGACAATCGCCAAGCCAAGCCCGATCGCAAATGCAGCGGCGCTGACCCCGAGCGGCGCCCAAATCGTGCCGGTGGCCAACATTTGCCAGAGCGTCGCGAAAATCCGGCTCGGCACGGTGAAGAACAATCGTGTGCCCTGCCGCAGCGGCAGGAAATGCGGCAGCAATTCCCAAATCACGAGCAAAAGCACAATCGTCAGAGTCCCGAGCGCGACCGATTCGATGCGTTGCCGCAGCGCCGGTGTTAACAAGCGCCCTGCGCGCGCGCCGATATCAAGATCGAGAGCTCGGTCGGCCATTCCTATCGATCCTATTGGCTCAGCTTATTGGCTCACGCGCCACGGAAACGCGGCGCGTTCGGCGAAGCGGATGCCTTCGGTCAGCATCACGGCGATGACCATGACGGTGAGAATGCAGGCGAACATGCGGTCGATGGCAAAGATGTCGCCGAACCGCGAAATGGCGTAGCCGATACCCTCGGATGCGGCGAAGAACTCGCCGACCAGGACCGCGATCAGTGCCCGGCCGACGGCGATGCGGGCGCCGGCGACGATATAGGGCAGCACGCTAGGGAACAGGATTTTCACGTAGATGTCGCGCTCGCGCCCGCCGAGCGAACGCACCACATTGATCAAAAGTCGGTCGACCGCGCGCACGCCGGCGGCGATGTTAAAGACGAACGGGAATACGGCGAGCGTAAAGACGATAATCGTCTTTCCCGGTAGGCCGACGCCGAAAAAAATCACCAGCAAGGGCGCGAGTGCAACCAACGGGCTCGCATAAAACACCGTCATCAGAGGATCGAGCGCATAGCCGACGCGCACCCGCCAGCCCATCAGGATACCGAGCGGCACGCCGACGATCACCGCCGCCAATAGCCCGAGCCCGAACGGCACGGCGCTGACTGCGAGATCGTGAAACAAATCGCCGCTTTCGACCAAATCGACGAAGCCGGCCGCGATCAGGTTTGGCGTGGTGAAAAACAGCGGGTTGAGCGGAATGATGAGAAAGATTGCCTGCCAGGCGGCGAAAAACACCACGACGGCGAGTGCGCCGAGCATCGCGTTGCGATGCCGCTGCATGAAGCTAACGCCCGTTGGTGAAGATTCTACTGCCATCGTTCAAATCACGATTTCGTCCTTTAGCGTATTCCAGATTTCGAGCTTGAGATCGTTGAATTGTGGAGTGACCCGCATCTCGTATTCGCGCGGACGCGGCAGGGTGATGTCGAAGATCTTCTTGGTGCGGCCCGGACGCTTGCTCATGACCAGGACACGATCGGACAGATAGATTGCTTCGTCGATCTGATGCGTGACGAACAGCACGGTCTTGCGCGCCTCGCGCCAGATGCGCAGGAGCTCGACCTGCATCAAGTCGCGGGTTTGCGCATCGAGCGCCGCGAACGGCTCGTCCATCAGGAGTACGTCGGGATCGGTGGCGAGCGCCCGCGCCAAGCCGAC
>Ga0187765_10000773_pt1 | contig 11937 bp, 8 predicted proteins | sample 0216_QUI02_MP05__3_FD_133018 | JGI IMG/M metagenome (GOLD analysis project Ga0187765, IMG submission 133018) | Tropical peat soil microbial communities from peatlands in Department of Meta, Colombia - 0216_QUI02_MP05_10_MG | ecosystem: Environmental > Terrestrial > Soil > Wetlands > Peat ...
ACACCAGGGTCACAATGTTGCGCTGCAGCGGGCTGGGGATAGTTCTAGAATGGCTATCGGGGAGTTTGGCGGCGCGCCGGCGGTGCCGGGCGACAGCGGTGTCCTTGTCTCAACACCACTCTACTGGTTCTATGAGATGAGCCATGCCGCCTTGAACCCGTCGCGGGCCTGGGCGGACGCCACTCGGCTATTCTTCAAAAATCCGGGCAATCCCCTCTCTTACACGACGTTCGGCAAATCGGTCGCGGCGGCTTGCGAACTGTTCGAGCGCTCGACGCGCCGTTACAGCCGGCCGGAATGGCGCATCAATTCGACCTTCGCTGGCGGCCAGCGAATTCCGGTGCGGATTTCGACGGTCTGGCAGCGGCCATTCTGCAATCTGATCAATTTCGAGCGCCAATTCGAACATCCGCCCAAACGTCCGCAGCCAAAGCTTCTGATCGTCGCGCCGATGTCAGGGCATTATCCGTCGCTGTTGCGCGGCACCGTCGAGGCGTTCCTGCCCAATCACGACGTCTATGTCACCGACTGGGTTGACGCGCGCATGGTGCCGCTGGCGGAAGGCCCGTTCGATCTCGACGACTACATCGATTATTTGATTTCGATGCTGCATCGGCTCGGCAGCGACACCCATGTTATCGCGGTGTGCCAGCCGTCAGTCCCGGTTCTCGCCGCGGTGGCATTGATGGAAGCCGAGCAGGATCCCTGTGTGCCGATCTCCATGGTTCTCATGGGCGGCCCGATCGATACCCGCATCAACCCGACCGCGGTGAACACGCTGGCCGAACAGCGCGGCCTCGATTGGTTCCGTACTCATGTCATAACCAAGGTGCCGTTTCCAAATCCCGGGTTTATGCGCGATGTCTATCCCGGCTTCCTACAGCTCAACGGCTTTGTCAGCATGAATCTCGAGCGCCATATCGAGGCGCACAAGCAACTGTTCCTCAATCTGGTGCGCGGCGACGGCGACTCGGCGCAGAAGCACAAGGAATTCTATGACGAATATCTCGCGGTCATGGACCTTGCCGCAGAATTCTATCTCCAGACAGTGGACACGGTGTTCGTGCGCCATTTGCTGCCAAAGGGTCAGATGACCCACCGTGGCCGCCGCATCGATCTTGCCGCGATCAGGCGTGTGGCACTGTTCACCATCGAAGGCGAGCACGATGACATTTCCGGCGTCGGGCAGACCGAAGCGGCGCACCGGCTCTGCGTCAACATTCCGCCCGATCGTCAAGCACACTGGCTGCAGCCCGGCGTCGGACATTACGGTGTGTTCAACGGATCGCGTTTCCGCGCTGAAATCGCGCCGCGAATCTCCGACTTCGTGCTGTCGATGACATTGTCACATCGCAACGCGCGCCCCGCGATCAGTGCACGCTTGGTCGGCGCTGCGCTTCGCAGCGCCTGAATTTTTTCCGATCACCGCGTCTTCGACCCAATCTCGCCACGGCTATGGGCGATGTGGCAATATCGCTTAAGCAATCGGATTCGGGTGTCCTATGCTGCCGCATGCGTTGCTCTACCGCCGCCCGAGCGAACCCGGACGAATTGACATCGCTTTCGATGGCGCGGTGTTGCCGATCCGGATACGACGGCACCGCCAGGCCCGGCGCTACACCTTGCGGATCCAAGCACCGACGCGCGAAGTCATACTGACAATCCCGCCGCGCGGCACGCTCAAGGAGGCGCGCGCATTTGCCGAAAAGCATGGCGGCTGGATTGCGGCGCGGCTCGGACGCCTGCCGCAAGCGGCGCCGTTTGCCGATGGCGTGCTGTTGCCGTTGCGCGGCCAAGCGCACCGCATCATGCACCGGCAGGGTGCGCGCGGGACGGTCTGGACGGAAAGCGACGGCAATGGCGGACAGCTATTGTGCGTCGCCGGTCATGCCGCACACCTCAACCGGCGTGTGGCCGATTTTTTGCAACGCGAGGCTAAACGAGACCTTGAAGCGGCCAGCCGCCGCTTCGCTGCACACCTCGGTCTTAACGTCCGTCGCGTCGGCGTGCGCGATCAATCGAGTCGTTGGGGGTCCTGCTCGAGCACCGGGGTCCTGTCGTTTTCGTGGCGGCTCATTTTGGCGCCCCGATACGTGCTCGAATACCTCGCCGCCCATGAAGTTGCGCATCTGCTTGAGATGAATCATTCGGCGCGGTTCTGGCGCGTCGTTAACCGGCTCGTTGCCGACCACGAAAGGGCTAAGGCATGGCTCGATGCCCACGGCGCCGACCTGCACCGTTATGGTTTACCCGAGGCGCCTAAAGCGAAATGAGATCAGGTTGAATTGCCATTTCACTTGTTGTTTGAGCATGATCTTTTCCGAAAACCGGTATCCACTTTTCGGGATCATGCTCTTACCCAAAAGCCTGACATTTCCGCCTGGAGTTCCACCGCGTCGGGCCTAATGGCGAGCATCCAAGTTCCTCACACCGCCGCGCCTTTTGACGCAGTCGACAACACTAATCCGTGATCCGCATTGTATTCGCGGTCGCGGTGTTTATTTTGCGCATATCAAGGCCGGCTGGACGGCTCCCCATCCCCCGACACCCCGCCGTCCGGCCAGATAAGCCCTGAGTTGAGGCAACAACTTACGGACCCCAAGCGGCGTAGTTGCTTGGGGTCTTTCTTTTGCGCGAGCGTCTCTTTTGCCCAGTTCTGGCTGTTGTGCAGATCCAGCGATTATCGGCGCGGCCGCGTCAGATCATCGAGCATGCTTGCCGCAACGGCGAGTTTGGACACTGTCAAACCGGAACTCGCGATCGCGCCGATTGCCGATCGCACCCGCTCGACCTCGATTTGGCGCTTAGCCGCCCAGGTTTCCACGGCGGGCGCACCCCAAGCTCCATCAGCTAGAACCGCTGCCGTGAGCCTGCGCTCAGCGTCCCCAATCACGTCGCGCGCACGGTCAAGCGCCAGACGATCGAAGTAGTCGGCAGCCGGAATATCGGCACCTGTTAGTCGCTGGATGCCAAAGAACGCCGCCAGCGCGAAGTAAGTCGCCGCCACCCGATTCACCGGATTGCGGCTGCGGTCGGCGACGAGAACGATGTCAGCTGCCGCCGCGAGCGCGCGAAGCTCGGCAAACCGTGCTGCGAGCGGGTCGGGCAGGCCGGCGGCCGCCAGCTCCTGCCGGCGGGCGTCCCGCGCCCTTTGCAGATCTGGCGACAGCGACTCGCCGAGTGCGGCGCCGACTGCGGCAATGCCGTCGCGATAATGCGCGATGACGTCGGCCAGCCCCTTGGAAAAATCGACCGCGCGCAAGAACCAGACCAGGCGGTCAAGCAACAGATTCTGTATCTCAAGATAAAGATCGAGCTGCAGCTTTCCGGAAATCTTGTTATCGAGGGCGTCGATCGCGGCGTTCAACGCCGTGAGCTCATAACTGTCGCGGGTTGCGGCGAATGCCGCGGCGATGGCGGCTGGCGCGGCGCCGGTCTGATCGGCGATCCGCACGATCAGCGACGGACCGCCGCGGTTAATCATCGAATTGGCAAGTTGCGTGGCAATGATGTCGCGGCGCAAGCGGTGATGCTCAAGCGCATCGGGATATTTCTCCGCGATGGCTTTGGGGAAATACCGTCCGAGCTCACGCGCCAAATAAGGGTCGTCCGGCACTGCGGATTCGAGCAGCTCCTCGTGAAGCGACAGCTTGGCGTAGGCGAGCAGCACCGCCAGCTCCGGCCGGGTGAACGGCTGCATGCGACGGCGGCGCTCCTCGAGTTGCATGTCATCGGGCAGAAATTCGAGCGTACGGTCGAGTAAGCCGCGCGTTTCGAGCGATTGAATGAGACGCTGCAGAAAACCGAAATCCTGCATGCCGCGCCGCTCCGCCATCGATAGCGCGAGCGTCTGCAGATAATTGTTGCGCAGGACGAGCCCGGCGACTTCCTCGGTCATCTGCACCAACAACGCGTTGCGCCCTTCCATGCTCAGGCGGCCGTCGCGCACCGGGATGCTCAGCGCGATTTTGATATTCACTTCCATGTCGGACGTATTCACGCCGGCCGAATTGTCGATCGCGTCGGTGTTGAGCCTGATGGCGCAAAATCCGGCTTCGATGCGGCCGCGCTGCGTGACGGCGAGATTGGCGCCCTCGCCGATCACCTTGCAGGATAACTCTTTGGCGGTGACGCGGACGCCGTCATTGCTTCGATCTCCGGCGGCCTCGTCGCTCTCATCGGACGCGCGGATGTAGTTGCCGATGCCGCCGAAGAAGATCAGGTCGGCGCGCGTTTTGAGGATGGCGCGAATGAGATCGTTGGGCGTGAGGTGCTCGGGAACTTCGAACAAGCTCTGCGCTTGCGGTGAAAGCTTGATGTCCTTGACGGCACGGGAAAACACTCCGCCGCCCTTGGACAAAACCGTCTTGTCGAAATCCTGCCAGCTAGAACGCGGCAGATCGAACAGCCGACGGCGTTCGGCGAAAGTCCGCACCGGGTCCGGATCGGGATCGATGAAAATATCGCGGTGATCGAACGCGGCGAGGAGCTTGATGGTTTTCTCGCGCAACATGCCGTTGCCAAAAACGTCGCCGGACATGTCGCCGACCCCGACGACCGTGATCGGCCTCGCCGCGACATCGATATCCATCTCACGAAAGTGTCGCTTCACCGCCTCCCAGGCACCGCGCGCGGTGATGCCAATCTTCTTGTGGTCGTAGCCGGCCGAGCCGCCCGAGGCGAAGGCGTCGCCGAGCCAGAAATCGTGCGCAACTGCCAAGTCATTGGCGATATCGGAGAAGGTTGCGGTGCCTTTGTCGGCCGCGACGACAAGGTAGGGATCGTCGCCGTCGTAGCGAATGAGGTCCGCCGGCGGGACCACGCCGATTGTGCCAACCCCGATATTGTCGGTGACGTCGAGCAGCGTCGAGATAAACGATTTGTACGTCGCGACGCCCTCAGCCTGGACGGCTTCGCGTGTGCCGCCCGCCGGCAAGCGTTTCGGCACAAAGCCGCCCTTGGCGCCGACCGGTACGATCACCGCGTTTTTCACATTTTGCGCCTTGACCAAGCCCAAAACTTCGCTGCGGAAATCCTGCGGCCGGTCCGACCAGCGGATGCCGCCCCGCGCGACTTTGCCGAAGCGCAGATGCACAGCTTCGAGCCGCGCCGAATAGACAAAGACCTCGTAGAGCGGACGCGGCAGCGGGACCGCGTCCAGCCCGCGGCTGGCAAACTTGATCGCGATGACATTTTTGGCCCGGCCCGCTTGGTCGAGCTGGTAGAAATTGGTTCGCACCGCGGTGGTCACCGCATTGACGAAATGGCGGATGATGCGATCTTCGTCGAGGCTGTCGACCGCCGCCAATGCGGTCTCGATTGCGGATAAAATTTCTTTTTCCTTTGCAGCGCGTTGTTGCAGCGGCAAAGCCGGGCGTGGATCAAAACGAACGCGGAATAAATTGAAGATCTGCGCTGCGACCGCCGCGTGCTTGCGCAGCGTCGCCCACATGTAATCCTGCGAATAGGCGACCTGGATCTGCCGCATGAAGCGCGAAATCGCGCGGATCAGCGCTACCTCACGCCAGCCGAGCCCAGCCGCCAGCACCAGGGAATTATAGCCGTCGTTCTCGGCCGCTTGCGCCATCACGACAAGGAAACACGCTTGCAGCCGGCTTTCCGCGGCAGGCAGTTCGACGGGTTGGCCCGATGCGCTTTCGAGCTCCATGTCGTGGAACCAGACTTCCGCCACGCCGGCCGGCTTGATGTGATAGGTGCGCTCGTCGACAACCCGGAAACCCATGTTTTCCAGAACCGGCACGCGCTCCGACAACGAGATCGGTCGGCTTTGGCTGAACACCTTCAGGCCGAGGCGCGCTGGCGCAGCGTTTTGCGGACGATAGAACATGACCCAGAGCGGGCGTTGGGCGCTGAGATTTTCCAATCCGCGAATGTCGGCAACCGCGCTCGCCGGCGAATAGACCTGCCGGTAATCGACCGGAAACGCATCGCGATAGCGCGAAAGCAGCGCCCGCGTGCGGATTAAATCCGCTCCGGCTGCGAGCGCCTCGCGCAGAGCGTCGGTCCAACTGCGTACAACCGCTTCGACGCCGCGCTCGAGTGAGCTGCGATCCGGCTCGGCCAGCACGCCATCGGCGCGCGCGACGATATATTGCACGCGCACCAGCGGACTTTCTGGAAAGAACGGGTAATAGCCGCTGAGCCGGCCGCCGAACGCAGCGGTCAGATAGCGCCCGATGGCCTCTCTGATCTGGCCGCTGTAACGGTCACGCGGTACGTAAACCAACAGCGAGACATAGCGATCGAAGCGGTCGCGCCGCGGCAGCACGCGCACGCGCGGCCGCTCGTCGAGATGCAGAATTTCGAGTGCAAACTGGTAGAGCGAATCTTCGCCGATCTGAAATAATTCGTCGCGCGGATAAGTCTCGAGCACATTGACCAGCGCCTTGCCGGAATGGCTGGCGGGGTCAAAACCGGCGCGGGCGATGATGCGCTCGACTTTGCGACGCAGATAGGGAATGCCCCGCGCCGGCTGCGTATACGCCGTCGAAGTGAACAGGCCGCAGAAGCGGTGTTCGCCGATGAGCTTGCCGCTACGGTCGAAGCGCTTGACGCCGACATAATCGAGATGCACGCGCCGGTGCACGCGCGAGCGCGCGCTCGACTTGGTCACGATCAGAAGCGCTGGCTCCTGCAGGAAGGCGTGAATTTCCGACGTGATAGTCACCGGCTTGTTCCAGTGCTGGAGCAACTGCACGCCGGCATTGCGCAAGAGCCCGAGCCCGGTTTCGAATACGGGCGTGAGCGTCTCATCGTTGGCGAAGCTGAAATCGCGCGCGCCAAGGAACGTAAAACTATCCTCGGCCATCCATTTGAGAAACGCCACAGCCTCGGCGATCTCGTCGCTCGGCAGCGGCAGCGGTTGCGTTTCCAGTTCGGCGATGACCTCGCGCAGGCGCGCAAGCATCGGGTGCCAATCCTGGACGCTGATGCGAACCTCGGCGAGGACGTCGTTGAGCGCGTGGACGATGGCGCTGTGTTGCGCCGGATCGTGCGCGTCTTCGACGTGAAAATGAATCAAGCTTTCGCGGCGGCCGTCGGCCGCCTGCGCCGCGTCGAATTCGACAAGCCGACCGTCCGCATCGCGCCGGACCAGGAACACCGGATGAACAAAAAACCGAATTTCGAGACCGCGGCTATTGAGTTCGGCAACGACGGAATCCACCAGGAACGGCATATCGTCGTTAATGATTTCGAGAATGGCGAGGCCTCGCGCGCCGGCGAGCGGCTCAAATCGTATCTTGGGGGTCCCGGGCCGCCGCTCGGCAAGGAAAGACCAGGATTGCTCGGCGATATCGGCCAGGTCGGCAGCGCTGCAATCGCGTAAGTCTTCCGGCGTGGCGAGCCCAAATAGTTTGAGGACGAAGCCGTCCGGTACGCCGGACGTGCGCCCGGCCAGAAGCTTGGCGGCCGCGGCGACGAGCGCGGCCGGGCCGCTTTGGTCGGCGCCCGGAGGACTGGCTTGGCGGTTCATCTTTGCTCTGCTTACGATGCTCAATAATAATAATCGTTCACGAGGCTGGCCCGCCAGCAGCACTTATCTGCCCGTCGGTATTGCGCAGAATGGCGGTGCATGGCGGTCCGTAACACGGCAGCGAGCAATCATGGGTAAACGCAACGCCAAGCCAGGCCATCGCGCGCTAAAGCAGCGGTCGCCGGCGACCAAAGATGATGATCACAAGGTTACCTCGCTTAAGCTTTCGCCGGCGCAATTGACGCCGGAAATGGCGGCGTATTTTGCCAAATGTGAGGAAAAGCTCGGTTTTGTGCCCAACGTGCTCAAGGCCTATGCCTTCGACATGGCGAAGCTCTCAGCCTTCGTCGCAATGTACAACGATTTGATGCTGGCGCCCTCCGGCTTAAGTAAGCTCGAACGCGAAATGATTGCAGTCGCGGTGTCGGCGCACAACCGCTGCTATTATTGTCTGGTCGCGCACGGCGCAGCGGTGCGGCAATTGTCCGGCGATCCTCCGCTCGGCGAACTCATGGCGATGAATTATCGCGCCGCGCGGCTATCCAAGCGCGAGCGCGCCATGCTCGATTTTGCCCTTAAGCTCACGGCCGAACCCTGGCGCGTCGAAGAGGACGATCGCGCGCGCTTGCGCGATGCCGGATTCTCCGACCGCGACATTTGGGACATCGCCGCGGTCGCCGGTTTTTTCAACATGACGAACCGCGTCGCTTCGGCGACCGACATGCGCCCTAACAGCGTCTATCACGCTCAGGCGCGGTGAGTGGTTTATTTAGGCGCCGACAAATCGCGGATCGTCGGCTTCTCGCCATTGAGCGGATTGGTCGGATCCCAACTATAGCGCAGTGTTTCGAAGCGCATGGCGCGCGCATCGACCATCACAAGCTTGCCGACCAGGCCCTCGCCAAAGCCAACGATTTCCCTGATCACTTCGAGCGCCATCATGGAGCCAAGGACGCCGGCCAGCGCGCCGAGGACGCCGGCTTCGGCGCAAGCCGGCACGGTGCCCGGTGGCGGCGGCTCCGGAAACAAGCAGCGATAAGAGGGATTGGGCTTGCCGTCGGCGCCGCGTCCGAAGGCGCGAATCGTGGTGAGCGTGCCGTCAAAAGTGCCGAGCGCCGCGGTAACCAGCGGCTTTCCCGCAAAAAAGCACGCGTCGGAGACCAGATAGCGCGTGGCGAAATTGTCCGATCCGTCGGCGACAATGTCGTAGTCGCCGATCAGCTTGAGCGCGTTCTCCGCGGTAAGACGAACGTGGTGCGGCGTTACGGCGACGTTGGGATTGAGCCGCCGGATCGTCGCTGCTGCGGTCTTGACCTTCGGCGCGCCGATATCAGGCGTGGCGTGGATGACCTGGCGCTGCAGATTGGACAGCGTGACCACGTCGTCATCGATGACACCGAGCGTGCCGACGCCGGCCGCCGCGAGATAGAGCAGCACCGGCGCGCCGAGCCCGCCGGCGCCGACAACCAGCACGCGGGCGCGGCGCAGCGCCGCCTGGCCCGGCCCCCCGACCTCGCGCAAGACGATGTGTCGCGCGTAGCGTTCAAGCTCGTCGTCGCTAAGCATGATGAGAATATAGGGCCACGCACCAAGCGCGGCGAATCGGGGACAAAGTGCCGGTTTGAAACCGGCTCCGACTGCGACCCTGCAGCTCGATAGGGGCCATGCGCCGCATAGTCGCAAGCAGAGATCGGTATCCACCCTCGGATCGCGTCCGAGGGCAAGCTTTTCGGAGTCATGCTCTGAAGGTGCGCTCGACCTGCATTGACGGACAGGGCACCGATCCATAGGAGCAGAAAACGCAACAGTCGCCGCGCGCGGGCTGCAGTTTGGTGCCACAGCCGGAGCACTCGTAAAAATATTGGCAAGCGTCGATCGGCATCGTTTCCATTTTCGCGATGCCGCAGCTGGGGCAGGTAATGATCGATTGAAGGATCATAAATCAGAGTTTAGGCGTGGAGGGGTAGCCAGCGTTGGCCGTTGCGTCGGTGGACCTTGGCGCTCTTCGTCAAAGAGCATCCAGGCAAGATGAGCCGCCTGCGAAGCGCCCCGTCATCATTTGGGCGGCAAAATCGCCACCGCCTCGATCTCGAACAAAGCGCCCGGACGCGCCAGCTCCGGCACGCCGATTGTGGTAGAGGCCGGCGGCGCCGCGGTGTTGACATACCTGTCCCGCACTTCGCGAAATTGCGCGATGTTTTTGCCGATATCGACGATGTAGTTGTTGACTTTGACGAGATGCTCGAAGCCGGCGCCAACCGAGGCGAGAGCCGCTTTCAAGTTTGCAAAAGCGAGCTCCATCTGTTCGCGCACGCTGCCGCCCATCTTGCCGGATTTATCCATCCCGAGCTGACCGGCAAAATAAACCAGGCGTCCCGGTCCGATCACTTCCACGACATGGCTATAGCCCGGCGGTTTGGCGATTGCCTCTGGATTGGAAAAGCGAAGGTTATTCGGCATGTCAGCGTCTCCCAGTTGATCGCGCAAACGTCTATTTGTTCTCGAATTTCGGCGGCCGCTTTTCGATGAAGGCGGCCATGCCTTCTTTCTGATCGCGCGTGGCGAACAGCGAATGAAACACCCGCCGCTCGAAGCGCACACCCTCGGCCTGCGAGGTTTCGAAGGCGCGATTGACCGCCTCTTTGGCCGCCAGCACGGAAGGAAGCGACATCGCGGCGATGGTCGCGGCCGTCTTGAGCGCTTCGTCGAGCAGGCTTTGCAGCGGTACGACGCGGGCCACAAGGCCGGCGCGCTCGGCTTCCTGCGCGTCCATCATCCGGCCAGTCAGAATCAGATCCATGGCTTTTGCTTTGCCCACCGCACGAGTGAGGCGCTGCGTGCCGCCGATGCCCGGGATGACGCCGAGTTTGATCTCGGGCTGGCCGAACTTGGCGTTGTCGGCGGCGATAATGAGATCGCATTGCATGGCGAGTTCACAGCCGCCGCCAAGCGCAAAGCCGGCGACCGCGGCGACCACCGGCTTGCGCGCATCGGCGACGCGGTGCCAGGCGGCGGTAAAATCGTCGAAGAACACGTCAGTAAATCCCTTGCCGGCCATTTCCTTGATATCGGCGCCGGCCGCGAATGCCTTGTCAGAGCCGGTAATGACGATGCAGCCAATTGCGTCGTCGGCCTCGAAACCGTCGATAGCCTGAGCGAGTTCGCGCATCAGCGCGCCGTTGAGCGCGTTCAGCGCTTGCGGGCGATTGAGCCGAATGAGGCCGACCCGGTCGCGGATCTCGACAATGATGGTCTCGCTCATGAATTCCTCGCAAAACCTACTTCTGGCACACCGGGCAATAAAAGGTCGAGCGGCCATTCTGGACGATGCGTTTGATCGTGCCGCTGCAGCCAGGCGTCCGGCATGCTTCACCAGCGCGATCGTAAACACGGAAATGATGCTGGAACATGCCGAGCTCGCCGTCGGTGAGCCGGTGATCGCGCAGCGACGAGCCGCCGTCCTTGATCGCTTGCGCCAGCACGGCTTTGATGCCGTCGACCAGCCGCGCGGCGCGCTCGTTGGCCGCGCCGTTACGTTCTGCAAGGGTCGAAGCTCGCCGTTTCGGCGACAGATGAGCGCGGTGCAGCGCCTCGCAGACGTAGATGTTGCCAAGCCCCGCGACCACGCGCTGATCGAGCAGCGCCGCCTTGAGGCTTGTCTTTTTGCCGCGGCATGCTGCCGCCAGCATGGCTGCATCGAAGGCATTGCCAAGCGGCTCCGGTCCGAGACCGCGAAGCAGCGGCTCACTATCGAGCTCAATGCGCGGAACAAGTTTCATCGAACCGAAGCGGCGCGGATCGTTGAACGTCACGCTCGCGCCGGAGGCCAAATGAAATACCACGTGATCATGGGCAAGGTGCTTGCTGCGCTCGTGGTAGTAACGGCCGAGATTTTTGTCTTCGTCTTTATGTTGGCCGAGAAAAACATGAAACGAGCCTGACATGCCCAGATGCATGAGCAGGACGTCGCCCGACGATAGATCGACCAGAAGGTATTTGGCGCGGCGGCCGACACCGATCACGCGTTTGCCTTGCAGCCGTTGCGCAAAGTCCTTCGCCAGTGGCCAGCGCAGATCGCCCCGGCGAACCTCCACGCGCGTGAGGCGTTCGCCGTGCATCGCCGCTTCAAGCCCACGGCGCACCGTTTCGACTTCAGGAAGCTCAGGCATTGCTGCTGGTCGGGCGGTCGCTGCAACGTAGTTAATTTCAAAGACATAGCCTGCTCCGGCGGGCCGCGCTATGGTTACGCAACGAGGTCGAGCGATGACGGAAACCGCCCAATTCGGCGCCAAAAAGGTGCCGCTTGCGGCCAAGCAGGCGCTGGTCAACGACGTCTTTCACAGCGTGGCCCGCCGCTACGATCTGATGAACGACCTGATGTCGTTCGGGCTGCATCGAGCGTGGAAGGACGCGCTGGTGACGGCGGTCAACCCGCCAAGAGT
>Ga0187765_10000774_pt1 | contig 11936 bp, 9 predicted proteins | sample 0216_QUI02_MP05__3_FD_133018 | JGI IMG/M metagenome (GOLD analysis project Ga0187765, IMG submission 133018) | Tropical peat soil microbial communities from peatlands in Department of Meta, Colombia - 0216_QUI02_MP05_10_MG | ecosystem: Environmental > Terrestrial > Soil > Wetlands > Peat ...
GCCCGGCGAGGTCGCGGTGGTGCCGCGCGGCGTCAAGTTTCGCGTCGAGCTGCCGGACGGCAACGCGCGCGGCTATGTCTGCGAGAATTACGGCGCGCTGTTCCGACTGCCGGAATTGGGACCGATCGGTGCCAACGGGCTCGCCAATCCCCGCGATTTCCTGGCGCCGACGGCGTGGTTCGAGGATCGCGACGAGAAGATCGAGGTGATCGCGAAGTTCGAGGGCAATCTCTGGGCGACGACATTCGACCACTCGCCGCTGGACGTGGTGGCGTGGCACGGCAACTACGTGCCGTGCAAATACGACCTCGCACGCTTCAACACCATTGGCACGGTGAGCTACGATCATCCCGACCCCTCGATTTTCACCGTGCTGACCGCGCCCACCGACACGCCGGGCACCGCCAATTGCGACTTCGTCATATTTCCGCCGCGCTGGATGGTGGCGGAACATACCTTCCGCCCGCCCTGGTTCCACCGCAACGTCATGAGCGAGTTCATGGGCCTGGTGCACGGAGTCTACGACGCAAAGGCCGAGGGTTTCGTGCCCGGCGGCGCGTCGCTGCACAACTGCATGGCGGGGCACGGCCCCGATGCGCCCACCTTCGAAAAAGCCGTCAACGCCGATCTGCGCCCGCACAAGATCGACGACACCCTCGCCTTCATGTTCGAGACTCGGTTGGTCATGCGCCCGACCCGTTTCGCGCTCGAGACCGAGGCGCTGCAGGGCGATTATGATTCGCGCTGGCAGGGCCTGCCAAAGCTGTTCAGGGGATGACGGGGATGGCGAACTTGAATGCGACGCACGACCCCGCGCGCCGTAGCTGGATACAATCGGCGAATGTCGCCGGCTGCGACTTTCCGATCCAGAATCTTCCCCTTGGCGTCTTTCGCCGGCGTGGCGCGACAGAACGGCCGCGCGGAGGCGCCGCGATCGGCGATCAGATCCTCGATCTTGGCGGGCTTCATGGCGCCGGACTGCTGCGCGACAAAGCGGGTGAGGCGGTCTCAGCGGCGGCCGAACCCACGCTCAATCACCTGATGGGGCTGGGCCTGGCGCATGCTTCAATCCTTCGCCAAGAGCTGTCGCGACTGCTTGCGGCGGGCGGCGCGGACGAGGGCGAGCGGCGGCGGAATCTCGAGCGATTGCTGGTGCCAATCGCTCACGCCGATCTGCTGCTGCCGGCGGCGATCGGCGACTACACCGACTTCTACGCCTCGGTCTATCACGCGACCAATGTCGGTCGGCTGCTTCGGCCCGACAATCCGCTGCTGCCGAATTACAAGTGGATACCGATCGCCTATCACGGCCGCGCTTCCTCGGTTGTGCCAAGCGACACCAGGGTTCGCCGGCCTTCGGGTCAGATCAAGGGTCAGAACGACACGGAGCCTCGCTTCGCGCCGTCGCGCTTCCTCGACTATGAGCTTGAGATCGGCTTCTTCCTCGGTCCCGGCAATCGGCTTGGCGCGCCGGTTCCAATCGATGGTGCGGCGCAACACATATTCGGGTTCTGCATCCTCAATGACTGGTCCGCACGCGACATCCAGGGTTGGGAGTATCAGCCGCTGGGTCCGTTCCTCGCCAAGAATTTCGCGACAACCATCTCGCCCTGGGTGGTGACGACCGAGGCGCTGGCGCCGTTCCGCACCCGCGCCTTCACACGCGCCGAGGGCGATCCGAAGCCGCTTTCCTATCTGAGCTCGGCTATCGATGCGGAAGAGGGCAACATCGACATGTTCGTCGAGGCTTACTTGCGCAGCGCGCGCATGCGGCAGGCAAACGAGCCGCCATATCGCTTGAGTCGCGGCAATTTCCGCGATCTCTATTGGACGCCGGCGCAGATGCTGGCACACCATGCGAGCGGCGGTTGCAATCTGAATCCCGGGGACCTCATCGCCACCGGTACCATCTCGGGCACCGAGAAGTCGAGCTGGGGGAGCCTGATCGAGATAACGAGCCGCGGCAAGGAACCGATCCATCTGCCGACCGGCGAAACCCGAACCTTCATCGAGGATGGCGATGAAATCCTGATGCGCGCCCGCTGCGAGCGTGAGGGCTATGTGGGAATCGGCTTTGGCGACTGCCGTGGCGTGGTGAACGGAGGTTAGGCCGACGATACCGCGCGCGGTATTTCCGGGGTAGCGCCGTCTTCCTTTTCGAGCTCGATGTCCAGCATCGGGATGCCGATTAGGCCGTGCACCATCGAGCTGCGGCTCACTGTCAGAACCATCGCCTCGTGCACCCAGTGGTGCTGCACGTGCTCTTCCTGCGTTCCCTCGGCGAGCGCCGCGTTCACCATGTACTCGCCATGGGGCAGATAGGGGAGGCGGAAGCGAAAGCGTGCGAAGAATCGCTCTCCCGGAGACACCCGCAGCGGTGCATTGCGAAAAGTGAGAAAGGTATTGTCGCCGAACAGCGCCTGGCCCAGATGGTCGCGTACATAGAACCCCACGATCGGACCCACGATCTCCGCGTGCGCCTGACACTCGATCTGCAGAATCACCTCGTCGCCGCCCTTCGGGAGCGGTGCCGGACGGCGCTCGGCATCGAGTACCTGAACGTTGACGATGGTGCCGCCGCCATGTCCGAAGCTCGCGCCCTCGGGATCGAATGAAAAGACGCGCACCTCGGTTCCAAAGCCCTCCGTCTGTGGCGTCTCGGCGCGATGGTCGGCACCGGTGTTGCTGATCTTTCGGCGGCCGCCCCTGATCCGGAACGCGGAGGCATCTTCCTGGTCATGGGTGAGCGAGGTGATATAGTTGCGGCACACTTCCTTGGCAGGACCGGTATCGCGTACTTCGCCGTGATCGAGCCAAACCGCACGGTCGCAGAGCGCGAGCACGGAGTCCGGGCTGTGTGAGACGAACAGCAAAGTCCCGCGCTCGCGAAAGCTGCGGATGAAGCGCATGCATTTCTGCGCGAAGGCGATATCGCCGACCGAGAGAATCTCATCCACGATCATGATGTCGGCGTCGACGTGCGCCGCCACCGCGAATGCCAGGCGCGCATACATGCCGCTGGAATAAGTCTTGACCGGCATCTCGATGAAATCGCCGATTGCGGCGAAGTCGGCGATCGATTGAAAGCGCTCGTCCACCTGATGCTTCGTGAGCCCCATCACCATGGCGGAGAGCATGACGTTCTCGCGGCCCGTGAATTCCGGATTGAACCCCGCACCCAGCTCCAACAACGCTGCGATTCGGCCGTGCCGTTCGATCGTGCCGGAGGTTGGCTCGATTGTGCCGCTGGCGAGCTGCAGGAAGGTCGACTTGCCGGCGCCGTTGCGGCCGACAAGACCGATCGCCTCGCCGCGCCGCACCTCGAGGCTCACGTCGCGCAGCGCCCAGAAGTCCACATAAAAGCGCCGCCACGGCATCAGGATCTGCTTGAGGCGATCCTGCGGCCGGTGGAAGACGCGGTAGGCCTTGCCGAGGCCCGCCGTGCGCAATACCAACTCAGCGGTCATCGGCACCAAGCCTGTCGCGCGGCGAAAGCACTTTCAATGGCATCATGGCCCATAACGGGGCGGCACGATGGCGCTTTCGTACTGCCCGTGTCAATCCTCGCGCGCACGTCCCCCTCCTTCACGACAACCATCTGATTATAAACAACCAAAGTCGATGAATCGCCGGAAATTCCGAACCGCTGCAAAGGCGACGATTGGATTAGACGCGGGTTTGCCCGATGGGGTATGGACAGGGCCAGGCGATGGCTCTGTGGCGGGCTCGCGCTCTGCGAGGGGGATTGTTCGAATGAAGCTGCTCGACACGTCGTTTCCCGAAGTGAAAATCCTGGTGCCGGCAAAGCACTCGGACGAGCGTGGATTTTTCTCCGAGACTTACAGCCGCCGCACTCTTGCGAACGCCGGTATCGCGCTGGAATTCGTGCAGGACAACCACGCCTTCTCGTCCCGTAGTGGGACGATTCGGGGTCTGCATTTTCAAGTGCCCCCCTTTGCCCAGGACAAAATCGTGCGCGTGATTCGGGGCGCGATCTTCGACGTGGTGGTGGATGTGCGGCGCCACTCCCCGACCTTCGGGCGGTTCGAGACGTTTGTGCTCAACGCGGCCGACTGGAAGCAGTTGCTGATCCCGATAGGCTTCGCGCACGGTCTCTGCAGCTTGGAGCCCGATACCGAGATCATGTATAAGGTCAGCAACTTTTACTCGCCTGAGCACGACAAGGGCGTGCGCTGGAACGATCCGGAGATCGGCATCGCTTGGCCGGTCGCTCCCGAGGCGGCCTTGATCTCGCCCAAGGATCGGGCGTTACCGCCGCTCTCGGCGATACCGAACTACTTCGATGCGCCCTAGGTCTGCGGCGGCGCGGCGCACGCGATGAAGGGGCTGATGTGAGCTCGATGCGTGTTCTCGTTATTGGACGCACGGGGCAGGTGGCGCATGAGTTGCAGCGTGCCCGTTGGCCGCAGGGACTTGAGCCGACCTTCCTCGGCCGCGACGCACTCGATCTCGCCCGAGCCGAAGAGGCGCGGCTGCGCGTTGCCGAGTATCGGCCGAGCGTCGTGATCAATGCGGCCGCATATACCGCGGTCGATGCCGCGGAACGCGAACGCGAGCAGGCTTTCGCCGTCAATCGGGATGGGCCGGCGGCTCTCGCCGAGGCGTGCGCCAAGACCGCGGCGAGCCTGATCCAACTCTCGACCGACTATGTGTTCGGTGGCCTGAAGCGCGGCGCCTATCAAGAAGACGACCCCGTGCATCCGCTTTCGACCTATGGCGAGAGCAAGGCTGCGGGCGAGGATGCGGTTCGCGCGCGTCTCGATCGGCATATCATCATCAGGACCGCGTGGGTCTATTGCCCGATCGGCCGCAATTTCGTGCGCACTATGCTCCGCCTTGGCGCCGAACGCGACCAACTCGGCGTCGTCGACGACCAGCACGGCTCACCCACAGCGGCGGCGGAAGTGGCGCGCGCCGCGATTGCGGTCGCGGCGACGCTCGCCCGAGGGCGTGCCGACGCCTTCGGCACGTATCATTTCTGCGGCGCCGGGGCCACGACCTGGTACGGCTTTTCGCGCGCGATCTTTGCCGGCGCCAAAGAACGCGGCATGCGGGTGCCGGGCGTGGTCACGCCGATCACGACGGCACAATATCCGACCCCCGCCAAGCGGCCGATGAATTCGATGCTGAGCTCGGAAAAGATCGGGCGCGTGTTCGGTGTGGTTGCGCGCCCCTGGCAGGATGCGCTTTCCGACTGTCTCGATGAAATCGCGGCCGCCCGCTGAATGCGAGTGTTGAAGCGCTGGTTCTCTTTCGACCGGTCCGCAGCGCCAAATGCGCCGGGAGCGGTCACGGCCGCGATACCGACACGACGGTACCGCGCATGGGTGCGGCGCTACGACACGCTTGAGGAAAGCGATCGCGTCGCGATTCGGGCTCATCTGTCGGGGCTCTCGCGGCGGCCGGTGGTCTCGATTCTTATCGCGGCGAGCGACGAGCAGGGTGCCGAAGGATTACGCCGCTCGCTCCAGTCGCTGGCGGCGCAACTCTACGACGATTGGGAAGCCTGCATCGCGGGCGATGCCGGGAATGCCCGATCGATCGCCGGCGCCGATCCGCGGGTTCGGATTGTCGAGATAAGCCGCGGCCGGGGCGAGGCCGAGGCACTCAACGCCGCCTTGGCAGCGGCGCGCGGAGACTTCGTGGCGATCCTGGACCCGGGCGATCGCCTCGCGGAATACGCGCTCTATGGCGTGGCGGCGGAACTCGATCTCGCTCCCATGAGCGACGTCGTCTACAGCGACGAGGATTTCTTTGATGACAGCGAAGAGCGCTGTTGGCCGCATTTCAAGCCGGATTGGGATCCCGATCTGGCGCTGGGGCTGGATCTGCTGGGTCGCCTTTGCGTCATGCGGGCGAGCGTGGTGCGGGCGCTCGGCGGCTTTCGCGAAGAGTTCGAACCGGCGGCACAGTACGATCTACGCCTGCGGCTCACCCATGCAGCGGGAGCGGATCGCATCCGTCACGTCCCGGCCGTGCTCTACCATCGCTGCTTCGGCCAGTCGGCACCCAGGGATTTTTCGTCGGCCGAGTACACGGAGGCCGCGCGCGAGGCGGTATGGCGTCACTGCCGCGCGCATGAGACCGCGGTGATCGCGGTGGAACCGGCGCCGGGCCTGCCTTTCTGGAACCGGGTCATCCGCACGCCGCCCCATCCGGAGCCCCTGGTCAGCGCGATCGTGCCCACGCGCGATCGAGCCGATCTGTTGCGTGCGTGTACCCAAGGCGTCCTTGCTCGCACCGACTACCGCGCGATCGAGCTCATTATCTTGGACAATGACAGCGCGGAGCCGGAGACCGCGGCGCTGTTCGAGGAACTTCGTCGCGATCCACGTGTGAGGGTCATCGAGGCTCCCGGGCGCTTCAATTTCTCGGCGATGGTCAATCAGGGCGCTTCGGCCGCGCGCGGCGACATTCTGCTGCTCCTCAACAACGACATCGAAGTGCTGAACCCCCTATGGCTCGGCGAGATGGTGTCGCAGGCACTGCGGCCCGAGATCGGCGCGGTCGGCGCCAGGCTGCTCTTCCCCAATGGCAATGTGCAACATTCGGGGGTCATTCTGACACCGGAGCCGAATGCCTATCATGCGCTCCGTCACTCGCGCGGCGGCGATCCCGGATATTATGGGCAGCTCGCTTTGACGCGAACCTATCTGGCGGTGACTGGGGCATGCCTCGCGATACGCCGAGAGGTGTTCGAGGAGGTGGGCGGGCTCGACGAGCAGCACCTCGCCGTCACCTCCAACGACATCGATCTGTGCCTGAGGATAGGAGCACGGGGCTACCGCGTCATCTGCACGCCTCGCGCAGAGCTGATCCACCACGAATCGGCGACGCGCGGTTCCGACGCGCGCGGCGCCAACTTGCGTCGCGCGAGAACCGAACTCGCCCACGCGGTCTCTCGCGCCAAGGCGCACTATGCGCGCGACAAGTACGCCAATCCGAACCTCAGCTACACCCACGACGGATATGTCGTGTTGTCGAAGCCGCGCGTGGCGCGGCCATGGCGCGCCAACGAAAAGGGGACAGGGTGAGAAGCCTCCTAACGCTGCGGCAACTCCCCTTCCTCGCGCAGCATACGCAGCGCAGCGCCGAAGGCTGAGACGGTTTGGTCCATCTCGGCGCGGTCATGGGTCGCTGAGGCGAAACCGCTCAGCCGACCATTGAGATCGACGCCGTTTACCAGCAGGGCGATCCGAAGCTTTTGCTGCAGCACCTTGGAATTCGCCGTGAGCTCGGCGTGATCCAACGCCGCCGGGTCGAAGCCGCCCGCGAGATCGCGATTGCGCGGGTTGAGGAAGGTATGGAAGCCGCTGAACGTGCCGTAGACGGCCCACGGAACCCGCTCGGCCGCGAGCACCTCGTTGAGCCGGTGGCGCAGTTCGTTGGCATAGGCATTGGCGCGCGCGCAGGCATCGGTGCTCTCGACAATGCCGAGCGCCGCCACCCCCGCAGCCGCTGACACGGGATTGCCGTTGTAGGTACCGGGGTGCGCGATCTTCTCGTGCCCCTTGGCCGCCGTAACCTCGAAATCCAGTTCTTCCAGGATTTCGCGGCGTCCGCAGATCGCGCCGCCGGGCAAGCCGCCCGCCAAAATCTTGGCAAGCGCGGTCAGGTCGGGCTTGATGCCAAAACGTCCCTGCGCGCCACCGGGCGATACGCGAAATCCCGTCACTACTTCGTCGAAAATTAGAATAATGCCGCGTTTGGCGGTTGCCTCGCGCAAGGCCGCGAGGAATTCGCTCGATACGGGCACCACGCCGAAGCTCGCTCCCGTCGGCTCGAGAATCGCCGCGGCGATATCGTCGTTCCCCTCGATCGTGCGTTTGAGCGCCGCGATGTCGCCGGGAGGCAGCAGGATCGTGCTCGCGGCGATCTCCGCGATCGTGCCCGTGGTGGGGGTGCCGTCGAAATGCGAGTTGTGGCCCGCGGTCATATGGTCGTGCCAGCCGTGGAAATGCGTCATGAACCGCAGAATCTTTTTACGGCCGGTGAAGGCGCGCGCGAGGCGTAGCGCCATCAAGGTCGCTTCGGTTCCGGACGAGGTAAATCGCACGCGCTCGGCCGAGGGTACCATGCGTCGCACCTGCTCCGCCCAACGCACCTCGTTTGGATGATTGGCGCCGAAATGGGTGCCTCGTTCCAGCGCACCCTGCGCCGCAGCCACCACGGTCGGGTTGTTGTGGCCCAGCAGGAGCGCGCCGTGTCCGCCGTAGTAGTCGACGTATTCGTTGCCGTCCACGTCCCATTTGCGCGGCCCCTTGGCGCGCTCGACATAGATGCCATAGGGCTTGAGATAGCGCGCATCGTGTGTGATGCCGCTCGGCAGCAACTCCTGGGCCTGGCGGGCGAGTTCCGCCGAACTCGCGGTCCGGCCGCGATAAGCGGCGACAATTCGGGAATTCGACAGATCCGAGCTGGGCACTGAGATGATCCTCGATAGTGGGCGCTGAATTTGGAACGATCGCACAAGCACGCAGGGAATCCAACGGTCGCGCGAATCCTGTTGCCGGCCGCAATGGGCTTCCCGTTCCGCTCATCTGCGACTATACCTCGAACGCCCGATTTTCGGGCTGCATCATGACTGTGGGGGAACTGCGATGGAGCGTTGCATTCTTGTGCGGTCGATCCTGGGCGGAGTCGCGGCCATGCTGATCGGAGGTGCTGCTGCGCAGGCGCAAATGCCGCCGGTAAACCGCGTCACAGCGGCCGCGCGGCCGGCGCATTACGACGGCCGTTGCCCGGCCTCGATCGAATTCGTCGGTACGATCTTCATGAACTATCAGGCGACCGTATCCTATCGCTGGGAGAGGAGCGACGGCGCGAGCGGCCCCGTGGAGACCGTGGTGGTCCAGGGCCCGCGGCAAGGAGCGGTAACGCGCTGGCAGTTGCGCCGGCCCGTCGGCGAGGTATTCCAGGGCGTCGAGACGCTCCACGTGCTCTCGCCGATCGATATCTATTCGAACCCCGCCAAGTTCCAAATGGTGTGCCGCACCTGACGCACCTGCCGGTCAAAATCCAAACGGTCGCGCGGGATTCTCGACTGGGACCGTGCGCTTCGCTTCGGATCGGTGCCCAGGTCGCGAGCAGGTTGAAGAGATCGGTCGAGCCGACGCGGTCCGCGAAGGAAAGGTGCGGATGATCGCAGCGCCAGACGATCCGCTCGGGTGCCGCCTCGACGAGGGGCCCGTGCGAACGGTGCGGCGATTAAGTCGTGGCACCCGCCAAGGCGCGGCGGAGATCGCTCGTCCAACGCGTGGCGGCGCTGACGAGGAAGTTGAGATCGGTTTGGGTCGTGAGGAAGCGCACGCCTTGGCGCACGGCGCGCGCCTGTCGCTCGATGTCGCGATTGCCGCCGCAGCCCGCGAATTTTCCATGTTTGGCGGCGGCGGCGACGGCGCGATCGAGGGCCGACACCAGTTCCGGATCGTCGAACTGGCCGGGCTTGCCCAGCGCCGTCAGCAGGTCATTGCTGCCTATGTGGATCACGTCGATGCCGGGCACCCCCGCGATTGCCTCGATATTGTCGAGGCCCGCGCGAGTCTCGATCATGCAAACCACCAGCGTCACCGCATTGAGCTGGGGGATCGCCTCTTTGATCGGCACCGCGCGAAAATCGAAATGCGGGTAGCCGCCGCCGACCGAACGCGCGCCGATCGGCGGGAATTTGCAGATCTCGACCGCGCGATGCGCCTCCTCAGGGGTGTTCACGTCGGGAAAGACGATCCCGGCGACGCCATTGTCCAGCAGCAGCGAGGTGTCGGGGTCGTCGATGCCGCGAACGCGCACGAGCGCCGCGACCCCGCAGTCGAGCGCGGTTTGCGCGATGTGCGCGATGGTTTCGACGTCGAAGATCGAGTGCTGCGTATCGATGAAGATGAAGTCGTGTCCGCTGCTCTTGGCGATTCGAACGATATCACCCGACCGGGCAAGACGAACGTTCATGCCGAGCGCAACGCTGCCGCTCTGCATTCGCGCCTTGACGGGATTAACGAGAGGGTTCGCGATTGGCGTCATCGACCATTCTCCTCCGATGCCGTGCGATCATAGATCGGCCATGTGCTAAGCTCCAGCCAATCGGCCGTGGTTGCATCGGGAAAGCTCGGCCGCGCGAGGGAGGAACATGATGCGCCGCCGTGAGCTTACTCTCGCGCTCGCCGCTACCGCCGCCGGCGTCTGCGCGCCCGCGCTGCGGCGTTCGGCGCTGGCGGCCGAAATGACCAGCATCCGCATCGTCAAGCAGTACGGCATGCCCTATCTGCCCTTGATGGTGATGGAGCATGAAACGCTGGTGGAGAAGCACGCCGCGAAGCAAGGGCTAGCGGCGCTCGACATCACATGGGCGACGCTGGGCGGACCCAGCGCCATGGTAGATGGGCTGCTCAGCGGACAGTTGCAATTAGGTGTGACGGCAACCCCGGCGCTCGCGACGCTCTGGGATAAAACCGCGGGCACCCCGCAGGAAGTGCGCGCGCTGAGCGCGGTTCAGTCGCAGCCCTACATCCTGACGACGCGCGATCCCGTGGTGACCAGCATCGCCGACCTGGGAGACCAAGACCGCATCGCCGTTCCCTCGGTCAAGATTTCGGGTCAGGCCCTCGCGCTCGAAATGGCGGCTGCCAAGCTCTGGGGCTTCGACCAGTTCGAGAAGCTCGATCCCTTGACCGTGACCCTGCCGCATCCCGACGCCGTGGCGGCGCTGCTCTCGGGCAGATCCGAGGTGAACAGCCACTACACGGTGACCCCATTCTATTACTATGAGCTCGCGACTCCCGGGATCCGCGCCGTGCTCAAATCCTACGACACCTTCGGCGGCAAGCACGTCAACGGCGTGTTGCTGACCACAAAGCGCTTCTTCGACGAGAACCCGAAAATCTGCGCCGCGGTGTTCGCGGCGCAAGAAGAAGCGAATGCCTTCGTAAAGGCGCATCCGCGCGACGCTGCGGAAATTTATCTCGCGCTCTCCGGCGACAAGCACGACCCGCTCGACAAGTTGACCGAAATGGTGGCCGATCCCGACAACGACTGGACGACCATCCCTGCCAAGTCGATGGAGTTCGTCGACTTCATGCACAAGGTCGGTCGCTTGAAGCGGGTCCCGGACTCCTGGAAGGACCTCTTCCTGCCGCCGGCGCAGGACCTCGCGGGGAGCTGATGCGGGCCGCTATGAGGCTGCCATTAGATAGTGAACGCTGAACAGGCGATCGGGGTCGATCCAGCAGTCGTAGCCGACATAGCCGCCGCGCTCGGCGAGGCGGTGGAACTCCTCCACGCCGTACTTGTAGGAATATTCCACGAGGATCCGCTCGCCGGCAGCGAAGCCGATCCGCGTGCCTCCGACAGCGACGATCTGGTCGACCCGGCTCCTGATGTAGAGCTCGACGCGGCCGATCTCAGCGTTGTAGAAGGCTTCGTATTCGAAGCGCTCGGGCGCGAAATCCGTGCCGAGCTCGCGATTCATGCGCGGCAGCAGGTTAAGGATGAACTCGGCGGTGGTCCCGGCGCTGTCGTTATAGGCGGCGTTAAGAACACACGGCTCCTTCTTGAGGTCGACGCCCACCAGCATCGCGCTCTGAGGGCCCAGATAGCTGCGGCACCCCGCCAGAAAATCGGTGGCTTCCGAGGGCGTGAGATTGCCGATTGTCGATCCCGGAAAGAATCCGACGCGCTGACCGCCTTGCGTCGCCGGAAGCGGCGGAAGCCGAAAAGGGTCAGTGTAATCGGCGCAAACCGCGACGACCTCCAGGGCTGGAAAATCCTCGGCCATGCCCTGCGCGGTACGCCGCAGCTGCTCCCGCGAAATATCGATCGGCAGATATGTCCGCGGCTGGACGAGCGCGCGCAGCAACGTGCGAACCTTGATGCTGGCGCCGCTGCCGAATTCGATCAGCTGCGCTCCAGGCCCGATACGTCGC
>Ga0187765_10000775_pt1 | contig 11923 bp, 6 predicted proteins | sample 0216_QUI02_MP05__3_FD_133018 | JGI IMG/M metagenome (GOLD analysis project Ga0187765, IMG submission 133018) | Tropical peat soil microbial communities from peatlands in Department of Meta, Colombia - 0216_QUI02_MP05_10_MG | ecosystem: Environmental > Terrestrial > Soil > Wetlands > Peat ...
GAGGGGTGCTGGAGCGTTACGCGCAGCCGGCATGCGGATTTCCGGCATCGCGATGTCGAGGCCAGCGAGGGTCATCGGCTTATAAGATGCGCGATCGTACTCATAGCTGTGCGGGAACGGCCGGCAGCAGTCGAATCCGACCTTCGCACCCATGTAGTCGGGAAAGCTCGGGTTGAGACCGTGGCCGAAGACGTTCTCGATTAGAATGATGCCATGCGCCGGATCGAGACGTGTCGCCATCGCCCATTCGACATCGCTCGAGTTCCGGATATCGACATCGTCGTCGACGACCGTCACCATCTTGAGAGGGGGGAACGCGGCAAACGCCGCCATGATGGCCTGCTTGGACCAGCCTGCGCGCTTCTGGGCAATCTGCACGACCGCGTGGTAGAAACCGCAGCCGCCGTGGCTGAAATAGACATCGCTCACACCCGGCACCTGGCGCTGAAGCAGCGCCAAGACATTCGCCTCACCGAGCAGTCCGACCGAGTTCCATACCTCAACCCCCGAGAGTATCGTCTGGAAAACTGGCTTGGCACGATGGTGAATCGCGTGCACATGGACGACAGGCCGCGGCTCGCGCCTGGCGTAATAGCCGGTCACCTCGGCGAACGGCCCTTCGGGCGCCACCTCGCCGGGGATCATTTCGCATTCGAGCGCCCACATCGCATTGGCGACGATGTGCACGGGCAGCGTCTTGCCTTCGACGAGTTCGAGGGGTGCGCCGTGAAACTCGCTCGCGATCCCAAGCTCGTCGGTGTCCGCTGGGGCCGCTTCGGCAGGCGTTGCCGCCGCGAAATGCAGTCCGGGCCCAACGCCAACATTGATCGAGAAGTCAAGCGACTCCCCCTTCGCCGCCGCCTTGTTGAGATAAAGTTCAAGGTGCCGTCCCGCATCGATGTTGACGTGCAGCGTATTCCTATTTTGAACCATGAAGCGTTGAATCGACGCGTTGCGAATGCCTGTATCGGGATCGATCGCGATCACCACACCAGCGTCGAAATAGGGGCCGCCGTCCTTGAGCGCATGGATCGGAATCGGCATCTTTGAAAGATCGACCGATTTCTCCGTGACCTCGAAGACGCGTCCGGTCTCCACCATTACCGGATGGATGGGGCGTTGTTGCCACGCCTTGATACAGCCCGCCACATATTGCGGCAACGTGCGCTCCTCGCGACGCATGAGTGCTGCGAGCAGATCGCGCGACCAATAAAGGCCCGTAAATACCGATGCGGTGTGGCCCTTGACCTTTTCGAAGAGCACGGCGCGCGGCCCACCTTCGAGCTTTGCCGCAATGCCGGCCAAATCGTGCTTGAGGTCGACCTCGCTGCGCACTCGCGCGAGCCGTCCCATTCCGTCCAATTCCTCGATGATCAGGGCCAGATCGCTGATGGGGCTGACCGCCATGCTAACCCTCCCCGCGCTATGGGCCGCCGCCCGGTCGGATTTACTCTGCGCCGGGTTTATTTTCGCCTCGGCCGCGTTCGCGTTCTGCCGTTCGCGGCCTGCTCGCCCCAGCGCTTGACGACGCCAAGTTCGATGCCGAAAAGATCGAGCGAACGCCCGACGGATTGGTTGATTATATCGTCGACCGACTCAGGCCCAAAGTAAAAGGCGGGTATCGGCGGCGCCATGATCGCACCCATCTCCGTGGCGGCCGCCATCGCGCGCAAATGGCCGAGGTGAAGTGGCGTCTCCCGGACCATGAGGACGAGGCGGCGACGCTCCTTGAGCACGACGTCGGCCGCACGGGTCAAAAGGGTAGACGTCACGCCCGACGCGATCTCGGATAGCGTGCGGATCGAGCAAGGTGCGATGAGCATGCCAAGGGTTTTGAACGATCCGCTCGATATCGAGGCGCCGATATCGCCGATGGGATGCACGACGTCGGCAAGCTCCTGTACGCCGGCGACCTTGAGCGAGGTTTCGTAGGCGAGTGTCACTTCCGCGGAGCGTGACATGACGAGATGCGTTTCGATGCCGTGTCCCTTCAGCAATTCGAGGGCCCGCACGCCGTAGATGACGCCCGAAGCACCGCTAATCCCGACGATGAGCCTTTGAGTTGTCGCCGCCACGCGCCCGTCTTCCTTCCAATCCTTAGCGCCCTATGCTCGGCGCGAACACCACCCGGTGCCGCGCCACGATAGGGGGTGCCGGGGTTGAACGCAATGGTTCGCAGCGCCGGCGGGAGTAGCGCCTGTTTTTGGTGTCATTCGCCAGATTTGCGGTACGAGGCTAGAAAGCGACCTCGGCCATTTCCATGAGCGGCTTCTTTCCCGCCATGAGGGTTGAGAAATAAGTTCCCGTCTGCGGCAAGAGGCGGGTCATGAAAAACCGTGCCGTCGACAACTTTGCGCGATAGAATTCGCCTTCTCCCGAACCGCCGTCCCCGAGCTTGGCGAGCGAGAGCTTGGCCATCTTGGACCACATGAAGCCCAAGGCGACGAGCCCGAACAGCCTTAGATAATCGCTTGCCGCCGCCCCCACCTCTTCGGGATCGCGCAGGCCCTGTTCCGCGAGCCAAGCTGTCGCTTGCTGCAGCCGGCCGAAGGCCTTGGCAAGCGGCATGACGAATTCGGCCATCTTCGGATCGGCCTGGTTCGCCTCGATGAAGTCGAGGACCGGGTGAAAAAAGCGACGCAGGAGCCGGCCGACATGGGAGCCGAGCTTGCGCCCCACAAGATCGAGAGCCTGGATGCCGTTCGTCCCCTCATAAAGTTGGGTGATGCGCGCGTCGCGCACCAGCTGCTCCACACCGTTCTCGCGGATGAAGCCATGGCCGCCAAAGGTTTGCACCGCGAGGTTCGCCGCCTCGAAGCCCATATCGGTGAAGTAAGCCTTGATGATCGGAGTCAAGAGTGCCACGACATCCTCGGCAGCTTCCCGTGATGCCGGGTCGGGATGTTTTTTTTCCTTGTCGATCTCCATCCCGATCCAATAAGCGAGGGCGCGTGCCGCCTCCACCTGGGCGCGGATCGTGAGGAGCATACGCCGAACGTCGGGATGCACGATGATCGGGTCGGCTGGCTTGTCAGGTTGTTTGGCGCCGGCAAGGGAGCGGCCCTGAAGACGGTCCTTCGCATAGGCGACGGCGCTCTGATAGGCAGTTTCGGCGATTCCAAGGCCCTGGATACCGACGCCGAGGCGTGCGGCATTCATCATGACGAACATGCAGCGCATGCCCTGGTTCGGCTCGCCTACGAGCCAGCCCTTGGCGTCGTCGAAATTCATCACGCAGGTCGAGGAAGCCTTGATGCCCATTTTATGCTCAATCGAACCGCACCGCACGCCGTTGCGCGGACCGATGCTCCCGTCGGCATTCGGCAGGAACTTGGGCACCAGGAACAAGCTGATCCCTTTCGTGCCAGCCGGAGCGTCGGGCAAGCGCGCAAGCGTGAGATGGAGAATGTTCTCCGTCAGGTCGTGCTCTCCCGCTGAGATGAAAATTTTGGTGCCCGTGATCTTGTAGCTCCCATCGCCCGCGGGCTCGGCGCGCGTTCGCAACAGGCCGAGATCGGTGCCGCACTGTGGCTCCGTGAGGCACATGGTGCCCGCCCATGTGCCCGTGACGAGCTTCGGCAGATAGCGCTTCTTGATCTCCTCCGACGCGTTCTGCTCGATCGCGTTGTAGGCGCCAGCCGAAAGGCCCGGGTACATGCCGAAGGAAATGTTCGCCGAACAGATCATCTCCTCGAAGACGAGACCGGCATATTTGGGCAGCCCCTGCCCGCCATAGGCCGGGTCGCATGACAGTGCCGACCATCCGCCATCGATGAAAAGCTTGTACGCCTCCTTGAAACCCTTGGGCGTGCGCACGACGCCGTTCTCGTAATGGCAGCCCTCCTCGTCGCCCGTCCGATTGAGCGGAAAGATCTCACTCTCGCAAAGCTTTGCCCCTTCCTCGAGGATGGCGTCGATGACATCGGCTGTCGCCTCCCCATAGCCAGGCAACTTCGAGATCTCGTCGATGCCGAGCAACTCGTGAAGCACGAAGCGTATCTCGCGCAAAGGGGCCTTGTATGTCGCCATGGGCGGTTCCTTCGCTTAGTTCCTGAGCGGTTTTCCGGTCTCGAGCATGTGTTCGATGCGCGCAAGGGTACCCTCTGTCCTGAGGAGCGCCATGAACGACTGGCGTTCGAGCTTTGTCAGGTCGTCCTCGCCCACGGTATCCACGATATCGGTCGTCCCGCCGGAAAGTACCGTGGCAAGCTCGCTCGAGACGGCCACGTCATGAGGGGTCGCCTTGCCCTGGCGTCGGAAGCCCTCGACTGCGAGGTCGAGGGCAGCCTTTGCCGTGGGCCCCGGAAGATGGATTTCCTTGGGCGGCTCGGGTGCTTTGTAGCTCTTGGCGAGTTCGAGTGCTTTGGCCTTGGCGCTCGCCAAGAGGCGATCGCGGTTCATCACGATCCCGTCGGACTCGCGCAGCAGCAGCATCTCCTTCGCCTCGAAAGCCGATTTCGCGACCTGCGCCGTCCCGATCATTTCGAATGCCTTCGAGATCGCCGGCATTGGCCCACCGGGCCGCTTCTTGTTCAAGAGCCAGCGGGTCAGCACCTCCTTGCAGCCGCCCCAACTCGGAACAAGACCGACGCCGACCTCGACGAGGCCCATATAGGTCTCGGCATGGGCCTGAACCGAGCTCGAATGGAGAAGTATCTCGCACCCCCCACCGAGCGCCATGCCCGACGGCGCCGCGACGACCGGGAAAGGCGCATATTTGAGTGCCTTGTAGGTCTGCTGCCCCTTGGAGACCATATCCTCGATCATCGGCCAAAGGGCAACGTTTGCCGCGAAGAGCACCAGGCCGATATTGGCGCCGACGGAGAAGTTGTCCGCCTCGTTGTGGATCACGAGCGCCTTGTATTTTTCTTTGACGAGCTTCGACGATTTTTGGACGAGATCGAGGATGTCGGGATCCATCGAATTCATCTTGCTGTGGAACTCGAGGCAGACGACACCGTCGCCGATGTCCCAAAGTGCCGCCGAGCCGTTCTTAAGAAGCGGTGTCGACCGTAGCTTGACGTCCGAAAGCAGAAGCACGCCGGGACGCCGTTCGAGCTTCGTGTATTCGCCCGCTGTGGTCAGGTACTGTAGTACGCCATCCACGACTTTGTAGTAGGGCCGCCCCGCAGCTTTCGCGAGAAGTGGGGGTACCGCCATGTCCGAGGCTCGCAGCCGCTCCGCGAACCAGCCGGTGCCGAGCTGATCGATGAGCTCGAAAGGTCCATGTTTCCAGGCATAACCGAGCCGCATTGCTTCGTCGACGGCGGGGATCGTGTCGGCGATTTCGGGCACCAACGACGCCGCATAGGAAAGCGTGTGCGCGAGCACGCGCCACGCATACTTCCCACCCTTGTCCGTATGCTCGACGAGGGCGCGGAGTTTTCCCTTGCGCGCGGCCTCAACACTCTCGAGCCGTGCCTTGGCGGACGGCGCGTAGCGGCCCGTACGGAGGTCGATCGATTCCTTGACACGGGAACCATCGGCCTTTTTCTCGAGGCGATAAAAGCCGCCCTTGCCTTTGCGCCCGATGTTGCCCTCCGCGATCATCTTGCCGATGAGCGGAATCTCCTTATAGAGCCGGCGGTACATGTCGCTTTCGGGAAGGGTTGCATTCATGCTCGCCGCGACATGCGGCATGAGATCGATGCCGACAAGGTCCATCAGGCCGAAAATTCCGGTCTTGGGAATACCCATCGGTCGACCGACGACAGCGTCGGCCTCTTCGACGGTCAGGCCCATCTCGAAGGCGGCGGAAATCGCAACTTGAATCCAGAGCGTGCCGATGCGGTTCGCAATGAACCCGGGCGTGTCCTTGCAATCGACGACACCCTTGCCGAGCCGCTCATCGGCGAAATTTCGAAGAGCCTCCACTGCCTCTTTGCGCGTGTTGGGGCCCGCCACCAGCTCGAGCAACCGCATATAGCGTGGCGGATTGAAAAAATGCGTGATCAAGAAATCCCGAGCGAAGGACTCGGGGAAACCGTCGACAAGTGATTTAAGCGGGATCGTGGAAGTATTCGAGGATACGATCGAGCCTTTCTTGCGAGCGCCGTCGAGCTTTTCGTAGAGATCGCGCTTGATCTTGGGATTCTCGACGATCGCTTCGACGATCCAATCCACATCGGCGAGCTTGCCGAGATCGTCCTCGAGATTGCCCGGTGTTACGAGTTTCGCGATGGCCTTCGACATGAAGGGTGCGGGATCGGTTTTGAGCATCTGTGCAACGGCATGGGTGGCAATGGCGCTGCGGTCGTTCGAATCTTTCGGCACGATGTCGAGCAAGACCACCGGCACGCCGGCGTTCGCAATGTGCGCGGCAATACCGCTTCCCATTACGCCCGCACCGACGACTGCGGCCCTTTCGATCTTCATCGCACGGCCTCCATGATCGTAGCGATGCCCTGTCCGCCGCCAATGCACATCGTCGCAAGCGCGTAGCGTTTACCCTCGCGCTTCAGCACTTGTGCCGCCTTGCCGGTAATGCGCGCGCCACTCGCGCCGAGCGGATGCCCAAGTGCTATGGCCCCGCCATCAAGATTGACTCGCGACTTGTCAATACCGAGATCGCGGATGCAGGCGAGCGCCTGTGACGCAAAAGCCTCGTTGAGCTCGATGATGTCCATATCCTGGATGGTGAGACCGGCGCGCTTGAGTGCCTTCCGGGTCGCAGCGACCGGCCCTATGCCCATGATTTCAGGCGCGCAACCCGCGACCGCGATGCTCTTGATTCGGGCGAGCGGCGCGAGCCCTTTCTTCTCGGCGTATTCCTCGGTGCAGACCAAGGTCGCCGCAGCGCCATCGGTGAGTGGGGAGGACGTTCCGGCCGTTACTGTGCCGTGGTCGTCGAATGCGGGCTTGAGGGCCGCCAAACCCGCCGCAGTCGTGTCGGGACGAATGCAGCCATCTTTCGCGACTGACTTCCCGTCGAACTTGATCGTGACGATCTCGCCGTCGAGCTTGCCGGCCGACTGGGCGGCACTCGCCTTTCGGTGACTTTCGGCCGCGAAAGCCTCCTGCTCGGCGCGCGTGATCTGATACTTTTGCGCCACGTTTTCGGCCGTGATTCCCATCGAGACGTATGCCTGGGGATATTCCTTCGCCAAGCGTGGATGGGGGAGCGGGTTGAAGCCCATCATCGGCACCCGAGTCATCGACTCAACGCCTGCCGAGATGAAGACCTCGCCGGCGCCCAGTTGAATAGCGCCAGCCGCCATGTGAATCGCATTCATCGAAGAGCCGCAAAAGCGGTTCACCGTGGTCCCCGCGACGGAGATCGGCAAATGCGCGAGGAAACCCAGGAGGCGCGCCACATTCAGCCCCTGCTCACCCTCCGGAATTGCACACCCGACGATCAGGTCTTCGATTTCGGCCGGATCCACGCCCTTGGTGCGGGAAAGGAGGGTCTCCACGACTTGAGCGGCGAGCTCGTCCGGGCGCACGCGCGCAAGTTCGCCTTTATTCGCAAAATGGAACGGCGAGCGGGCATAGCCCGCGATGACCACGTTCTTCATGGAACGACCCTCCTCCCAATCCGCCTCGCTCGGACTGCCGTACTTTAGGGTGGTGGCAGCGCCAAAAGGCAGGTAAGCCTCTCGCAGCACCTGGATGCGACCTTACGAATCGCGATCAGCTACCGCCGTTTCACGATTTTACCGATCCGCCGCTCACCGCCGCGGCCTGGCGTTGATGCTCCTCCACGAGCGCTCTCTTCAATATCTTCCCGATCGCCGACTTCGGCAACTCGTCGCGAAATTCGAATATCTTCGGCATTTCGATCGGCGAGATCTTGTCCTTGAGAAAATCGTGCAATGCCCGTTCGTCAAGTGCAGCACCCTTCTGACGCACGATATATGCCTTTACCGTCTGCCCCCGATACGCGTCCGGAACACCCACCACCGCCGCTTCGGCGACGGCCGGATTCATATAGATCGCCTCCTCGACGTTGCGTGGATAGATCTTGTATCCGCCCGCGACGATCACCTCCTTGAGGCGATCGACGATATAGAAGAAGCCCTCTTCATCCATGTAACCGACATCGCCGGTATGGAACCAGCCGTCGGTGATCGAGGTTTTCGTCTCGTCCTCACGTCGCCAGTAACCGGCCATCACTTGCGGCCCACGGACCCAAAGCTCGCCCTGCTCGCGCGGCGGCAGCGGATGCCTAGGCTCGTCGATCGACGTGATTTGCACGTCCGTGTTCGGCTGCGGCAGACCGATCGATCCCGGTTTAACGGCGCCGTGGACGGGATTGCAACAAACCGTTGGCGAGGTCTCGGAGAGCCCGTAGCCTTCGACAAGCGAGCATCCGGTAAGCGACTCGAAATGGCGCTTGACCTCGAGCGGAAGAGTCGCCCCCCCGGAGACGCAAACCTTGATCGACGACAGATTATAGCGCGCGAGATCCTTGTAGTTGTTGACCGCGGTGTAAATCGTGGGCACGCCATGGAAAATCGTCGGCCGTTTGCGGTCGATCGTCTTCAAGACCTGAACGAGATCGAAGCGCGGCAGCAAAATGATCAGCCCGCCGATATAAAGCGGAACGTTCATGACGGCCGTCATCGCGAAGACGTGAAAGAGCGGCAACACGCAAAGCGCTCGCTCCCTCCCTCGTTCCACCTCCGGGAACCAAGCCGCGTTTTGAGTCACGTTGGCCCAAAGATTGTAATGCGTGAGCGAAGCGCCCTTGGGCGCCCCTGTCGTGCCGCCGGTATATTGCAGTACCGCGATGTCGCGGCGCGGCGAGACGGCGACCGCACGCGGCTTCCCGTCGTTCGACACGAGCTGGTCGAAGAAGACATGCCGGTCATTCTGGGGTATGCGCGCAACTTCGCCCCCGCGCACGATCGGAAAGAGCATATTCTGCGGGAACGGCAATATGCCCGCCATGCGCCCGATCACCACGCGCTTCAGACTCGATTGATCGAGAGCCAAAGCGATCTTGTCGTAGACGACCTTGAGGTCGAGCGTCACCATGATCATGGTCTCGGAGTCGTCGATTTGATGGACGACCTCGCGTGGCGCGTAGAGCGGATTGTAGTTGACGATCGTGCCCCCCGCCTTGAGCACGGCGTAGTAGCAGATCACGAAATAGGGGCAATTCGGGAGGAATAAGCCCACTTTGACACCAGGCCCGACACCAAGCCCCTGGAAACCCGCGGCAGCCCGATCGACGAGACGGCCGAGTTCTCGGTAGCTATAGGTTTTACCGAGAAATTCGAGTGCCGGATTGTCCGGATAGGTCGCGACGGAATCGTCCAACAATGCCCAAAGCGGGCGTTCGACCACTTCGACCGTGGACGGCACGCCCGGCGGATATGCCTTGAGCCACGGTCGACCGCTCACCGGATTCGGCTCGTTGCCCATCTCGCCTGCATCCCGCAGTTTACTAACGATATCGAGCATATCCCGCCCACCGTGAGCGTCAAGTCGACGCGGCCGGGCCGTTCGGCCGCGCGCACAGTTTTGCGCGCCGAAGACACGCACCTGATCGTGCGTAATCTCTCGGCGTGACGATTAGCCACTTTGCTGCCTGTTAGCGGTGACAGATCCCTGACCGCGCGTCATTCGCATCGGTTAGAAATTGTACTTTAAGCCGACCGCGAAAATGTTGGCCGAAGAATCGAAGGTGCCGTTGATGTTGCCCGCAGGGGCCGCGGGGTTGTTGACCAGGTTCACCGAGCCATCGGTGAGCACGAAGATATGCGTATAGGCAAAATCGAGCGAAAGATCGGGTATCAGCTCCACATTGTATCCCGCCGAAAGCCAGAACCGATTCGCATCGGGAATGCGAAAGTTGCGGAACTCGGTCTTGGTCGGCGTGGGATCGTAGGCAATGCCCAAACGCAACTTCGCTTTGTCGGTTGCCGTGTAGTTCAGACCGCCGGCCCACCGATAGGTATCGTGCCAGTCCTCCTCCGTTGCCTGCTGCGGCTGAGCGGGGTTGTTGAAATCCGCAACGAGGTCGTGAAAGCGACTCCAATGGGTCCACGTCACGTCGCCGAGGAGCAGCCACTTGTCGGTCAATTGCTGCGTGGCGGCCAAGCTCGCACTTTCCGGCAAATTCAACGTGCTGCGCACACCCGTGCTTTGGAAGGCATTACCGACCGGATTATGGAGCGCCTGCAGGAGCGCCAATGTTTGAGAAATGGTTGGTGTGGTCGAAAATGTGGCGCGCCCATCGAGATCGAGATGGACCATCGATCGATAGCTTATTCCGACAGTCGTATGCTCGAGCGGCTTGATAATTACGCCGCCATTGAAGCCGTAGCCAGTGCCACTGACGGCGAGCTTCGACTGGCCGTCCTGTGACTGCGGCGCTGTGCCGATGATGGGATTGAAAATGGATCCGAAATCGATCGCATTGCTGAAAAATGCATCTGCGTACATCACGTTGAAGCCGACGCCCGCTGAGAGCCAGTCGTTCGCCTTGTACGACACCGACGGATTGAAATTGTACGTTTTAAGTTGAGTCCGCTGTGCGTAATAGCGGCCAATCCAGGTATTGCCGTAGTCGGTTTCGAGACCAAAAGGCGTCTCGACGCCGAGACCTGCTCGAAAGTCATCGCCGAGGGGGGCCATGACATAGAAGTTACCCAGTGGAGCCGTCACGCCGCCGGTTCCCGAGGTTCCCATGAGCGGGGTGCCGGCACCGGTCGTCGCGTGGGTTGGCTGGAACGTGAAATTCGACGAGATGATCTGAACCCCTGCGATCGCCTGATAGGTGTCGAGATAAGCCATGCCCGCCGGATTATAGAAGATCGTCGACGCGTCCTCATGGACGGCGGCGGCGCCGGCGAAAGCCTCACCTTGACCGCTAGGGCTTTGATCGAAGAGTTGGAAACCGGCGGCGTGGGCTTCTTGGAAGCTGCCCATTGCCACCAAGATCGCGAGGACGGACGCAACCGACCCGAGAAGTCGCTTTGTCATGACGTGACCCCCGCACCTCTTTTTTCTTCGCGGCCAAACCGACCGCGGACTGGAATTCGACGGCCAGGACAGGCGCAAACTTGATAAAGACGCTCTACCACAAGCGGTTATCAAAGCCAAACGATAAACCAAATCTTGACGTTGAGGCTAAGCCGAAGCGCATCGGCCTAGCCCATTGTGGGATGTGGGTCCGCTCGAGCGGGGTATTTGCGCTCCCGCGGTCTAAAGGGTCCAGTTGGGCTTGCGTTTCTCGAAGAAGGCAGCGATTCCTTCCTTGCTTTCACTGTTCTCCCACGCATCGGCTAGCCGCTCGATGCCGTATTCAACGCTTTCAGAGGGTCCGTGCCGCGCGATGTGGCCGATGAGCGCCTTGGTCGCGGCGATCGCCTGCGGTCCGCACTTCAGGAAGAGTTCGACCTCGCGCTCGACGGCTGAATCGAGCCCGCCGTCATCGACGACCTGCGATACCAGACCGAGTCGGAGGGCCGCCTCCGCATCGAATATCTTGGCATTGAAAAAGACCTCACGCGCTTTCGCTTCACCCATGCGCCTGAAAAGATAGGGGCCGATATTCGCGGGAATGAGCCCAAGGCGTACCTCGGTGATGGCGAAGCGCGCGCTGCGCGCGGCGATGACCACGTCGCAGGCTGCGATCAGGCCGAGTCCGCCCGCATAGGCTTGACCGTTGATCCTGCCGACAAGCGGCTTCGAGAGAGTGTCGAGTGCCTGGAGGACCGTCGCGATCTTGCCTGACTCCCTCAGTCGGCCGGCTCGATCGAGCGCCCTTGCTTCCTGCATCCATCGAAGATCGCCACCTGCGCAGAAACTCGCGCCCGCGCCCGTCAATACGACCGCTCGAACCGCACGATCCCCGTCGAGCGACGCCACCGCATCCGGCAATTCTTCGAGCATGCGCGCCGAAAGGGCGTTGTGCGCGTCCGGCCGGTTGAGCGTGAGTCGTGCGACACCACGTCCATCCCTTTCGACCGTGAGC
>Ga0187765_10000776_pt1 | contig 11913 bp, 10 predicted proteins | sample 0216_QUI02_MP05__3_FD_133018 | JGI IMG/M metagenome (GOLD analysis project Ga0187765, IMG submission 133018) | Tropical peat soil microbial communities from peatlands in Department of Meta, Colombia - 0216_QUI02_MP05_10_MG | ecosystem: Environmental > Terrestrial > Soil > Wetlands > Peat ...
CGCGGTGGACGCGGAGGCGCTCCGCGCCGCCGCAGCGGCCGCGGCGCAGAGCGTCGAGCGCGTCGGCGGGACGATCGTCTGGCTCCTCGACGAGACGCTGCCGGTGCCGCCGCCGGAGCAGGCGGCTGCGCTCGTCGAGGGCACCGTCCTCGGCGGGTACTCGCCCGCGCAGTGGAAGACCGAGGCCGCGGCGCCGCGACTCGAGCGGATCGTCGTCGGGCACTTCGACGAGCCCGGGGTCCGCGAGGCGGCGGAGCGGGCGGCGCTGCTCGCGGCGCGGACGAACCGCGCGCGCGACCTCGCCAACATGCCGCCGAACGAGCTGGACCCGCAGCGGCTCGCCGAGCACGCGCACGAGCTCGCGGCCGAGCACGAGCACCTGACGGCCGAGGCGCTCGGGCCGGCGGAGATGAGCGAGCTCGGCATGGGCGCGCTCGCGGCCGTCGGCCGCGGCAGCCGCAGCGAGCCGCGCCTCGTCGTCGTCCGCTACGAGCCGCCCGCGCCGGCGAACCCGGAGCTCGTCCTCGGCCTCGTCGGCAAGGCGATCACCTTCGACTCCGGCGGCCTCTCGATCAAGCCGGCGGCGCGGATGGAGGACATGAAGGGCGACATGGCCGGCGGCGCCGGGACGCTGGAGGGGATCGGCGCGCTCGCCGCGCTCGGGCTGCCGGTCCGCGCGGTCGCCGTCCTCGCCGCGGCGGAGAACCTTCCCGGCGGCGACGCGTTCCGGCCCGGCGACATCCTCCGCGCGGCCAACGGCAAGACGATCGAGATCGTCAACACGGACGCCGAGGGCCGGCTCGTGCTCGCGGACGCGCTCTGGTACGCGCGCCGCGAGGGCGCGACGCACGTGCTCGACCTCGCCACGCTGACCGGCGCGATGGAGCTCGCGCTCGGCGACCTCTACGCGGGCGTCTTCGCCAACGACGACGCCTGGCGCGACCGCGTCGTGGAGGCGGGCCGCCGCAGCGGCGACCTCGTCTGGCCGTTCCCGCTCCATCCGCGATACCGTCGGTACGTGGACTCCGCGTACGCCGACTTGAAGAACGGCTCGCTCCTGCGGCAGGGCGGCCCCGTGCTCGCCGCCGAGTTTCTCCACGAGTTCGCGGGCGAGGGCCCCTGGGCGCACGTCGACATGGCGGGACCCGGCTTCCTCGAGCGCTCGCGCGGCGACTCCATGCGGGTTCCGGGCGGCACCGGGTTCGGCGTGCGGCTGATCGCAGAGCTCGCGGCGGGCCTCGCATGAACTACGAGCTCTCGGAGGTGCAGGAGCTCGTCCGTGGCACCGTGCGCGAGTTCGCGACGACGCAGGTCGCGCCGATCGCGGACGAGATCGACCGCGACGGGCGCTTCCCGTACGAGCTCGTCGCCGAGCTGGCCGCGCTCGGGCTGATGGGGATGCCGATCCCGGAGGAGTACGGCGGCGCCGGCGCGGACACCGTCTCGTACGCGATCGCGGTCGAGGAGCTCGCGCGCGTCGACTCGTCCGTCGCGATCACCGTCGCCGCGCATACGTCGCTCGGGACGATGCCGATCTTCCTCTACGGCACCGACGAGCAGAAGGGCGAGTGGCTGCCGCGGCTCGCGTCGGGACAGGCGCTCGCCGCGTTCGGGCTCACCGAGCCCGGCGCCGGCTCCGACGCCGCGGCGACGCTCACGCGCGCGGAGCTGCGCGACGGGAGCTGGGTGATCAACGGCTCGAAGATCTTCATCACGAACGCGGGCACGGACATCACCGCGTGCGTGACGATCACGGCGCGCACGGGCGAGGACGAGATCTCGACGATCGTCGTCCCGAACGGGACGCCCGGCTACGACCTCTCGCCGCCGCTGCAGAAGCTCGGCTGGCGCGCGTCCGACACGCGCGCGCTCACCTTCGCGGACTGCGCGGTGCCGGAGGCGAACCTGCTCGGCGAGCGCGGCCGCGGCTTCCAGCAGTTCCTCGAGATCCTCGACGGCGGCCGCATCTCCGTCGCCGCGATGGGCGTCGGGCTCGCGCAGGGCGCGTACGACCTCGCGTTCGCGTACGCGAAGGAGCGGCACCAGTTCGGGCGCCCGATCGCGAAGTTCCAGGCGGTGCAGTTCGCGCTCGCCGACATGGCGACGGAGATCGAGGCGGGCCGCCAACTCGTCCACCGCGCCGCGTGGCTGAAGGACGCCGGCAAGCCGTTCGGGCTCGCCGCCGCGCAGGCGAAGCTCTACACGGGGCTGCTCTCGAACCGCGCCGTCAACGCCGCGCTCCAGATCCACGGCGGCTACGGCTTCATGGACGACTACGCGATCTCGCGGCTCTACCGCGACCAGAAGATCCTCGAGATCGGCGAGGGCACGAACGAGGTGCAGCGCATGGTGATCGCGCGGCTCCTCGGCGTCTAGAACCGGCAGAATTCAGGGGTGGTCCTCGTCGCGAGCGCCGCGGTCGCCGCCGCCCTGTTCGGGCAGGCGGTGTGGCGGCTGCGGGCGCGCGGGCGCGCCGACCTCGCGGGCTGGGACCGGGTGGCGCTCTTCGCGCTCGGGCTCGCCGTCATGTTCGTCGCGCTCGAGTCGCCGCTCGACTCGGTCGCCGACGACAGGCTGCTGTCGGCGCACATGCTCCAGCACGTGCTGATCGGCGACGTCGCGCCGGCGCTCTTCGTCCTCGCCGTCCGCGGTCCGCTCGTCTTCTTCGTGCTGCCGGCCGCGGTGCTCGGGCCGCTCGCGCGCAGCCCGCGGGTGCGCGCGTTCGTGCGCGCGCTCATGCGGCCCGCGGTCGTGTTCGCGCTCTGGGCGCTGAACCTCGCGATCTGGCACATCCCGGCGATCTACGACGCGGCGCTGACGCGCCCGCGGCTGCACGAGTTCGAGCACGTCTGCTGGCTCGTCGCGGGGACGCTCGTCTGGACGATCCTCGTCGACCCGGCGCGGCACGGCCGCCTGTCGGTTCCCGGACGCGTCGCCTTCGCGGCGATCCTGTTCGCGTCGGGGCAGATCCTCACCGACGTGCTCGTGTTCTCGTTCACGCCGCTCTACCCGGCGTATCACGGCGCGTACGGAATCTCGGCGCTCACCGACCAGCAGCTGTCGGGCGTCGTGATGATGGTCGACCAGCTGCTGATGCTCGGACTCTGCGTCGCGCTGCTCCTCCGCCCGCGGCTGCGCCGCGTCCCCGCGCCGCGCTTCGAGCCGTCGCGCGCGTGAGCGCGTACCGCTTCTCGTTCGAGCCGCTCTACCTCGTCCTCGCGGTGCTCGCCGCGGTCGCGTACCGGCGCGCGGCGCGCGGGGACCGGCCCTCCGGTTGGCGCATGGCCGCGTTCGCCTGCGGCGTGATCCTCGTCGCGGCGCCGCTGAACTCGCCGCTCGAGACGATCGCCGAGCACTACCTCCTGCTCATCCACCTGCTCCAGAACGCGTTGATCGCGGACATCGCGCCGCTGCTGATCCTGCTCGGGCTGACGCCGACGATGCGCGAGAGCCTGAACCGCCGCGGCGCGCGGCGCCTGCGCGCGCGGTACGCGCTGCCGATCTGGCTCGTCGCGTGGTACGGGACGCACGCGGCGAACTTCTACGACTGGGCGCTGCGCACCGGCTGGGCGCTGAACCTCGAGCACGCGGTGCTGATCGCGGCCGGGCTCGTGTTCTGGTGGCCGATCGTCTCGGGACGGCTGTCGACGCCGGCCGCGCTCGCGTACCTCGGGATCGCGTTCATCGTCTCGTCGTTCCTCGGCCTTGCGCTGATCTTCTCGACACGGCCGCTCTACTCGTACTACGAGCACACGCCGCGCCTGTGGGGGCTGAGCCCGGTGCGCGACCAAAACCTCGGCGGGATCCTGATGAACGCGGAGCAGACGCTCGTGTTCCTGCTCGCGATCGGGTACTTCGTCTGGCGGCTGCTCGAGGAGGAGGACGATCGGGGCCGGCTCGGCGACGGCCGGCCTGCGCCGCGCTGACCGGACCGGTGGTACCGTCGCGGCGTGCTGTTCCGCCAGTTCGTCGACGACGATCTCGGCTGCGGCTCGTACCTCGTCGGTGACGAGCTCGCGGGCGTCGCCGTCGTCGTCGACCCGTCCTACCGGATCGAGCCGTACCTCGAGGAGGCGGAGCGCCGCGGCGTCCGCCTCGTCGGCGTGCTCGAGACGCACACGCATGCCGACCACGTGTCGGGGCACGGACGGCTGGCGCTCGAGCACGGGCTGCCGGTGCGGATCCACGAGGCCGCCGGCGCCGCCTATCCGCACGAGCCGCTCGTCGACGGAACCGAGGTCGAGCTCGGCGACGTCGTGATCCGCACCGTGCACACGCCGGGTCACCGGCCCGAGCACTGTGCGTTCGCCGTGATCGACCGGTCGCGCGGGCCGGAGCCGTGGCTCGTGCTCACGGGCGACTCGCTCTTCGTCGGCGACGCCGCGCGGCCGGATCTCGCGGTCGAGGCGCTCGAGGGCGCCGAGGGTCTGTTCCACAGCCTGCAGCGGCTCGTCGAGCTCGGCGACGGCGTCGAGGTCTATCCGGGTCACGTCGCGGGCTCGCTCTGCGGCGCGGCGATGAGCTCGAAGGCGTCGACGACGATCGGCTTCGAGCGGCGGTTCAACCACGCGCTGCTCGAGGATCACGACGCGTTCCTCACGGCCGCCGCGGGACCGCAGCCGCCGCGGCCGCCGAACATGGACGCGATCGTCGAGCTGAACCGCGGCCCGTTCGTCGGCGCGGCCGCGCCGCCCGCGCGGCTCGCGGACGCGCCCGCGGGCGCGGCGCTGCTCGACGTGCGCCCCGCGCGCGCGTACGCGGCCGGCCATCGGCGCGGCGCGGTGAACGTGCCCGTGTCCGGCTCGAGCTTCGGCACGAAGGCCGCGTTCGTTCTCCGGGCCGGCCCGGTGGTGATCGAGGCGGCCGACGAGGCGCAGGCGCTGCGCGCGGCCGACGCGCTGCATTCGGTGGGCCTGCTCGAGCTCGCCGGCTGGCGCGAGGCCGGCGGCGGCGAGCGGCTCGAGCCGGTGGAGATGGACGAGCTGGAGCGGCTGCTCGCGGCGGGCGAGATCGACCTGATCGACGTGCGCGAGCGAGACGAGGCGGAGGCGGGCTCGATCCCCGGCGCGCGCAACGTCCCCTACCGCGCCATCCGCGGGGCCGCGGGCAGACTGCCGATCGTGACCGTCTGCGAGACCGGCCCGCGCGCGGCGATCGCCGCGAGCATCCTCCAGGCCGAGGGCGTCGACGCGCGCCCGGTGCTCGACGGCGGCGTCACCGCGTGGCGCAGCCGCAACGCCGCGCCGGCGGCCTAGCCCGTCACGAGCGCGACCAGCGGGATCTCCAGCTCGTCCGCCGACATGCCGCCGTGCTGGCCGAGGAACCTCTGCTCGAAGCGGCCTCGCTCGAACCAGTAGACCGCCTCGCCCGGATGCGGCAGGCAGACGACGTCGGCGAGCCGCCGGCGCAGCGGCTCCGAGATCTCGCGGCCGAACGCGCCCGCGGCGACGAGCTCCTCGACGAGATGCACGTCCGCGACGCCGTCGAGCAGCTCGCCCAGCCGTCCGGCGACCTCGTCCACGCGTCCCGGGCGGACATGGAGGAACAGGTCGCGGCACGATCCGGCCGGCGCGAGCGGCCTGCCGTCGGCGCCGAGCTGGACCAGCTCCGCGAGCTCCGGCCAGGCGATGTTCAGGTACGTCGTCCGCTCCGGGGAGATCGCCGCCATGCCGTGGTCCGCGGTGACGAGCACGAGCGTCTCCGGCGGGAACGCGCCGCCGCGCGCGGCCGCGTCGACCGCCGACAGCGCCACCTCGAACGCGTCCGCCACGGACGGGTCGTCCGGCCCGACGACGTGCATGAGCGCGTCGACCTCCGAGAGATAGACGACGCCGTAGCCGCGCTCCTCGCGCGCGAGCGCGGCGCCGATCGCCGCGAGCCCGTCAGCCGCCGTCTCGAAGCCGTGCACGGTCGCGCCGCGCGTCAGCCACCGGGTCGGCGGCGTGCCGGCGATCGGAACCGGATGCGCGACGTGGGACCCGACGCCTGCCGCCGCGAGCCGCACGTACATCGACTCGGCGGGATAGACGTCGCCCGCCGTGACCCCGGCGGCGAGCAGCGTGTTGCGCGAGTCGCCGGCGAACGAGAACGGCAGCGGCGCGATCACCCGGTCGAGCCCGGGGTCGTAGACGAACCACTCGTACAGGCCGTGCTCGCCGACCGGCAGCCCGCTGTGGATCGTCGTCGTGTGGACGACGGTCGTCGACGGGAACTGGCTCGTCAGCGGCTCGACGAGGTCGGCGCCCCGCAGCAATGGATGATCCGCGTGCCGGCCGGCGAAGCGCAGGCCGAACCCGTCGAGATAGACGAGCACGAGGTGGTCGTAGCGCCGCTCGAGCACCGGCGCGCCGAGTCGCAGCCCCTCGCCCGCGCCGGTCAGCAGCCGCTCGATCGTCGCGGGGAGCGCGTCGAAGCAGCGCGTCCCGTACTCCGGGATCCGCAGCGTCACAGCTCGCGGGCGGGATAGCCCCACCGCTCGAGTTGCGCGAGGATCTCGTCGCAGTGCGCGCGGTCGCGCGTCAGCAGCGTCAGCTCGACCCCCGTCTCGCCGACCGGCACGTCGGCCGACTCGCGCTGGTGATCGACCTCGACGACGTTGACGCGCGCCTCGCCGAGCAGCGTCAGCAGGCGCGCGAGCTGACCGGGCCGGTCGCCGACGCGCGTGCGCACGACGAGGTAGCGGCCCGCGATCGAGAGCCCGTGCCGCATCACGGAGATGAGCAGCGTCGGGTCGATGTTGCCGCCGGAGAGGATCGCGAGCGCCGGCGACGAGCCGTCGATCCGCCCCGCGAGCATCGCCGCGACGCCGACCGCCGCCGCGCCCTCGACCACGAGCTTCGTCCGCTCGAGCACGAGCACCATCGCCTCGCTGATCTCCTCGTCCGTGACCGCGACGACGTCGTCGAGCACCCGCTCGAGGATCGACGACGTCAGCTCACCTGGCTGCTTCACCGCGATCCCGTCCGCGATCGTGAAGCCGGAGCCGCCGGGCAGCGTCCCCGCCGCGCGCACGCCGACGATGCGCAGGCCCGGCCGCACCGCGCGCAGCGCGAGCGCGATCCCGGACGCGAGCCCGCCGCCGCCGACCGGGATCACGACCGTGTCCGCCTCGTCGACCTGCTCCGCGATCTCGAGCCCGATCGTCCCCTGCCCGGCGACGACGAGCGGATCCTCGAACGGGTGGACGAACGTCGCGCCGGTCTCCGCGACGTGCGAGCGCGCCGCCTCGAGCGCCTCCTCGAGCGCGGGACCGGTCAGCTCGATCTCCGCGCCGTAGCTCCGCGTCGCCTCGACCTTCGCCATCGGCGCGTCCTGCGGCATGAAGATCCGCGCCCGCGCGCCGACCTCGCGCGCTGCCCACGCCACCGCCTGGCCGTGGTTGCCCGCGCTCGCGGCGACGACGCCGGCCGCGCGCTCGCGCTCGCTCAGCTGCGAGATGCGGTTGTACGCGCCGCGGATCTTGAACGAGCCCGTGCGCTGCAGGTTCTCGGCCTTCAGGTGCAGCTCGCGGCCGACGAGCTGCGAGAGCGTCTCGGAGCGGTAGACCGGCGTGACGCGCGCGACGCCGGCCAGGCGGGCGCGCGCCTCCTCGATCTCAGGAAGGCCGGGTTCCACCGTCGCGATCGATTCGGAACACCGTCTCCAGTATCTCGCGGACCGCGGTGAGCGGGTCGAGCTCGCGGCGCTGCACCGCGTCGAGGAGGCGCTGCAGCTCGGGGTCGTCGGCGACGGCGCGCTCGAGATGCTGCTTCGCGCGGCCGGACGCGACCGCGAAGACCTCGCGGGCGAGGTTCCGCCGCCGCCGCTCCTCGAGCTCCCCCGACTCGACGAGGTGCGCGCGGTGCTCCTCGATCCGCTCCCACAGCTCGGGCACATTCTCCCCGCGGATCGCGTCCGTCAGGACGATCGGCGGCTTCCAGCCCGCGTCGCCGCCGAGAGCGAGGATCGAGCGCACCTCGTTCAGCATCGTCTTCGCCGCCGGGTGATCCATCTTGTTGACGGCGATCACGTCGGGGATCTCCATGATCCCGGCCTTCAGCGCCTGGACGGCGTCCCCGGAGCCGGGCATGAGCACGAGCAGGACCGTGTCGGCGATGCCGATCACCTCGACCTCGCTCTGGCCGGTGCCGACGGTCTCGAGGAAGAGCATCTCCTTGCCGGCCGCGTCGAGCACGAGCATCGCCTGGAGGGTCGCCTCGGCGACGCCGCCGAGGTGGCCGCGCGTGCCCATCGAGCGGATGAACACGTCCGGGTCGAGGAAGTGGTCCGAGAGGCGGATCCGGTCGCCGAGGAGCGCGCCGTGCGAGAACGGGCTCGACGGGTCGACGGAGACGACGCCGACGCTGCGGCCGTCCGCGCGCACGTGACGCACGAGCGCCGAGACGAGGGTCGACTTGCCGACCCCGGGAGGGCCCGTCACGCCGACCGCGTATGCGCCGCCGGTCTCCGGGTAGAGGTCCGCGACGACGTCGTACGCGAGCGGGTCGCCGTTCTCGACGAGTGTGATCGCGCGCGCGAGCGCGCGCCGGTCGCCGCTGCGGACGCCCGCGGCGAGCGACTCCCGCGTCCAGTCACGTCTGCCGGCCACTAGTGGACGGGGGCTTCGAGCGGCGCAGCCGGCTCCGGCGGCGCCGGCGGGGCCGCGACCGGCTCGGAGACGCCGCGTGCGAGCACGTAGCCGGCGACGGCTGCGAAGCCGTAGCAGATCGCCGCGCCGACCCACATCCAGCGCGCGCCGCCGATGTGGAGCACGGCGCCGGCGACGACGGTCGAGATCGCCGTCAGGAGGTACGTCGCGCTCATCACGAGCGTGAGCGCGCGCCCGCGCACGCGGTCGGGCGCCCCGCGCTGGAGGAGCAGCGCGTTGCAGACGATGGCGGCGCCGTCGCCGAGCCCGTGGACGACGCAGAACACGGCGGCGACCCAGACGTTCGGGCTGATCGCCGCGGCGGCGAGGCCGACCGCCATCAGCGCGAGAGAGGCGCCGTACGTCCGCGCGATCCCGATCCGCTCGACGACGAAGCTGCTGAGGAAGCTGCCGCAGACGAGCCCGGCGCCGATCGCGCCGTAGAGGAGCCCGTAGCCGAAGTCGCCGGCGGTGAAGACGTTCTTCGCGAGGAAGATCTCGGCGACGTTGGCGCCCCCGAGCCCGATCGAGACGAAGCCCCACGCGACGAGCACGGCGATGAGCGCGCGCGAGTGCGCGACGACGGAGAAGCCCTCGCGCAGGTCACGCCAGTGGCCGCGCGAGATCGCCGTCTCCGACTGGAGCTTCTTCGCCGGGATCCGCGCGACGAGCACGGCGGAGACGAGGAACGACGCCGCGTTGATCCAGTAGGCCGCGTGCGGGCCGGCGGCCGCGGTGAGCAGGCCGCCGAGGATCGGCCCGACCATCCAGCTGAGGTTCTCGACGCTCTGGAGGAGCGCGTTCGCCTCCGGCAGCTCCTCCTCGGACACGAGGTTCGGCACGCCTGCGTAGACCGCCGGCCGGAAGAAGCCGTTGGCGACGCCGGCGACCGCGGCGAGCGCGACGATCCCGGCGGCGCTGTCCGCGAACGGGAGCAGGCAGAAGACGGCGACGCGGACGAGGTCGGCGACGACCATGAGGCGCCGCCGCTCGAGCCGGTCGAGCAGCGGCCCGAGCGTCAGCCCGACGAGGATCGCCGGCAGGAACTCGGCGAGGAGCACGGCGCCGACCCAGAGGCCGGAGTTGGTGCGGTCCTTGACGTCGATCGCGAGCGCGATCGCAGCAAGAAGGGTCCCGAGGCTCGAGCCGAGCGTCGCGAAGAAGAGGAGCCGGAACCCGGAGCCGCGAAGGGGGGCCAGCTGCCGTCCGGAGAATCGCCCGGCCAAATCCGGGCCAGGGTAACAGCGCCGGGCTGCTAGCCGTTGACCGACGGCACCTCTGCGCGCACCTGCGCGAGGGCGGCGTCGAACAACGCGATCTCGTCGGCAGTCCCCACCGTGACCCGGATCGCCTCGGGCGCGCCGAAGCCCGCGAGCGGGCGGACGATCGCCCCCTGCCGGAGCAGCTGCTCGAAGACGGCCCGGCCGTCGCCGACCTCGGCGAAGAGGAAGTTGCCGACGGCGGGGCCGACCGGCTCGAGCCCGTGCCGGCGCAGCGCCCGCTCGAGCGCGGCCCGTCCCTCGGCGTTCAGGCGGCGCCGGCGGGCGATCTCGGCGTCGTCGCCGATGCTCGCGAGCGCAGCCGCCTGCGCCGTCGCGGTGACGTCGAACGCGCGGCGCACCTTGCTCGTCGCCGCGACGACGTCGGCGGGCGCGACGCCGTACCCGACGCGGAGCCCGGCGAGCCCGTAGATCTTCGAGAACGTCCGCAGGACGACGACGCGGCGTCCGGCCTTGAACGCCTCCTCGATCCCGTCCGCGTAGTCGGGGTCGTCGATGTACTCGAAGTACGCCTGGTCGAGGACGACGAGCACGTGCTCCGGCGCGGCCTCGAGGAAGCGCAGCAGCTCGGCGCGGCCGTTGGCGGTGCCGGTCGGGTTGTTCGGATGGCACACGTACACGAGCTTCGTCCGCGGCCCGACCGCCTTGAGCAGGGCGTCGAGGTCGTACGTGTGGTCGCGCAGCGGGACGGTCCGCGAGACGGCGCCGAGCTTCGCCGCGTCGATCACGTAGCTCGGGAACGAGGGCCAGCCGCAGACGATCTCGTCGCCCGGATCGAGTGTCGCCTGCGAGAGCAGGTCGATGACGCCGTCGGCACCGCCGCCGACGACGATCTCCTCGAAGGCGACGCCGTGGAGCTCGGCGAGCGCGGACCGGAGCGCGTAGACGCCGCCGTCCGGATAGCGGTTGAGGTCGCGCGCGGCGCGCTCGATCGCCTCGAGCGCAGCCGGGAAGGGTGGGAACGGGCCCTCGTTCGACGCGAGCTTTACGACGCGGTCGAGGCCGAGCTCGCGCTGCACCTCCTCGACCGGCTTGCCCGGCTCGTACGGGACGAGCTCCGCGATCGCGTCGCGGAACAGCCCGCCGCTCACTCCACCTCGGTCTTCGCGCGGCGGCGGCGCTTCTTCCAGACGACGAGCGCGGCGGCGGCGAGTGTCCCGGCGGCCCACGCGCCCATCCGCGGGCTCGCCGACTCCTTCGCCTTGTTCTTCAGGGCGTACTTGCCGCCCTTCACCACCGCGTAGCCCACGACCGCGTTCCGCGTGTTCACGATCCCCATACGGCCTCCCTTGTCGTGCCGACGAGGCTACCCGAACAGGCCCGGGTCCAACGAGAAGAGCCGCCCTGCGAGTGGCGGCTCCGCTCAGTGAAGAGGCAACTCCCCCGGGGCCCGCGGGCGGCATGGCCCCGGGGGATAGGGACGAGGGCACGTCCTTAGACAGTGAGATGCCGCCCCCCGGAGAAACTTGCGCGGCCCCGGAACTTTTCTTCGCTAGGCCGTCGTCGCGGCTCTGGCAGGGCGATTCGGGAGGTGGATCGCCCGCCCGAGGGCGACGAGCCCGGCCTCCTTGATCGCCTCCGAGAGGGTCGGATGCGGCGCCATCCCGTCGGCGACCGTCTCGACCGTCGACTCGGCGTCGATCGCGACCACCCCGGCCTCGACGAGGTCGGTCACGTGCGGGCCGACCATGACGAGCCCGAGCAGCTCGCCGTAGCGGGTCTCGTGGATCGACTTGACCCAGCCGACGGTCTGGTCCTGCATCACGGCGCGCGCGTTCGCGACCCACGGGAAGCGCCCGACCGCGACGTCGTCGCCGTACTGCTCCCGCGCCTGCGCCTCCGTGAGGCCGACGCCGGCGATCTCGGGGTCGGTGTAGATCGGCCGCGGCACGGCCCGGTTGTCGACGATCGCGTCGTGGCCGCACGCGTTCTCGGCGGCGACCTCGCCCTCGCGGAACGCCGTGTGCGCGAGCTGCCAGTAGCCGGCGCAGTCGCCGACGGCGTAGA
>Ga0187765_10000778_pt1 | contig 11900 bp, 13 predicted proteins | sample 0216_QUI02_MP05__3_FD_133018 | JGI IMG/M metagenome (GOLD analysis project Ga0187765, IMG submission 133018) | Tropical peat soil microbial communities from peatlands in Department of Meta, Colombia - 0216_QUI02_MP05_10_MG | ecosystem: Environmental > Terrestrial > Soil > Wetlands > Peat ...
GCAGGCGGGATTTCCCCGCCGCCCCGCCGAGAGCACCGACGCCGGCAGTCCGGCGACCGGCGACGCGCGCGCCGCCGGATCGCCAGCCGGTCAATAAGAGAGGATCGAGCAAGATGCCCAAGATCAAGACCAATCGATCGGCGGCCAAGCGTTTCAAGGCGACCGCCAAGGGAAAGGTGAAGCGCGCGCACGCGTTCCATCGCCACCAGATGTCGTGCAAGACGCGCAAGGTGAAGCGCAAGTCGCGCGGCGGCGAGATCGTCGCCCCGAGCGATACGCCCAACCTCAAGCGCTTGCTTCCGTACATCTTCTAGGAAAAGGGAGAAGTCCGATGCCCAGGGTGAAGCGCGGAACCAAGGCACGCCAGAGACGCAAGAAGGTCATGAAGCTCGCCAAGGGCAACGTCGGCGGACGGCGCAAGCTCTACCGTCAGGCGCGCGAGACGGTCGAGAAGGGTCTCACCTACGCGTACCGCGACCGGCGGGTTCGCAAGCGCGACTTCCGCTCGTTGTGGATCGTGCGCATCAACGCCGCGGCCCGGACGTTCGGCATCTCGTACAACCGGTTGATCCAGGGGCTGAAGAAGGCCGGCATCGAGATGGACCGCAAGGTGCTCGCCGATCTGGCCGTCAAGGATCTCTCGGCCTTCGGTGCGATCGCCGAGCGGGCCAAGGCGGCGATCGCAGCGTGAGCGCGTCCGGACGGCCGTGTCCGGCGACTACTTGACACAGAGCCGGGAAGTGTGCGCTTTGAATCAGCGGGCTTGGCGGGTGATTCGATAGGGACGAGAGATGACCAAAGCCGACATCGTCGAGCGGATCTACGAGCGTGCGAAGTCGTCGAAGAAGGACGCGACCGAGGTCGTCGATGCGATCTTCGAGATCATCAAGGCGCGTCTCGAGTCGGGCGAGAAGGTGAAGCTTTCCGGGTTCGGCAACTTCGTCGTCAATGAGAAGCGGCCGCGCAAGGGGCGCAACCCTCAGACGGGCGAAGAGATCGTCATCACCGGACGGCGCGTGCTGAGCTTCAAGGCGAGCCAGGTGTTGAAGAAGACGATCAACAACGGCGGCTCGGCCGGCTGAATCGACGGCAACGCGGCCGCGCTCGCGTGGGTGGCGCCGGCGGTCCGCCCGAGCAACCGCCGCGCGGGACGACCGCCGGCGCCTCTCCTGCGCCGGATCAGCGGCGCCGAGGCGGCTTGACCCTCGGCGTCAAGCGATACACGCGGTGGCTCGAGGGTCTCGGCTTGGGCGTCGGCTCGCCGTTCTCGCGCGGGGCGAGCAGGCGGGTTCGCAGACACTCTGGGTTGAGCGCCAGCGACTCGCAGACGTTGTTGAACGAGAACGGCCAGTCCCAGTCGGGCGAGCGGATCCACTTCTCGGCCTGGCGCGCGAGGAGCCGCGGCCGGACGCGCGGATTCTTCAGATGCTCCTGGAAGCAGCGGATGCCGTCCTCGAGCACGGCGAGCATCAGCGCCTTCTCGCCGGAGATGTGCTCGAGCCCGTTCTGCGGCTCGTAGAACTGCTCGGGCAGGATGACGTCCGGGCCGAAGGGCTCGGCCGCAGCGCTGCGGCCGTTCGGGCGGTCGACCGCACGGTGGCTACGCCGCTCGCGGTTCTCCGCGCTGCGCGCGGCGGGGGCCGGCGAAACCGGGGAAGCTTGCGCGCGTCCGCGCGTTTGCGTCGGGGAGATCGGTTCTGCGAGATCGTTGCGCGTATCTCGGGCGAGGGAGGAACTCGAGACTTTCAAATTTAGCTCCGCGTTGAGAGTGATCGCGTGAGGGACACGGTCGCGATGGTCAGCGGCGTCGGTTGCCGAGCAGCAACAGTCCGACCACGAAGCCTGCTACGACAGCGGTGCAGAGTGTTGCGGTGGGGTCAGGAAAGCCAAGCATGCATCCTCCTGGACAGTTCGGAAACGCCGCATCGCGAGCCGGTCCCGGGACCGGGCGAGCTCGGAAGGCGGCGCCACTGCTGGCAGATCGCTCGTCGCGGAAGTGTTTCAGCAATCGGTATGCCCCGCGGGCAAAGGGGAAAAGGTGCGCTTGCAAGCGTTTTCCCGTCTTGATCGAGCGTGAGGTCAGGCACGCCTGCAATGATTTGCAGCCCTGCCGGGTTTCCCCGGGTCTCTCCACCTTGCCGCGCCCCCGCAAACCAACTAAAGCGGGGCTCGTCGGGGCGTGGCGCAGCCTGGTAGCGCACCTGCTTGGGGTGCAGGGGGTCGCCAGTTCAAATCTGGCCGTCCCGATTTCTCCCGTCGGCGCTCGGCCCTACGCTTGAAGGCGCCTCCGGGCCCGCTGGGCTCGCCGGCTTGCCGCCCGGCGCTCAGCTCTGCTACCCGTAGCCGCGTGGGTGGGGTGGCGGAGCGCATGCGGGAGGCGCGATGATCTTCGATCGCGCCCGCGAGCGCATGGTGGACGAGCAGCTGCGCGCTCGGGGGATCCGCGATCCCCGCGTGCTCAGGGTGATGGCCCGGACGCCGCGTCACCTCTTCGTGGACGAGGCGCTGCGCGATCGGGCCTACGACGACCACGCCCTGCCGATCGGCCACGGCCAGACGATCTCACAACCCTATACGGTCGGCCTGATGACCGAGGCCCTCGAGCTCGAGGGTAGCGAGCGGGTTCTCGAGATCGGATCGGGCTCGGGCTACCAGACCGCGGTTCTCGCCCAGCTCTGCGCGAACGTCTACACCATCGAACGCATCCGCGCGCTGGCCACGCGAGCCCGCAAGGCGCTCGACGAGAGTGGTCTCTACAACGTCGCGCTCCGCGTCGGCGACGGCACGATCGGCTGGAACGCCGAGGCGCCCTTCGATGCCATCATCGTCACCGCGGGGAGCCCGCAGCTGCCGTTGCCGCTGGTGAAGCAGCTGGTGACGGGCGGCCGTCTGGTGGCGCCGATCGGCGAGGAGGCCGGACAGGCGCTGCTGCGCTTGCGACTCGACGAGTCCGGACTCCACGAGGAGTACATTGGGGATTGCCGCTTCGTGAAGCTGCTCGGGCGTTACGGCTTCGAGCGCTAGTCCGTTCGCCCAGGCGGCGCGGACGCGGTGGGGTGGAAGCGCGGGTGGAACAGCGATTCGCATGGCGGTCCGAGAGACGGCGGGAGACGATCCGGGGCAGCCGGGCGCTCCTGGTCGCCGGGCTGACCCTTCTCGCCGCCTGCAGCGCTTCACAGCCCGCACACCACCACGACGCCAAGGCGCTGAAACGTGGCGTGCCCGATGACACTCCGGTCCCCCGGGGGTTCTTTGCCTGGCCCGCCGACGGACAGATCAGCTCGCGCTTCGGCCCGCGCGGTCATGCCACCCACGATGGCATCGACATCAGCGCACCCGAGGGAAGCGCGATCAAGGCGGCCGCCGACGGCGTCGTGATCTACAGCGACGTGCTGCGCGGCTATGGCAACGTGGTCATCATCAACCACAAGGACGGGCTCTCGACTGTCTACGCGCACAACCGGAGCAACGTCGCGCGCGTCGGGGCTCGCGTGCGCCGCGGCGATGTGATTGCCTGGCTGGGACAGACCGGCAAGACGACCGGTCCGAACCTGCACTTCGAGGTCCGCCGCAACAACGTGGCGCGAGATCCGTTGCGCTATCTGCCGGGGAATCCACCATCGCTGATCGCGCAGCGGAGCCAGCGCGTTGGAGGTTGAGAGAGTCCCATGTCCTCGCCAGAGCTACGCAGCCTGATCCGCGACGTTCCCGATTTCCCCAAGCCCGGCATCATCTTCAAGGACATCACGCCGCTCCTGGCCGCCGGGCCCGCGCTGCGTGCCGCGGTCGACGGCCTCGCCGAGCCGTTCCGCGGCCGGGTCGATACCATCCTCGGAGTCGAATCGAGGGGATTCATCCTCGGTGCCGCGGTCGCCTATGCGCTCCGCGTCGGCCTCGCGATCGTGCGCAAGCCGGGCAAGCTGCCCGCCGCCAAGCGAGCCACCACCTACGAGCTCGAATATGGCTCCGATTCGCTCGAGATCCACCAGGACGCCGTCGGACACGGGCACCGGGTTCTCCTGGTCGACGACCTGCTCGCCACCGGGGGTACCGCGGCGGCGGCCATCGACCTGGTGCGCCAGCTGAACGGTCAGCTCGTCGCCTGCTCGTTTCTCATCGAGCTGTCGTTCCTCAAGGGTCGCGATCGCCTGCAGCCGGTGCCCGTGCACTCGCTGATCCAGTACGCGGCCGAATGAGCCAGGAAGACCCGCACCACCACGAGGAGCGAAGCCTCCGGCTCGCCCTCGGGCTGACCGCCGCCTATTGCGTGTGCGAGATCGCCGGCGGCTACCTGACCAACAGCCTCGCGCTGCTCTCGGATGCGGCGCACATGTTCACCGACGTCGCGGCGCTGGGCCTTTCGCTGTTCGCGGCGTCGATGGCGCGCCGGCCGGCGACGGACCGCAAGAGCTACGGCTACCATCGCGCAGAGATCCTCGCGGCGCTCGCCAACGGGGTTGCGCTGTGGCTGGTCGTCGCCGTCATCGCGGTCTCCGCCTACGAGCGGCTGATCTTGCCGGTCGCGGTCCATGCCGAGGGGATGCTCGGGGTGGCGCTGGTCGGCCTCGTGGTGAACGTCTACGTGGCACTCATCCTTTCCGGGGCGATGGAGCGCAGCCTCAACGTGCGCGGCGCGTTTCTGCACGTCGTCTCCGACCTGCTGGGCTCGATCGGCGCCGCGGCCGCCGGGCTCGGCATGATGCTCACCGGGCTGACCAATATCGACGCCATCGCCGCGATCGCGATCGGCTGCCTGATCCTGTTCTCGTCGTGGGGGCTGGTCCGCGAGGCAGTCGACGTGCTGATGGAGTCGGTTCCGGGGCACATCGACCTCGATCGCCTGCGCGTCGACCTCGGCAGCGTCCCGGGCGCCCTCGCGGTGCACGACCTGCACGTCTGGAGCATCACCACCGGCCAGCACGCGCTCTCGGCGCACGCCGTGATCGCCGAGGACGCGGTGAGCGACGAGGTGCTCGCCGCCATGACCAGCGTGCTCGCCCAACGGCACGGCATCACGCACGTGACCATCCAGATCGAGCGCGCGAGCCGCGCGGAGTGCGAGGCCCTGCACTGACGCCCGCCGCCGCGCGCGGCCTGATTGACCACCCCGACCGGGCGACCTAAGGTCGCGGCCATGCACCAGCCCATCCGCTCGAGCTTCAAGCAGATGATGAACGAGGTGGTGGCGTACGGAAGCTGCTGCGAGTGCGGCTCGTGCGTGCTCGTCTGCCCGCACAACGTCATCGAGTACGTCGACGGCAAGCCCAAGCAGACCGCCAAGGCTTCGGCGCCGCATGACTTCTGCGGCATCAGCGAGGGCATCGGCTGCGACGTCTGCGCGCAGGTCTGTCCGCGGCTCTATCCGCGCGAGTTCCAGCTTGCCGAGCAGGTCTTCCGCGACGATCCACCGCCCTACGAGGGGATCTTCGGCAAGTACCGGCGTATCGTCGCGGCGCGCTCGACCGACACCGAGGTGCAGCGTCGCTGTCAGGACGGGGGCGTCGTCACGACCCTGATCGCCTGGGGCTTCGAGCAGGGGATCTTCGACGGTGCCGCGGTCTCGGTGCGTGATCCGGAGAAGCCCGCCCACCCCAAGCCGGCCCTCCTCACCTCACGCGACCAGGTGCTCGACTCGGCCGGCTCCTGGTACACCTACTGCCCGAACAATCTCGCCCTAGAGGAGGCCGAGGCGAAGGGCTGCGAGAAGGTGGTGTTCGTCGGCGTGCCCTGCCAGGTGACGCCGGTGCGCAAGATGCAGCAGGCCGACCCGGCCTACCTCGACAACGGCCGCAAGAAAGAAAAGCACATCGAGCGCCAGAGCAAGTTCCTGAAGGGATTCGGCGCCCGCGTGAACCTGACGGTCGGGCTCCTCTGCACCGAGGTCTTCACCTACGAGGGGCTGATGGTCGAGAAGATCGAGCGCGAGATGGGGATCCCGTTGACCGAGGTCGAGAAGTTCAACGTCAAGGGCAAGGTGCTGATCTACAAGAAGGGCGGCGAGCTGATCGAGATGCCGCTCAAGCGCGCCCAGGAGTACGCCCGCCCCGAATGCCATCACTGCGGCGACTTCACCGGCGAGGTGGCCGACATCTCGTGCGGCGGCGTCGGCTCGATGGAGTGGACGATCGTCATCCTGCGCAGCAGCCGTGGCGAGGAGCTCTTCGACCGTCTGGTCGCCGACGGCCGGGTCGAGACGCGCTCGATGGACGAGTTCGAGAACTCGATGAAGATCATGCTGCGCCTGGCAAAGCGGCAGCACGAGCGCGTGCCGGTCCCGCCGGCGCGCGAGCCACACTGGGTGCGGCCGGACTTCGCCGCCCCCGAGGACCGGCCGGCCGAACCGGAGTGGGCCCGGGCCTGATGCCTACCGCGCCGTGCTCGTCCGGCGACTGCTGATCCTCGCCTGCCTCCTCGCTGCGGCGTGCAGCGACGGAGCCCGCAGCCCGGCCGCCACGCTGCCGGCGCTCACCGTGCGCGACGGGCGATTCGTCGACGCGCTCGGCCGGGAGGTGGTGCTGCGCGGCGCGAACGCCCGCGTGCCGGGGATCTTCGACGTGACCTTCGACGACGGTCGCGCGCCGCTCGAGCCGCTACCGGACATGGTCGAGGAGGACGCTGCGGCGATGGCCACGCTCGGCTTCTCGGTGCTGCGCCTGCCGATCAACTGGAGCGGCCTCGAGCCGAGCCAGGGCGAGGTCGCGCCAGCGTATCTCGATCGCGTCCAGGCGATCGTCGACCTGATGGCGCGCCACGGCATCTACACGCTCGTCGACTTCCACCAGGATGCATTCTCGAAGGAGTTCGGGGAGGACGGCGCGCCGGCGTGGGTCTGCGCTCAGCTGCTCGGAGACGACGGCTTCCCGCGCCTCGGCGGCCCGCTCGACGACCTGGCCGCTCGCCGCCTCGCGCCGTACACCATCCAGGCGTTCCACGATTTCTTCGCGAGCCGCACCGACGTGCAGGACGAGCTCGCCGGCGCGGCCGCGGCGGTTGCGCATCGCTTCGCCGGCGATCCGCACGTCGTCGGCTATGAGCTCTTCAACGAGCCGTTCCTGGTCTATGCGGGCGTGGCAGACGCCGAGGATCGCCTGCGCGAGTTCCACGAGCGGGTGGCGCGCGCGATCCGGCAGGAGAGCGCCACGCAGGTCGTGTTCTTCGAGCCCGACACCTCGCGCAACCAGGCCGATCGCGCGCCGATCCCGGCGGCGCCCTTTGCCGACCCGCACGTCGCCTATGCGCCGCACATCTACACGACGGTCTTCTCGGGCAACAGCTCGCCCAACTTCGCCAGCGGCAATCCCGCCGACCTCGCGCCGAGCATGGTGGCCGCCGCGGCCGAGGCCGCCGCCTGGGGCGGGCCGCTCTTCGTCGGCGAATTCGGCATCGATCCGAGCGCGCCGAACGCCAATCCCTGGATCCGCGACGAGCTCGACCTGCAGGACCGCTTCCTGGCGAGCTCGACGTTCTGGCTCTGGGAGGAGGTGAGCCAGGGTCGCTGGGGCGTCTACGAGGGAGACAACGCGGCGAGCGGCGAGCGCACCGGACGCCTGCTCGAGCTGGCGCGCGCCTATCCGCGCGCGGTTGCCGGACACATCGAGGCGATCCGCTTCGACGCCGACTCGAGCACCCTCGCGGTCGACGTGAGCGGCGCTGCGCCGGGTGCCCGCCACCTGATCGCGGCGCCGAACCGGCGCTATACGGCCGGCGTACGCACGACGTGCAACGGCACGCAGGTCGAGGCGGCGCCGGCTCCGGGGCTCGCCGACGCGCTCGAGGTGCCCTGTGGCGGGCCGGGGCCGGTGACGATCGGCCTTGCGCCGGGCTGATTCGCCGACGCCTGTCCGGACGGAGCCCGGACTTCGCGGACGGACGCTCGTTCCGACTAGCGGAACATGTCGCTGTCGCGAGCGCGGATCAACGCGCGCCCGCCCGCGGGGGAGGCGCCCGGTTGCGCGGCACCGGTCGCCGGCCGGTATTGATAGCCGCGGACCAGGACCGCGGCGATGCCCTGGTCCTTCTCCATCGCGAGACCAGCCGCGCAGGCGATCTCGTCGGCGACCCCGATCATGGTCACGCGCAGCTCGTGCCCGTTCAGATCGCGGCTGCCACGCAGGTCGAGCAGCGGCTCCATTCCCGCCACCCCGAGCGCGAACTCGACCTGTCCCTCGCGCCACGGCCGGCCGAACGTGTCGGTGACGACGATCGCGAGGTCGACGCCGACGTGACCGCGCAGCGCCTTGCGCAAGCGCTCGGCCGACGCGTCCGGATCGAGCGGCAGCAGCGTCACCTGGCCCGCTTCGACCGCGTTCGACTCGTCGACCCCGGCGTTGGCGCAGATCCAGCCCGGGCCCGTCTCGACGATCAGGTGCCCCGCGTCCATGCGGACGATCCGCCTAGTCTCGCGCAGCACGACCTCGATCACGCGCGGATCCTTGTCGTGGGCGCCGGCCCAGGCCTCGGCGAGGGCCGAGGGCTTGACCGTGCGCAGCTCGACCACGCGTCCTTCGGCCTTCGAGACCACCTTCTGGCAGACGACCAGGATGTCACCCGGTTTGACGCCGATTCGCGACTCGGAGATCGCGCTCGCCAGGAGGCGAGCCAGATCGTCGCCGGGCTTGATTCCCGGCAGCCCGGATACCGGCAGGATCATGATCGCCATGGATCGTCGAGCCCTAGACGGCGAGCGTGCGCCGGCGGTCGGTCGTCGAGCCGAGGTCGAGCACGGCCCGCGCGACTGCGGTGGCGCGGACCTGCGAGCGCATCAGCGTATCCAGACTCGTGACCGAGAGCCCGCAGGCGGCGAGCCGCGGCGCGAAAGAACGGTCTGCGGTGTCGATCACCATCGCGTCGAGGAAGTCGGCGTAGCACTCGGCGATCGAGAGCGGGTTCGGGGCCCGGCCGAGGGCGCGCATCATCTTGTCTCCCGGGCCCTTGACCGCGCGCCCGCCGATCAGCGGCGAGACCGCGACGACCGGCGCCCCCGCCCGGCGCAGGGCGGCGCGAATCCCCGGGACGGCGAGGATCGGCCCGATGCTCACCAGGGGATTGCTCGGCGCGACCACGAGCAGGCTCGCGTCCTCGATCGCCGCCAGCACCCCGGGAGCGGGACGCGAGCGGCGGGCGCCGGCGTAGCTGATGGCGCGCACCGTCTCGCGCGCCCGGTCGCGAACCAGGTACTCCTGGAACGAGCGCCGTCCGCCGGTCGTGTCGATGATCGTCCGCACGCGGTCGTCGGTCATGGGTAGGACCCTCGGCGCGACGCCCAAGGCGCGCGCCTGGGCCGCGGTGACCGTCGACAGCGAATCGCCGCGCGCCAGGCGCTCGGTACGGAAGAGGTGGGTCGCGAGGTCCTGGTCGCCGATCTGGAACCAGGCGTGGCCGTGAAAGCGTTCGAGCGCGCGGAGGGCGTGGAAGCTGTCGCCCGCGATGCCCCAGCCGCGAATCGGATCGGCGAGACCGGCGAGCGTGTAGAGCACCGTGTCGACGTCGGGCGAGACCTCCAGACCGAAGAACGTGTCGTCGTCGGCGGTGTTGACGATGACCGACAGCTCACTCGCACGCACGAGCGGCGCAAGGCCGCGCAGCAACCGCGCCGCGCCGACGCCGCCGGCGAGCACCGTGACCTGCCCGGTACGTCGCTTGCTCACGCGCAGATTTGCTCGCGGTGTGCCGTCGTCGCTCGCACCGGACGCGAGGTCACTGGCCGGTAGAGCGTCGTCCGTTCCATCGGCGTTCGATCCATCGAGCGGATCATGCGCTCGATGTCGGCAACCGGAGTGTACTCTCCGGAATCGGCGCCGGCCTCGCGTGAGATGCTCTCTTCCATGAGCGTTCCGCCGAAGTCGTTCACCCCGGCGGCGAGCGACAGGGTCGCGAGCTCGTGACCGAGCTTGACCCACGAGGTCTGCAGATTGTCGATCGCGCCGCGGAAGAACAGGCGACAGGCGGCGTACATGCGTAGATCGGAAGCGCCCTGCTCGCCGGGCTCGACCAGGCCGCGATGGTAGAGCGTCGTGTTCTGGTGGATGAAGCGCAGAGGAACGAACTCGGTGAAGCCCCCGGTCTCGAGCTGGATACGCCGAATGAGCGCGAGGTGGGCCGCGATGTGCTCCCTGGTCTCGATGTGTCCGTACATCACCGTCGAGGTGGTCGGGATGCCCAGGCGATGCGCCGTGGTGATGATCTCGATCCAGGTCGCGACGTCGACCTTCTTGTGCGACAGGATCTCGCGCACGGCGTCGTCGAGGATCTCGGCCGCCGTCCCGGGCAAGCTGCCGAGACCCGCTTCGCGGAGCATCGTCAGGTACTCCGGGTAGTGCATGTTCGTGCGCCGCGCGCCGTACATGATCTCCATCGGCGAGCAGGCATGCAGGTGGATGGCGGGGAATTCACTCTTGATGGCGCGCAGCATGTCGCGGTAGGTGAACGCACCCATCTGCGGGTTGATCCCGCCTTGCATGCAGACCTCGGTCGCGCCGCGCTCGACCGCCTCGGCGACCTTGGCCAGCACGGCGTCGGTGTCGTGGTTGTAGGCGTCGTTCTCCCAGCGCTGGCGCTTGAACGCGCAGAACTGACAGCCGACGAAGCAGATGTTGGTGAAATTGATGTTCCGGTTGACCACGTAGGTGACCGTGTCGCCGACGTCGTCGCGGCGCGCCCGGTCGGCAACCGCGATGGTCGCGCGCAGGTCGTCCTCGCTCGCGTCGAGCAGCAGGAGGAGGTCTTCCGTACCGAGCTCGCGGCGCTCGAGGGAACGGTCCAGGACGGCGGCCAGCGGCGCCGAGGCGCGCTCGAGCAAGCGCTCGAGCGGGGTGCCGTCCGGCACCAGCGCGCGCATCTCGTCGGTGACTCTAGTTGGCATCGGCCGTCTCCTCGGCGCTCGCGTCACGGGCGGCGAGCTCTTCGCGCGCCGTCTCGACTCGCGTGCGCAGGCCGGCATCCAGGAACCCGGGGCGGTCGACGAACTCCGGATAGATGGGCAGGCGCTCGACCAGCCGGTAGCCGGCTGCGGCGCAGCTCCGCGCGAGAGCCCGCGTATGCGGCCAGGGAGCCTCGGGGTTCACGTAGTCCGGAGTCAGCGGCGAGATGCCACCGAAATCGTTGATCCCGCTGTCGAGGAGAAACTGAACGCCGTCCGGCGAGAGGTTGGGCGGGATCTGGATGTTCATCTCCGGGCCGAGCATCAGACGCGCCACCGCAACCGTCCGGGCCAGGTCGAGCATGTCGGGCTCCGCGCAGGTCGCCATCGGGATCTCGGGCTTGGAGCGAAAGTTCTGCACGATCACTTCCTGCACATGACCGAACCTCCGGTGCAAGTCGGCGATGACGACGAGCGTGTCGACGCGATCGGCGAGACTCTCGCCGATGCCGATCAGCAGACCGGTGGTGAAGGGGATCCGGCGCTCGCCGGCGTCGTGCAGGACCTGGATGCGTAGGCTCGGTTCCTTGTCCGGGGCGTAGTAGTGCGCGTGACCCTTGGTGCGCAGGCGAGGGCTCACGCTCTCCAGCATCAGGCCGAGGCTCACGTTGAGCGGCTTCAGGAAGTCGAGGTCGGCGGCCGTCATGATTCCGGGATTCGAGTGTGGCAGCAGTCCCGCCTCGAGCGCGATCGCGCACGCCTCGCCGACGTAGCCGATCGTCGTCTCGTGCCCGAGCTCGGAGAGCAGCGCGCGGTAGTCGGCGAACGCCGCTTCCGGCTTGTCGCCGAGGCACATCAGCGCCTCGCGGCAGTCGAGCCCCTTGGCGCGCTCGGCCCAGGCACGCACCTCGGCGGGACGCATCGTCCAGGCGCCGTCCTCGCCCGGATCACGACGGAAGGTGCAGTAGGCGCAGCGGTCGCGGCACAGGTTGGTGATCGGGAAGAACGCCTTGCGCGAGTACGTCACCGTCCGGCCCTTGCC
>Ga0187765_10000779_pt1 | contig 11900 bp, 6 predicted proteins | sample 0216_QUI02_MP05__3_FD_133018 | JGI IMG/M metagenome (GOLD analysis project Ga0187765, IMG submission 133018) | Tropical peat soil microbial communities from peatlands in Department of Meta, Colombia - 0216_QUI02_MP05_10_MG | ecosystem: Environmental > Terrestrial > Soil > Wetlands > Peat ...
CGGCCATTATCGTGCACGCTGGCAACGACGTCCCCTTCAACCCGGGTCACCGCCACCGTGACGGAGGTCGGATGTCCGTGGCGAAGTGCGTTACTGAGGCCTTCCATCATGACGTGATAGACGGCGTCATCGACCGCGGCACCGAGGTCCTCGTCGGCAACGTCGCACTTGAACTCAATTGCCGGGTAACGGGCGCGCCAAAACGACAGCAGGTTCTCGACCGCCTGCGACAGGCCGAGCTCACTAGCTGTAACCGTGCGGAGGCGCCCGAGGATACGTTTGATATCCGCATAAATCCGCGATATTGACTCACGCACTGCTGCGATCCGTGTCGCGAGGTCGGTACTACGAACAGCCTCATCGTGCTGAATCATCGAGAGGTCGACGCCTACGGCAAACAGCAGAGGTCCGATCTCGTCATGCAGATCGCGGGCCAGTTCGGCGCGCTCTTCCTCCTGAACGGCGGAGAGTTGCTGTTCGAGCCTGAGACGCCGCGCTTCTGCGTCTGCGAGCTGGCGCGCGAGTCGATTCAGCCCGCGAGATACCTGCGCGAATTCTCGCGGCCCGAGTTCCGGGACGCGCGTGCCGTAGTTTCCCGCGCCGAGGCGGTCAAAGGCGGACGAAAGCGTCTCGAGCGGGCGCAACGCCCGCCCGGTGACCCAATATACGAGCGCCGCGTTCAGTCCACAGAGCAGAGCCAGGATCAATAGCGTCAATACAGCATCGTCCCAGACTTCACTGATCTCGTTGTGCGCATCAGTTTCCAGGAGAATGGTTCCCACCCGGTCGAAAGGCGCGGGAAGGGGAACCGGAGCACCGGCTGAGCGCCGTGCCAAGAGCCGATAGAACCACTCGGGTGCGGGCTCGCTTGGTTTGAGGGGCGTGGACTGGTACAGCAGGCGCCCGGCCGGGTCCAGCAGTGTGACACGCAGGTGTCGGTCGCCGTTGAAATCGGCAACGAGAAGTTCCAGATGGCGCCGTGGCGTCTCAGCTTCCTCGGCATCGTCCACCGCGTTGTGAATCGTGTTAGCTCCAACTGCGGCCGCGGCGCGCAACTCAACATCAACCTTGTGAACCGCGTGCCAGTACACGAGCACGCTCGAGGGCAGCAGCACCAGGAAGAGCACCACCGTGATCGACACGATCAGGCGCGCCCGCAAAGATGTGGATACGAAAGAGCGAAGATGGTTGGCGGAACGCATTCGTATCCCTGAGCTGTGGCGCATTCGCAGCAACCTACACCTCAACGACCATAGGAGTCTGCGTCTCCTTACAGGATGTTACAGGGACGCGCCGTTGCCGGGGACTGGCACGGACGACGCGGAGGAGAGGGAATTATTCCCGGGATTTATCGGGATAAAATCCCTTGATCCACGGGAATACTCGGCGTCATCTTCCGCTGCAGGAAGCCGCGGGGGTATCAATGCAACCGAGCGGAAAGCACCGACGTCCGACGGTGCCGGCGTTGAGAGTCGCGTTTGCACTAGGAGGTGCCGGCTGGGCGATTGCTGCGTTCGGTGCGGACACCGGCTCTGATTCCAGCAGCGCTCTGGCAGAGGTGGTCGTATTCGGAACGACACCCATCCCCGGCACAACCATGGATGTCGACAAGATCCCGGGCAACGTGCAGATTCTCACGGCCCCGGACCTCTGGCGTGAGGGTTCACCGAGTCTGACACGTGCGCTGAACTCAAATCTCAGTAGCGTCAATATCAATGATGACCTCGATGATCCGTTTCAGCCCGATATCCTGTATCGCGGCTTCGAAGCATCGCCGGTACTCGGGACCCCTCAGGGGTTGGCCGTATATCAGAACGGTGTACGGATCAACGAGGCGTTTGGCGATACGGTTAACTGGGATCTTTTCCCCAACGTCGCGATCAACCAGGTCGAGCTTGTCAGCTCGAGCCCGCTTTACGGACTGAATGCCCTCGGCGGCGCCGTCTCGGTAAGCATGAAGAATGGGTTCACCTACAACGGGGGTGAGCTGGAGCTGTCGGGTGGATCGTACGGACAGCACTCAGCGGTGGGACAATTCGGCATGAACTCCGGCCCCTTCGGATTCTACGTCGCCGGTCAGGCGCTCGACTGGGACGGCTGGCGACAGTTTTCGGACGACCGCATTCGGACGCTGTACGCGGCGCTCAGCTATCACACCGACCGCGTGGTGCTCGATCTCGGCTATTCGTTCGCGCAGAACGAATTAAACGGCCAGGGGTCAGCTCCCGTGCAGGAGCTTGCCGTGAACCGATCGCTGGTATTCACTGGCCCGCAGACCAACGTCAACGATCTCGATTTCTTCACGCTGAACGGTACGTTTCGACTTACGAACACCTGGTCGCTTCAAGGCGTGGCCTATTACCGTGTCTACTCCCAGAGCGTATCCAACGGTAATACGACCAATTACATGGCGTGTTTCACAGGGCCCGGAATCCTCTGTCAGCCCGACGGTGTCACGCCGCTGATGAACGTGGCCGGTCAGACGCTACCGGACATCTCAAACGGCGGCACGACGTATATCGGGGAAAACGACTTTGAATTGATTAACGCCTGGGGTCGAGGTGCCGTGCTACAGGTTACGAATAACGATCGGGTATTTGGTCTGGAGAATCAGTTCAGCCTCGGCGCCGCGATCGACTACGCCTCGACGAGCTTCTACACCGGTGCTCAAATCGGCGTGATCAACTCTGAATTGCTGGTCCTGCCATCCAACCTGTACGTTTATACTCCGGAGAACTCGCCGGGCGCGATGGCCAACGGTGACCCGGTACCGGTCAGCGTCGATTCCGTGAATAAGAGCCTCGGTGCCTACTTCACCGATACCTTGAACCTGACCCCGGATTTCGCGGCCACCGTCAGCGGTCGATACAACATCGCTAACATCGACCTTGTCGATCAGCTGGGTACCAGCCTTACCGGCAGTAACCGTTACGTTCACTTCAACCCTGCGATCGGCGCGACCTATAAGCTGCTTCCGAGTACGACGCTCTACGGCGGCTGGTCCGTGAATAACCGGACACCGACCGCGAGCGAGATTGAGTGCTCCGACCCGCTCACCCCGTGCCTGCTGCCCACGAATCTCGCGGGAGATCCACCGACTCTGCAGCAGGTCATCTCTCACACATCCGAGCTGGGGTTGCGGGGCAAATTCGCCAATGGGGGCGACGACGGGCAGGTGAGCTGGAACCTGAGTGTGTTTCGAACGCTCTTGCACGATGACATCTACGGCATCGCAACTTCAGTCAGTCAGGGCTTCTTTCAGAACATCGGGGATACCCGAAGACAGGGGATAGAAGCGGGCCTGAGCTTCCGGGGCGCGCGGTTCTCGGCGTTCGCCAATTACAGCCTCGTGCAGGCGACCTTCCAATCGGCATTCGTCGTCCCTTCACCTTCGAATCCGTTTCAGGACGCTGCCGGCGACATCCAGATCGAACCCGGCGACAAGCTCCCGGGGATCCCCGAGAACCGCGTCAAGCTCGGCGCGGATTTCAAGGTCGTTCCGGCATGGTCTGTGGGCGGCACAGTGAATTGGGTGAGCGACTTCCACTATGTGGGTGACGAGTCCAATCAGCTCGAGCCGATCCCGGGTTACACGGTCGTCAACCTGCACACGACGTATCAACCGAGCTCGCATTTCGAGTTGTTTGTTTCGATCGACAATCTACTCAACCGGAAGTACGCAACCTGGGGAATCTTGAGCGATCCCACGGGTATCGGAGCGCCCGGAATCCCCCCCAACGGCGTCACCAACGGGCCGGGAGTCGACAACCGCTTCTTGAGTCCCGCGCCACCGTTCGAGGTGTTCGGGGGGCTCAGGCTACTGCTGTAGGCTGACTCCGCGCCGCTGCGTGCTTACGGTCCGACGGCTAGTTGCCCAGGACGAAGACGCCCTGGGCCGTGACGCTGTGGAGGAAGCCGTTCTTGTATGAGCGCGCTCGTACGATCGACGTCTCCTTCAGACGGATCGGGGCGGTGTAAACCGGATCATTGCGATCGGGTTCGCTCCCATCCAACGTGTAGTGGATATCGGAGCCCGACTCAGCGGCGGTCAGTCTAACCTCGATGGCCGAAGGGAAGTTCCCGCCCGCCGGAGAGATTGCCGGTGGGGCAAGTACGGGCTTCCCCGGCAGGGATTCGATCCAGGCGCGCAGCAACGCGACTCCGCCGGTATCGATCGTCTCGCGAGCCAGGGGAGGCATCTTGATGTCATCGAGGGTGTCGACCCGCATGTAGGCGATCGAACGCCAAATGTCGTGGGGCGCGACCACACGCGGGCGATCGATCCCTTCATCGATCAGTACCGGCCCATCGACGATGTTCTGGCGGTCGAGCGGCGTTGCATAGCGCGCGTCGAAGTACGCGACCGTGCCTCGAGGCCGGTGGCATTGTGCGCAGTTGGCGTCGAGGTAAGAGCGGGCGCGATCTTCGAGGCTGCGACTCGTATCGTCAGCAGCAGCGAGCCGCGGCAGCGTGGAGGGGTCTGTGCCAGTGAGGGAGGGGGTGAACAGCTCGAGGTCATTCCACGCCTCCAACTGATTCCTGGCGACCCCGGACGGGTAGTCATAGACTCGGTTGAGTTGACGCGTCTTCACACCGAGTACCCCGCCCGCCCGGGAATTGTGACAAGCCAGGCAGTCTTTCCTGCTGGGGTAGTACCACCGCTGGGTACGAGTACCGCCACTTCGGATCTTGATCTGAATATCCTCGATCAGGCTTCGCTGGAGCAGATCCGCATCGCTCCCGTCGTCCCGCCACTTGTAGACCACTCCGTAGACGCCTCCGTCTGCAGCGCAGACCAGTAAGCGGGTCTCCAGACGTCGCGTGACGCTCGGATCGGCTTCGTTGACCGGCAGCTCGAATGTCTTGATGAATACCGTGCCGGGCGGGAAGCGCCATTCGTCGTTCGAGGAAAAGGCGATCTTGCCTTGCGGAATAGCCACCAGCCGCGACTTCACCGCTCCGTCCGACCAGAAGGCGACCACGAGGTCGTACGGGATCAGGCCGGGAAGGGGAGTGAGTGTGCGAAGGTCCCTGAAGACACCGGTCTGTGAGAGGAGCGCAGGTGGTGGCACCGAGGAACGCTGCGGCATATTGAGATATGCCCTGGGGATCACGCGCGGTGCAGAAAGGCCGTGGACAGTGTCGGATGCCCAGATGCCGCGGGAGACACTCAGAGCCAGCGTGCCGATCACCAACGCGACCAGAGTTCGCGCGCCTGGGGTGGCCGCACTGCGCACGCCACTCCCTGAGAGACCTCCTGAGCTGATCCCTGTTTTGTCGCGACGCATTCGGTCTGGATCACCTCCGCTCGAGTCGGCCTTCAGTCGGGTCGGGCTACGATGGTGACCCCCCAGGGGCGTTCCCCCGCCCGGACCCGGGTGATTTCCTTGTTGAGCGTCAGATCGACGACGGAAACGTCATTCGAGGGGCCATTGGCCGAGAACAGGTACCTTCCGTCAGGTGACAGGACAATGCCCCAGGGTCTCTGGCCCACCTTGATCGTGGCCAGCAACGCGTGAGTATGCGTATCGAGCACCGAGACCGTTCCGGCACGGCCGTCGGAAACATAGACTCGCTTGCCGTCCGGGGAGACCTTAACGCTCATGGGTCGCGATCCCTCGGGCAGATCGATGACTTTGAGCACCTTGAGGTCGTCGGTGTCGATCACATTCAATTGACCCGTCGACTCCGAGGGAATGAAGGCCAGGGTGCCCTGGGGCAGAAACGCCATGCTGCGGGGTCTTACGGGAACCTTGAAGTGGCCCACGATCCTGTAGCTCTTCGTGTCGACCGCGTAGATGTCGCCGCCCGCCTCGCAGGTAATGTAAAAGCGAGCGCCGTCGGGGGAGGTCGCAGCGCCTTCAGGCTCCTGGCCAACCGGAATGATGTGCTCGACCTTGCGGGTCTCGATATTGATTACGCTTGCGGTCCGCACGTCCTCGTTGGACACATAGAGACGCGTACCGTCCTTACTCAGGGCGAACTCCTCCGGGTCCGAGCCCGCGTTGATCTTGCCCGTGAGCCTGCGCGCCGCGACGTCGACGATACCGATACCGTCGGCGGACTTGTCGGCGACGGCCTGCTCCTCATCCTCTTCTTCGTGCTTACGCAGTATGGGGTTACCCTTAGCATCGAGCCGGGGCGGGGCCTCGATCGGTGTTCCGCTCAAGGCGACGTATACCGTGCGCCCATCCGGGCTCGCGTGTATGCCGCGCGGGCGCTTCCCCGCAGGGATCGTGGCGAGGACCTTGAAGTCGCCACTACTGATTACCGTGATGTCTCCGGACTTCTCATTGGACACAAAGATCTCGTATGGCGAGGCGTTGGCCGTTTGGGGTGTGAGGACGGCAAGGGTTCCACCCGCAACGCAGGCGCTCGCAAGGAGTGAGGGCAGACGACCGTGATGCAGAAGCATTGCGCAGTTCCTCGGAAGGGATCCTCCGGTGGGGATGCTTAGTCTAGGGGCGTGGTTCATCAGAGCAATCACAAAGCGGCTCTGGCGAAGTTCGAGCGCCGCCGAGCGACCGGGTACGGGATAAAATCCCAGAAGAGGTCGGGACAAAATCCCGAGCTACCTGTCGGAGAATGCCAGAGGGGATTCGGCCCTGGGTAAAGAGGTGGACGTGGATACGTCGACAGAAAAACTTGGATCCGAGCGCGTGACGCCGAGCGTGACGGTGCCGAGAGCCGACTCGGATAGTTTGTCAGGTGCGACACTCAGGCTGCGGGTTTGTCTGATCATTACAGTGCTGCTTGCGCTGCTGACCGTCGCAGACGGCATTTATGTGATTCGCAAGGCGCGTGATGATGTTCGCGACGAGGTGCGCTCGACCCTGACTCTTACCGGTCATTTTCTCGATGCGCAGCTCGATGTACTGCGAGATCGCTGGGTCGCCCGGGGCTATGCGGTACCGCTGTTTCAATTGCGCAACCTGGGAGATGTAAGACACGTCGACCTGAGGTTCTACGACAACCAGGGTCGTCTTCTCGACAGCAACGAAGATACGACGGATCGAAGACCGCGCGCGCCGGGTTGGTTTACCTGGCTCGTGCATCTCACCTCGATACCAGCTGAATCCCAGACGCGCACCGTGTCGTTCAACGGTACGACCGTGGGACGACTCGTGATGGCCCCGGATGCGACGTACGAGATCGAGGAGATGTGGGGTACTTCGCGCGGACTGCTGGCGATCCTTGCTCTGTTCTTCGTGGTGGTGAACGCCGCGGTATGGTGGTCGGTGTCCCGCGCCCTGCGGCCTATCGACCAGATTCTCCAGGCGCTGCAGAGGGTGAGAGAAGGTGATCTGGCCGTGCGGCTCCCGCAGTTTGACTTGCCGGAGCTTTCACGAGTGGGCGTCGGCTTCAACCACATGGCGGAGACGCTCGAGCAAAGTGTCAGCGAAAACCAGAGACTTACCCGGGAGCTTCTCAATACCCAAGAGAAGGAGCGGCGTCATCTGGCGCACGAGCTGCACGATGAGATCGCTCAATGCGTAAGCGCAATTCACGCTGACGCGGTGACGATCAAGAGGCGCGGTGGAAGTGCGGTGCAGGAGAGCGCCGAGGCGATCGTGCAAGTCGTTGCTCAGATCAAGGAGACCGTTCGCAGCATGCTGCGACGCATCCGACCCGCTTACCTCGAGGAGCTCGGACTCGAGGCCGAAGTTCATGAACAGGTCGCGGCATTCAGGCAGCGTAACCCCAACGTGGTATGCGCGCTGGATGTACAGGGTGACCTCGCCGGCCTGGACGAGGAAGTGGCAGTCACGATATACCGCGTCGTCCAGGAGTCGCTCACCAACATCGCGGTTCACGCCAATGCGCGGAACGTCTCAATCGAGCTGAGTGTTCAGTGTGCCGAACAGCTGGCAGAGGGTCGCATAGACGTTACGATTACTGACGATGGTGCAGGCTTCTTCCAGTTAACGACAAACCGTGGCCTGGGGCTGACGGGAATCCGCGAGCGAACACGAGCCTTGGGTGGCTCTTGCTACATCGTATCGGAACCGGGCAGCGGTACGCGTATCGAGGTCTCGGTGCCGTTCGTCAGGCAGCGGGAGATGGCAGATGCCTGAGACTATCACTCGAATCATGCTGGTCGACGATCATGCGATCGTTAGAGCGGGCTTCCGTCGTCTTCTGGAACAACAGGCCAACTATCAGGTAGTTGCCGAGGCGGGGGACGCAGAGACCGCCTACGCTCTCTTTGTTGAGCATCAGCCGGATATCGTGGTTCTCGACCTGTCCATGCCCGGAGTAAGTGGTTTGGACCTAGTGCGACGCATAGCGGTGCGTGAGCCGACCGCTAGAATCTTGGTATTCACGATGCACGAGGATGCGCAGCTCGCGGAGCGAGCCATTCAGCTCGGCGCGCGCGGATACGTGACCAAGAGCAGTGCGCCTGACGCGCTGGCCTCGGCAGTCGCCGACATGATGGCCGGGAGAGTCGCGTTCAGTCCGGATATTGCCCAGTCCCTCGCGGTCTCGAAGGTGACCGGTGAAGGCGATCCGCTGGCAGCGCTCAGTGCACGCGAGTTCGAAATCTTCCGACTCATTGCGCGAGGACAAACCGTGGGGTCGATCGCCTCGCTCCTCAGCCTGAGCGCAAAGACCGTCGCTAATTACCACTCACTCATCAAACAGAAGCTTGGTATCGCCAGCGACGTCGAACTCGTGCTCCTGGCGCAGCGGCGCAACATCAGCTAGCCGGCTGGACTTACGCTGAGACCGACACGCGGGTCGGTCGCCGCGACGCACGCGCCCCTCGCCGTCCGCGACGGGGACTGTCAACGCCGTCCTGGTGCCCGGAGTGGTTTCGGGACGCCATCCCGGCCGCGTTTGGGAACACATCACAATATCGCTCTGTGCATGCGGAATACATTGATCCGACGTTCGGACTGGGGAAATGATATGTGCAATCAATGCGGCTCAGGCGCGGTCTCTTCGCCTCGTGCCCGAAAACCGCGCGAGGGGATTTCGAATGCACAGGTCCATTCTGAACGCGCTGCACGGCTGGCATCTCATTGGGTGTGTGGTTGCCGCCACAATGCCGAGTGCCCTGCTGGCGCAGAGCTCCTCCGTCGAGAAACCCCTCAGCAACCCCGCGACCGTGGAGGAGTTGCCGACCGTACTGGTCATTGGCAACGCGCCCTTGCCTGGACTCGGCCTGCCGCCGAATCAGGTGCCGGGCAACGTCCAGACGGCGAACAGCCAGGACCTGCAGCGCCAGCAAACGCTGAATATCACCGATTACCTGAACAACAACTTCAGTGGCATCAGCATCAGCCAGAGTCAGGACAATCCGCTGCAGGATGACGTTTACTACCACGGCTTCACGGCCTCGCCGCTCCTGGGAACGCCACAGGGCCTGTCCGTGTACGTCGACGGCGTGCGTGTCAACGAGGCATTCGGCGACACCGTCAACTGGGACCTGATTCCGGAAGCCGCCATCTCGACCATCAGTCTCGTGCCCGGATCGAACCCCGTCTTCGGTCTCAACACGCTGGGCGGTGCGCTCACGGTGCACACCAAGAGCGGCCACGATAACCCCGGTACGGAAATCGAGGGCTACGCTGGCTCCTTCGGCCGTACCGCGGCCGAGTTCTCAACTGGCGGGGCCGCGGCCAACGGCTTCGACTGGTTCTTCGGCGGCGACGTTCTGGACGAAAACGGCTGGCGCGACTTGTCGCCTACGCACGCACGGCAGCTGTTCGGCAAGGTGGGCTGGGAGAACGAGCACACCGACATCGACCTCAGCTACACGTACGCCGACAACAGCATGATCGGCAACGGCACGACGCCACAGAGCATGCTGGATTACAACTACGCGGCGATCTACAGCGCTCCCGACTACACCCACAACCACCTGAACTTCGGCAACCTCGTGCTAACGCAGATCCTCGCCGAGCACTGGCTGCTGAGCGGCAACGTCTACTATCGCGATCTGGAGACGAACTCCAACAATGGCGACATCAACGACGACAACTATCTGTCGGACGACTACTCCGGACCGCCGATCGATTGCGACGCCGCCTTGACCACGCACGTGGACTACGCATACTGCTCCAACGGCATCAACCGGCACTCGCACCTCGAGCAGCAGACCGCTGGTGTCGGTGTGCAGCTCACCAACTCTGCTGACCTGTTCGGCGGCAAGAACCAGGTGGTGATCGGGGGCGAGTACTCACACGCCAAGGACGACTACATGCAGAGCTTCGTCTACGGCACGCTCACGCCGGATCGCAGCGTCGTCTCGACTATCAGCCCCCCCAACCCCTTCCAGACGGTCAATCAGGTGAGCGGCGTCAACGATATCTGGGGCGTGTATTTCACCGACACGTGGTCGCCGTCCGACCTGCTGCACATCACTGTGGCGGCACGCTACAACCACAGTCATGAGACGCTGAACGGGTACAGCCTCGATACCGACGTCGGCGACTATCCGGACTTTGACGGCTCGATCCCGGTCTCGGGCGACCACGTTTTCAACCGTCTGAACCCCTCGGTAGGATTCACGGTTACGCCGAACAAGAATCTGACCTTCTACGCCGACTATGCCGAGTCGAGTCGCGCCCCGACGGTGATCGAGCTGGGCTGCTCGGACCCGGACACGCCCTGCGGGCTCCCCAACGACTTTGCCAGCGATCCGGATCTCAAGCAGGTGGTGTCCAAAACCTTCGAGATTGGCGCACGCGGTGCCCTCGGGGAGCAACTGCAGTGGTCCGTCGATTTATTCCACACGGTCAACAAGAACGATATCCAGTTCGTGGCGACCAGCGTCAGCGAAGGCTATTTTGCCAACGTCGGCGACACCCGCCGCCAGGGATTGGATGCCGCCGTCGGTGGGAAGCTCGGCAACTTGTCCTGGCATTTGGCTTACAGTTTCATCGATGCGACCTACCAGTCGAGCTTCGTGATCAATTCGGAGTCCAACAGCACCGCGGACGCCAACGGTAATATCGTAGTAAGTCCTGGTGCGCGCATTCCGCTCATCCCGCGCAATACCGGACGCCTGGTGCTCGAGTACGACGTGACGCACTCGTGGAACGTCGGCGGAACAGTCGTAGTGTCCTCGGGCTCCTACCTGCACGGCAATGAGAATAATCAGAACGTGGCCGGCGGCACCAACGGCGAGGGAGCGTACGTCATCGGCAGCGGCGCCATCGGTGGTTACGCGGTGGTCAACCTGTTCACCACCTGGCATGCCTCCCGTCATCTGGACCTGTTCGCGCGGGTCAACAACCTGTTCGATCGGAAATACGCGACGGCTGGATTTCTCAGCACGAACGTGTTCACTCCCAACGGCACGTTCAAGCCGGATCCCGACGACTGGACGAATGAGAATGACGTATCGCCGGGCGCGCCGATTGGCGCTTGGGCCGGAGTACGCCTGCGCTGGGAGTAAAGGCGCGCACGCACGTGGCGTGGGTGGCTGAAGTCGGGTCAACCTCGCGCCTAAGAACTGCGTACGAGTTCTACGGGGGCCGAAGCGCCGAGCCTTCGCTCAACGGCGTGGATTCCGCAGGATAGGCGCGTCTTAGCGACGCGAGCATTTCGGGGTTGCCGAGTGCGCAGCATCGCGACCGAAGCTAGCTCGCTGGAACAATGATGGACTGGCGCGACTGAGGCGAATACGTCCTCTAAGTCAGCGGCTTAGACCCACTGAGAAGGGTTTTTCCCTTTTGGGTCTGCTCGAAATTTGCCTGCCGGTTTCGCGTGCGGATTTCATGGTTGCATTGGTATTATAACGAGTTATAATTTTGTCCATGAAGGTTCCCCTGAGACGCATCGGAAATTCCCTCGGAGTCATCCTGCCGAAAACGACCCTTGAAGCCTGGGGCGTGGGGGAGGGGGATGAGTTGGAGCTCAGCGAGCACGAGCTGCGGCCGCCCGCGCGCGGA
>Ga0187765_10000780_pt1 | contig 11895 bp, 12 predicted proteins | sample 0216_QUI02_MP05__3_FD_133018 | JGI IMG/M metagenome (GOLD analysis project Ga0187765, IMG submission 133018) | Tropical peat soil microbial communities from peatlands in Department of Meta, Colombia - 0216_QUI02_MP05_10_MG | ecosystem: Environmental > Terrestrial > Soil > Wetlands > Peat ...
CGCCGGCGCCCCGAGGATCGTGGTGTCGCACGATCCCGACGTCTTCGCCTTCTGGCCGCCGGAGATCAGGCTCGACCTGATGCTCTCCGGCCATACCCACGGAGGCCAGGCGTGGCTTCCACTCATCGGTCCGCCGTACGTGCCGTCGCAGTTCGGCTTTCGCTATCTCTCCGGCCACGTCCGGGAGGGCGAGCGCCAGCTCTATGTGTCCCGCGGGGTTGGTGCGATCACCGCCCCGATCCGGTGGTGTTGCCCGCCGGAAGTGACGCTGCTGGTGCTCCATCCCCCCTCTTGACAACCGCGGGCAAAAGTACCACTGTATCGGTACAGTGATACAGCGACGGGGTCGTGTTCGGGCAGATTGATCCGCGCAGTTCCATCCCGTTGTACGTGCAGATCGCCGATCGCATCCGCATCGCAGTGGCGACCGGGGAGATGCCGCCGGGAGGTGCGCTGCCCTCGGTGCGGCACCTCGCGTCCCAGCTCCGGGTGAACCCTGCGACGGTCGTGCAGGCGTACCGGGAGCTCGAGGAGGTCGGCGTGATCGAGAGTCGACAGGGCGCAGGGACCTTCGTGCGGGAGCTGGCGGAGACGAAGCGCGATGCGGAGCGGCAGCGGCTGGCGCGCCGCCTGGTCCGCCACCTGCTGCAGGAAGCGTCGACGCTGGGCGTATCCCGCGAGGACCTGGAGCAGGCACTCCGGGTCGAGATGAAGGTGAAGCTCGCATGAGCTACGCGATCGAGACGTTCGACCTCGCGTATCGCGCGGGGAAGCACTTCGAGATCCGCGATCTCGCGCTCAAGGTGCGCGAGGGCTCGATCTACGGCTTCCTGGGCCCGAACGGCTCGGGCAAGACGACGACGATCCGGCTGCTGCTCGGAATGCTGAAGCCGGTGCGGGGCACGATCACGGTGCTGGGTCGGAAGGTTCCCGGCGAAATGGCGCGGATCATGGCGCAGACCGGGTACGTGCCGGAGCGGCCACACCTCTATCCGTATCTGACCCTCGAGCAGGCGGTGCGCTTTCATGCGGCCTTCTACGAGGGATTCGACATGGCGTACGCGGGCGAGATGCGCCGCAGCTTCGGCCTCCCGCTCGACCAGAAGCTGTCGCACCTCTCCAAGGGCGAGATCGGGAAGCTGCACATGCTGCTGGTGCTGGCCCAGCGCCCGAAACTGCTCGTGCTGGACGAGCCCACGGACGGCCTGGATCCCGTGGTGCGCCGCGACGTCCTCTCGGCGTTGCTCGACTTCTGTTCGCAGGGCTCGGCGACGGTCTTCATCTCCAGCCATCTGGTGCACGAGCTCGAGCGCATCTGCGATTGGGTGGGCGTGCTCGACAACGGGAAGCTGGTGATCGAGCTGCCGATGCAGAGCTTCAAGAGCGGGATCAAGCGGATCCGGCTGACCGGCGCGCCGAGCCTCGTGGGCGACACGCCGTTCGTGGTGCTGCAGCGGGAGACGACGGGGACCGAGCAGGTCTGGGTGGTGCGCGGCTGGCAGGCGCCGATGGCGCAGTGGTTCGAAGGCGTCGGCGCGGCGGTCAAGGAAGTCGTGGACCTGGATCTCGAGGAAGGGTTCGTGGAGCTGCTGCGCTCGTCGCGGGCGCCGACGTTCTGAGGCGGGAGGAGCGCGATGTACAAGCAGGTCCTCAAGGCGCAGTGGCTGGCGGCGCGTCTGCCGGTGGTGCTGCTCGCGGTCCTCGGATTCGCGTTGCCGCTGCTCACGGTGACCGCGGGTGGCAGCCTCGAAGGCGCGCCCGCGGAGCGGGTGGCGCTGTGGCTGTTCACGGCTCAGAAGATCGGCGTGCTCTTCCCGGGGCTGGCGCTGCTGCTCGGACTGCTGCTCGGCATCAGTGCGTGGGCGCCCGATCATCTGGGGAAGCACGTCTACGCGCTCTCGCTCCCCGTGCCGAGATCCATGTACGTCCTCCTCCGTTTCGCCGCCGGCGTGACGCTGCTCGCCGTGCCGGTCGCGGCGCTCGGCGTGGGCGCCGTGCTGGCGTCCCTGGTCGTGAGGCTGCCGAGCGGCATCCACGCCTATCCGGCGCAGATCACGCTGCGCTTCGCCGTTGCCGCTCTCGTGTGCTACGCGATCTTCTTCGCCATCTCGATCGCCACGAAGCGGGCCGCCTTGGCGGTCCTCGGAGTCATTTGCGGCGTGTTGCTGGCCGATCTCGTGTTGACGGCCGTCGGCCAGGGGGATTCAGGCACGGTGACCACGACCATGTTCATGCTGCTGACGAACTGGCCGGGACCGCTGAGCATCCTGATGGGGCGCTGGGCCCTGTTCGATGTCTAGCACGCGGTGGTTGGCGGGATTGCTCGCGGCTGGGGCGGTCGCCGCCCGTGCCCAGACCCCGGGTGAGCGGATCGCGGCGACGCGCGCGCTCCTGGCCCGCGCCGAGGCGGCGCAGGCCGCGCTGGCGCGGGACGATTCGGTCGCACGGGCCGGCGAGAGCGTGCGGCGGCGGGCGACGCCGTACAGCGCGGACGCGCTGACCGTATTGCTGCCCGCCATCACCGACGACGTGACCGGGCGTCGCATCGTGGCCGGCGCGGTCGCGATGCTCGACGACATGGGCGGCATTCCGCGCGGGTTCATCGGCTCGCTCGTGCTCGTGAGCGACTATGCGATGGACGTGGATTCCGTCCTGCGGGCGACCGGCCTTCGCAGCCGCGTCAGGGTGCACCTGGATGTCGGCCTGCATCCCGACACGCTGGCGGACGACTGGAAGGTGGCGACGACGGTCGGCAGAGCGTTCTTCGGCTCCCGGGATCGGGAGTGGAGAGAATGGCTCCCGTGGAACGTGTCCGTCGGCTGGACGATGGCGAGAGACGGCCAGGCGGCCATCCGCGAACTGATGGCCGGGGACACACGGGCGGGGGCGAAGTGCTTGGCCGGCGAAGCGCGGAGCTGCCGGCTCTGGCTGGGGCTGGACCGCGACGCGAATCCGTACGCGGTGCGATTCACGGCGGCGGAGCTGCGTCGTACGCTGGCCGGGAGATTCTTCGGGAGCGTGGGACCGAGCCTGATCAAGGACTGTCTGGCCGGGACCGATGATGCATGCGTTCGGGCGTCGAGCCGCGGGGACGTGCTGCCCGCGATCCCGGCCGGCTACGAGGCGCGCGCGAGCCTGCTTCGCGCAGCGCGCGCGCTACACGGTCCTTCCGTGCTGGAGCGGGCCCTCGCCGACACCACGGGCTCGCTGGGAGACCGATTGGCGCGGGCGGCCGGAGTGGGCACCGACTCGCTCGTGTCCGAGTGGCGCACCTGGCTCCTGACGGCCGGCGGAATGGCGCGGGTGCGCGCCGGCGCGCGCGAGGCGCTCCCGGCGCTCCTGTTCGGCGGCCTGCTGCTGGCCGCGGCCGCGGGAAGCGGGCGATGGCGCTGAAGCGCTGGCGCTGGGTCTGGGGCCCCCTTCTCGCAGCGGGCTTCGTCGTGGTGCTGACCCTCCCTCCAGGGATCCCAACGGAGACGGGCATCCTGTCGGTCTTTGGGCTGGCCTATTCGCCGTGGCAATACCCGCCCGGGATGGTGCATCGAGCCGCCGTCGAAGGCGCGCTGAACCAACAGCGAAGGCGTCTTCGCGCGGAGATGCTGGCGGATTCGATCCTCGTGGCGACGCATGGTCCTCGCGTCGTGCGCTCGAGCGACGGCGCCGTGACGATCGTCTACGAGGACCCCATCGCCGCCGACTCGGCGCGGTTCTGGCTCAGGGCAACCCTGGCCGAACTGGATCTGTATCCCAAAGGGAAGAGCGGAGGTCTGCCCATTGTCGTGGCGCTGCTGTCGAGTCCTCGCCGCCACCCCGATCTGCGCAACGAGTCCCAACAAACATCGGTCCTGTGGCGGCCGCGGACGGCGACGGCAGGGCCCGCATGCATCTTGACCGTGAACCTGCGACCGCAGCCGCGCTCCTGGTGGCCGGGGGCCTCGCTCGTCGTCCACGACCCGGGGGTCGGCCCGGTCGGACGATTCCTCGATTATTGTGCGCTCGGGGGTCGATACGGCGCGCCGGGCGCATCGGTGGCGCGGTGGGCCGGGTCCAGCCCGGAGTGGTACTGGCGCGCAAGCTCGCTCGCCACCCGGCTGTGGGAGGCGCGGCGGAGCGTCCGGAAGGAGGACATCCCGCGAGAGTGGCAGTTCCCCTTCTGGTACGGCCAGGTGTCGTGGGTCGGCGTCGGGTGTCTGGATGGGGACGAGTCGCTGTGTGCACGGACTGCCGGGTTGGGAACGGCGGGCGCCTCGGGGAGCGACTTCTACTTCGAGCACCGGCTCATCGTCGGCCATCTGCTCGCGACCGGCACCGCCGACCAGTTCGCGAGCTTCTGGCGGTCCCCGCTGGCGCCGCGCGCCGCGCTGCAGCAGGCCTACCGCCTGCCGCCGGGGCGGATCGCGCTCGAGGCCTTCCGCCACTGGTACGACGTCCCGCCGGCGCCACCGCGCGCCGAGCCGCGCCTGATGCTGGCAGGACTGCTGTGGGCCGGGGCGGCCCTTGCCCTCGCGCTGGTCGCCGGCCGGCGCTGGACGACTGAGATCTAGTCAGTCGAGCGGGACGACGAAGCGCACGATGAGGCGCTCGCGCGACTGCGGGCTCACGGTGCAGAAGGACTTCCCCCCCACCAGCTTCTTGACGCCCAGCACCTCGCCCTCGCCGATGCTGGGGACGTCGCGAAACGTGATCTCGAGCGTCTGCCCCGCCGTCAGCTGGTAGCGCACCGGCCGATCGCGCAACCGGCGGAAGGGATCCACCTTCTCGAGGCCCGCCGTGAGGCTTGCCTTGATCGCCGTGAGGCGTTCCTGGGTGGTGCGATCCTTCACGCTGCCGGGCACGCGGCCGCACCCCCCGTGCCGGCGTTCGCGATGACGACCTCCGCGTTGCGCGCGAGTCCCGCCCGGCCCGCGCGCTCGAGGGCCGTCTCGCCGAACGCATCGTCGAACTGGCGCTCGGTCATGCCCAGGATCTCGACCAGGGTCGGCCAATCGCCGGCGGGGCGTCCGTGGTAGCGCTCCTCGCGGGTCTCCGTCGCAAACCGCACGTTCCACGGGCACACGTCCTGGCAGACATCGCAGCCGAAGAGCCAATGGCCCACGGCGCTCTTGAGCGCGTCGGGGATCGCACCGCGTGCCTCGATAGTCAGGTACGAGATGCAGCGGGTGGCGTCGAGCACGCGGGGCTCCGGAAAGGCTCCGGTGGGGCAGGCGTCGAGGCAGCGCGTACAGGTGCCGCACCGGTCCGCCTCGAACGGCGAATCGCGCTCCAGCGCCAGGTCGGTCAGCAGCACGCCGATGAAGGTGAACGAGCCGATCCCCGGCCGGATGAGCATGGTGTTCTTGCCGAACCAGCCGAGGCCGGCGCGCCGCGCCAGCTCCCGCTCCGGCAGCGGCCCGGCGTCCACGTAGGCGCGGAACCTCCCGGCGCCCGCGGCGGCCACGAGCCGCGCCGCCAATTGCTGGAGCTTGCTGCTCATCACCGCGTGGTAGTCGTCGCCCAGCGCGTACTGCGCGATCCGGCCCCGGCCGGGGCCCGGCCCGGCGTGCGCCTGATGGTAGTTGTGCAGGACCACGATGGCGGACCGGGCCTCGGGCCACGCGCGCGCGGGCTCGCGGCGCAGCGGCGCCTGCCGCTGCATGTAGCGCATCTCGCCGTTGAAGTCCCGATCCAGCCAACGCGACAGGGCGGGAGCGGCGGCCGTGCCGTCCAGATCCGTGATCCCGCACGCCTCGAATCCGAGCGCACGGGCCGCGGCCTTGGCGGCGCTGGCGAGGACGGCGGGCGTCATGTCCTGAGCAGGTCCCGGCGCCAGCGCGCCAGCCGGATCACGTCTTCCACCGGGGGCACCGCGTCCGCGTCGCCGTAGGCCGTGAGCATCCGCCATCGCACGTACTCCGGCGGCGGCAACGGCAGGAACGGAGCCTCGCGGTACCACCGGCGGCGACGCATCGACCAGGCGAGCGCGATCAGGTCCAGCGCGACCCGCGGATTGACCGCCGCCCGCGCGAACAGGGCGGCGCTGAGCGAAGTCCACGACCGCACATTTCGTGTATATTCTGACCCTCCCACCAAGGCAAGAGGCCTTCTGATGTCGTCAGACGGCGAGCGGCGGAGCGGTTCGAGACGGCCGGGCCCGACTGAGGACGAGCGGCTCTTCAGCGTTCCCTCCCTGCTGCAGCGCGAGCGGCGGTTCACGTCCTCCGATCCGTGGCGCGTTCTCAGGATCATGGGCGAGTTCGTCGAGGGCTTCGACACGCTCGCCGGCGTCAACACGGGCGTGACGTTCTTCGGGTCCGCGCGCACCGCGCCGGGCGACCCGTACTACAAGGCGGCGACCGAGACGGCGCGCCTGCTGTCGGCCGCCGGCTTCGCGATCATCACCGGAGGCGGCCCGGGGATCATGGAGGCCGCGAACCGGGGCGCGTCGCTTGGCGGCGGACCGTCCATCGGGCTCAACATCGAGCTGCCGTTCGAGCAGGGCACGAACGAGTACGTGGATACGGCGATGCACTTCCACTACTTCTTCGTGCGGAAGACGATGTTCGTGAAGTACTCGATCGGCTTCGTCGTCTTCCCGGGCGGCTTCGGCACGCTGGACGAGCTGTTCGAGGCCCTGACCCTGATCCAGACCGGCAAGATCAAGCACTTCCCGCTCGTGCTGTTCGGGAGCACGTACTGGCGCGGACTGCTCGATTGGCTGCGTGAGACCGTCGCGGCGCAGCGGAAGATCGACATCAAGGACCTCGACATCTTCCACGTCACGGACGAGCCGCAGGCAGCCGTCGCCGAGGTGGCGCGGGCGCGCGAGAAGCTCCTGGCGCTCCAGCGGGAGCCGTCGGAGGCCGCGTTGGGCCGTGAGCTCATCTGACCGGCATCCCCCGCGGCTCGCGGCGCAGCCGTGAGCGCGGGCGCCGCCACAACGCCGAGCACCCGGTATCTCCGCTACGCGCTGGGGTTGCTCGCGTTCGGCAACCTGCTGAACTACCTCGACCGCAACATCATCCTGGCGCTGTTCGAGCCGATCAAGCACGACCTTCGCATCACCGACACGCAGCTCGGGTGGCTGGGTTCATCGTTCGCGATTGCCTTCGCCCTGGGCGCGCTCGGCGCCGGGGTGCTGTCGGACCTCAAGTCCCGGCGGTCGGTGATGGCCGGCGGGCTGGCGCTCTGGAGCGGCTTCACGGCGCTGGGCGGCCTCGCCGGCACGTACTGGCACCTGTTCACCACGCGGGGCGTGGTCGGCGTGGCCGAATCGTCGTACCTGCCGTCGGCGCAGGCACTCCTCGCCGACTACTTCCCGGACCGCGGCCGCGCGCAGGCGATGGGGATCTTCTGGATCGGCCTGGCGGTGGGCGGCGTGATGGCGGTGTTCGTCGGCGGCCACCTCGCGACCGCCATCGGATGGCGCGCGACGCTGGTCGTGGTCGGGCTGCCGGGGTTTCTGTTCGCGCTGCTGATGGGACGTCTCCGGGACCCGCGGCCGGCGCCTCGCCGGCCGCCGGCGAGCCGGACGGTGCGCAAGTTCGTCATCACCCCCCGCATCGCACTGAAGGCCGCGTTGCCGCTCCTCGTGTCCGTACTGCTGGGCGGCGCGGCGGTCGGTTTCCTCGCGCTGTTCCAGGGCGTGCCCGCAGCGGCGGACACGGCGGCCTTCGGCATCATCGTCGGCGCGGGTCTGATCTGGACGGTGCTCAAGTGGGTGCGGATCGTCATGCGGCTGCGCCACGCGCTGCTGCCCGGAGCGCCGGCCGACGCGGTGGACGAGATGCTCGACGCGGCGGCCGTGGTGTTGCGCACACCCACGCTGATCTGGATGTTCGTCGGCGGCGCGCTCACGACGGCGGCGATGAACGCGCTGGTAGCCTGGTCGGCGAGCTACCTGCAGCGAGTCCTGCATCTCACGCTGGCGCAGGCGGGGACGCAGATCGGGCCGGTGGGTCTGGTGGCGGGGGTCCTGGGATCGTGGATCGGCGGACGGTTCGCCGACCGGCTCATGCAGCGTCTGCCGTCCGGCCGCGTGATCGCCAGCGCGGCCGGTTTCCTGCTCGGCGCGCCGCTGTGCGTGGTGCTCCTGTTGATGGACAACGTGGCCGTCTTCGCCGTGCTCTTCTTCGTCGTCGTCTTCTTCTTCACCTGGTACAACGGCCCGATCGCCGCCGTCCTGTTCGACGTCGTGCCGCGCGGGATCGCCGCGACCGTGATGGGGGCCTACGTCTTCTTCATCCACATCGCCGGCGATGCCATCGCCCTGCCGGTGGTGGGACTCCTCTCCGACCGCTATGGCCTGCGGGTGGCTCTCATGACCTTGCCGGCCGTGGGGCTGCTCGGTGGAGCGCTGCTGCTGCTCGCGGTGCCCACCGTGGCGCGCGACATGGAGCGGGTCAAGACGGCGTGAGCGCCTGGCGCATCCGCTTGACCGCCTCGAGGTAATCGGCCAGCGATTCGGCCTCGCGGCCGGCGTCCCACCCGAGCTCGCGCGCGAGGAGCCCGGCGACCACGGGCGCCGCCCCGGTGCCCTGGCTCGCATCGCGATGGAAGAGGCGCGTCCGGCGGATGAGCACGTCGGCCACGGTCAGCACCATCTCGCGGCGCGCCTGGTGCACCACCTCCGCTTGCAGCACGGGCCAGCCGTCGAGAAGCGGTTTGGCGAGGGCGGGCTCGCGCGCGGCCAGATTGGCGACCGCCGCCGACTCGGATCCGTAGGTGTCCACGAGATGGCGCGCGACCGGCTCGGGTACCCGCTCCATGTCGAGCTCACGCACCAACTGCTCGAGGTCCGCGACCTCTCCGCCGGGCAGCGGCTCGCGATCCGTCGGAGCGTCGGGCATGCTGCGGCCGTCCAAGGCGTGGAGCTTCGCCGCCACGGTGTCGACCATCTCCGCGGCCATCGAGCGATAGGTCGTGAGCTTGCCACCCGCGATGGTGAGGAGGCCGCTCGGGCTCTCGACGATCCGGTGCTCGCGCGGCACCTCGGCGGTCGAGGCGGCTCCGCCGTCCGTCAGGAGCGGCCGCAGTCCCGCCCACGCCGAGAGCACGTCACCCGCGCCGAGCCGGGCATCGGGGAAGAAGGCGTTGGTGGATCGCAGGAGGTAGGTGACGTCTTGGTCCGTCGGCGCGACATCGTCGACGGCGCCGGAGTAGTCCGTGTCCGTCGTGCCGATCATCGTCGCGTCGCCCCACGGCAGCACGAACATCACCCGGCCGTCCACCGGGGAGGTCAGGGTCAGGGCTCCGGTGTTCCCGACGCGCTGCCGCGGCACCAGTACGTGCACGCCCTTGGTGGGTCGCAGCAGCGGCGCCGCGGTCGCGTCGTCCATCTGCCGGAGCGCATCGGTCCACGGCCCGGTCGCATTCACGATGACGTGGGCGTGCGCGGTGATCTCGCGGTCGTCGATCGCGTCGTGGATCACGGCGCCGCGGACCCGCCCTCCCGCCTTCTCCAGGGCCACGACCCGGGCGTAGCTGGCGGTCAACGCGCCATGGCGGTGAGCTGATCGCACGGTGGCGAGGACGAGGCGGGCGTCGTCGCACCAGCCGTCGTAGTAGATCGCGCCGCCGACCAGGTCGCGGTCCCGGAGGCGCGGCTCGAGGCGCTGGACGGCGCGGCGGGACAGCATCCGGTGTGCGTGCACGTTGCGGAACAGCGACAGCAGGTCGTACAGCCAGAGGCCGGCCGCGAGACGGAGGCGCCCCACGCGCGTCCCCGCGTGCACGGGGAAGACGAACGGCAGCGGGCGCACCAGGTGCGGCGCGATGCGGAGCAGGATGCGCCGCTCGCGGCTCGCCTCGAACACGAGCCTGAGCCACCCGTGCTCGAGGTAGCGCAGGCCACCGTGGATCAGCCGCGACGAGCGGCTGGAGGTGCCGTGCCCGAAGTCCACCGCCTCCACTAGGCAGGTGCGAATGCCGCGCATCGCGGCGTCGCGAGCGATCCCGGCCCCCGTGATGCCGCCGCCGACCACCAGCAGGTCGACGGGCTCTGCCGCGACCGCGTCGAGGTCGGCCTGGCGCGTGCTGCGGGAGAAGAGGGATTCGGTCGTGGGCAGCGTGCGCTCCTTCGGTGGAATGGCGGCTGCGGCGCGCGCGGGGAATCTGCCACCGAAATCCCGTGCGCGCACGTCGCGCCGGCGCTGGCCGACGCTCCGCGCCCCGGCTAGCTTTGCCTGCACCCGGCGCGCGTGCGCGCGCCGGGGACGGAGAATCCCATGGCCGCACCGAACGGACGTCGCGTCGCCATCGTCGCGGGATGCCGCACGCCTTTCGCGAAATCGGGCACTGCGCTGAAGGACATCAGCGCCGTCGAGCTGGCGAGGCTCGCGACCCGCGAGCTGCTCGTTCGTACCGAGATCGCGGCGGCGGAAGTCGACGAGGTCGTCTTCGGACAGGTCGTGCCGTCCGCGCTCGCGCCGAACCTCGCCCGCGAAGTCAGCCTGCTGCCGCACCTGCCCCGGACGGTCCCCGCGTACTCGCTGAACCGCGCCTGCTCCTCGTCCGGGCAGACCGTGGCCGCGGCCCACGACCAGATCGTCCTCGGGCACGCCGATGTGGTGATCGCCGGCGGCGCGGAGTCGCTCTCCGACATCCCGATCCTCCACTCGCGCCGGTTCGCCGAGGTGCTGGTGGAGGCGAGCCGGGGCAAGAGCCTCGGGGCCCGCCTCGCGGCCTTCGCCCGGGTCCGGCCGCGCGACCTGGTGCCGGTGGCGCCCGCCATCGCCGAGCCGTCCACCGGGGAGACGATGGGGCAGTCGGCCGAAAAGATGGCCAAGGAGAACCACATCTCACGGGAGGCGCAGGACCGGTTCGCGCTGCGGTCGCACCAGCTGGCGGCCGCGGGGACGGCGGACGGGCGGCTTCCCGCCGAGATCGCGCCGCTGTTCGTGCCGCCGTCCTACGCAGTCGTGGTCACCAGCGACAACGGGATCCGGGCCGACACATCGCTGGAGCAGATGGCCAAGCTCAAGCCCGCCTTCGACCGCCGGTACGGCTCGGTCACGGCCGCTAACGCGTCGCCCCTCACCGACGGCGCGTCCGCGGTGCTGGTGATGAGCGACGAAGCCGCGCGGGCGCTCGGTTACCGGCCGCTCGCCTACGTCCGGTCCTACGCCGTGGCCGCCGTGGATCCTGGCGAGCAGTTGCTGATGGGGCCCGGCTTCGCGGTGCCGAAGGCGCTCGAACGCGCGGGGATCGAGTGGAAGGAGCTGGGTCTCGTGGAGATGCACGAGGCGTTCGCCTCCCAGGTGCTCTCCAACATCCGGGTCTTCGAGTCGGACGGCTGGGCGCGCGAGCGGCTCGGGCGCGCCCGCCGGATCGGCGACGTGGACTGGGAGACGTTGAACGTGATGGGCGGCTCGATCGCCATCGGCCATCCGTTCGGCGCGACGGGCGGGCGCCTCACCACGACGCTCGCCAACGAGATGGTGCGCCGCGACGTGCAATTCGGGCTGATCTCGATCTGCGCGCAGGGTGGCATGGGGTTCGCCATGGTCCTCGAGCGGAGGTGAGGCGGCCGACATGAACAGCCAGGAGCGGGCGCCTGCTTTCACGACCGTCGTTGAGGACGGCATCGCGGTCGTCACGCTGGACCTCCCCGGCGAGTCCGTCAACAAGTTCTCCCGGGCGGTGCGCAACGAGTTCGCCGGCCTCCTGACGGAATTGGAGGGCGACGCGGCCGTCCGGGCCGTGGTGGTCATCTCCGGCAAGCCGGAGATGTTCGTCGCCGGCGCCGACATCAACGAGTTCGTGGCGGCCCGGACCGCCGAAGAGGCGACCCGGCTGTCGCGCGACGGACAGAAGCTCCTGGACCGGATTGCGACCTCGAAGAAGCCCGTCGTGGCCGCGGTCCACGGGACCTGTCTCGGCGGTGGCCTGGAGCTGATCCTCGCCTGCCACTACCGCGTA
>Ga0187765_10000781_pt1 | contig 11893 bp, 12 predicted proteins | sample 0216_QUI02_MP05__3_FD_133018 | JGI IMG/M metagenome (GOLD analysis project Ga0187765, IMG submission 133018) | Tropical peat soil microbial communities from peatlands in Department of Meta, Colombia - 0216_QUI02_MP05_10_MG | ecosystem: Environmental > Terrestrial > Soil > Wetlands > Peat ...
GTATGACGGCTATGGCCTGCCCGTGCTCCGCGAGGCGGTCGCCCGGCGATACGCCGGGCGGGGCGTGCCCACCGCACCGGAGCAGATCTTCGTCACCAGCGGCGCCCAGCACGCGCTGGACCTCCTGCTGCGGTGCCTGGCCAGTCCGCTCGACCCGGTGCTGGTGGAGAGCCCGACCTACCCGAACGCGCTGGACGCCCTGGCCCGGGCCCATGCCCGGGTGGTGGCTGTGGGGCTGGCCCCGGAGGGCTGGGACATCGACCTGCTGGTGACGGCGATGCGCCAGAGCCTGCCGCGGCTGGCCTACCTCATGCCCGACTTCCACAACCCGGCCGGGCACCTGATGAGCGCGCGGGACCGGGCGGAGCTGGCCACGGCCGCCGCGGCGGCCGGAACCCGGCTGATCATCGACGAAACCTTCGCCGAGCTTCCCCTTGGTGACGGGCCGGGGCCTCCGCGGCCCGCCCCGCTCGCCGCCTGGGACCCGGCCGGCCAGGTGATCACGATCGGCTCCATGAGCAAGGCCTACTGGGCCGGGCTGCGGGTCGGCTGGATCCGCGCCGATCCCGGCCTGGCCGCCCAGCTGCAGGCGGCGCGCGGCCCGTCGGACCTGGCCAGCCCGGTGGTGGAACAGCTCGCCGCCGCCTGGCTGCTGGACCGGGCGGACGGCCTGCTCCCGGCCCGCCGCGCGTCGCTCACCCGCCGCCGCGACGCGCTGGCGGCCGCGCTCGCCAGCCACCTGCCGGCCTGGCGGTTCCGCCTCCCGGCCGGCGGGCTGTCCCTGTGGGCCCGGCTGGATGCCCCGGTCAGCAGCGCCCTGGCCCAGGCGGCGGAACGGTACCGGCTGCGGCTCGTGCCCGGCCCTCGGTTCGGTTCCGGCGCGAACCTGGAGGGTTACCTGCGGCTGCCGTTCACCCTCCCCGAGGCCGAACTGCTCGACGCGGTGGGCCGGCTGGCGGCGGCGCGGGCCAGCCTGGGCCCCCCCGCCGCCGCGCCGGTGGCCGGCCGCGTCCCGGTGGCCTGAGCGCCCGCGCCCGCTGAGGGCCCGGAGCGCCCGCATCCGCGCCCGCCATGGGTGAAGATGGGGGCATGCGCGTGGTGGTCGTGAACCAGACCGGCGGGCCGGACGTCCTGACTGTCGCCGACCGGGAGCCGTCGCCGGCCGGGCCCGGCCAGCTGCTGGTCGATGTGGCCGCCGCGGGCGTCAACTACATGGACATCTACCAGCGGGAAGGCCGCCCACCGTACGGCCGCGACGTGCCGTTCGTGCCCGGCTCCGAGGGGGCGGGCACGGTGGCCGCGCTCGGGCCGGGCACCGAGGGCTTCGCGGTCGGGGACCGGGTGGCGTGGGCCGGGGCGCCGGGATGTTACGCCGAGCAGGTGGCCGTCCCCGCCGCGTCCGCCATCATCATCCCCGACGGGGTGGAGACCAGGGTGGCCGCGGCCGTCATGCTCCAGGGCATCACCGCCCATTACCTGTGCCACAGCACCTACCCGGTCGCGGCCAGTGACACGGTGGTGGTGCACGCGGCGGCCGGCGGGGTCGGCCTCCTGCTCACCCAGATGGTGAAGATGCGCGGCGGCACGGTCATCGCGACCACGTCCACCCCGGCCAAGGCCGAGCTGGCCCGGCAGGCGGGAGCCGATTACCTCACCGGTTACGGGGACTTCGGCTCGGTGGTGGAGCAGGTCACCGGGGGCAGGGGGGCGGCCGTGGTTTACGACGGGGTCGGCCGGGCCACCTTCGACGCCAGCCTGGCGGCGATCCGCCCGCGCGGCATGATGGTCCTGTACGGCGGGTCCAGCGGCCCGGTGCCGCCGTTCGAGCTTCAGCGCCTGGCCGGGGCGGGCTCGCTGTTCATCACCCGCCCCACCATGATCCACTACATCGCCAGCCGGGACGAGCTGGCAGGGCGGGCCGGTGACCTGTTCACCTGGATCAGGGAAGGCCGGCTCTCGGTGCGGATCGGCGGCACCTACCCGCTCGCCGACGCCGCTCGCGCCCACGATGATCTCGCCGCGCGGCGCACGACCGGGAAGCTCCTGCTGCTGCCCGGCTGACCGGATGGAAAGGGGCGGGCGAGGGGGATGCCCAACCGGGGTCCGCTGGGGTAAGGATGGCAGTGGACATGGAACAGGCGGGGGAAGCCGGTTCCTGGCCGGCCGTCAGGGGGACAGATGTGGAGCTTATCGAGCAGGGTGCTTACCGGTTCCTGATTCCGCGGCGTGGGGAGATGCGGGTGCCGGGGGTCATCTGCGCCTCCCGCGCCCTGCTGCCTGGCCCGGGTGGGGACCGGTCACTGGAGCAGGTGGCGAACGTGGCCACGCTGCCGGGCATCGTCGAGGCGTCCTACGCCATGCCCGACATGCACGGGGGGTACGGCTTCCCGATCGGCGGGGTCGCCGCCACCGATCCGGCGCAGGGCGGCGTGGTGTCGCCCGGCGGCGTCGGTTTCGACATCTCCTGCGGGGTGCGCCTGCTCGCGGCCGATGTGGACCGCGGCGAGCTCGTGCCGGTGCTCGGCAAGGTCATGAATCAGCTGGCGGCCGCGATCCCGCGGGGCGCCGGGCGAGGCGGGATCTGGCCACTGGCGGGCACGGCGCAGCTGCGCCACGTCCTGACCGGTGGGGCCCGCTACGCGGTCGGGCAGGGTCACGGGGTCGAGCGGGACCTGCTCCGGTGTGAGGACGAGGGGGCGGTGACCGACGCCGACCCCGCCCAGGTCAGCAGCCGCGCCGTCGACCGGGGGCTGCAGCAGGTCGGCAGCCTCGGCTCGGGCAACCACTTCCTGGAGGTCCAGGCCGTCGACGAGATCTACGACGGGCAGGCAGCGCGGGGGTTCGGGCTGCGGTCCGGGCAGGTCTGCGTCATGATCCACTGCGGTTCCCGCGGCCTGGGCCACCAGATCTGCGGCGATCATGTCCGGGCCATGGAGAAGGTGATGGCCCGGTACGGCATCACGGTGCCCGATCGCCAGCTCGCGTGCGCGCCGGTCAGCTCGCCAGAAGGCCAGGGCTACCTGCGGGCCATGGCCGCCGCCGCCAACTACGGCCGCGCGAACCGCCAGGTCCTGGCCAACACCGCCCGGCGTGTTTTCGCCCAGACGCCGGGCGGCGGCCTCAACCTCGTCTACGACGTGTCCCACAACCTGGCGAAGATCGAAACCCACGAGGTGAACGGCCGGCCCACGCAGCTGTGCGTGCACCGCAAGGGTGCGACCCGGGCGCTGCCGCCCGGCCATCCCGACCTGCCGCCCGACCTGCGCGAGACCGGCCAGCCGGTGCTGATCCCCGGCTCGATGGGCACCTGCTCGTACGTGCTGGCCGGGGTGCCGGGCGGCGGCGCGTTCGCCTCCACCTGCCACGGCGCGGGACGGGTGATGAGCCGCCATGAGGCGCTGCGCACGGTCAACGGGTCGCGGCTGCAGCGCTGGCTGGAATCACGCGGCATCGCGGTCCGGGGAGCATCGGCGCGTGGGCTGGCAGAGGAGGCACCGAACGCCTACAAGGACGTGACCGCCGTCGTGACCGCCGCCGAGGGAGCGAAGCTGTGCCGGAAGGTCGCCCGGCTGGTGCCGCTGGGCGTGGTGAAGGGGTTAGCGGGCGGTGGGGCAGCAGCCATCGCCTGCCGGGCCGCGCACCAGCGGTCACCGGGGGGTGCCGCACCCGGCCGACCTGCGCATCGAGGCGTGGGCGGCGACCAGGGAAGAGTGCGTCGCTGAGGCCGTCCGCGCGCTGGTCGGCAGCTTCGCCGACACGGGAGCGCAGCGCCGGCACCGTGTCGCCGAGCGGCACGTGGCCGGGGACAGCGAACCGGATCTGGTGGCCGCCGCCATCGAAGAGGTCATCTACCGCCTGGACGCATACGGCGAGATCCCGGTCGCCGTGGCCGCGCGGCGGGCGGCCGACGGCGGGATCGACCTGACCCTCCACCTGGCCGGCCTGGATCAGGTGGAGATCACCGGCGCCGTCCCGAAGGCCGTCTGCCTGTCCGGCCTGCGCTGCGGCCGGGACGAGTCCGGCCGCTGGTCATGCGCGGTGACCATCGACGTCTGAGCGTGCCGGCGCTCCGCCTGCGCCCGGCTTGCCTGCCCGGCCGGCGCCGGGAAGAATCGGCTCCCTATGGCATCCGAGGCTGAGCGTTACTTCGAGGATTTCGTTCCCGGCTCGGTTCATGAATTCGGTCCGGTCGTGGTGGACGAGGCCGAGATCATCGAGTTCGCGCGGCAGTACGATCCGCAGCCGATCCATACCGACCCGGAATGGGCCCGTACCGGCCCGTTCGGGGGGCTGATCGCCAGCGGCTGGCACACCGCGGCGATCGCGATGCGGCTGCTGGTTGACCAGTACCTGCCGCCCGCCGCCAGCCTGGCGTCGCCCGGGATCGACGAGCTGCGCTGGCTGCGGCCGGTCCGCCCCGGTGATGAGCTGCGGGTCAGGGTCACGGTGATCGAGGCGCGCCCGTCGCGGTCCAAGCCGGACCGGGGCCTGCTCCGCTCGCGGATCGAGGTGCTGGAGGGTGACGGGTCGGCCGTGATGACGATGACCGGGCTCAACCTCATCCGCCGCCGGCCCGGCGCCACCGGCTGACGGCCCGGCGGACCGTCACGCGGGCGTGATCAGCGGGCGACGTTCTTCTTCCTGTCCGGGATCAGCACGCTCAGCAGCCACGTCACCACGCCGATGATGATGGCTCCCAGGAACGCCGGGACGAACCCGGTGATGTGGAACGGCAGCGACAGCCAGCCGGCCACGGCGCTGGCCAGCCACAGCAGCAGGCCGTTGACAACCAGCGCCACCAGCCCGAGCGTCAGCACGTAAAACAGGCATCCGATGGTCTTGATGACCGGCTTGAGGAACGCGTTGATGACCCCGAAGATCAGGGCGACGGCGACCAGGGTCAGCACCTGCGTGGTCAGCGTCCCGGCCAGCAGCTGGATGCCCGGCAGCACGGCCGTCGCAACTGCGAGCGCGGCCGCCGACACGGCGACCCGCAGCAGGAAGTACATAGGACAATTGTGACATGAGGCACCGGGAGCCCCGGACGTCACGCGAGGTGCTGCTTCCGCCAGTGAGAGAAGCTCCGCAGGTCAGAGCGGCTGCGTCCCGGCGGACGAGCCGGTTAGCGCGCCACGCGGTAGCCATCAGGTGAGACGCCCATCGAATAGGTCACGCTGCGCATCAGCAGTCCTCCTCGGTAACGGGTTCGACGGTACGGCCGCCGGAGGCCGGAGGACTCACCGCGGCTCGCGGGAGCCGTTTTCCTGGCCGGATGGTGAGCGCGGGCGGATTGCTACTTCCAGCGGAAGTGGACGAAGAGCCGGCCGAAGTTCTTGGAGTCCTTCTCGACGCGGTGATACAGCGCCTTGATCTCTTTCTGGTCCAGGAATCTGAGCACCCGCTTCTTGAGCTGCCCTGACCCTTTGCCGGGGATGATCTCGACAACCGGGGCCTTCTTCGCCACCGCCTCGTCGATGATCGCCTGCAGCGCCCGGTCGATGTCCTGACCACGGTTGTAGATGTCGTGCAGGTCAAGCTTCAGCTTCATGGTGCCGTCTCCGATCCCGGGCTGCCTCCACGGTACGCGGCCGGGTGGTGGCTCGCGGACCTATGCGGCCATGGGACGGGCGCGGGGCTACGAGGGGTGGGCCAGGCCCAGCCGCTGGATGATCTCCCGCACGACGTCGGGGGGCGGCGCATCGTCATCCACCACCAGGACCCGTTCGGACGGAAGGGGCGGCTCGACGGCCGCCAGCTGGCTGTCGAGCAGTGCCGGGCGGAAGAAGTGGCCGTGCCGGCCCGCGAGCCGGGCGGCCAGGGTGTCGCGGTCGATCACCTCAAGAAAGATCATCCGCAGCTCCGGGCGCCCGTCGAGGAGATGGTCGCGGTAGGAGCGCTTCAGCGCCGAGCACGCGATGACCCCCGGGCGGCCCTCCGCGTTGCGCTCATCGATCCACCCGGCCACCGCGCCCAGCCAGGGCCGGCGGTCGGCGTCCGTGAGCGGGATGCCCGCATGCATCTTGGCGATGTTGGCCGCCGAGTGCAGGGCGTCGCCGTCCTCGAACTCCCAGCCCAGCTCCTGGGCCAGCAGGGCACCGATCGTCGACTTGCCGCTGCCGGCCACACCCGCCACTAAAACAATCACGCGCGGAGCCTATCGTCCGTCCCCCGGCCGGGCCACAGCAGGCTGTTAGCCTCACGGGTGGGTGCTCCCAGCGCCGGGCTGGGTTGCCCGAGCCGTCCCGCCGAGGGGAATGCCATGCACCGCCGCCGGGTCCTGCCCGCGCTCGCCGCCGCCTGCGCACTCGCCGCGGCCGTGGCCGTGGGCGGCACCGTGGGCCGGGGCGTCACCCGCGCCACCCCGGGCGTGCGCATCTCGCCGGGCATCACGCACGTGGGCAGCCGCTCGGGCGGCCCGCCGACCACTGCGTCCTGCGAGCGCACCTACCGCATCGCCTGCTACCCGCCCCTTCAGCTGCAGCGCGCCTATGGACTGCCCCCGCTGCTGGCCCGCGGGATCACCGGCCGGGGGCAGACCGTCGTCATCGTCGACTCCTTCGGCTCCCCGACGGTCCGCCGGGATCTGCGGGTATTCGACGCGGCCTTCCGCCTGCCGGCGCCGCCGGCCCTGACGGTCATCCAGCCGGCCGGACCGGTCCCGCCCTACCGGCCCACGTCCGGCCGCGTGGGCTGGGCCGGGGAAACCGACCTGGACGTCGAGTACGCGCATGCGATGGCCCCCGGCGCCAGGATCCTGCTGGTAGAGACGCCGACCGCCGAGAATGAGGGCACGACCGGGTTCCCGCAGATCGTCCGGGCCGAGGAGTACGTGATCGACCACCACCTCGGCGGGGTCATCAGCCAGAGCTTCAGCGCCACCGAGCAGACCTTCCCGTCCCGGCGGTCGCTGCTCGCCCTGCGCGCCGCCTACCTCGACGCCGCCCGCAAGGGCGTCACCGTGCTGGCGGCGTCGGGCGACAGCGGCGCCGCCGACCTGAAGTTCAACGGGGCCACCTACTACCTGCGCCCGGTCACGTCCTGGCCGGACAGCGACCCGCTGGTGACCGGGGTCGGCGGTACCCAGCTCCAGCTCAACGCGGCCGGCCGCCGCATCGCGCCGGACCGGGCGTGGAACGACACCTTCGACCGGGCGGCCAACTCGTTCATCTACGGCGATCACGGGCCGAACCCGCTGGCCGGGGGCGGCGGGACGTCGGTGATCTTCCGCAGGCCGGCCTACCAGGACGGCGTGCGGCGGGTCGTGGGTGCCTGGCGGGGCGTGCCGGACGTCTCGATGAGCGCCGCCTGCAGCGGCTCCGTCGTGGAGTACCAGAGCTTTACGGGCCAGCGGCCCGGCTGGTACCCCAGCTGCGGGACCAGCGAGGCGACGCCGCTGTTCGCCGGGATCGTCGCGCTGGCCGACCAGGTGGCCGGTCACCCGCTCGGGCTGATCAACCCGCGCCTGTACCGGCTCTCGGCCGAGCACGCGCCCGGCATCGTCGACGTGGTGGCCGGCAGCACCACGGTCTCGTTCCGCCAGGGAGGGATGCTGCACACCGTGCGCGGCGTCAGGGCGGCGCCCGGCTACGATCTCGCTTCCGGGGTGGGCACGGTGGATGCCCGGCTGTTCGTCTACGAACTGGCCGGCCAGCCGGCGGGCCCGCCGCCGCCCGTCTTGCGCAGAGCCGGGCGCCAGCCCCTACCGTAGTGTCATGACATCGCCGGCCCGCCCGGAAGACCGCACCACGCCGCCCGCCGCGGCCGGCCCCAGCGTGCTGGTGGTGGAGGACGACGCGGGGATCGCCACGCAGCTGGTCCGGGGCCTGAGCCGCGGCGGGTACGTGGTCGATCACGTCACGACCGGCCGCGCTGCCCTGGACCTGGCCGATCCCGACGTGGTCCTGCTCGACCTGGGCCTGCCCGATGGCGACGGCGTCGACATCTGCCGCCAGCTGCGCGAGCGGTCCCGGGTGGCGATCATCGTGGTGACTGCCCGCGGCGAGGAGCCGGAACGGGTGCTGGCCCTGGACGCGGGCGCGGACGATTACCTGGTCAAGCCGTTCGGCCTGGCCGAGCTACTGGCCAGGATCCGGGCGGTGATGCGGCGGGTCCACCCCGGCGGCGGGGTCCTCAAGCACGGCCCGCTCGTGGTGGACGGGCGGGCCCGGAAGGTGACCGTAGACGGGCGTGACGTGGCGCTGACCCCCAAGGAGTTCGACATCCTGGAGTGCCTGGCGGCCGACCCGGGCCGGGTCGTGAGCCGGCAGGAGATCCTGGAGAGCGCCTGGGACGCCCACTGGTACGGGCCGACCAAGGTGCTGGATGTGCACGTGGCCGCGCTCCGCCGCAAGCTGGGTGTGCCAGGGCTGATCGAAGCCGCCTACGGCAAGGGCTTCCGGCTCGGTGGCGCCTGATGACCCGCCGGATCGTTCTCACCATGCTGGCGCTGGTCAGCGCCCTGCTGATCACCGCGGTGGCCCCGCTCGGGCTGTTCGCCAGCGGGCGTGAGCAGGATTCCTTCCGCATGGCGACGGTGATGTCGGCGCAGACGCTGGCGGCGGTGGCGGAGAAAAAGCTCAGCGTTAACGCGGCCAGCCAGGACCTGAAGGTATCCCTGGTGCGCGCGAGCCAGGCCAGCGACGAGGTCTGGGTCTATGACGGGGACAACCAGGTGGTCGCGCGCATCGGGGGGGCGAGATGGGAGATTCCGCCCGTCCCGCTGGGCACCGTCGTCCACGTCCAGGACACCGGCAATATGGCCATGTCCACGCGCGGCGGTGAGCTGCGGGTCTCCGTGAGCGTGAAGAACACGACCGGCGGCCGCGCGAGCGGGGTGGTGGTGCTCGCCCGCCCGACCGGCCCGCTCGCTGACCACCTGCGCATGCTCTGGGGATGGCTGATCGGGGTGGCGGCGGTCGGCCTGCTGGCGGCGGCCGCCCTCGCGATCATGGTCGCCCGCTGGGTGGGGCGGCCCCTGTCCAACCTGGACGCGGCGGCGCAGCGGCTCGGCAGCGGTGCCCTGGATACCCGGTCCGCCACCGGGCACGGGCCGCCGGAAGTACGCCGCCTGGCCAGCACCTTCAACACCATGGCCGGGCGGCTGGAGGCCCTGGTGCACGGCAACCGGGCCATGATGGCCGATGTCTCCCATCAGCTGCGTACCCCGCTCGCCGCGCTCCGGCTGCGGCTGGACCTGCTGGCCCAGGATGCCGACCAGCCCACCGCCCACGAGCTCGCCGACGCGCAAGGCGAGATCGCCCGGCTGTCCCGCCTGGTGGACGGCCTGCTCGCGGTCGCGAGGGCGGAGAACGTGGTCGCCAAGCCGGCCGAGGTCGCCGTGGACGCGGTGATCCAGGACCGCGCCGCGGCCTGGCGGCCGGTCGCCGAGGAGCGGGGCGTCGTGCTCGTCGCCGGATGCCCGGGCCCGGTTTGCGCCAGCCTCGGGGAAGGCCACCTGGAGCAGATCCTCGACAACCTGCTGGCCAACGCGCTGGACATGGTTCCGGCCGGCGGCCAGGTCAAGGTCAGCGCCGCAGCCACCGGCCAGGGAGCCAGGGTCGTCGTCGCCGATGACGGGCCCGGCATGAGCCACCAGCAGCAGGAGGCCGCGTTCCGCCGGTTCGCGAGCACCAGCGCGGCCGGGGCCGGCCTAGGCCTGGCCATCGTGCACCGCCTGGTGACGTCCAACGGCGGCGCCGCCGCCTTGTCGGACACCCCGGGCGGTGGCCTGACCGTCACCCTCGATCTCCCCGGCAGCCAGCTAGAGCGGGCGCGCCGCCCGGGCGCGGTGGTCGGCGGGCGGGATTTACCGTTCCCGCCCCATCCCTGAAACGCATCCCCGGCGGCCGGCCTCAGATGACCGGGTTGCCGGCCCCCGGGTCCGGGCCAGCCAGCTGTGATCACGCCGCGGCGCCGGGGCGGGTCTCCGCTTCCGGGCCGGGCGTGTAGGCGGCAAAGCGGGTCAGCTGGCGGTCCGTGTCCACGGCGATCCTGGTGAACCCGGCCGCGGCCAGCCGGCCGGGCAGCGTGGCCGGGTCGACCGGGGTGCAGGTGTCGCCGAGGTGGATCAGGCGCCATCGCAGGCTGGGCCGGCTGTCCGTGCCCGCGAACACGCCGCCGGGCCGCAGCACCCGGGCGGCTTCCGCGAACAGGCGGTCCTGGGCGACGGCGCCGGGCAGGTGGTGGAGCATCGTGAAACAGACCACCGCGCTGAACGATCTGGCCCCGAACCCCATGCCGGTCGCGTCGCCCGTTACCACCTGCACCGAGCTGAGCTCACCGCGGAGCCGGGCCGCGAGCACCGGGTCGTACTCCAGGACGGTCAGCGACCGGGCCCGGGCGGCCAGCGGCCTGGTGCTCGCGCCGTAGCCGGGCCCGAGCTCGAGCACCCGCGGACCGAGGTCGATCCCGTCGAGGGCGCGCGGCAGTACCGTCCCGGCCATGAAGGCCGACCACCCGGGAGAGCGGCAGCACCGCCGGTGGTAACGGTTCATGGCCGCGGTCCTCCTGCCCGCCGCCCCGCAGATGGGAAATCGGGCGGCCAGCATCAACTTCAACGAACCGTTCGCCCGTCTGTTCCAGGACGGCGCCGCGGCACGAGCGCAACGAGCCACCGGGAGCGCCGGGGGCGCCGGGCCGCCGCTGCCGCCGGTACGGTTCAATCGGCTGATGAGCGCCGTGCGGCCCCCCGGTGAGGACGTGGACGTGCCGGCCTTCTGCCAGGCGCTGGGCGTGCCCGGGCTGGCGGATGTGCACGTGCATTTCCTGCCGCCCCGGCTGCTGCGCCGGGTGTGGCAGTACTTCGACGCCGCCGGCCCGCTGGTGGGGACCACCTGGCCGATCCGCTACCGCTGGCCGGACGCGCAGCGCGTCGCGCACCTGCGCGCGCTCGGCGTGCGGGCGTTCAGCGCCCTGGCCTACGCCCACCGGCCCGGGATGGCGGCCGGCCTCAACGAGTGGACCCTGGAGTTCGCGCGCGCCACGCCGGGCTGCCTCCCGTCGGCGACGTTCTACCCCGAGCCCGGCGTGCTGGACTACGTCCAGGCGGCACTCGGCGCCGGCGCCCGCGTCTTCAAGGTGCATCTGCAGGTGGGCGGCTTCCCGGCCGTTGACCCACGGCTGCGGCCGGTATGGGGGCTGCTGGCGGAGGCCGGGGTGCCGGTGGTGGTGCACGCCGGGCACGCGCCGGTGGCCACGGCCCACACCGGCCCCGGGCAGTTCGCGGCGCTGCTTTCGGAGCACCGGAGGCTGACCGCGATCGTGGCGCACCTGGGCGCGCCGGACTACGAGCCGTTCCTGGACCTCGCCGAGGCGTACGAGCGGGTGGCACTGGACACCACCATGGCGTTCACGCCGTTCTTCGAGCGGTTCACCCCGTTCCCGGCCCGGGCGCTGCCCCGCCTGCAGGCGCTCGGCCTGGCCGGGAAGGTGCTCCTGGGCAGCGACTTCCCGAACATTCCCTACGCCTACGCCGAGCAGATCGCCGGCCTGGTCCGGCTGGGCCTGGGCGAGCCGTGGCTGCGCGCGGTCTGCTGGGACAACGCGGCGCGCCTGTTCGGGCTCACGGCCACCGGCTCATAGGCGGTCCCGAAGCTCCCTGGGCCGCCTCGCCATGGCCGCTGGCCCGCTCCGGGGCCGCCGCCCGCTCTGCCGGTCAGGCCCGCTGGAGCCGCCGCCCGGTCACGAAGGCGAGCCCGTAGAGCACGCCGATCACGATCAGGAGGAAGCGGTAGCCGGTGATCAGCGCGAGGTACTCGAGCGTGCCGCCGACCATCGCGCCGAGCAGGTTGGCCGCGAACGCGGTGCTCGAGGTCTCCACCCCGGAGAACCGCTGGGCGAAGACCAGGTTGGCCAGGTACACCGGGGCGAACGCCAGCGCGCTGGCGGCCAGGAA
>Ga0187765_10000782_pt1 | contig 11891 bp, 13 predicted proteins | sample 0216_QUI02_MP05__3_FD_133018 | JGI IMG/M metagenome (GOLD analysis project Ga0187765, IMG submission 133018) | Tropical peat soil microbial communities from peatlands in Department of Meta, Colombia - 0216_QUI02_MP05_10_MG | ecosystem: Environmental > Terrestrial > Soil > Wetlands > Peat ...
CGAGCTGTTCGAGGTTGGGCGCGCGAATATCGGCGCGCGCATCCATTTCCATGCCGTCGATGACGGCCAGGAAATCATCCTTGCGCAGGGCGAAGCGATCGATCGCCGAGGCCAAAGCCTCAAGCCCCGCTGGAACACGGCCGGCATAAAGCTTGCCGATATTCTGCCGCCATTGCGCCAGACCCGACAGCCGGCGCGGTCGTGGGCCGCCGCCGTCGGCGATATCGTCGACGGCGCGGCAGAACGCGTAGATTTCGAACATCGCCTCGCGTTGGCCGCGCGGCAGAATGCGCATGCCGGTGTAGAAAGAACTGCGAGAGGCGCGCTCAGCGGCGCGCTCGGCGGTGGGGTCTTGCACTCACGCACCCCGCGGCTTGTGCGCGGCGGCGGCTAGCCGCCTGCCGACACGACGCGAGGCGCCGATCAAAATTCCAAGCGCGGTGCCCCCGGAAACCGCCGCGATGCCGAGATGAACTTTCTCGCTTAACGGATCGCGGCGCCGCAAGATACGCGTGAGCCGATGCGCGAGCGTGTTGATGACCGAAACTTCGAGCGACAGGCGCCAGTCGTCGATCGTGGGGGCAAAGCCGTCGCTTTCGCGCAGCAGCGTCTCGGTGCGGGCAGCGAGCTGATGCAGGCAGTCGCGCAGGGCCGGTGAAGCGGCCGCCGCGCCGAGCGCCTCGATCGTGGCGCCGCTTGCGCGCAGTGCGTCCTGCGGAATGTACACGCGATCGAGATCGACATAGTCCTGTTTGCAATCCTGCAGATGATTGATGACCTGCAAGGCCGCACATAACGCATCATTGGCTGGCCACACCGCGCGGCTCTCGCCATGAACGTCGCAGACGAAGCGGCCGACCGGCATCGCCGAAAGAGCGCAATAGGACATGAGATCGTCCCAGTCGCGGTAGCGCAGCTTGGTGACGTCGAGACGAAACGCGGCGATGAGATCCTGTGCGTGCTTGGGGGTGAGCCCGCGCGCGTTCAAGGCGCGTCGCAGCCGCACCGCGACCGCATCGGCGTCGTTGGCGCCAATGAGACCACCCTCCAGGCGGCCGAGTAGTGCAAGCTTTTCGGAGGCGCCCAGCACAGCGTGATCAGCGATGTCGTCGGCGGTGCGGACGAAATTATAAAACGCCAGGATCGACTCGCGATGGCGCGGATGAATGAGAAAGGACGCCACCGGGAAGTTTTCGTCCCGGTGCCCCTTGCCCGACCGCAGCGCGCTGGCGTCCATCATGGTTCAAAAAATCCAGCCTAAATATTAGCTTGCGCCCGGCCTTTCCACATGCCGCCGCGGCCGCGGCCATGCTGATAGGCGGAATCGAGAGTGAACGCCATATAGAGCGCGGCAATGACCGGCAACGCCGCCGCCCACAGCCAGCCGCGCCATCCGGAGATTGCGTAGAATCGCAGGATTGGCCGGAACGCGTTTGCCATCAGCGCCCAGGCAAAAATCCCGGCAAATTGGGCAAAGCCGGCGGCAAACAGCGTAAGCCCGACCGGCGCCAAATATGTCAGCGCCAGAGCGAGAACCGTGCCGGCAAGCAATAGCGGCGAAAACCCGAGCTGCGCATAGGCGGTGCGGGCGACCATGCGGCGAATGTCGCCGACGGACGGATAGGCGCGCACGCTGTGCGCGCTGTCGGTGAGCGCCAGCGCGATTGCGCCACGCGCTTTGAGGAGCCTGGCCAGCGCGCAATCGTCGATCAGAGCGCCGCGAATCGACGCCAATCCGCCGGCCATTTGCAAGGCGTCGCGGCGCACCAGCATGCAGCCGCCGGCCGCCGCAGCCGTGGTGCGGCGCCGATCGTTGACCCAGGCAAACGGGTAAAGCATCTGGAAAAAGAACACGAAGGCCGGCACGAACATCCGCTCGGCAAAACTCTTGCAGCGCAGTTTCACCATCAACGAATTGAGAACGAGGCCTTCGCGTTCGGCCCGCGCGACCAGCGCGGCGAGCGCGCCAGGCGCGAACACGATGTCGGCATCGGTCAAGAGCAAATAATCCGGTGGGCTCGTCGCAGCATTTGCAGCTTCGATACCTTGGCTCTGCGCCCATAGCTTGCCGGTCCAGCCGGCCGGCAGCGGCCGGCCGGCTATGACATTCAGGCGCTCGCCGGCGCCGAGCGCCACCGCCGCCTCGCGCGCGAGCCGGCCAGTGCCGTCGCCGCTCTGATCATCGACCAGAACGACGGTGAATGCGCCCTGGTAATCCTGGCGCAGTAGCGCGGCGATAGTCTCCCCGACGGTTGTGGCCTCGTCCCGCGCCGGGACGATCGCAGTTACCGCCGGCCATTCAGCCAGCGACGGCCGCGCGTCGCCATGGTCGCGCTGGGCCGCGCGCCAAAATCCGCCCCGAGCCGCGATCAGATAAAGCCAGATCGCCAGCACGATTGCCGCTATAATGTCTTGCGCCACCGGTGGCCTCTGTTTTGCCCGCAGGCTTTAATCGTCAGGAACTGATATAGGAGCTCGGACAGGAAACCGGGTAACAATCCGAGGTATTAAGCTTCGGCAAGGCTTTAGCGGGCGAGCGGGCTCTTCCTAAAATGAGCGGAAAAACCAGCCCTTTTCTGGCGCGGCTCGATGCGGTAGCGGCCGAAACCGCGGCGCTCCTCGACCGCCTCTTGGCAAGTGCGCCGGCGGCCGGTGAACTGGCGCGTCCGGCGCGCCTGATTGACGCTATGCGCTATGCCAGCCTGGGGGGAGGCAAGCGGTTCCGGCCGTTTCTGGTTGTCGAATCCGCAGGGCTTTTCGCCGTGCCCCCGGATAATGCCTTGATGGCCGGCGCCGCCTTGGAATGCATCCATTGCTATTCGCTCGTTCACGACGATTTGCCGGCGATGGACAATGACGAGTTGCGCCGGGGCCAGCCCACCGCGCATCGCAAATTTGACGAGGCGACGGCGATCCTGGCTGGGGATGGACTTTTGACCTTTGCTTTCGACGTGCTCTCGCGCACGGAGACGCATCCCGATGCCGCGGTGCGCGTGGAACTGGTCAGCGCGTTGGCGCGCGCAGCCGGCATCGGCGGCATGGCCGGCGGCCAGATGCTCGATCTCGCCGCCGAGGGCCGCTTCGGCGCGGTCAATCACGGCGCCGATGAGGTGCGGCTCCTGCAGGCGATGAAGACCGGCGCACTGCTTCGCTTTGCCTGCCAGGCCGGCGGTATTCTCGGACGCGCCAGCGCCCCCCAGCGCGAAGCGCTCACACGTTATGGCGCGGCGGTCGGCGAAGCATTCCAGATCGCCGACGATCTTCTCGACATCGAAGGCGACCCGGCGCTCGTTGGCAAATCGACCGGCAAGGACAGCGCCGCGGGAAAAGCCACATTTGCAAGTGTACTCGGTATTGCCGGCGCCAAGCGGCGCCTCACTGAGCTCGTTGCCGAAGCCGAAACCGCGCTGGCGCCGTTCGGCACTGCAGCGGCGATGCTCGTCGAGGGCGCGCATTTTGTCGCCGAGCGGCGGGCATGAAACGCGTATATCGTCATACTTAAGATGGCCGCTACCGGGTGACGCGACAGACGAGGCGACGCTGATTAAGCGTGGTGCACCATGAATCACTCCCTCCGCCGGATGATCTACGCCGGCGCTGCAGCCCTGATTGTGTTGGCGGCCGGCGCGCATGGCGCGGGCGTCGCCGCGCAGGATAGCGGCAGCTCGCATAAGGCGCGCTCCAATACGAAAGCAGCGCCGGTTCCCCCGCCGATCGCGGGCGCGCCGCCGCAAAAATTGCCGCCGCGCGCACCCTTCACCGCCGCCGATGATGCAGTGGCCGCCATAGCTGGCATGCCCGATGCACGATTTTGGGCGGATTCCGAAACCGACTTCGAGAAGGCGCTGCCGCAGCAGCGCGGACCATGGCTTATTCTCTCGACCGGCGGTTCCGACGGCGCATTCGGCGCCGGACTGCTCAACGGCTTAAGCGCCGCCGGCAAGCGTCCCGATTTTAAGGTGGTCACCGGCGTAAGCACCGGCGCGCTGATGGCGCCGTTCGTATTTGCCGGTCCGCGCTACGACGCCGCGCTCGCAGCCGTCTATACTCACACCTCGGCCGCCGACATTTTCGAGGTCGGCGGCACCGGCGAAAGCTTTCTCGATACCTGGCCGCTGCGCGACTTGATTGCCAAGCAAATCACGCCGGCGCTTCTTGCCGATATCGCCGCTGCACACCAAGCCGGCCGGCGGCTCTTCATCGTCACCACCAATCTCGACGCCGGACGTTCGGTGGTCTGGAACATGGGCGCAATCGCGGTCCATTTCACTGAGCATGCCACCAACTCTGCCAGCGACGACGCTATCAAGCTGTTCCGCACTGTCCTGCTTGCCTCCGGCGCGGTTCCGGGCGCCTTCCCGCCGGTGCTGATCGACGTCGAAGGAAACGGCAAGCGCTTTGCGGAAATGCATGTCGATGGCGGCGTCGGTGGACAATTCTTCGTCACCCCGCCGGCGCTGATGCAAAGCACGAGCACCTACAAGATTCCCGCCGATGCGCTTTACATCGTCGTCAACAGCGGCTTGCAGCCCGATTTCCAGGTCGTCGAGCGCAACACGCCCACGATTCTGGCGCAGACGGTTGCAATGGCGATCAAGGCCGACTTACGCGTGTTGCTCGACCGCGCTTATGTAGCGGCCAAAAACGGCGGCATCGGCTTCAATGTCGCCACGATTCCAGAAAGCTTCAACACGCCCAGCCGCGGCGCCTTCGACCCGGACTACATGAAAGCGTTATTCAATGTCGGTTATGATCAGGGCAAAGGCGCAACTCCCTTCGCCAACGAAACGCCTGCGTTTCCGGCCCCGCCGGCAAACGGAGCGAGCGATCCACAACCGGGAGCGAACAGATGAACAGGCTTGGCATCGTCGCAATGATCGCAACTGGCGGATTGATCACGGTCTTGGCAATACCGGCGGACGCACAAACGCAGGCGCAAGCGCAGAGACCAACTAAGCACCGCACCCAGTACGCCGGAACACGCGCTTTTGACGGGCTGTGGAGCGTGTCCATCTACACCGCTTACGGGCCATGCGATCCGACCTATCGCTATCCGGCACGGATCGTCGGCGGCCGCGTGCTGCAAGCCGACAATGATTTCAGTTATCAGATTTCCGGCGCCGTAGTGGCGAGCGGCGCCATCGGCGTAACCCTATATCGCGCCGGACAGAGCGCGACCGGCTACGGCCGGCTTCGCGGCTCGAGCGGGTCCGGGCGTTGGAGCGCCGGCAGCAATGTATGTTATGGCACCTGGAGCGCCATGCGCCGCGCGGCGAATTGAGCACAAGCTGCAATCTTCCGCCGCCGCGAAACCGAGCAAATAATACCGCCGGCCGAGGCAGATTTTGCCGCTCACTCCCGCGTAAGCGGGAATCCAATTACGGTTTAAAAAGCTGGTTCCCAGCTTACGCCGGACGAGTTCAATCCTTCGGTGCTTTCTTTTTTCCGCCGGCCTCCGGAAAAATCCACATCGAAACAATCATGAAAGCCGCCGTGGCCAGGACGAAATTGCCGAATTCCGGCCGGACCGGCGAACCGCTCCAATATGCGAGAATGACTGCCACAACGGCGACCGCGGCTGATACATAAGCCTTGACGTCATTGGGCATGGAATTGCGCCCGCTGCATGATTTGTTGCTCTAATCAAAAATTTCCAACCGGCATCGCCGCAGCCTGATCCGGCGGCTTCGGCGTACCGCGCAGATTTTTCTTCAGGTAACGCGTGTCATAACCGTTGAACAGGTGGCCGACGACGCCGCGGTCGAGATCGGACGTGCCAAACAACCAGTCGGCGATCGGGAATGTCAGGTTCATGTTGACTTCCATCATCAGCCGCCCGTTGTGGTGAGCGGTGTGGTGCCGGCGCAGCGTGTTGACGAACGGGCAGTGCCGCACGAAGGCGTTCTCGTCGACGTGACAGCAGAAGTGCATAAACTCGTAGATGAGATACATGCCCGTTGTGACGCACATGAACAGCCAGCCGACGTTTGGCGTCGCGATTAGACCCAACAACACGGCTACCGGAATCGACATCAGGATGAAAACAACCAGCGCGTAAGGAGGAAAGACGGTGACGCGCCAGTCCTTGGGATCCCGGAACCGCATTTCCTCATCGGTGAAAAACTGATGATGATTGAGCGTGTGGCGCTCATAGATCGCGCGCAGGCCTTTGATATTGACCGGGCGATGCATGATGAATCGATGCACGGCCCATTCGAAAATATTCGTGAACAAAAAGGTCAGTGGCAGCGTCAGCCATTCCAGCCAGCTGACGTTGTGGATGTGCTGTACATAGATGTAAAACGCCGCGGCGCCCATCGCGTAGATGATCAGGATATGGATATAGCCGTCATACCAGCCGACGATGCGCGAGCGGTATTCCTGACGGAACGTCTTTTGTCGTTCAGTGATCATCGCATTCTCCCGTTACCATCACGCCGGCGCGCCGGCATCGAACTCCCTGATGGCGCGCGCAATCTGCTCATCGGTCAGCGTCCAGTCATTGTCGAGATCGGCAATCACCTTTTTCATGAAAGCCTCCGACAACGCGATCGCGCGCTCCTTGTCGCCGAGATGATCGTAGAGGATGGCCAAAGCCAGTTGCTGCGGGCTTGCGCCTTCATAGGTCCACTCAAAGCCCCATTTGGTGAATTGCTTGACATCGTAATGCTCGGGCAGCCGACTGCCGTCGACCGTGACCTTAAGCCCGTCGATGTCGCGTGTTCCTTGATAGGTCTTCACGGATTTCGCCGGCACATCATGACCACCGAAACTCAGCCCGTCTTGCGCGCCTGGATGTTGGCGTTCCACCACGGACAGACGTCGGCCGCGCGCAGATAATTGCCGTCCATCACGTTGACCGGCTCGCGGCCGCCAGCCTCGGCCGTGCGGATGCGAAGCTGGCGCGCTTGGTCGCGCCCTTCCGGGGTGAGCCACATGCGATCATGGCCCCACAGGCTCGGGCCTTCGACGCGCTCATGCGGCGTCCAGTTCGCGGTGTCGATCGACCGTCCGCCCCAGCCATATTCGACCAGAAACTGCGAGGGCGAATAGGAATAGAACGAGGTGACGTGATCGTTGACGTGACGCCCGAGCGTGGTGCCGATCATCTCCGGCTTCTGCAAAGCGAGATCGTACGCCTGCCCGACATCGTCGAGATAGCACAGCTCCACCATCAAGTGGTGGATGCCGTTCTTGCCGGTATCGATGAAAGCGAGGCTGTGGTGGCGCGGATTGATGTGAAAGAAATAGGCTTTGAACGGTTCGAGGATGTAGTCGGTCGGCTTGAAGTTGAGGATCCCGGTATAGAACGGCAGCACGTCATCGAGCCGTTCCGCGGTGAGCACGGCATGACCCATGCCGAGCGGGCCGGTGCGGAAGCCAGAGATGGATCGTCCCGGCCTGAACGGATCGCTGGCGACTTCGGCGCCGTGAAAAGCTTCGAGCCGATTGCCGATCGGATCGGAGAACACGATCAGGTCCTTGACCCGGCGCTCCTCGGCGAGGGCACGCGATCCGCGCGCCACCTTGACGCCGGATTTTTCCAGATGCGCAGCGAGCGCATCGAGCGCCGCGGCGTCGGCGACTTCCCAGCCGTAGAATGACGGCCCCTCATTGTCATCGGTATGAACAACGATGCGCTGCTTGCGGTCATCCATGCGCAGCGCCAACGTGCCGCGGCTCTTATCGACAAGCTGCATGCCGAGAAAGCGCGTGCCGTAGGTCACCCAATCTTCCAGATTGCGGGTGCGGATACCGACATAACCGAGCGCGCCGAGATTCATGGCTTGTCCTTTGTGGTCGCGGCCGCGCGGCAGCCGCGACGGCAAGGACGCATTATAGGAGATAATCCCAAGCATTCACCTCCGCCAGCGTGGTGAGAATGCTTCGAAAGCGTCGACGTGCCCTGGCAGGGTCGTGCGCCCGGGTTGCGAAGATTAGGCGCAGCGTAGGAACTTACCCTCCCCCTTGCGGGGCGGCATAAGCGGCCTGCGTCCGCCGTGCTTTTCAAACGACGCCGATGCAAAGCATCGGTTATTGCGCAATGCGCAGCGGGATGGGGGGATGAGGTATCTGTTTAGTGCCGATGATTTTCCCTTGCGACCCTCACCCCTAATCCCTCCCCTCAAGGGGCGAGGGCAAAGGAGCGCACTGGCGCTGACAATCACCGTCCAGGCGTAGTCGGCCCGTTCGCCCTTGGAACGATCGTGCCGCCTTGATCGTCGTCGGCAGCCGGTTCGACGCTCGCGGCGGGAACCCGTGCCGGCGACGAGCCCGGCTTGATGTCGGGCGGCAGCGTCGCCGGATTAACAGGCGTGAAGGCCGCACCCTGCGTTGATCGGCCGGTAAATGCCAAAAGCCCCTCGTTGGTCGAGACTATGTCGCCTGGCCGTAGCGTCGGATCACGTCTGACATCGAACGAGGTTAGCCCGAACGCATCTTTGCCGTTGCAGGTACAACTGGTGACGAGCTGTTTGCGGTACAAATAGGCGGTCTCGAGCGCGCTGTAACGCTGGCCGTCCTGGGCCACCGCGGCGCCGATTTCGCTACCGAAGAACACTTTGGTCTTGCTGTAAGGGCAAATTGCCCGGCAGGTTTCCGCGGGCGTGCCGTTGACGATTTGCTCTACCGGGAAATGCTGGCCGTCGCACAGCCGCACGCAATAGGCGACGGTGTGCCCGGTGCTGCCGCCGCTGTCGTTTAAGCTTTCCTGTCCCAATGGCGCGGGCGCGACCCGGCCGATGCCCGGCGCCGGCGGTGCCGGATAGCTTTGCTCCTGCGGCGGGCGTTGTTGAAAGCCGCCGAATAGAAAATCGAACAGACCTTGGGCCGATGCCGCACGCGGCAATGACAAGCTAACGGCGCCGAACGTTACGGAAAGAACGATAATCGGCCAAGCGGCACGGCAGCCGCCGCGCCGGCTACCATGCGTTTGACTGTGAGTTCGCCCGATGCCCATGACGCCGTTCAACTCCCCGGCGATTGGTGCTGAGGATCTGTTCAACAACATCATCCCGAATTGGGGCGCCTTGCAGGCAGGTTCTGATGACTTTATAGGCACAGAACCTTCAAAATTTTCTTTGTTCCACCAGCTTTATCTCGACTCAGGGACCCTTAACTGCTGTTTGTGCGGTCCTTAAGTCCTCAACTCCTTTGGCACTTGCCCGCCATTTTCGGCGAGCTTGATCATCACCTGCTTATGAAGCCAGACGTTCATCGACGCCGAGTCGTTCATATCACCCGAATAATGCAGTTCCTGAGCGAGCCGTTTGCGCGTGGCAAGGCTGCTGTCGAGATTTAGGAGTTTCATGAGGTCGACAATCGATCTTTGCCAATCGAGCTTTTCTTTCGAATGCGAGGCGAGCTTGTTCATGATGCCTGCGACGTCGACCTGCGCGCCTTGCGCCGCCGGCGCAGTTGCGGGCGCGGAACTAGGCTGGGATTGCGAGCCTCGAGTTCCGGCTGGAGTTGTCGTTGGCGCCGCCGAAGCCGAGTGGTGAAAGATCGCCGATACAATATTGCCGAGAACGCTCATTGTTACCTCCTCGCAACAGGCCAGCGTACTCGTTGCAAAGTCAATCAACAGTCACGTCTGATGTATTTGATCGAGGTCAAAACCGAAGGGTCAATCTCGGCGGGAACTTCAGCTAGCCCGCTCAGACGAAGCCAAAGAAGCGGCAGAACTCCTCCGGCGCGGCGCGCGGCGAGCGGAAACTGTTCGCCGGATGATCGCGGTCGCCGTACCCGATCGAGACTGCGCAAAACAGCATCTGTTCCGGCGGCATTTTTACGAACTCCCCGACGATGCGGTGCAGGCGCGCCCAGGATTCCTGGGCGCAGGTGTCGAGCCCATAGCCGCGCGCCAGATACATCAGCGCATGAATGTAGCCGCCGAGATCGGCCCATTGGCCGGGGCCAAACCGCCGATCGATGGCGATGAACAAGGCGACCGGCGCATTGAAGAACTCGTAATTGCGCTTGTATTGGTCAAGCCGCGCCGGTGCATCGTTGCGGTCGATCTTGAGGGCGCCGTAAAGCTGCACGCCATGATGCTCGCGCCGCGACCGGTACGGCTCCCACATCGTCTGCGGATAAATTGGATATTCGGCATCTATCTGGCGCGGATCGCGGCCGGCGATCGCGGCCACCACCTTCGCCTTGAGGTCGGCGAGCGCGCTGCCGGTGAGCGCGTAGACGTGCCAGGGCTGCGCATTGCCGCCGGAGGCTGCGCGCGCGGCGCCTGCGATCAAGTCACGGATGAGCTCGGGGTCCACCAGCTTGTCGAGAAACCAGCGGCAAGAAATCCGGGAATCGACGGCTTCGAATACGTCCATGGGAGAGCGTTCCTGAGAAGCGTTCCTGAGGAGGCTTGATCGACGGCAAGGTCGTATACTATCGGCGAACCCAGCGCGAATGCGCTGGTAAGTGCTGGGGGAAATGCCATGCTTACAGATAGAGCAGTCACAATAGCAGCCCGGCTCGACCGGCTGCCCCCGTCGCGCCATACCCGCTGGCTGGTGACGCTGGTGTCGCTCGGCGGCTGGTTCGAGTTCTACGACCTGTTCTTCACCGCCTATGTTGCCATCGGCCTGTTCAAAGCCGGCATTTTCACGCCGACCACGCAAGGCCTGTTCGATCTCAAGGGATTTGCCAGTTTCGTCGCCGCTTTGTTCCTCGGTTTGTTCATCGGCACGCTCGCCTTCAGCTGGCTGTCCGACCGCTTCGGCCGGCGCTCGATCTTCACCTTCGCGCTGCTGTGGTACTCGATCGGCGCCTTCATCATGGCGTTTCAGACGACGCCGGAGAGCATCAATCTGTGGCGGCTGATTGCCAGCATCGGACTCGGCGTCGAACTCGTAAATGTCGACGCCTATGTGTCCGAACTTGTTCCCAAGGAGCAACGCGGGCCAGCCTTCGCCTATAACCAGTTTGTGATGTTTACCGCCGTGCCAGTGGTGGCGTTCCTGGCCTGGCAGCTCGTGCCGCAAACTATCCTCGGACTCGAGGGCTGGCGCTGGGTCGTAATCATCGGCTCGATCGGCGCTTTCGTTATTTGGTGGATCCGCCGGAATTTGCCGGAGTCGCCGCGCTGGCTGGAGCAGCACGGCCGGGCGGCGGAAGCTGACAAAATCGTCGCCGAACTGGAGGGCCGCATTCGCGCCGACGGCGTCGAGCTCAAGCCGCCGGAAATGCTCGCCAGCGAGACGGAGCGTAAAACTGGCGCCTGGGTCGAGATGTGGAACGCGACCTATCGCGGCCGCACCATCATGCTGGTGATCTACAATCTGTTTCAGACCGTGGGCTATTACGGTTTCTCAAGCTGGGTGCCAACGCTGTTGATCTCGCAAGGCGTCGAAGTGACGAAATCGCTGACCTACACGTTTATCATTGCCATCGCCGCGCCGATCGGGCCATTGATCGGGATGTTCTTCGCCGACCGCTTCGAGCGCAAATGGCAAATCGCCTGGGCTGCAGCGGGTATCGCGGTATTCGGGCTTTTATTCGCGCAACAGACTGGCGCGGCCGGCGTCATCGTCTGTGGGTTGTTGATCACGCTGTGCAATAACTGGATGTCGTTCTCGTTCCACGCTTATCAGGCCGAGCTCTATCCGACCCGCATCCGCGCCCAGGCGGTCGGCTTTGTCTATTCATGGAGCCGGTTCTCCGCGATCTTCTCCGGCTTCATCATAGCATTCTTCCTCGGCCGCTACGGCACAATCGGGGTATTCAGCTTCATCGCCGGGGCAATGGCGATTGTTTTCGTCGTGATCGGCGTGTTTGGACCGCCGGTCACCAAACGGCGCCTCGAAGCGATTGCGGCGTAGGTTCGTCATTGCGAATAGCGACGAAGCAATCCAGAACTTAGACTGTTTGACTCAGGATTGCTTCGC
>Ga0187765_10000783_pt1 | contig 11884 bp, 13 predicted proteins | sample 0216_QUI02_MP05__3_FD_133018 | JGI IMG/M metagenome (GOLD analysis project Ga0187765, IMG submission 133018) | Tropical peat soil microbial communities from peatlands in Department of Meta, Colombia - 0216_QUI02_MP05_10_MG | ecosystem: Environmental > Terrestrial > Soil > Wetlands > Peat ...
TCCGTGTGCCAGACGGCCTCGCCCGCACCCAGGCTGCCGATCGGCACGCCGTTCTCGATCACGTTCGAGACCACATAGATTTCCGGCTTGCCCTCGACGAAGCGGCGGCCGGTCTCCTGAATCGGCGCCCAATCGAGATCGCCGAAGCGGCGACTGAAGCCGATCAGGTCGTCGTCGCTGAGTCGTTGCCCGCGGAACAGCAGCACCAGGTGATCGAGCCAGGCCTGATGAATCCGCCTGAATGTCGGTTCATCTAGCTTGGCGAGGTTCACGCCACGGAGTTCGGCGCCCAGCGCCGCGTCAGTGGGAATGATTTCAATGCCAGGCATGCTGCCACTCCGTCGAACATGGCCCTCGCCCGCCCGCTGCGTCGCTCCCTCTGCCCGCTCTGGAGAGGGAGACCCGCCGCGAAGCGGTGGGTGGGTGAGGGAAAGATACAGCCTTTTGGTTGCCCGCCGATAGCCCACCGACACGTCCGAGCACTTGGACTTTAGTGCGCCAAGACTCACCGGCTCGCCCAGCGGTCCTGCACGCCGTACCACTTCATCACATAAGGCACGAACCAGGGATTGCCCGAATAGAACGGCATCGTTGGAAAGCCGCGATCGGCGAAAACCGTCTTGCCCTCGGGCGAGCCCAGGATCCGACGCGCGGCTTTCTGGCCGAGATAGGTTCCCATGGGCACGCCCGCGAAACAGTAGCCGCCCGCGAAATGGATGCCCTCGTGCGAGACGAGGTGCGGCCAGAGATCGAAGGTGCCGGCGCAACGTCCGGTCCAGGAGTGCGTCAACTTGAGATCGGCGATCGCGGGTATGATCCTCGCGGCATCCTCGTGGAGCTGCGCGCCCTTGGCCCGTGCGCCCGAAGGCCGCGTTCCCGTCCGCCAGAGGAAGAGGATGCGCGTGCCATCGGGCGAGCGTCGCATGGAGATGATATCGTGCACGTGGTCGATATAGGTGCGGTCCGTGGGAAGCAGCCGCTTCATCAGCGCCGGCGCCAGCGGCTCCGTCGCGATCATATAGGCATCGAACGGGATGAGGCGGCTTTGCAACCAGGGCAATAGCGGCCCGGTGTAGCCATTCGTCGCCACCAGGACCTCGCGTGCCCGCGTCGTTCCCCGCGGCGTCACAACATCGAATCCGCCGCCAGCCAGGGGCGTGATGCGCTCGACCGCGGTGCTCCCGATCAAATCAACGCCCGCGGCGCGCGCACGGTCCAGCAGCCCGCGGTGATAGAGGCCCGGATGGATCGAGCCCAGGTCGGGGATCAGCGCGCCACCACAGTAGCGATCGCTCGCGATCTCGTCCTGCACCGCGGTGCGCGAGAGCATCTTGAATTCGCTTCCGAGATGCTTTCGGCGAAGTTCGAGCTCTTGTTCGAGATCGGCATATTGGCGTGCTGATTTGGTCAGGATGAGGCGCCCGCAGATCTTGAAGCCGCAATCGATCTGCTCGGTGGTCACGCGCTCGACGACGGCATCGAAGGCGGCCTGCATCTCGCGGTAGACCTCGACCGCATAAGCGGGCCCGTGGCGGCGCACTAGGTCACCGAAGCTGTGCTTCAACGAGCGGCCGACATAGCCGGCGTTGCGGGTGCTGGCGCCGTGGCCCAAGTCGCCGGCGTCGAATGCCACCACGCCGCGGCCGGCCCGCGCCAACACCAGCGCGGCATTGAGCCCGGTGATGCCGGCCCCGACGATCACGACGTCGGCACGGGCGGGCGGCGTGTGCGGGGTCTCGCGCGTCGGCGGCGCCGCATCCCACCAATACGGCGTCTCCCTGAAGTCCGCGGCAAAGCGGCTCCGCTCGAGAGATGCCGCATTAGTTCCTTGGCTCATGGAAACCATTTTATACCGCAACGGCGGCGCTATCGAACTTTCTTGCGATGCGCCACGCCCCCTGTAGCCGGGGTCGCGGGGACCTTGTAAGATCGCGCGATAAATTCTCGCATTCAAAAGAGGCATTTCCTTTGGAAACCCGCACGCTCGGAAAATCCGGTCTCAAGGTCTCGCTCGTGGGCCTCGGCTGCAACAACTTCTCCGGCCGGATCGACCTCGATGCCACCCGCAAGGTCATCCACAAGGCTTTCGATCTCGGCATCACCCTCTTCGACACCGCCGATACCTATGGCAATCGCGGGGGGTCCGAGGAATTCATGGGGCAGGTGCTGGGCGAGCGGCGCAAGGACATCATCCTCGCGAGCAAGTGCGGCATGCCCATGGACGATGTGGGCGTGCGCAAAGGCGCGTCGCGCCGCTACATCATCGCGTCGCTGGAAGCGAGCCTGAAGCGCCTCAGGACCGATTGGCTCGACCTCTATCAGATCCACCAGCCCGACCGCGAAACCCCGATCGAGGAGACCTTGCGCACCCTCGACGACCTCGTGCGCGCCGGAAAGATCAGGTACTTCGGCTGCTCCAATTTTCCGGGCTGGCAGGTGGTGGAAGCGCTCTGGACCTCGAAACACCTGGGCCTCAACTCCTTCATCTCCTGCCAGGACGAATACAGCCTAGTGGTGCGCGGCATCGACCGCGAGCTGATGCCGGTGATCGAGGCCTATGGCATGGGGCTGCTGCCGTTCTTCCCGCTCGCGAGCGGATTGCTCACCGGCAAGTACAAGCGCAACGCGCCGATGCCCGCGGGAACGCGCCTCACCAATACCCAGCGCCTGGCCGACCGGTTCATGACCGAGGGCAATTGGCGGGTGGTGGAGCGGCTCGAAGATTTCTGCGCAACCCGTGGACACACATTGCTCGAGCTGGCCTTCGGCTGGCTTGCGGCGCGGCCCGGGGTTGCGAGCGTGATCGCCGGCGCCACCAAGCCCGAGCAGCTCGAGCAGAACGTGAAGGCGGTCGGCTGGAAACTCACGCCCGAGGATATGGCGGAGGTGGACAGGCTCACGAAGCGGGCCTGAGCGACGCGTGCGCGAATGGCGCCACGCCACGCCGCAGCGGCTTAAGCGATAACGACACCGGGAGCGAAAGCCATGTTGACGATAGACGTCCAAGTGCACGCTTACGAGCGCAACCACCCCGGCCGTCCCTGGCTCGCCTTTCTCCATGGGCCGTCGGAGGCTACCGGTGACCAGATGGTGGCCGCGATGAACGAGGTCGGCGTCGATGGCGCGTTGCTGGTCTCGCCCTTCGCAATGTACGGCTACGACGCGAGCTATGCCGTCGAAGTCCACAAGAAGCATCCGAAGCGGTTCGGCCTGATCAAGCCATTCGATCCGACCGATCCGCAAGTCGCGGAGAGAGTGGCGGAGTGGGCGGCGACACCGGGCACCGTCGGCGTTCGCATCATGCTGAATCGCGCCTCGGAGGACCCGGCCGATCCCGGCATCAACCGGATCATGACGGCGGCTGCGCGTCATTCGCTGCCGGTGAACCTCCTCGTCTGGGGGCGCTTGGACCAGATGAAGGCGCTCGCCGCGCGTCACCCCAACACCCAGATCGTGATCGATCATCTGGGTTTGCAGCAGCCGTTCGAGCCGCCGGCACCGCCGGAACCGTTCCGCGAGCTTCCAAAAGTGCTGGCGCTGGCGGCTCATAAGAACGTCGCGATCAAGATCAGCGGCGCCTGCACGCTGTCGCACCAGGCATTCCCCTACAAGGATATCTGGGATCCGCTGTTCCGCATCTTCGACGCCTTCGGCTTCGATCGATGCATGTGGGGTACCGACTGGACGCGAGCGGTTCATTTGCTGACGTACAAGCAGGGTGTCGAGGCGTTCCGCGTGACCGATCGCCTCTCCAACAGCGAGCGCGCCGCGCTGATGGGAGAGTCGCTGAAGAAAATTTACGACTGGTCGCCGTCCAAGGCTTAGGCAAGAAGCGACGCGGCGGCCGCGTGCTTCGCCGCAGTGACGCTCTCTCGATCGTTCGCCGCGATCGCCTCGGCGAGGCTTTGCACGAATGGACCTAGCTCCGCTGCCACGACCACGCGGTTGACGAGGCCCATTCCCATTGCCTCCGCCGTCGAGAATTGCCGCGCCGTGAACAGAATTTCCTTCGCGGACATTGGACCCACCGCCTCGATCACGCGGCGCACGCTCATGTGGTCGTAGCCGAGGCCAAGCCGCGCCGGGGGGATGCCGAAGCGCGCGCCTTCGGCGGCGATGCGCAGGTCGCAGCAGAGCGCGATCGCAAGTCCGCCGCCGATGCAATACCCGCGGATTGCCGCGATGGTCGGAACCGGACATTGTTCGATCGCGAGAAACGCGCGTTCGATGGTCTCGTTCGCGCGCACGACCGTCTCGGTGCCGGCGTAGCCATCCTCGAATTGCGAGATGTCGGCACCCGCGGCAAACGCCTTTTCGCCCGCACCCGAGAGTATGACCACCCTGAGCGCCGGCTTCTCCGCGAGACGCGCGAGCGCGGTTGGAATTTCCTCCCACATGTCGAAGGAGAGCGCGTTCAGCCGCTCGGGGTTGTTGAGCGTGAGCCGCCCGATCGGGCCTTCGCTGCTGACAATGAGCCGGTCCGAGGTCATAGGGATAAATTATCAGGCCGACGCTCCGCTCGTCACCCCACTCCGGGAGAAGAAACAAAAGTAACCCGGGAGATTAGGGGATTGAGGGGGATCAAGGGAATTCGTCGTGGGCTGCAAATCCTCCATCTCCCCGATCCTCATCTCCATAATCCCCTTCTCCTTCGGTGTGCTACGCACAGCTTGCCGGGCAAAGCGAGGTTGCTTTCCTATCCGGGAGCGGCAACGATGCGCCATTCATGCGACTCTTGGAGAAATGCCCGTGACCGCCGCCGTCAAGCCCGAGCCGCGCTGGCAGGACCAGGTCTATGACCTGCTGCGCCAGCACGGCGTCACTCAATTCGCGTATGTGCCTGATGCCGGACACATCATCCTGATCAACCGCTCGATCGCCGACCCCGACGTCTACTCGATCCCGCTCACCACCGAGGAAGAAGGCGTGGCGCTGCTCGCCGGCGCCGATCTCGGCGGCGCGCGCGGCGTGCTGCTGATGCAGTCGAGCGGCGTCGGCAATTGCATCAATATGCTCTCGCTGATGAAGAACGGGCATTTCCCGTTCCTGACGCTCGTGAGCATGCGCGGCGATTTCGGCGAGACCAATCCCTGGCAATACCCCATGGGCCAGGCGGCCGAGACCGTGCTCACGGCGATGGGCGTGACGGTGTTCCGCGCCGAGCGCAAGGACGAAGTGCTGAGCGTGGTCAATGCCGGCATCGCGACGGCATTTGTCGGAGGCTTTCCCGCGGCAGTGCTGTTGACCCAGAAGCTGCTGGGCGCCAAGCAGATGTTCGCGCCCAAGGCGGAGGCCGGTCATGGCCATTGAGCGGAAGCGCGGCGGAGACGTAGCGGCGGCAGCGGCGCCCAAATTCGTCCTCGACCGCCGCACCGCGGTCCCCGCGCTGGTGGGCCGGCATGACGATTTTCTGATCGTGAGCGGGCTTGCCGGCACCAGTCGCGACATGGCTTCCCTGACGCAGGACGGCGCGCATCTGTATACGCTCGGCGGCGCCATGGGCGGTGCCGCGATGATGGGCCTTGGTCTCGCGCTCGCCCGTCCCGACAAGCGGGTGCTGGTGGTGACCGGTGACGGCGAGCTGCTGATGAACGTGGGCTCGCTCGCGACCATCGCGGTGATGAACCCGCCCAACCTCGCGATCCTCTGCGTCGACAACGGGCATTACGGCGAGACCGGCTACCAGAAGAGCCACACCAGCCTCGGCGTCGATCTGGAGCGGATCGCCGCGGGTTCCGGCATCAAGGCGACGCGCACGATCGAAAGCGAGGCGGAGCTCGCGGCCGGCGCTCGATTCCTGCATGAAGCCAACAGCACCGCCTTCGTGCTGCTGCGCGTGGCACCGACCGAGCCGCCGGTGTTCCGCCGCAGCCTCGACGGCGCCGTCAACCGCAACCGCTTCAGGGCGGCGCTGAAGTAGGAGGAGAGAACCTCCCCGAGAATCCGCGCACCTCGTCCTGAAGTAGGAGGGGAGAAGGGGATGATTGGGAGATGAGGATATGATTGTCCGGGTCATTCCCGCTCATCTCCGCACCTCCCGAACAATCCCCACATCTCCTTGAAATTTCATCTCAGAGCCGTGCAGAAGTAGGCGGAGATGAGGCCGATGATTGGGAGATGAGGAGATGATTGTCCGGTCATTCCCGCTCATCTCCACATCTTCCCGAGAATCCCCACATCTCCTTGAATTTTTGGCTTCGCCGGCGATCGCGATAAATCAACTCGCGAGCCGCATCACGCCCACGGCGCAGCCGACCGCGAAAATCGGGATCGGCTCATAGCACCAGACCTCGCCGGTCGAACCTTCGGCGGCGCCGGCGGCGGCGATGAAGGTCCTGATTTCGAAACCGCCTTGGCCGCCGTCGCGGTACGTTTCGGCATCGGTGTAGTCGGTGAGCCTCTCCGGCCGGTTCTCGCACCAGCGTTCCAGAAACTCCCGGTCCCAGGCTTCGTTGATCTTTCCGGAATTGGGCGTCGCCGGCCAATGGGAGATGCCGCCGGTGCCGATGAGCGCGAGCCGCTCCGGCAGCGCGTCCGCGGCGCGGCGCATCGCCCGGCCGAAGGCGTAGGCGCGCCTGGGTGGCGTCAGCGGCGGGCCCTGGCAATTGATGTTGGCGGGGATGATCGGGAGATCGTAGCGCGGCGTCAGGAAATGCAGCGGCACGCTGATGCCGTGGTCGAATTTCCATTCCTCGGCATAGGCGACGTCGACCTCCTGCAGCACGCCCTCGATGAGGCGGCGCGAAAGCGCGGCATTACCGGGGATGCGCCGCCGCTCGATCTTGAGCCAGCCGGGGTCCTCGATCGGGCCTTCGTAGTGATCCGCCATCCCGATCGCGAAGGCCGGCATGTTGTTCATGAAGAAATTGGCGAAGTGCTCGGCGGCGATCACGACGAGCGCGTCCGGGCGCGAAGCCTCGATCGCGTCGCGCAGCCGCGCGAGCGCCATCAAGAAGGTCTCGCGCCGCTTCGGATCGGCGCGCTCGGCACGCCCGGTAATACCGGGCGCGTGGCTGCAGACACCCACGAATGAGAGCGGCATCGCTATTCCGGAACCATCGCGTAGAGGCCCGCGCGCACGGGACCGTGCCGGCGCACGCCCTCGCGCATGGCCTCCAGATAGGCGCTCCACTCATAGCCGTGGAACGCCGCGAAGTGCATCAAAAGCTGGCCGTTGACGCCGAGCACGTAGAGGAGGCCTACATCCGCATCCAGGACCGCCGTGCGCTCCTCCTCCGTGAGGTCGAACTCCCGCAGCGCCGTGTCAACGTCGGCCAGAAACCGCGAGCGAAACTCCGGATCGCGGTTTAGCTGATAGAGCAGCTTTTGGACGTAATAGAGGGACATTTATTTCAAGGCGCACTCGCAGCCGCCACACCAACGGGCCTCAGGGTTGGTTTTGGCCGTCCCGAGGCCAACCCCAAAACTACGCGCGAGTCGACAAAAATCAATCGGCCGCGTGGACGTGATGCCGCTGCGCCACGTACTCATGGAGATTGTTCTTCTTGAAATTGAGCACGGGGTCGAGCTCTTGGATCTCGAGCGAGATGCCGAGCGGGCGCTCGATGTAGGTGGTTCCCAGAAATTGCGTCAGCGCGGCGAAAAGCTGCTCGCCCACCTGCTTTCTGGTGTCGAGGTCGCGACCGTGGCCCATCTGAACCGAGACGTGGACGAAGCCATTTTCGGGATGGCCGTCGGCGATACAATACTCATCGACGCGCACAGCGCGCGTGCGTGTCCCGCCCTGCGGAAAGACGCCGGTTGAGATCGCGCATTTATGTAACGAAGCAAGCAAACCCGGAACGTCGATACTGTCTTGGAGGTTGGCGGAGTACTCGACGCGGATGTGCGGCATTGCCGATTCCTTCTGTTGCCCCCAGCGCGCCCCCTTCGCGAATTTCCGGCTTTGTCATCGAAACTTAACACAAGCGCGGGGTGCGAAGTCAATTGATCAGAACCGAGTCGCGGGAGCGTGGCGGGCGAAATTAATAGCCCCTCTCCCCGATAATTTGGAGACAAACCCTCGTCACTCGCGCCTTCGTGGTAAAGCTTAACCAGCAGGGTCCAATGATCGGGCGCTCGCGACGGTCCCGGCGGGGAACAAAAAAAGAATCACCGCGGCGGAGACCAATTCGTTCGCTCCTTCGCGGTGATCGAGCGTGACCGGGGGCCTTCGTGTCCCTCACTGCCTTCGTGGTGAATGCGTCGTTCCCTTCCTACTTCAGTTTCGCCGCTGCTTTATCGACAGCCGCCTGCCGTTCGGCCTGTCGCGTGGCAGCACTCGCGCGCGCTTGCTCCACCAGCACCGGTCCCGCGCGCTCGGGCGAGCCTGCGTCAAAGGGCGGGTGCGGATCGTATTCCATGCCGAGCTGAATGACCTTCGCGAGATCGACGCCGAACGCGACGGCGGCAACCTCGAGCGCGAAGTCGATGCCGGCGGTAACGCCACCGCCGGTGATCGTGTTCCCGTCGATCGCGACGCGCTCCGCGACCGGGGTCGCGCCGAAGGCCTTCAGCATCTCGCGGCTCATCCAGTGCGTGGCCGCGCGCTTGCCACGGAGCAGCCCAGCCGCACCCAGCACCAAGGCACCCGTGCAGACGCTGGTCACGTAGCGGGCATGCGCGGCCTGGCGGCGCACGAAATCGAGCACCTCCGGGTCATTGAGCAGCGGATTGACGCCGGCGCCGCCGGGGATGCAGACGAGATCGAGCGGCGGACACTCCGCGAAGGTCGTGCTCGGGATCATCTGCAAGCCGCCGCCGGCCACGACCGGCACGCGGTCTTTCCAGACGAGATGCACCCGCGCCTCAGGGAATTTGATGAAGACCTCGTAGGGCCCCGTCAGGTCGAGCTGCGTGATATCCGGAAAAAGCAAAAATCCGATCTCGAACGGCATGAGGAGAAATCCTTGCGTGGCTGCCAATGACCGTAGGCCCATCATACCGCAGTTGCACTCAATGGCCTTTCCCCTTTGCCGCGTGTTCGCTACCCTCCTTCAGCCACCCTCACCGGAGCCGATCCCATGACCTCGCTCCCCCTCGCTCGATTTCAGGTGCTGGACCTGACCCGCGCCCGTGCCGGGCCCACCTGCGCGCGCATCCTCGGCGACTGGGGCGCCGAGGTGATCAAGGTCGAGCAGCGGCCGGCGGGCGGCGATACTGAGGACCTCTCGGGGCTGCGCGACGATTTCGATTTCCAGAACCTGCACCGCAACAAGCGCAGCATCGTGCTGGATTTGAAGCACCCGCTGGGGCGCCGCGCGCTGCATCGACTTGCGGCGCGCGCCGACGTGCTGGTCGAGAACTACCGTCCCGACGTGAAGCGCCGCCTCGGCATCGATTACGAGACCTTGCGCGCGCTGAACCCTCGCCTCGTCTATGGCTCGATCTCGGGCTTCGGGCAGACCGGACCCTATCGCGACCGCCCCGGTGTCGATCAGATCGCCCAAGGCATGGGCGGCCTCATGTCGATCACGGGGCTCCCGGGCCAGGGCCCGGTGCGGGTCGGCATACCGATCGCCGATTTGACGTCCGGAATGTATCTCGCCATCGGAATTTTGACCGCGTTGCTGGAGCGCGAGAAAACCGGCGAAGGGCGGTGGGTCACGACCTCGCTGCTCGAAGCCGAGATCGCGATGCTGGAATTCCAGGCCGTGCGCTATCTGGTGACGGGCCATGTGCCGAAGCAGGCCGGCAACAATCATCCGAAGAACGTGCCGACCGGCGTCTTCCGCACCAAGGACGGTCACATGAACATCGCGGGATCGAGCGCCGAGATGTTCCGCCGCCTCTGCGGCGCCTTGGGCTCGCCCGAGCTACTGGCCGACCCCAAGTACAAGAGCACGGCGCTGCGCGAGAAGAACCGCGACGAGCTCAATGGGCGGATCGAGGCCTATACCGTCCAGCGCACCAGCGCCGAGTGGGTCGATATCCTGAACCGCGCCGGCGTGCCCTCGGGGCCGATCTATCGCATCGACGAGATGTTCGGGGACCCGCAGGTGCAGCATCTGGGGATGGCGCAGCCGGTCGAGCATCCGCGCCTCGGCACGCTCCGCCTCGTCGGCGAGCCGGTGTCGTTCGACGGCGTGCGCCCGGCGCTCCAGAGCGCCACGCCGGAATTGGGCGAGCATACCGAGGCGGTGCTGCGCGCCGTCGGCTATGACGCCGCCGAGATCGCGGTGCTGAAAGCGGAAGGGGTTATATAGGGGCTGTTAGCTATCAGTTGTCAGCATGCTGTATTGAGTCCGCCATGCGGACGCGCCAGGTTCACTACGAAGTCACGAAGGTCGCGAAGGAAATGCTGTCTTCGCGTTCTTCGCGCCTTCGTGGTTACCCTTTATTTGGAAGCTGAGAGCTGACCGCCAACAACGACCGCGCGGCCCCGCGGCGCACCATCTCCTGAAACGCCGCGAACAACCTGCGCATCTGCGGGCGCTTGTAGGGATAGATCGCGGGGTCGTCCATGTCGTGGACGATCATGGCGACGTCGGCCTCGAACAGCAGCAGCTTGCCGTCCGCGGTCTCGGCGCAGTCGATCGCGAAGTAGTCGAGGCCGAGACGTTCTTGAATCGCCGCGAGCGCCCGCTCATGGCGGCGGGCGAAACCGGTCTCGAATTCGGTCATGAACAGCGCTTCTTCCGCGCGCTTCTGGACATCGTCCTTCATGCCGGCGTTCAGGTACCAGATCGCCCACTGATCGGTAAGCGCCATGTGCACGGGGTAAGCGCGGCCGTCGATAAAGGCGATGCGGTACTTGCGATAGAGCCCGTCCGTCGCTCGATAGTCGACGAAACGCGCAAGCGCGAATTCGGCCTCCGGGCGCTCGCGCAAATAAAGCGGTATAGCCTCGGGTGCGTCGAGCTTCGCCAGGCCGAGCCCGGCATGGGAATCGAGCGGCCGCGCGATCAGCGGAAAGGCGCCGTTGGGCAGCAGCGCCGCGAGCGCAAAGGCATCGAGCGTCAGCGCCATCAAATCCGAACGCGCGATGCGCGCGGTCTCCGGCATCTCGATACCGGGCGCGCCGCGCAGCAGCCGGTGAAGGCGCTCGCGCGAAAGATCGAGCATGCGCTCGGGCGGATTGAGGATCGGGCGGGGCCAGGCTTTGCGGATCTCGCTCAGCGCTTCCAATTGCGGGCGGTGCGCTTCCGATTGCGCGATCGCCACGATCGCAAGATCGTGCTCGGGCACTTCACTCGGCAGAGGCTCGCCCGGCGGCAGGTACAGGGTCACGAGCTCGATATCCGATCCCTCCAGCAGGAATTCGAGCGGTGCATTGGCGCCGACGTCCCCGGGCGCGGCGAAGGCGAGGAGGCGCAGGCTCGGCGCCACACTGCAGCGCGATGGATAGACCCGTTGGATTTTTAGCGCTCGCACCTGGTGTGCAATGCCGATCTCGCGATCGCCGAAGATCTGCTCGACAATCGAGAGGTCCATCAGCGCCGCCGCGTCCTCCGGCTGGTAAACGAAACGCCGCAGCAGATCGCGCCAGATCGGATTGAGATCGGCACCGTCGAACGCGAGCTTCGAGAGCCGCGCGACGCCGAGCGGACGTTGGGCATTGTCCGCGCTGACCGTCCCGTGCATCTCCTCGGCCCCGATCGGTTCCCCGTTCATCCCACCGGTACTAACATCTATAGGGTTAACAAAGCCTTGAACCGCCCTCGAAAATGGCTGGGATTGCGGCCTTTTACCGGCCCTTAAGCGGGTGGCGCGAAGCTCATTCCCGGGCTCTATCGGCCTTTCCCGGGAGTGGCGATGACGACGATCCTCGACTGCATCGGCGAGACCCCGCTGGTGATGCTCGGCCGCATGGTTCCACCGGGGCGCGCGACCATCCAGGCGAAGCTCAAATTCCTGGGACCGACCGGCAGCATCAAGGACCGCA
>Ga0187765_10000784_pt1 | contig 11877 bp, 12 predicted proteins | sample 0216_QUI02_MP05__3_FD_133018 | JGI IMG/M metagenome (GOLD analysis project Ga0187765, IMG submission 133018) | Tropical peat soil microbial communities from peatlands in Department of Meta, Colombia - 0216_QUI02_MP05_10_MG | ecosystem: Environmental > Terrestrial > Soil > Wetlands > Peat ...
CGCCGCCGCGTGCGGGTAGCGCTAACAGCAGCGGCCCGACAGGGGCAACGCCAGCTATGAGCCGACCTTCGATGCCGCGCGCCCGGTCACCCCGCGGGGGGAACCGGACTGCGGTGCTGTCAGGGGCGGCCCGCATAACACAACCGGCGGGCGCTGGCAGCGGCGCCTCCCGCCGACGGCATGGCCGCAGCCGATCCGGGCGGCCTGCGCTGGAAGGAAGAGCGCCATGGAAGTATCCGGCACGTTCTACATCATTCTGCCGATCGTTTCGCTGATCGGCCTCCTGCTGCTGATCGGGCTGCCGCTCCTGGCCAACAGCTACGACAACAGGCATCTGACGCGCGGGTCCCCGTCCGCCCCCGCGCCCGGGGTCGGCCACGCGCCCCGGGCAGGCCGGGAAGCCGCGGCCGCCAGCGACGAGCACTCCCCCATCTCATCCGGCCCGGGATCGGGAGCGGCGGCGGGATAACGGACCGGCATGCCCGGCGACCGCCAGCTTTCACCTGTTGCGGGCGATGCGGCCAGGCATAGCGGGCACCACTATGAGGGCCAGAGGGTATCGCCGGCGGTGGAGCCGGCCCGGCGTGGCACCGGGCCGGGGACCGGCGCCGGTTCAACGGGCGTGGAGGCTGTTGTGATCCGTCATCCCATCCGTTCCGGCAGCGGCGGCTTACCAGTCGGCGCGACGCGTTCATGGGCCCGGCGGTGAACCCGCGCCTGGGCCGGGAACGGGCCCTGCGCGCGATCGAACGCGACCTGGTCCGCTCCGATCCGCGCCTCAATGCGCTGTTCCTGGCGCTCACCGGGCTGGCGGCGGGCAAGAAGATGCCCGATACAGAGAAGATCAGGTCCGGGCCGTTGCGGCAGCTGGCGTGGCTGGGGCGGCGGGCCGACCATCACCGGGGCGGGTGAGAACTGGCGTGGCGGGTGAGCTGTGTACGTGGTGATGGTGGCGCCGGAGTGCGCGCCGGCCGCCAAGGCCGGCGGGCTGGGCGATGTGGTGTCGGGTCTGAGCCGGGAGCTGGAGCTTCGGGGCAACGCGGTCGAGATCATCCTGCCGAAGTACGCCAGCATGCGGTACTCCGATATCTGGCAGCTGCGGCCCAGCTACCACGACCTGTGGGTGCCGTGGTATGCGGGGGCGGTCCGCTGCACGGTGTGGTTCGGCTACGCCCACGGGCGGAAGTGCTTTTTCATCGAGCCGCACTCGGCGGCCAACTTTTTCGGCCGCGACCGCCTGTACGGATACGGGGACGACGCGGAGCGGTTCGCGTTCTTCTCCAAGGCCGCGGTCGAATTCCTGCTCGCCGCCGGCAAGCGTCCCAGCATCATTCACTGCCACGACTGGCAGACCGGGCTGGTGCCGGTCTTATTTCACGAGCAGTACGGCGGGGTCTGGCCGGGCGGGCGGGTCTGCTATACCATCCACAACTTCCGCCATCAGGGCACCGGCGACGAGCGTGTGCTGTGGGCGCTTGGTCTCGGCCGGCCCGATTACTTCCTCGACTCCGACCGGCTGGGTGACGACTTCCGCTACCAGGGGCTGAACCCCATGAAAGCCGGGATCGTCTATGCCGACTTCGTGACCACGGTGTCCCCGAACCACGCCGACGAAGCGCTCTACGACGACGGCGGGTCCGGGCTGGGCCGCACGCTCAAGGAGCATTCCGGCAAGTTCCGCGGAGTTCTCAACGGCGTCGACTACGACACGTGGAACCCCGAGACCGACCCGCACCTGGCCGCTCACTACTCGGCGGGCGCCATCGAGTCCAAGCGCGAGAACACCGCCGCGCTGCGGGACCGGTTCTGGCTGCGCCAGACCGCCGGCCCGGTCGTCGCCTACGTCGGCAGGCTGGAGGAGCAGAAGGGCATGCACCTGGTCCACCATGCCCTCTTCTACACCCTGGCGCACGACGGCCAGTTCGTCCTCATCGGAGACGCCCACCACCACGACGGCATCAACCGCCATTTCCGCCACCTCAAAGACCACCTCAACGACAACCCCGACTGCCACCTCGAGATCGGCTACCAGGAAGAACTGGCCCACCTCGTCTACGCCGGCGCCGACATCCTGATCGCACCCAGCCTGTTCGAGCCGTGCGGCCTGGCGCCGCTGATCGCGATGCGGTACGGGACGGTGCCCGTCGTCCGGGCCACCGGCGGCATGACCGACACCGTGTTCGACTACGACAACTCCGGCCACCCGCCGGCCGAGCGCAACGGGTACGTGTTCCACCACACCGACAACCGGGCCATCGAGTCCGCCCTCGGCCGCGCCCTCTGGCTGCGGTCCGTCCGCCCCCGCGCGTTCCGCGAGCTCGCCGCCACCTGCATGCGCGCCGACTACTCCTGGGCCGGGCCCGGCCAGGACTACCTCGACATCTACCAGGACATCCGGCACACCTGAGCCGTCCTCGCCGCAGCGTACGATGTGGGCGATGAGCAGCGCATCAGCGCCGGCGAGCGCTGCCGGGCCCACCGGTGGCCAGCGGGACGCGGTCATCCACACCGAGGACCTGACCAAGGTCTACCCGGGGACGGACTTCGCCGCGGTCGACCGGCTCAACCTCGACGTCGAGTCGGGCGAGATCTTCGGCTTGCTGGGTCCCAACGGCGCCGGGAAGACCACCACCGCGGGGATGCTGACCACCCGCGTGGTGCCGACATCCGGCCGGGCCTACCTCGGCGGGATCGACGTCGCGGCCCATCCGGCGCTGGCCAAGCAGTTGAGCGGCATCGTTTCGCAGCAAAACACCCTCGACCGCCAGCTCACGGTCTGGGAGAACCTGTACTTCCACGGCCGGCTCTTCGGCATGGGCGCCAAGCAGTCGCGGCGGGTCGCGGACGAGCTGCTTGAGCAGTTCCAGCTGGCCAAGTGGGCCAAGGCATCGGTGTACGCGCTGTCCGGCGGGATGGCGCAGCGGCTGATGGTGGCGCGCGCGATCTTCCACCGCCCGTCGGTGCTGTTCCTCGACGAGCCGACGGCAGGGCTCGATCCGCAGAGCCGGCTGGCGCTGTGGGACCTGCTCGGCGAGCTGCACCGCGACGGGCAGACGATCCTGCTCACGACCCACTACATGGAGGAGGCGGACCGGCTCTGCCAGCGGGTCGCCATCATGGACCACGGCAAGATCCTGGCCCTCGACACCCCGGCCGCGCTCAAGCAGAGCATCGGCGCCGACACCGTCGTCACGGTGAAGGCCACCGGCGACGTCGGCCAGCTCGCCGAACTGCTGGCCCGCGAGGTGGAGGGCGTCACCCGCACCCGCCACGTGGACGGAGGGATCGAGCTGCACGTGCAGGGCAGCGACCGGCTCGTGCCGCGCGTCGTCACCGCGGCGGAGCGCGGCGGCTTCGACCTCGTCGACCTGTCCGTGTCCGAGCCCAGCCTGGAGACCGTGTTCATCAACCTCACGGGGAAGGAGCTGCGGGACTAATGGCCACATCGGTTACCACCGAGGCGCCGGTCCGGCGGATCGGCGGCGGCCCCACCCGCTCGGTGGCCGCCGCGAGCTGGACCGCGCTGGGCGCGCTCCTGCTGCGCGACGTCGTGGTGCTGCGCAAGCACCTGTGGGAGTTCGTGCTGCGCACGATCATTCAGCCGTTCCTGCTCTGCTTCGTCTTCCTGTACGTCTTCCCGAAGATCGGCCAGGGCGTCGGCGGGCGTGGCCCGGTGGCCCAGTCCGCGTTCGCGACCATCCTGGTGCCCGGGGTGGTCGGGATCTCGGTCATGTTCCAGGGCGTGCAGTCGATCGCCCTCAACATGGCGCAGGAATTCGGCTTCACCCGTGAGATCGAGGACCGGGTCCAGGCCCCCTGCCCGATCTGGCTGGTGGCGATAGCCAAGGTGCTGTCGGGCGCGGCCCAGGGGATCCTGTCCGCCGCCATCGTGCTGCCGATGGCCTCGGTGGTGCATGCGCCCGGCGTGCACGCCCACCTGACCCTGCACTGGTGGATCATCCTCACGTTCGTGCCGCTCGCGTGCATCGCGATGGCCGGTCTCGGCCTGGTGCTCGGCACCAGCTTCGAGCCGCGCAACATCGGGCTGATGTTCGGCTTCATCATCCTGCCGATCACGTTCCTCGGCGGAACGTACTACGCCTGGACCAGGCTGGCGCCGGTCACCATCGACGGCTGGCACTGGCTGCAGACCATCGTGCTGATCAACCCGCTCATCTACGTGAACGAGGGAATGCGGGCGGCGTTCACCAAGGCGCCGCACATGCACCTGTACGTCATCTACCCGGTGGTGTGCGCCTTCGCCATGGTGTTCCTGGCCATCGGGCTGCGCAACTTCCGGCGGCGCGTGCTCTCCTGACCGTACGGTCACGCGCCCGGGCGCGTATGCGTGCTGACCAGCCGTGGTGGGCGTTACCTGACCGGGACCGGGAATGATCGCATAGTCGGCAGGGGTACAGGAGGGACGAGGCCGATGCCTGATGATCAGCAGAGCACACCCGGCATGGTTCCCGGCTTAGTCCAGGCGTTCACCGCCCAGCTCCGGGCGGTCACTCAAGGGCTGGAGGACCTGGCCGGGTTCAGTCAGCACCTCCCGTCGGTGCCGGGCGCGCTTCCGCTGCCCGGCGCCCTCTCCGCGGCGCAGATGGCCTCGATCGCGGACAGCATCGCCGCGCAGCGGCGCAGCATCGAGGCGCTGAAAGCCCAGCTGTCGTCGTTTGACGAGCAGCTGGCGGCGCTGGAGCAGATCCTCGGCCCCCTGGCCCAGTGGAGCAGCACGTGGGCCGAGCTTGAGAAGCGGATGATGACCATGGGCCGCGGGCCAGAGGGCCCGAGCCCGGCCAGCGGTTCCGCAGCGGGAAGCTCATGACCTTGGCCGGCGCACCCCCGTGGGCAGACGGCGCATAGCAGAGCCCGACTACCGCGCCCTTCGATCAGGCCGATGCCAGCAGGCAGAGTTCTGTACTCGGCGCGCTCAACGCCGCCGTCGGCCTGGTGGCCGATCAGATGGGCGCTGACGTTGCTGGTTGAGCCCGCAGGTGACTACTGGCTCCGGTAGCTGGGCCCGCTACCGGTGCTGATCGGGCGGCGCCTGGGCAGGCCGGCCACCTGCGTGGCGTCTTCGGCGCTGCCCGCTGGGTCATCACGCATGTCTGCCGCACCGGCCGGGCGCTGCGTCCAGCGCTCGGTGCAGCTCCGCACGTCCAGGCAATACCAGCGGAGATCGGAGCAGGCGCTGCTGCCATCGGCGACCATCTGGCTGGAGGATGTGCGGATTCCACACATCCAGCAGGTCGTGACCGCAACCGCGTCCCGCGGGGCAGGAACCAAACCGTACTGCTCAGCCGTCATCAGCTCACCTCAGGACCCCCATCGGCCGCGATGCCGGAGGAGATGATGCGAACGGGGTCCCTGCTGGGCATCGCGGCGGTCTCAAACTGGCCCTGGCAGTCTGGCATGCTCACGGCCGACAGTCCATGCCTACCGACAGTTGTAACTATGCGGTGCCTAAGGCATCACTGTCTGGGTTCGCCCGGCTGGTGCCCTCCGGCCCCACGCCCCGGCTATCCGGTCCGCTTTGGCTTCCGCCGCCGGGCCGCGGCTCAGCCGGCGTACAGCCGGAGATCGGCGGCGAAACGGTCCGTCATCTCGATGGTCTTCGACAGCTCCCGGTGGCGGACGACCACCATGCCGTCGCCGATGATGCTCGCCCGCCAGTCGCGTCTCGGCGCCCCGACCGGAAGCAGGTCGAGCGCCACCACGTGCCGGCCATACTCGGTCAGCAGGTAGTTCAGCCCCTCGTAGTGGGTGATCCGGCCGGCGCCCTCGGCCCGCTTGAAGATGCCGCCGGCGTTGTAGCGGCGCTCGATCGGCTCGGAGATCTGGCCGGTGGTGATGGCCTGCGCCCAGGCGGAGAACAAATCGGCGTCGGTGGCGTAGTTCATGATGTCGACCATCCGGCCGCCCGGTGGCCGGGCGCCGATCTCGCCGAACACCGCCTCGCCGCCCGCCGTGCGGTACCACTCCATGTGGGTGAACCCGTCGCGGAACCCCAGCGCCTTGATGGCGGCCGCGCCGAGCGCCCGGCCGGCCTGAAGGTCCGGCGCGTCCAGCTCGCGCAGCGCCACCGTGACCGGGCTCATCCACTCGTGCAGCTTGGTGAGCAGCGGCCGCGGGCGGTACCAGCAGATGTTCTCGAACAGCACCCGCCCGCCCGCGCAGATGGTGTCGTAGGTGAACTCCTCCCCGTCGATGAACTCCTCGATGATGACCTCCGGCACGTGCCGGAGCATGGGCAGGATGGCGTCGAGCTCGGCGGGCGAGTCGGCCCGGTAGGTATCGGCCGCGCCGGCGCCGGCGATCGGCTTGACGATGAGCGGGAAGCCGAGGCGCTCCGCGGCGGCCCACACGCCGGCGACGGTCTGGCTGCTCTCGTGCCCCGGCGTGCGCAGGCCCGCGGCGCCGAGGAGCTCCTTCATCAGCTCCTTGTCGCGGAACGGCACCGTCTGCCCGACCGTCAGCCCGGGCAGGCCGAGCTCCTCGCGCAGCCGCGCGGCGAGCAGCATGTACGGCTCCCACAGGCACTCGACCCGGTCGATGCGCATGTGCTTGGCCAGGTCGTCGACGGTGGCCACGACCGCGTCCCCGGCGGCCAGGGAGCCAACCTGCAGGTAATGCGTCAGCGCTTCCCCTGCTACCTGCGGAACGGCTGACGGTGGCTGGTCACCGATGCCGATGACGGACGCCCCGGCGGCTGCCAGCCCGCGGGCGAAGAACGCCATCTCGGCTGGGTACCCGGGGGAGATCATGATGACGTTCACGATGGCCTAGCCCAGCTCGACCCGGACGCCGGTGACGAGCCGCCACAGCGCATCGGTGACCACGCCGGTGTCGGGATGGCGGACGATGACGTAGCCGTCGCCCTCGTAGCCGCCGGAGGAAACCTGGCCGGGCTGCGGCAGGCGTGACTCGACCACCAGCGAGCCCAGCTCGGGCGGCAGCCCGTCCAGGCCGTGCACCGCCTGCACGTGCCCCACTCCCTGCCCGCGCAGGAACACCGTCCCGGCGGACCAGCTGCGCTGCGGAGGTATGAAGCTGTCATCCACCATGAGCTGCGCCCACGCGCGGTAGAAGTCGAAGTCGTGGACGTAACACAGCATCGAGGTGATCTGGGCGCCGGGGGGCCGCGCCGCGACCTCGGAGACGGCGACCGAGCCGTCCGGCCGCCGGAACCACTCCATGTGGGTGAACCCCGACCGCAGCCCGAGCGCCCGCAGCGCGGCCGGCGCGATCGCACGGATGCCGTCATACTCGCGGCCCGTTATGTCGCGCGGCATCAGCACCCGCCACTGGATCCACGGGTTGCGCAGCACCTCCAGCGGCGTGGGCAGGTAGACCGAGACCGAGTCCCAGACGATCTTCCCGTCGGTCATCACGCTGTCGTAGGAGCCCTCCTCGCCGGTGAGGAACTCCTCAACCTGCGCGGGCCGGTCCGGCGCGGGCGGGGCCACGCTGAGCCACACCCGCAGGTCTCCGGCGTCGTCGAGGCGGAACGTGCTCTTGGCCCCGGCGCCGGCCGGCGGCTTGACCACCAGCGGGAACCCCACCTCGGCGGCGAAGGCGGCCGCCGCGTCAGCGGAGTCGGCCAGCCGGGACCGGGCGCACGGCACCCCGGCCGCCCGCAGCACCGACTTCATCTGCGCCTTGTCGCGGAAGTTGCGCGCGGTTTCCGCATCCATGCCGGCGATGCCGAGCTGCTCCCGGACCTGCGCCAGCGGCACCTGCAGCTGCTCGAGCACCCCGATGAGCCGCTGCACCGGGCCGATGTACTGGCTGAGCGCCTCGGCGGCGGCGGCGATCTGCCCGGCGTCGAGCGGGTCGTCGATCCGCCAGTGCGCGGCCAGCCTGCGCCGCAGCTGATCCGGGACGCGGCTCTCGGGATCGCAGGTGATGAGGGCGAGCTCGGTACCGGGCACACCGGCCGTCGCGTCGACGAACCGCATCGTCGCGTCGAGCAGGTACGGCGCGACAAACGCGGCGATCGTCACGCCAGGGGGATACCCGCTGCGCAAAGGCCCAGTCAGGCGCGGGCGGCCGCGCTGCGTCCGATTAGCATCTCCGGTATGAACGTGGTCTTCGTCGAGCCGTTCTTCCCCTCCAACCAGCGCCAGTTCCCGCGCGCGCTGGCCGAGGCGGGCGCGACGGTGATCGGCATCGGCGAGTATCCGGCCGACGCACTGGATGATCAGCTCAAGGGCTGGATGCATCACTACGAGCGGGTGCCGTCGGTCACCGATGTGGAGGCGATGACCCGCGCGGTCCGCTGGGTGCAGGACAAGCTGTGGGTGGACCGGCTCGAGGCGACGATCGAGGCGCACACCCTGCCGGCGGCGCAGGTCAGGGAGGCGTGCACCATCCCGGGCACGTCGGTGCGGACGGCCTGGCTGTGCCGGGACAAGCCGTCGATGAAGCAGGCGCTGCGCGAGGCGGGCGTGCCGACGGCCGCCTCGGCCGCGGTTGACAGCGCCGCGGAGGCGCGCGCGTTCGCCGAGCAGGTCGGGTTCCCGCTGATCCTCAAGCCGCGCAGTGGCGCCGGCGCCCTGGACACGATGCGGGCCGACGATGCCGCGGACCTCGAGCACGCGCTGGGAATCTTCGGCGGGCAGGGCGCCGAGTCGATCGCGGTGGAGGAGTTCATCGAGGGCCACGAGGGCTTCTACGACACCATCACGGTGGGCGGGCAGGTGGCGGCCGACTTCGTTTCGCACTACTACCCGAACGTGCTCGAGGCCATGCGGACCCGGTGGATCTCGCCCGAGTTCATCTCCACCAACCGGATCGACAGCGCGCCGGAGTACGGCGAGCTGCGCGAGATGGGGCGGCGCGTCATCGCCGCCCTCGGGATCGGCACGTCCGCGACGCACATGGAGTGGTTCTTCGGCCCGAAGGGGCTGAAGTTCTCCGAGATCGGCTGCCGGCCGCCCGGCGTGGGGGCCTGGGACCTGTATTCCGCGGGCAACGACATGGACGTCTACCGGGCCTGGGCGAACGCGGTCGTGCACGGCGAGACCGGCTCGGCGCCGTCGCGCCGGTACGCCAGCGGGATGGTCGCGCTGCGCCCCGACCGGGACGGCCAGATCACCGGCTACTCCGGGGTGGAGGAACTGCAGCACCAGCACGGCGAGTGGGTCATCGACGCCCACCTGCCGTCGCCGGGCACGCCCACCCAGCCGGTGGCGGCCGGGTACATGGCCAACGCCTACGTGCGGATGCGCCATCCCGACTACGACACGCTGCGCGGGATGCTCGACACCGTGGGCCGCACGCTGCACGTCTACGCCTCGTGAGGATCACGCTGCTGGGGCCGCAGCGCAGGCCCACGCTGGACACGGTCGCCGCCTCGCTGTACCCGGAGGGGCCGATCGCCACCATCACCGCCGGCTGGCAGGAGCGCGAGCCCGACGACGGCGAGCTGGGCAAGCTGCTCGGCGCCCGTGACGTCAACCTCCGCCTGTACCGGCGGTGGCTGGACGTGCAGGACCGTGACCCGGAGTTCGCGCTGGCCGAGCGGAGGCTGACCGCGGTGCTCGAGGACCTGCAGGACACCTACCTGCTGCGCCTGGACCACGCGCTGCAGGCGGTCTACGCGATCCAGCGCCGCAGCGGCGGTGCCCAGCTGCGGGCGGACGTGCTGGCGGAGGCGATCGAGGCCGTCCGGGAACTCGACGCGGCGCACCTGCGCCGGGTCAGCGCCGTCCGCGGCGAGTTCTACCGGCGCCTGCCGCCGCACGACCGGGCGGTGATCGCCGAGCACCGCGCCGACGTGGCGGGCCTGCTGGCCGGCGCGGCCGCCGTGGTGGTCGCGGGCGGGCACGTGGGTGTGCTGGCCGACGTCCTGCACCTGTTCAACGTCGCGGCATCGCTGGGCCCGGCCGTGATCGCATGGTCGGCGGGCGCGATGGCGCTGGCCGAGCGGACCGTGCTCTTCCACGACCGCTCGGCGCACGGGCCCGGCCACCCCGAGGTCTACGAATACGGCCTGTCGGTGTTCCGGGGCGTGGTGCCGCTGCCGCACGCCCGGGCGAGGCTGCTGCTCGACGACGCGCCCCGGATGGCCGTCTTCGCCCGCCGGTTCGCCCCGGCCCGCTGCGTCCTGCTGGAGAACGGGACCAGGATCGACACCGACGGCGACGGCGTCTGCCCGCCGGGCACCCGGGTGCTCGCGGAAGACGGCCGCGTGACCACCCTGGGGGCGGCGTGACCACGGCCGGCCGCCCGGCGGCCGGCCGCAAGCTCGCCATCAACCGGCTCAGGGAACGCGGGCCGGCTGACGCCGCGGCCGTTGACCGGTTCCTGGCCCGGCACGAGGTGCCGATCGTCGAGGGCGCGCGGTGCACCTTCCTCTACCGGGGGGAGGCCAGCGAGGTGCACCTCGTGCACCAGATCTTCGGGCTGCCCCAGCGCATCCCGCTGCGGCGGCTGCGCGGCACCGACCTGTGGTACGTGGTCCTGGAACTGCCCGACGGCTCACGGGTCGAATACCAGCTCGAGGTCGCGCGCGGCGTGCAGCGCGAGCGCATCAACGACCCGCTGAACCCGCACGTCGCGAACAGCCCGCTGGGCAGCTCCTCGGTCTGCTACGCCCGGGGGCACGAGGTGCCCGAGTGGACGCAGCCCGACCCGGAGTCGCGTCCCGGGTCGCTGGCCGAGCTCACCCTGCCGAGCCGTGCGCTGCGGCGCTCGGCCCGGGTGACGCTCTACCTGCCGGCCCGGTTCCGGCGCATCGCCCGCTATCCGCTGCTGATCGTCCACGACGGCGGCGACTACCTGAAGTACGCGGCGGCCCAGACAGTGCTCGACAACCTCATCCACCGGCTCGACGTGGCCGAGACCATCGTGGCGTTCTCATACCCAGGCGACCGGCTGACCGAGTACGCGAACTCGGCGGCCCACGCCCGCTACCTGACGGCCGAGCTCATGCCGCATCTCGAGGCGGAGTTCCCGCTCGCCGGCGTGCCGTCCGCCCGGTGCCTGATGGGCGCGAGCTTCGGCGCCGTCGCGGCGCTCTCGGCGGCCTACCGCTACCCGGGCGTCTACGGCTCGCTGCTGCTGCAGTCCGGCTCGTTCGTGTTCACCGACATCGGCAACGACCACGGCGGCGGGCCGGCCTTCGAGCCGGTGGTGCGGTTCGTCAACCGGTACCGGGCCGCCCCGCGGCGGGTCGCGGACCGGACGTTCGTCAGCTGCGGGGTATACGAGCCGCTGATCATCCGGAACCGGTCCATGGTGCCCACGTTCGAGGCCGCCGGGATGGCCGTCCGTTACGTCGAGGCCCGCGACGGGCACAGCTGGGAGAATTGGCGCGACCGGCTGCGGGAGGGGCTGTCATGGATATTCCCTGGTCCACAGAAGTTCTTCTACGAGTGATGCCGTGAAGACGGTGGAGCGGTGGTATTCCGACCGCGTCAAGGGCGAGATCACGGTCGTGCGGTGGGGCACGTTCGGCCGGCCGGTGCTGGTCTTCCCGTCCGCGGGCGGCGACGCCGAGGAGATCGAGCGGTTCGGGCTGGTCGACGCGTGCGGGCCGTTGATCGCCGACGGCCGGGTCAAGCTGTACTCGGTCGACAGCGTGGCCGGGCGGGCGATGATCACCAAGGATGGCTCGGCCGACTACCGGATGTGGCTGCTCAACCAGTTCCATGAGTTCGTCCGGTGGGAGGTCGTGCCGGCCATCCACGCGGATCTCGGCGGCCAGGCCATGGACGTGATCGCCAGCGGCGCCTCGATCGGCGCGTTCAACGCGGTGGCCGTCCTGTGCCGCTATCCCGACGTGTTTTCCGCCGCCATCGGCATGAGTGGCAGCTACCGGATCGAGCGCTTCTACGACGAGGCGTGGAGCCAGGACCTGTTCTTCTCGGC
>Ga0187765_10000785_pt1 | contig 11871 bp, 9 predicted proteins | sample 0216_QUI02_MP05__3_FD_133018 | JGI IMG/M metagenome (GOLD analysis project Ga0187765, IMG submission 133018) | Tropical peat soil microbial communities from peatlands in Department of Meta, Colombia - 0216_QUI02_MP05_10_MG | ecosystem: Environmental > Terrestrial > Soil > Wetlands > Peat ...
GCTGGAACGGGCCCTCAAGGAGGGTCGGGTGCGAGCCCTGAAGGGCTTCGGGGAGAAGAGCGAGACCAAGCTGCTCGCCGGCCTGGAGCAGTACCGCACCGCCCACGCGCGCCGGCGGCTGGGCGACGTGCTGGGCGTGGCCAGGGAGCTCCGCGAGCGGATCCGGGCGGCCCCCGGCGTCCGCCGGGTGGAGCTGGCCGGCAGCGTGCGGCGCTTCTGCGAGCTGGTCTCCGACGTGGACATCGTCGCCTCGGCCGAGGATGCCGGTCCGGTCCTGGAGGTGCTCGCCCGGGCGCCCGGCGTGGCGGCGGTGCTGGCCCAGGGGGAGAGCAAGTGCAGCGTCCGCCTCGAGGACGGCCTGCAGGTCGACCTCCGCGTCCTCCCGGACGAGGACTTCGCCACCGCGCTCCACCACTTCACCGGGAGCAAGGCGCACCACGTGCGCCTCCGCGGGCGGGCTCGGGATCTGGGGATGACGATCAGCGAGTGGGGGGTGTTCCGCGGGGAGGAGAAGCTCGCCGTCCCCGACGAGGCCACGCTCTACCGGCTCCTCGGGATGGCCTACGTGCCTCCCGAGCTGCGCGAGGACGTCGGCGAGTTCGAGGCGGCGCTGGACGGCTCGCTGCCCGCCGACCTCCTCGAGCCCGGGGCGCTCCGCGGGGCGGTGCACGCCCACACCACCTGGTCGGATGGACGGGCCTCGCTCCTGGACATGGCCCGCGCCGCCGCCGCGCGCGGGCTCGGCTACCTGACCGTCACCGACCACAGCCTGGCGGCGGGCTACGCCGGCGGGCTCGGGCCGGAGCGGATCCGCCAGCAGTGGCAGGAGATCGCCAGGGTCCAGGGACAGGTCCCGGAGGTCCGCCTGCTGCGCGGCCTGGAGGTGGACATCCTCGAGGATGGCGCGCTCGACCTGCCGGACGAGCTCCTGGCGCAGCTGGACGTGGTCATCGCCTCGGTGCACGTCCGGCACGGGCAGGACGCCGGGGCGATGACCGCCCGGGTCCTCCGCGCGCTCGACCACCCGAGCACCGACGTGCTCGGGCACCCCACCGGCCGGCTCCTGCAGCGCCGGGACCCGGCGCCGCTGGACATGGAGGCTGTCTTCGCCCGGGCGGCGCAGCGCGGGGTGGCGCTGGAGGTGAACGGCAACCCGGACCGGCTCGACCTCCATGCCGGACACGTGCGCGCCGCGCTGAAGGCCGGATGCCGCCTGGTCGCTTCGGCGGACGCCCACGACCCGGGGGCGCTCGACCACGCCGCCTTCGCGGCCAGCACCGCGCGGAAGGGGGGAGCGCGCCGGTCGGACGTGCTCAACACCCTGGACGCGGACGGTTTCGCCGCCGAGATCCGCCGGCGCCGAGCCGCCCGCTGACCTCGCCGGCCGCGCCCTCGGCTTTCGCCGGGTGGGAGTGACGTGGGACACTGCGGACGGTCTCGCCGCTGGCGGGGCCGGGCCCATGCAGCCACCTTCCGCTGCCCCTGACGACGACCCGCTCCTCGGAACGACGGTGGGGAGCTTCCGGCTGGTGAAGCGCATCGGCCAAGGGGGGATGGGCTCGGTCTACCTCGGCGAGCACACCGTCATCGGGAGCCGGGTGGCGGTGAAGGTCCTCCACGAGCACCTCGCCTCGGATCCGTCGCTGGTGGCGCGCTTCTACGCCGAGGCCCGGGCGGTGAACCTCATCGGCCACCCGAACATCGTCAACATCTTCGACATGAGCGAGGCGCCGCCGCGGCGCTTCTATCTGGTCATGGAATACCTGGAGGGTGAATCGCTCTCGGCCGTCGCCCAGGCGCCGATGCCGGCCCGCACCGCCATCCCCATCCTCACCCAGGTGTGCCAGGCGCTCTCCGCGGCGCACGGCCACGGCGTCCTGCACCGGGATCTCAAGCCGGAGAACGTCTTCCTCTGCAAGCGCGAGGGGCCGGTCCCGTTCGTGAAGATCCTCGACTTTGGCATCGCCAAGCTCTTCGGCTCCGACGCCCCGACCGGGCTGACCAGCGCCGGCTTCATCGTCGGCACCCCGGAGTACATGGCCCCCGAGCAGGCCACCGGCGCGCAGCTCGACGGCCGCGCCGACCTCTATGCCCTGGGAGTCATCGCCTACCGGCTGGCGACGGGGCGGCTTCCCTTCAGCGGCGGCGGGGTGACCGGGGTGCTGCTCGCCCATCGCGATCGGCCCCCCAGGCCGCCCAAGGACGTGCTGGCCGGCGTCCCCCTCGCCTGGTCCAACGCCATCCTCCGTGCGCTGGCCAAGCGGCCCGAGGATCGCTTCCAGAGCGCGGACGAGTTCCGGAACGTGCTGGAGGCCGTCCTGGTCACCCTCGGCGCGGAAGGCTCCCGCGCCGCAGGAGCCAGACCCCCGAGCGCCGACGAGGCGCCCACGGTGCTCTCGCCGGGCGGCCCGCCCACCCCTCGGCCGACGCCCTCCGGCGGGCCGCAGACGCCCCGGGCAACACCCTCCGGCTCGCCTTACACGCCCCGCGGCACGCCGTCCGCCTCCCCTCCGCCCGGACTTGCGCCGGGCACCTTCGCCGGAACGCTCGTCCTCCCCGGCGGGGCGCCGAAGGCGGTCTCGATGCGAGACCTGTCCCGGGGCGGTCTCTTCATCTGCATCGAGAAGGCGCTTCCGGCGCCCTTCACCCGGGTCCGCGTCTCGCTCCAAGCACCGCCCGGAGAGATGGTCGAGGCGGAGGTGGTCCGGCAGGTCAGCGCCGAGCAGGCCGCGGCCTGGGGCATGGCGCCCGGGGTCGGCGTCCAGTTCGTCTCCCCGAGCAGGAGCTTCAAGGAGGCGCTGGCGCAGCGGCTCGAGGGCCGTGCCCCCGCGGCCGGCGGGGGGGTCTCGCCCTCCGCGGAGCGCAAGGACCCGGTCGCGGAGAGGACCCTGGCCAGCTGGCGCCCCAGCCTGGAGGGGAGCCCCTACGCGGTGCTCGGGGTCACCCCGGAATCGGAGTTCCCGGACATCCGCAGCCGTGCCCGGGCGGCGCGCGCCGAGCTGGCCGCGCTTGCCGATCGGACCCTGGCGCCCTCCCAGGAGCGCGAGCTGGAGCAGCTCCGGCGGCGCATCGACGAGGCGGCGGACGCCATCTCCACCCCGGCGCGGCGCGCGGAGACCGACGCCGAGCTCGGCAACTGGCGCGGGGTGGCCCGCTGCATCGCCGCCGGCCTGACGGTGAGCGACCTCGAGGCGCGGCGCGAGCGCTTCCTCAAGACCCATCCCGGGGCGGACACCCGCGCCCACGTCCACCGCGTGGCGGGCAAGGCCTGGGAGGGAAAGAGCGCGATGCCCCAGGCCGTGGAAGAATACGAGCGGGGCCTCGAGCTGGACCCCCTGAACCTGGGCCTGCACCAGGCCTACTGGGCGCTCAAGCGGCGCGCCCCACATCCGGAGGGAAGTCGAGCGTGAAGAGCTTTCTCCTCTCGACGCTGCTCCCCGAGCTCGACCTGCGCGACGAGACCGCCTTCGCCCGCGCCTATCCGCATCCCTGGCTCATCCGCGAGGCCACCGGCCGGAATCCCGCCCAGTCCTCGGCCGCCACCATGCTCATGCCGGTCCCGGTGGCGGCGCCGCGGGAGACGGTGGCGCTGGCCATCGCGCTCGAGCCTGCGCGGGCCGGCTCCGCCCAGGTCACCCTGGGGCGGGGCCACGCCTGCGACGTGGAGGTCGAGGAGGGGACGCTGAGCCAGCTCCACTGCGTCTTCCTCCACGACGCGAGCGGGTGGCGGATCGAGGACGTCGGATCGACCAACGGCACCTGGCTGGAGGGGGTGCGCCTTCCGCCCCGCCAGCCGCAGCGCCTGGCCGACGGGATGCGGATCCAGGCGGCGCAGCTGGTGCTCACCTTCCACGACTCCAACGGGCTCTGGCGAAGGCTGGAGGCGGAGGCGCTCCGTCCCTAAGCCCATGGCACCCCTCCTCGCGCTGGCGATGGTCCTCGCCGCGCCCCCCTCCTCTCCTCCCCGCCCGAGCTCCGCGGCCCTCCGCCGCGCCTTCGAGGCCGGAGAGCGCGCGCTGGTCGAGGTGCACGGCCGGCGCCCGGGGGGGGCCGGTGTGCTGGTGGGCGCGCAGGGACAGGTGCTCACCGCGCTGCGCTTCGTGGACGAGGAGGGCGTCAACGTCCGGCTGGGCGCCACGGTGCTCGGGGCCAAGCTGCTCCTGAGGAGCTCCACCCTGCGGGTGGCCGTGCTCGACGTGGTGGGCGACGGCCCCTACCCGGCGATGGCCGTTCAGCTCGAGCCGCCCGAGGCGGGCGCCTGGGTGGTGGGCGTCGCGCCGGGACGGACGGGCGCGGCCCAGGCGAGCCTCGGCCGGGTGCTCCACGTTCCGGACGCGGCGCATCCCTGGCTGGAGACCTCGCTGCCACTGCCGCCCGGATGTCCGGTGCTGGATGCCCACGGGAGGCTCCTCGGCGTGGTGGTAGAGCAGCGTCCGGGGGGCTCTCTGGCGGCGCCCGTGCCGGCGGTCCGGGCCGCGCTCGAGACGGCGGTCACCCGGTGAAGGAGTCCGAAGGTCGTGTCCAGCCTCTTCGCGAGGCGCTCGGGCTGTGGGCGGTGGCCTTCCTGGCCATCGTCGCCACCTTCACCCTGGCGCGCCCCTGGGCCAAGCCGGTGGCCACGGTGGCCTTCCTCTACCTGCCGCTCTGGGCGATGGAGAGGCGGGGCGAGGACTACCGCGATTACGGGCTGACCTTCCGCGCCTGGCGCAAGGACCTCCTCCTCGTCACGGCGATGTGCCTCCTCGTGCTCCCGGTCTTCACCCTGGGGTTCTGGACGGCGACGGTGGTGCGCCCACACCTGCCGGCCTGGGCACAGCCCCTGCTGGCGCCGCTCGGAGGCCAGAGCCGCTTCTTCCATCCGCGGCTCCCGGACAACCTCGGCCTGTGGACGGTGGACCAGCTCTTCGTGGTCGCCCTCCCCGAGGAGTTCTTCTACCGGGGCTACCTGCAGGCGCGCCTCAAGCAGGCCTGGCCGGGCGGAGCGCGCATCTTCGGCGTGACGGTGGGCCCGGCCTTCCTGCTGGTGGCGCTCCTCTTCGCCCTCGGACACCTGGCGGTGTTCCAGGCCTGGCGCCTGGCAGTCTTCTTTCCGGCGCTGCTCTTCGGCTATCTCCGCGAGCGGACCGGCACCGTGATGGGGAGCACCCTCCTCCACGCCATCTTCAACTTCTATGCGCTCTTCCTCGAGCTCTCCTTCACCCCGGCGTGGCAGCGCCGTTAGCCCCCGGCGTCAGGACCTCGGGCTGGAGGCTCTTGCCCACCGCCAGCGCCTGCCCGTCGTCGAGGGCCAGCCAGTGCGCCCCGGGGACAGGATTGGTGGCCACCACCACCGCGCGAGCCTGGCGGTGGGCGCGGACCACCTCCTCCCGGCCGCGCGTGCGCGGGCCGAGCTGGCAGCGGGTGCACTCGCCCGTCCCTTCCAGGAGGCGGAAGTAGAGCGGGTTGGCTCCCAGCCGGGTGGCGATCAGCATCTTGGCGTCGGTGGCGACGAGGAGGATCCGCGCGGAGTGGGCGGCACCCTCGGACGCCGAGCGCCGGGCCAGTTCCCGGCCCACCTCGGCCAGCACCCGGGCCGCCGGGGTCGGGGCGACCTCGGCCCCGGCCGGGGCCAGGGCGCGCATGCCCCGGAGGAAGAGCATCAGCGCCGCCTCGGCCGGCGTCCGTGTCGACACCTGGGGAAAGAGCTGTGCCGGCAGCTCGGACTCCACCCAGGCCTGGACCCGGGGCCAGGCCTCCAGCTCACCGCTCTGGGCGAAGAGCCAGCCCTGGAAGCGCAGCGGCTGTCCGGACTCCTCGACCGATGCGCTGGGCTGGAGCATCTCGGCCCGGTAGACGAGCGCGTCGGCGGGATCGACCAGCGAGGCGTCATCCAGAGACCGGGGGCCCTCGGCCGCGGCATAGCGGCGGAGGAGAACGTCCCCCTCGGAGATGGTCCCCACGCCGATGGTCGAGACGCGGGCCTGGTCCGGGCGGAGGTGGATCTGCGGGGCAAGCCGCGCCAGCTGGCAGGGGAGGAGGCTGGGGTGGGACGTGAGGACGGCGACGGTGACGGACATGTCGGACGGCTGACCTCCGCCCTGATCGTATAATGATGGTCGGACGAAGCCTCAACGCCCCGGGCCCGGCGGCCGGTTGCTCGCCGGACGGTCGCTCATGCGCAAGAATCGGCAAAATGCATCGCTTGCGGGCGGCCCTTCTCGACCTCCATGACTGACGACATCGCGATCGGCATCGACCTCGGGACCTCGTACTCCTGTGTGGCCATCGTCAAGGACGGCGTCCCCACCGTCCTTCCCAACGAGTGGGGGGAGCTCACCCATGCCTCGGTGGTGTCCTTCCTCGAGGACGGCACGGTGCTGGTGGGCAACGCGGCCAAGAAGAACATCATCACCAATGCCGAGCACACCGTGTACTCGGCCAAGCGCCTCATCGGGCGCTACTTCTTCTCCGACGAGGTGAAGAAGGCGATGACGGTCATGCCCTACCGCATCCTCGAGGGGGAGAACAACTCGGTCCGGATCCAGGTGCGGGACAAGGTCTACTCGCTGCCGGAGATCTCGGCCCTGGTCCTCAAGGAGATGAAGGCCATCGCCGAGACCTGCCTCGGCCGGCCGGTGTCCCGGGCGGTGATCACCGTTCCCGCCTACTTCAACGACAACCAGCGTCAGGCGACCAAGGACGCCGGGCGCATCGCCGGCCTGGACGTCCTGCGCATCCTCAACGAGCCCACCGCCGCGGCGCTGGCCTACGGCTTCGGCCGCGACGTCAACCAGAAGGTGGTCATCTACGACCTGGGGGGCGGCACCTTCGACGTCTCGATCCTGGAAATTGGCCGCGACGTGTTCGAGGTCCTCTCCACCGCCGGCGACACCTACCTCGGCGGCGACGACTTCGACGACCGGATCATGACCTGGCTGGCGGAGGAGTTCCTGGCCCGGACCCGGCTCGACCTGCGGCAGAACCGCTTCTGCCTCCAGACGCTCAAGGAGGCGGCCGAGCGGGCCAAGATCGACGTCGGCCGGCACGGCAAGGCGGACATCGTCTGCGAGGCCATCTGCCAGGATGCCTCGGGCAAGGTGCTCGACATCCGCGAGACGCTCACCGCCGAGCAGTTCAACAAGAAGGTGATGGATCTGGTGCAGCGCACGTTCAAGGTGTGCGACGAGGCGCTCCAGAGCGCGCGCCTGACCGCGGCCGACGTCGACTCGGTGATCCTGGTGGGAGGCCCCACCCGCCTGCCCATCGTCCGCAACTCCGTCCGCCACTACTTCCAGAAGGACTCGCTCGAGGGAGTGGACCCGGACCAGGTGGTGGCCATGGGGGCGGCGCTGCAGGGGGCGGCCCTGCTCAACGAGAAGAGCGCCACCTTCCTGGTCGACGTCACCCCGCTCTCGCTGCGCATCGGCACGGTGGGCGGCTTCACCGAGAAGATCATCGAGAAGAACACGCCCATCCCCATCGACCGGAGCAAGACCTTCACCACCAGCCGCGACCTCCAGGAGCGGGTGAAGATCCGGGTCTACCAGGGCGAGTCGAACCGCGCCGACGAGTGCGAGATGCTCGGGGAGTTCGAGTTCGCCGGCTTCAAGGTCGGCTACCGGGGCGACGTGAAGATCGAAGTCACCTTCGAGATCAACACCGACGGAATCGTCAACGTGTCGGCGGCGGACCTGGACACCGGGCAGAAGACCTCGACCACCATCTCGCTCTCCTCGGGCCTGACCGAGGCCGACATCCAGCGGTCGATGGCCGCCAACCAGGCGACCCGGCTCCAGCGCCCGGAGGGCGCGAGCGCGCTCCTTCCGGAGCTGCCCAGCGGCTGATGGGGTGAGGGATGGCCGACCCGAAGGACACGTCCGGCGCCCCAGGGCCGGCTCCACTCCCGGCGGTGCCGTCCATTCCACGCCTCACCCCGGCGGTGCCCGAACCAATGGCCGAGGCGGAGCCCGTCCCGCCAGCGCCGGCCGCCGCCCCTTCGCCGGCCGGTCCTCCGGCGCCTCCGGGCGTGCCGCCGGTCCTCCCGGCCGTCCCCCCGGTGGCCCCTCTTGCCCGTCCGCCGCCTCCGGCGCGCCCAGGCGCACGCTCCCCCACCGGCTCCATGCCCGCCGTCCCGGCGGTCGCCCCGCTCGTTCAACCCACCGGTCGCACGCCGACCGGCTCGATTCCCGCCGTCCCTCCGGTGGCTCCCCTCACGCCGGGGGCGCGGACCTCCACCGGCTCGATCCCGGCCGTGCCTCCCCTTCCGCCGCGGGCCCGGACCGGCGCCGGCCTGCCCACGCCACCCCCGTTGCCCGCCGCGCCGCCGCCCGAGGCCGCCCCGAGCCCGGCCTCCGAGTTGGCCTCGCTGGAGCACCGCTACGGGCTCCTCGACGACCTGGACTACTTCCAGGTGATGGGCCTCTCGATCGGCGCCACGCCGGCGGACATCAAGCGGGCCTTCCACCACGAGAGCCGCACCTACCACCCGGATCGTTTCTTCCAGTCTCCTGACCTCGCGCTCCGGGAGAAGGTCGAGACGGTCTACAAGCGGGTCACCGAGGCCTACTTCGTCCTCCGGGACGACACCCGCCGCAAGCGCTACCTGTCGGACATCACCGGGCCCGACCGGCAGAAGAAGCTGCGCTTCGACGAGCTGGCCGAGGCCGAGGCCAAGGCGGCGGTGAAGAGGGAGGTGGCGGAGCAGATCGGCACCCATCCCAAGGGGCGTCAGTTCTTCCAGAGCGGCCTGGCCGACCTCGAGGCCGGCCGGCTCTCCGCCGCCGAGCGGAACATCAAGCTCGCCCTGACCTACGAGCCGGCCAATCCCCTCTACAAGCAGAAGCTCGAGGAGACCCAGCTCAAGCTGCACGAGGAGTTCAAGAAGTCGGGGAAGGGGTTCCGCATCGAATGACCCTCGACCTGGTCGTGGCCGCGGTGGCGCTCCTCCTGGGCGTGGCCGGCGCGCGCCGCGGCGCGGCCCCCCAGCTGGCCGGCTGGGCGGCGCTGGTGGTGGCCGTCCTCGCCGCCCGGCCGGGCGCCCACCTCCTCGGGCCCACCTTTGCCACCTGGCTCCACGCCGCCCCGGGGACGGCGGCGGTGGCCGCCGGCTTCGCGACCTTCGTGGTGGTCATCGTCGCCGCCCGCCTCATCCTCACCGCCGTGCTGCGCGGGGTGCTGACCCTGGGCAACCCGGAGCGCCGGGCGCCGGACCGCTTCCTCGGCTTTCTGCTCGGCGCGGCCAAGGCGCTGGCCATCGCCTGGGTGGTGCTCTCGGCGCTGGCCTTCGTCGAGGAACGGGTGAGCTACACCGGCCGTCCGCTGGGCATCGACACCGATCGGTCGGTGGCCTTCGCCGCCGCCCGGCGGTGGAACCTCTTCGCCCTGGCCGACTTCGGACCCGCCCAGTCTCTCATGAAGCTGGAGCACGCCCTGCGCACGCCCGAGGCGATGGGCCGGCTGGCCTCGGACCCGGCGGTGGCCGACCTGCTCCGGGACCCGCGGTGGAAGGCGCTCAGCCAGGATCCGGCGGTGCGCAAGGCGCTCGAGCAGCGCGACCTGGCCACCCTGCTGCGCAGCGAGACGGTGGCCAGCTTTCTGAAGGACACTGGCTCGCGCGCCCGCCTCCAGGCGGCGCTGGAGGCTCTCCAGAAGATAGGCGGCTCGCCGGGCGGCACCCGCCCTGCGGCGAAGTGACCAAGGAGGAGGCGGATGGTCGTCGAGGTGGGAAAGAAGGCTCCCCCGTTCACCCTGCCGGACCAGGACGGGAAGAAGGTGAAGCTCTCCGACTTCAAGGGGAAGGCGGTGGTCCTCTACTTCTACCCGAAGGACGACACCCCGGGCTGCACGCTGGAGGCCTGTAGCTTCCGCGACCAGCACTCGGCGCTCAAGAAGGCGGGGGCGGTGGTGCTGGGCGTGAGCCCGGACGACCCCCGGAGCCACGCCCGCTTCGCCGGGAAGTTCCAGCTCCCCTTTCCCCTCCTGGCCGACACCGACCACGCCGTGGCCGAGGCCTACGGCGCCTGGGGGGAGAAGGTCCTCTACGGGCGAAAGTTCATGGGCATCATCCGCTCCACCTTCCTCATCGGCGGTGACGGAAAGGTGGCCGCGGTGTGGCCCAAGGTGAAGGTGGAGGGCCACGTGGCCGAGGTGAAGGAGGCGCTCGCCGCGCTGAAGTGACCGCTCGCGGCCGGGCCGGCGACGCCCGTGCCGACGGGGCCGTTTTGCCCTAGACTGCCCCTTCCCCGCGTTTCCGCTGCCGGCGGCTCCGGTCTCGAGGAGACCACAAAAAGAGATGGCCAATCATCCCGTGCAGCCCTGGACCATGGCGGAGGCGCTCGAGACGTACGCGGTTCCAGCCTGGGGGGCTGGCTACTTCGGCGTCAACGACAAGGGTCACGTCATCGTCCATCCCGGGGGGGCGAGCGCGCCCTCGATGGACCTCAAGGAGCTGGTGGACGAGGTCCGCCGCCGCGGCATCCACCCTCCCCTCCTCATTCGCTTCACGGACGTCCTCAAGAGCCGGGTGGTGCACCTCAACGAGTGCTTCCGCCGGGCCATCGCCGAGCACGGCTACCGGGGCGTCTACCAGGGCGTCTACCCGATCAAGGTCAACCAGCACCGCTACGTGGTGGAGACCATCGTCGAGGCGGGCAAGCCCTACGGCTACGGGCTCGAGGCGGGGAGCAAGCCCGAGCTCCTGGCGGTGATGGCCCTGCTCGAGGACGACGGGGCGCTGGTGGTCTGCAACGGCTACAAGGACGAGGAGTACATCGAGACCGCGCTCCTCGCCTCCAAGCTCGGCCGGCGGGTGGTGCTGGTGGTGGAGAAGCCGAGCGAGATCCCGCTCATCGCCGAGGTGTCGCGCAAGCTGGGCATCCGGCCGCGCATCGGGATCCGCGTCCGCCTCTCCACCCGCGGGGCGGGCAAATGGGAGGCCTCGGGCGGCGACCGGAGCAAGTTCGGGCTCTCCTCGAGCGAGCTCCTGGAATCGATGAACTTCATGCGCGAGGTGGGGCTGCTCGACTGCTTCGAGCTCCTCCACTTCCACCTCGGAAGCCAGATCTCCAACATCCGCAACTTCAAGAACGCGCTCCACGAGGCGAGCCGCTTCTACGTGGAGGTGGTGCGGGCCGGCGCGCCGCTCAAGTACCTCGACGTCGGCGGAGGTCTGGGCGTCGACTACGACGGCAGCCAGACCAACTTCGCCTCCTCGATGAACTACACCACCGAGGAGTACGCCAACGACGTGGTGTTCGGGGTGATGGAGGCCTGCCAGGCGGCGGGAGTGGCCCACCCCATCCTCGTCTCCGAGTCGGGGCGGGCGGTGGTGGCGCATCACGCGGTGCTGGTGACCGAGGTGCTGGGGGTGAGCGAGTTCGACACCCAGCGGGTGCCGGAGGTGCTCCCCGAGGGAACCACCCCGGTGGTGCGCAAGCTGTGGAGCACCTTCCGGGAGCTGACCCGGAAGAACCTGCTCGAGGGGTACCACGACGCGGCCGAGTACAAGGAGGAGTGCCTGACGCTCTTCTCGCTCGGGCACCTCACCCTCGACCAGCGGGTGGCGGCGGAGAACCTCTACTGGGCCATCTGCCACAAGATCCTGCGCATGGCGCGCGAGCTGGACGAGATGCCGGAGGAGCTGGAGACGCTGGAGCGGCAGCTGGCGGACACCTACTTCTGCAACTTCAGCGTCTTCCAGTCGCTCCCGGACAGCTGGGCCATCGACCAGCTCTTCCCGGTGCTGCCCATCCACCGTCTGCTCGAAAAGCCGACCCGGCGGGCGGTGCTGGCGGACATCACCTGCGACTCGGACGGGAAGATCGAGCACTTCATCGACCGCCGCGAGGTGAAGGACGTCCTCGAGCTGCACGCCATCAACAGCGACGACTACTA
>Ga0187765_10000786_pt1 | contig 11868 bp, 10 predicted proteins | sample 0216_QUI02_MP05__3_FD_133018 | JGI IMG/M metagenome (GOLD analysis project Ga0187765, IMG submission 133018) | Tropical peat soil microbial communities from peatlands in Department of Meta, Colombia - 0216_QUI02_MP05_10_MG | ecosystem: Environmental > Terrestrial > Soil > Wetlands > Peat ...
AGCTTGTCGACCTCGTCGAGGATGAACACCGGGTTGTTCGACCCGGCGGTCTTCAGATTCTGGATGATGCGTCCCGGCAGCGAGCCGACGTAGGTGCGGCGGTGGCCGCGGATCTCGGCCTCGTCGCGGACGCCGCCGAGCGAGAGGCGGACGAACTTCCGTCCCATCGCGCGCGCGATCGATCGCCCGAGCGACGTCTTGCCCACCCCGGGAGGACCGGCAAAGCAGAGGATCGGGCTCTTCGGGTCCTGCTTGAGCTTGCGCACGGCGAGGTATTCGAGGATGCGGTCCTTGACCTTCTCGAGGTCGAAGTGGTCCTCGTCGAGGATCCCGCGCGCGTGCGGGATGTCGAGGTTGTCCTCGGTCGAGACCGACCAGGGAAGGGCGGCGAGCCACTCCAGGTAGGTACGCACCACCGAGTGCTCGGCGGACTCGGGCGGGATGATGCGCAGGCGATCGAGCTCGCTGTCCGCGGCCTTCATCGCCTCCGGGGGAAGCTTGGCGTCCTCGAGCTTCTTCTTGATGTCCTCGATCTCGGCGGAGCGACCGTCTCCCTCGCCAAGCTCGCGCTGGATCGCTCGCATCTGCTGGCGGAGGTAGAACTCCTTCTGATTCTTCGACAGCTCGGTCTGCACCTGGCTCTGGATCTTCGAGCCCAGCTCGAGCAGCTCGATCTCGCGGTTGAGGATCGTCGAGAGGCGCTGCAGCCGCTGCCGGACGTTGAGCGTGTTGAGCAGGTCCTGCTTTTCCTCGAGCGAGATGTTCAGGTTGGAGGCGATCAGATCGGTCACCTTGCCGGGATCCTTGATGTTCATGACCACCAGCTGAAGCTCGTCGGGGAGGTAGGGAATCATCGAGACGAACTTGGCGAACTGGTTCACCAGGTGGGCCTGGATGGCATCGAGGTCCTTCGTCGACTCGTACTCGTCGACCAGCGTCCGTACCTTGCAGGTGTAGAACGGCTCCTGCTCGACGAAGCCGGTGATCTCGATGCGGCGCAGGCCCTGCACGAGGATCCGGACGCTCTGATCTGGGTACTTGAGCATCTTCAGCAGACGCCCGGCCGTTCCGCGGGTGTACAGCTCTGCCGGCGAAGGGCGCTCGTCATCGGCGGTCTTCTGTGCGACCAGCCCGAGCATGCGATCCCCCGCGAGGCACTGCTCGACGAGTTGCAAGGACGGCTTGCGTGAGATCGGCAGGGGCACGATCGCCGAGGGAAAGATCACCACGCCGCGCAGCGGAAGAACGGGCAGCGTCTCGGGAATCGAGACATTGCTCGTGTCCTCGTCGAAGCCGTAGAATTTCTGGCCGCTGGCGCTCGACTCTTCGTCAGCCATTCAGTGGTCCCTCAGTCGGTCGGTTCCCGCCCGTTCTATACTGTGTCGGCCGATTATAGCCACGACTTGCCGGCAATCGAGGTTGATCCGGCAGGAAAACCCGAAACCCCAGCAAAATCCCCCGCCGCTCGCGCTCCGCGCTGCTCTGCGCTCGGCGGTTTGCGCGAGCACCGGAAGGCCGTCCGATGAAATGGGCGGCGCCCGGGCCGAATTCGGCTCCTAGGGCTGGACGCAGGTCCCCGGCCTGACGTTCGTCTCGCCCAGGCGCCAGGCGGTCATGATGAACCCGGTGTGGGCGACCATGCGATGGTCGGGTCGAAGCGAGTTTGCCGCCACGTGCCAGAAGCGCTGCAGCGTCTCGAACGTCTCGCTGGCGACGAGACGGGCCTCGTTGCGCAGAGCCTCGCCCAGGGCCTGGAGCTGAATCGTCGTGGGCACGTAGGCGACCATCACTCCTCCCGGGCGCAGGGCGGTCGCCGCGGCGGGAACCAGCCGCTCGGGCTCGGGGACATCGATGATGACCCGATCGGCGCGCAACCCGGGCAGCGCATCGACCGCGTCGGCGACGACGATCTCCCAGTTGGCTGCCTCGCCGTGAAATCGGGCGACGTTCTCACGCGCCATCGTCGCGTGGTCCTCGCGGCGCTCGATCGACGTGAGCCGCCCGGTGGGCCCGAGCGCGCGCAACAGCGCGAGCGTGAGCGCACCCGGTCCGACACCGACCTCGATCACGTGCGCGCCCGGATAGACGTCGCCCCAGACGAGAATGGCGGCCGCGTCCTTGGGGTAGATCACCTGCGCTTGACGGGGCAGGGCGGGAATCAGGCGGGCGTACGTCGGCCGGAAGACCAGCAGCTTCTGCCCGAGAGACGAGCTCACGCGGCTGCCGTCGGGCAAGCCGATCAAGGCGGAGGCATCGACGGTCCCTGCATGCAGCGAGAAGCGCCGGCCGGGACGCAGCTCGCGAAGATATTCGCGACCCTTCTCGTCGATCAGAAGGACCGACTCGCCGGCGTGGAGCAGGGAGGCCTCATCGCTGCGGACCTCGGTTGCGGGCTCGCTCCCCTCGGTCGAAGGCGGCTCGCCGACCAGCGGCTCGCTCATGCGGGTGCGGCCGGGGCGCCGGCGCGCCCGGCGCGATCGGCTTGCCGGCGTTCGACCTCGGCCCGCAGCGAGCAGAACGAGCAGAGCGCGCCGAACGAGGGCATTCCGCATTCGTCGCAGCTGCGCGCGGTGGTCTCGTGGTCCTCGGGCAGCGCGAATGCAGCGCTCGCACGCTCGGTGAACTCGCGCACGAAAGCCAGCTTGGTGCCGGGAAAGCGGTTCTCCAGGTCGTCGAGCACGGCCTTGTAGGCGAGCTGCGTCGCGCCGGCGGCGTTCGGGCACTCTTCGACCACGTAGTCGATGCCGCGCATGAAGGCATAGGTCGCGCTCTCGAACTCGCCGGTCAGGTAGAGCGGCTTCACCTTGCGCACGAACTTCGGGTGCCGCGGCTGCATCACCGGACGCTGCCGGGCAAGGTATTCCGTCTGCCAGTGCAGGACGTTGCCGAACAGGCGCGCGGCCTCGTCGTCGAGGTTGTGGCCGGTCGCCAGCGCCGCGCAGCCGAACTCGAGCGCCGCACGATCGAAATGATGCCGCTTCATCGTGCCGCACGCCGAACATGCGGGTCGCCGGGTCGAGGCGATGACGTCCGGAACGGCGAGACCGTCTTCGGTGAGGGCGTGGACCTCGAGCCGCAGACCACGGTCGCGGGCGAACTTCTCGGTCTTCTCTCTCGACCTCAGCGAGTAGCCGCCGATCCCGAGCGCGAGGTGAAAGCCGATGGTGTCGTAGCCCTGGAGGACGAGCGCGTCCCAGAGGGCGAGGCTGTCCTTGCCGCCGGAGACCGCCACCAGGATCCGCTCGTCATGGGAGAACATTCTCTCGTGGGAGATCGCCCGCTCCACCCGCCTCTGGAAGAAGAAGACGAAGCAGTCGCGGCAGAAGGCCGAGTTGTGGGCGCGGAGCTTCACTTCGGCGGGCTCGGCGCAGCGCGTACACTTCACGGCAGCACCGATGCGCGCTGCTGTCTGGTCGCCTGTGTCGTCATCCGCCACTCACGACCGAGCGCAGCTCGATCTCGTCGCCGATCGCGATGGCCGCATCCTCGGTCAGCAGGCGATCGCCGCGGATGACCAGCACCGTGCCCGGGAGGATCTTCAGTCGGGTGAGCAGGTCGCCGACGCGTTTCACCCCGTCGACCTCCATCTCCCGCCCTTGCGGATTGAGGCGGACGCGCACGCCCTCCGGCTACCAGAACCCCGATTCACGCGCCACCTTGATTTCCCGCAGGCCATCCCCGAAGATCCATGGTCTCTGGGGATGACTGGCGTGCCTCGCCGCCGGGTGTGTGCGAATGCGGCTGCGCCAGGCAAGGACGGAAGAAGGACGCGCGCGATGCCCCGTACCGGCAAAAAAAAGGCTAGGCCGTCGAAGAAGAGCTTCAGCATCTTCGACGAGGACGAGCGACCGAAGGACGAGGTCGGGCGTCGCAAGATCAAGCGCCAGTACGAGGAGCTGCTGGGCATTCGCATCGAGAAGCTGCGCGGCCGCATCCTGAACCGCGAGCGAATCGACAAGACCGTCGAGGGCATCTATTTCATCTGCGTCGCCTGCAAGAAGGTCTGTCACAATCTCGACGAGGGCCTGGTCGAGGATCCGGAGAACACGAAGAATACGTGCAACCCCTGCGCGAAGGGCGGCGACGGCGGCAAGGAGAAGGGGCGCGCCGCCTGAGAGCGTGACTTCGCGTGGCTCGAGCGGTCTCTCATCCGACGAGACTTCGCAGGGCCGCGATCGGGCCCTCCCAGTCGGCAGGCAGGGCGAGCTCGGCGGCTTCGGCACGACCGCTCTCGGGCGCAGTCCAGCGCAGCATGGCCGCGTGCAGCCAGTGGCCGGCGTGGTGCGCGGCGAGACCCGAGCCCAGATCGCGCCGCGCGTCGCCGTAGAGACGATCGCCGACCAGAGGATGCCCCGCGGACGCGAGGTGGACCCGCACCTGATGGCGGGCGCCGGTGCGTGTCGTGGCGCGAACCAGGCTCGCTGGACCGATCGCGCCGACGGGCTCGATCCAGGTAGAGGCGGGTCGATGCGCATAGCGTCGCGCGCGCCCGGGGTCGTCGATCGCCTGCACACGACGGCGACTCTTCTTGTGCTGCCCGATCGCGCGATCGACGGCGAAGGGCTTCGTGACCCTTCCCCAGACCAGCGCCAGGTAGCCCTTCTCGATCTCGTGTCGGCGGAACTGTTCGCGCAGCGCGCGATACGCGGCGTCCGAACGCGCCGCGAGCACCAGGCCGGAGGTCTCGGCGTCGAGACGGTGAACGATGCCGCACTCCTCGCGCGAACCGATCGTCGCGCATTCGGGAAAACGTGCCGCGAGCTCGCTCGCCAGCGTCGGCTTGCGATCGAAGGCGAGGCTCACGGTCGGGAGACCGCGCGGCTTGTCGAGCAAGACGAGCAGCGGTCCCGCGGCGACGACGATCCCTTCCGCGATCCCCTCACGTCCGGTCGGGGTCGGGGAGACCGCAGGGTCGAGATCGACCGTGACTTCCTCGCCGGCGGCGACCGTTCGCCCGAGGGCCGCTCTGCGGCCGTCGACCCGGACCGATCCGGCAAGACGCGCGACCGCGCGCCGGCCGCTCGAGAGCCGGCCGGCGAGGAAGCGGTCGAGTCGCGTGCCGTCGTCCCCATCCAGGACGAAAAAAGAGAGCCGCGTGGGGCCGGCGCTCGCTTGCGGCGCGAGGGCATCGCGCTCGCTCGGCGTCGTGAATGGTTCCCCCGGAGGTCTCGTCAAAGAGTCGACCTCCGCCTGGACCGCAATCCCGACACGAGAGTCATTTGAGCTCCTCGATACCGGAGATCGAGTCGTGGCTGTGAGACCGTCCCCCTGGCGCGCGCTCTTTCCGCTCGCGGACGAATGTGTCTTCCTCGACCACGCGGGCGTCGCGCCGGTGTCGCTCCGCGTGGTCGAGGCCGTGCGCGCGTTCGCCACCGAGGCGGCAAGTGAGCTGCACCGGCGGTATCCGTACTGGAACGAGCGCGCCGAGCAGGTGCGCGCCGCGTGTGCGCGACTGGTCGGCGTGGAGCCGCGTCAGGTTGCATTTGTCAAGAATACCTCGGAGGCCCTGTCGCTGGTCGCCGAGGGATTCGATTGGCAGCCGGGCGACGCGGTGGTCATCGCCGACCAGGAGTTTCCCTCGAACGTCTATCCCTGGTGGGGGCTTCGCCACCGGGGAGTCGAGGCGCGAATGCTCGACGTGGAGGACGGCGGGATCACGGCGGAGCGCGTCGAGGCGATGCTTGACGAGCGGGTGCGGATGGTCGCGCTCTCGGCGGTGGCCTACGGGACGGGCGACCGCCTCGACCTGGAAGCGATCGCGGCGCGCTGCCATGCGCGCGACGCGCTCTTCGTCGTCGATGCGATCCAGGCGCTGGGTGCCGTGGCGATTGACATGACGCGGTGCGGGGTGGATTGCGTCGCAGCGGATGGGCATAAGTGGCTGTGCGCTCCGGAGGGTACCGGGTTCGTGGCACTCTCGGACGCGCTTCTCGAAAGGCTACGCCCGGTGCAGCTTGGTTGGAAGAGCATGGTGGACGCGCAGTCGTTCTATCCGTACGACTTTCGACTGCGCAGCGACGCCAGCAAGCTCGAGGCGGGCAGCCTGAATCTGCTCGGCTTGCACGCGCTCGGCGCGGCTGTCGACCTGGTGCTCGAAGTCGGGATTGACGAGATCGAATCGCGACTCGCCGGGCTCACGGCGGACCTGAGCTCGGGCCTCGAGGCGCGTGGACGCGCTCTCCTCGGCCGGCGGAGAGAGGTCGCGAGTGGGGCGTCCGGGATCGTGACGTTCGTTCCTGCCGGGGCCCCCGAGCGCGTTCGCCAGGCGCTCTGGGCTCGCGGCGTGATCACCAAGGTTCGCTTCGGCGGGATCCGGCTCGCGCCGCACTACTATCAGGACGCAAGCGACGTTTCCCGGTTCTTCGCCGCGCTCGATGAGGCGGAGGCGGGCGCGTGAAGCCGAACCATCCCTCGGCGATGATCAGCCGCTTCGGCTGGCTGCAACGCTACGTCGCGAGCCGCTTGACCGAACACGTGCATATCGACGCCGGGGCGGTCGCGGAGATCCGTGAGCTCGCCCGGCGCGGGACGATCGTCTACGTGCTGCGCAACCGCTCGTTGCTCGACTACCTGCTGATCAACTGGTTGCTCCTGCGCGAGGGGCTGCCCCTGGCACGCTTTGCGAACGGGGTCTCGAGCGGCTGGTTCGGGCCACTGCGCGAGATGGTCCGCCGGGCCGTCGCACGCGTCACCGGGTTCCGCTGGCGCTCTCGCGAGGTGCGTCTGCGCGCCGATCGCGAGCTCGCCGGCGAGCTCGTCGCCTCGGGCGAGCCGGTCCTCGTGTTCCTTCGCGCGCGGAGCCCGCGGTTGCTCTTCGAGCGCCGAGCGCTCCTTGCTGCCGCACGGCCCGGGGCCGAGTTCCTGCAGGAGATCGTGCGCCGCTCGTGGGACCGCGATCGCCGGCTCTTCGTGGTGCCGGTGTCCTTCTTCCGCGGCCGCACGTTTCGCCGACAGGCGAGCTGGCTGTCGGCCCTGGCATACAGCGTGCACGATGCGCCGAGCGACCTGAAGAAGCTCATCACCTACCGCTTCAACCGGGAAGACCTGCTGCTCACCTTCGGCAGGGTGATCAGCCTCGCGGGATTCGTCTCCAACCACCGCAACCTCGGCGAGGCGCGCACGGCGCGGAGGCTGACCAATCGCCTTCAGCGGGAGCTCGCCCAGGAGGAGCGCGCGGTCTGGGGCCCGCTCCTCCTGCCGCGCGAGGTGATCGCCGAGCGCGTGTTCGAGGGACCGGAGGTCGCAGCCGCGATCGCACGGATCGCGCGTGAGCGCGGCGTCCCCGAGCGGCGCGTCTGGCGCGAGGCGCGCGGCTATTTCCGCGAGATGGCCGCCAACTTCAACGGTTTCTCCTTCGGGATCCTCGAGCTCGCCTTTCGCGAGGTCTGGCGGCGCGCCTTCAGCGGGCTCGAGGTACGCGGGCTGGAGCGCGTCATCGAGTGCGTCAAGGAGAATCCGGTGGTGCTGGTTCCCTGCCATCGGAGTCACTTCGACTACCTCGTTCTCTCCTACATCTTCCGCGAGCAGTTCCTCTCGCCGCCGCACATCGCCGCCGGGATCAACCTCTCCTTCTGGCCCGTGAGCTCGCTGCTGCGAGGAGGCGGCGCGTTCTTCATCCGGCGAACGTTCGAGAACAACGAGCTCTACAAGCTCGTCTTCCATCGCTACCTGACGATCCTGATCAGCCAGGGCTACACCCTCGAGTTCTTCATCGAGGGCGGCCGGAGCCGTACGGGCAAGATCCTGACGCCGAAGCTCGGCATGCTGAGCGGCATCGTCCAGGCGTTCCTGGAGGGCGCGCGGCAAGACCTCTACCTGGTTCCGGTCTCGATCCACTACGGGCGGATCGCCGAGGAGAGCGCCTACCACGCGGAGCTCACGGGTGCGCCGAAGGAGCGCGAGTCGTTCCTCGCACTCCTCAAAGCGCGGAACGTGCTCAAGCAGCGTCACGGCACGGTCTACGTGAGCTTCGCGCAGCCCATGTCGCTGCGCGAAACGCTCGGCGAGCGATTGCCGCGCTTCTCGCGCGACGCGCACCAACCCGAGGTCGAGGAAGAGCAGCGGCGCTTCGTTCAGAAGCTCGGCTTCCGGATCCTCCGCGAGGTCAACGAGGTCGCGGTCGTCGGGGCGACGTCGCTCTCGGCGACCGTCCTGCTCTCGCATCGTGGGCCGTCGTGTCCGTTTCCGACCTTCGTCCTCGCGGCGCGCACGCTCGCGGAGCTGCTGCGCTGGCGAGGCGCCGCGTTCTCGCCGGCTCTCGAGCGAAACCTGGTCTCGGAGAACTTCGCCGAGGTCCTGCACTTCCTCGCCTCGTCGGGCCTGATCGAGATTGCGGGCAACGGCGGGGAACGCCGGCTCAACGTGCGCGCCGACAAGCGCAACGCGCTCGACTTCTACAAGAACAACAGCATTCACTTTTTTGTCTTGCCCTCGCTGGTGGCCCACGCCTATCTCCGACGGGTCGCGCTCGCGGAGCTGAAGACCGAGATCTGGTGGTGGCTCGACCTCCTGCGCTGGGAGTTCGCGCTTCCCGAGCGCGAGGCGGTGGCGGCGGAGGTCGCTCGCCTGCTCGAGTACTTCCGTGCCCACGGGGCGATCTTCGACGGCCCGCCGCGGCCCGTGCCGCTCGTGCTGGCCTGCGCCGGCATCGTCGAGAATTTCCGCGAGGCATACTGGATCGCCGTGCGTGTCGCGGCCACGCTCGGCAGCGATGCGCAGCGCGAGAGCGAGGTGATCGAGAACATGCTGCGCGCGTTCGACGCGGCGCTCGCCGCCGGCGAGGTGACGAAACCCGAGGCCTCCTCCACGGTGACGTTCGGCAACGCGGTCTCCCGTCTGGTCGAGATCGGCTGCCTCGAGCGCAGGGCGAAGCCCGGCGACCGCGACCACTGGCTTGCGCGCGGCCCGTCGTTCGCCGCTCTCGAGGCGATCGACGAGCGCCTCCACCGGTCCCTGCACGCGGTGGCCGAAGCGCCGGAGAGCCCGCCGCCCGCGAGGGAGCCCCGCCGGCTCGAGGACAGCGCGACCTTCCTGTCCGCCTGATCGCCGGGCGCACGCCGCCCGCGCCGGGTACGCGCGAGGGCTTCGTTGACAACGTTTTAGGCCTCATCTAGACAGCGGAACGTTCAGGTCCGTCGAGGAGTTGCGGCACCGCAGTTGGAGGATCGTATCGAGCGCAAGGACGTCGAGGAGACCGACTCGAGGGTCGTCGAGCTCGCGCAGGAGCTCGCCAGCGCGATCAACCGGGCGGAACGCTCCGGCCGGACGGTGATGCGAGACTATGCGATCGACATGCTGCGAGACGCGGTCGAGGCGGACGGCGCGCCCGAACCGGAGGAAGCCGCTGGCGCCACCACGGGCAAGAAGCCGCTCAATCCGCTGGCGCTCGGCATTCCGGCCTTCCTCATGGGGACGGTCCTCGTGTTTCTCTTTCCGATCGTCGGCCTGTTGCTGTTCGCGTTCGGAGCGGTCGCCTGTCTGGTCGGGGTGGCGATGGCGATCTGGCGAAACCTGCGGGCGGCGTGACCACAACCGGCGATCGCGGGCATCAACTTGGGCATGAAATAGATCCGCTTATGCGCCGATCAAACTGCTTTTCATTGGAGTCCCGCGAGGGCGACGACTACCGTCCGGCGAGGCGGTCTGCACGCGCGAACCGCCCCCAGCCGCTCATGGCGGCTTCCCCGACGATGGAATAAGAGTGCGGATGTTCGATGGCGACGAGCGAAGCGTTGGCGAGTAAAGGATCTGGCGACGACGAAGGCCTCGAGGAGCGACGCCGCGAGGAGCAGCGCCGCGAACGGGCCAAGCGCGATCGCGAGAAGGCGGAGCTGGGCGGTCTGTGGTCGCGTCGCGACGTCGTCGGCCGGCTCGGCTGGGTTCTGTTCGGCGGATTCTCGATCACGACGCTGCTCGCCGCGGTGCGCTCCAGCTTCCCCCGCATCCTGTTTCAGCCCCCCAGCACCTTCAAGGCCGGCTTCCCGAAAGACTACGCCATCGGCGAGGTCAGCGAGAAGTGGAAGAAGGACTACCGGGTGTGGATCATCCGGACCGACGAGGGCTTCTACGCCCTGTTCGCCAAGTGCACCCACCTCGGGTGCACGCCGCGGTGGCTCACCGCGGAGTCGAAGTTCAAGTGTCCCTGCCACGGCAGCGGCTACTATCGCAGCGGGATCAATTTCGAGGGCCCGGCGCCCCGGCCGCTCGAGCGCCTGAAGATCACCCTGGCGGAGGACGGCCAGATCGTGATCGACAAGAGTGTCAAGTTTCTCTACGAGAAGGGCGACTGGGGAAAGCCCGGATCGTTCCTGAAAGCGTAGGCAAGATGTCTCGGGGAGCGGCCGCCCTCCGGCAGCTGCCGTCGAAGGCGCGGCGGCCCGCGCAACCGACCCAGGGGAGAGAGCATTGAGCTGGTGGCAGGACGTCAAGCAGCAGGTCACCGAATCGCCGGTCTGGCAGTCGATCTTCCGCCACGGCTACGACGACACGCCGCGCAACCGGATTCTGATGGTGTCGGGCAACATCTGGCTGCATCTCCACCCATCGAAGGTGAGACGTCACGCGACGCGACTGCGCTTCACCTGGTGCATGGGCGGGATCACGTTCCTGATGTTCCTGGTCACGGTCGTCACCGGCGTCTACCTGATGTTCTACTACCGGCCGACGGCGGAGTACGCCTACGCCGACATGAAGTACCTCGAATTCGACATGCCGTTCGGGATGCTCATGCGGAACATGCACCGCTGGGCGGCGCACGGCATGGTGATCGCCGTCTGGCTGCACATGTTCCGCGTCTTTCTCACCGGCTCGTACAAGCCGCCGCGCGAGTTCAACTGGGTGGTGGGCGTGATCCTGCTCGTGTTGACCTTGCTGCTGAGCTTCACCGGGTACCTCCTGCCCTGGGACCAGCTCTCGATCTGGGCGGTCACGGTCGGATCGAACATGGGACGGGCGACGCCGCTCCTCGGACACGAAGGACCTTTCCACGAGGTTCTCGGGGTGAACCCGGTCTACGACGCGCGCGCCTTCCTCTTCGGCGGGGGCGAGATCGGGCCGCACACCCTGCTCCGCTTCTACATCCTCCACTGCATCTTCATCCCCCTGATCACGAGCCTGTTCCTGGCGGTGCACTTCTGGCGGATCCGCCGTGACGGCTTCTCCGGGCCGGCCCTCTGAGGTCGTGACCGATCGAGTGCGAAGCGTGTCGGGCGGACGAAGATCGTAGGGACGGAGCCATGCGAGTTCTGGTCTTGCCGATTTTGTTCTGCTTGATCATCTGGGGGCTGTATCTCGCCGCCAAGCCGCGAGACCTCTAGGAACGGACGGAGCGAGCTGTGGCGATTCCTGCTGCGAAACCGACTCATGCCCCAGGCAAGCGGATCGAGGTGTCGATCAAGAAGGCGGCCGGACCGGGCGATGACAAGGTCCACACCTGGCCGCATCTCGTGCGCGCCGAGTTTCTCTGCGCGGTCCTGGTCCTCGTCGGGCTGATCGTCTGGGCCCTCCTGGTCGACGCGCCGCTCGAGGAGCCGGCGAATCCCACCCGGACCCCCAATCCCTCGAAGGCGCCGTGGTACTTCCTCGGGCTCCAGGAGATGCTCGTCTTCTTCGACCCGTGGCACGCCGGGGTCGTTCTGCCGAGCCTGATCATCGTCGGCTTGATGGTGATTCCGTACATCGACATCAATCCGAAGGGGAACGGCTACTACTGTTTTCGCGATCGCAAGTACGAGATCGTGACCTTCATCTTCGGCTTCGAGATCCTGTGGATCTCCCTCATCATCATCGGCACCCTGCTGCGCGGCCCGGGCTGGAACTGGTTCTGGCCGTGGGAGAAGTGGGACCCGCACAAGGTGGAGGCGCTGACCA